>Ga0209780_1000262_pt1 | contig 26457 bp, 17 predicted proteins | sample WorMetexBAHAMAS2_FD_187384 | JGI IMG/M metagenome (GOLD analysis project Ga0209780, IMG submission 187384) | Marine gutless worms symbiont microbial communities from Max Planck institute for Marine Microbiology, Germany - Inanidrilus exumae... | ecosystem: Host-associated > Annelida > Digestive...
GGCCTGTTCCGTTTCCAGACCGGCAGTCGTAGAAGGCGACCGAACCTGGCTTTAGTTGTTTGTGTTCTTTTTGTGTTGTAGTATATTTTGTTACGGATGCATGTTTGCTTTTGTTGTGTTTGATTTGGTTTCTCAGTACTAAGCCAAGAGATTGGCTGGGAAAACGTCTCCGAAATGACCTTTTTATGTCGGGTGGGACGTGAAACCTTAACTCAATCAATCAATCAAGTTAATTAATAGTGTAGGTTTTATGTAACTCGTGTTTTGTGGCCACACTGTATCGTAGGTTGCGGCTCTGATGGTGAAAATCGTTGACAGAATGCTCGACGTTGATAGGCAGATCGTTGCCCACAGCAACGCCACTGACAGGTGACGTGTCACTCAGTCACTGATTTCTCATTACCGACCGTTTTAGTGGTCCGGTTGTAGCAATTGGTCCCGTGCGTGTGGCTGTGTGTCCGGACAGTAGCTGTTAAACTAAGCGACCTCTGACCCAGATATTTGGCTTGCTGATTCAACTTGTCACTTTCTAGATAACTGTCAAAGGTCAAGGTCACAGTTCAAATTTTACGGTCACGGAATGAAAAGTCTACCTTTTTTGGCTGTGGATGATTTTGCGGGGCGACGTAATTTATGGATGCACGCGACAACATGACGTAGTTTTGGTTGTTTGTGGAGTTCTTTGTGATGAAGTGGTCGATGCGATTACAACGTACTTATACATCGTGAATGCTGCAACAATAACGTACGATACGATACAGTTCGATGGAATAATCAGTCAATCAATCAATACAGAATAGATTCATGTAGCGTCAGTCGCGAATCAGAGGCGCGCTTTAAGAAGTTGAAGATAGGACATCTTTATAGCGTCTTTTCGTGAGAACTCCCTTTTAAAGCGCTCAGAATGGTACGTGTTAACGAGGGATCACACAGTTTTTTCTGCTACCCACACGTTTATACTCAAATGGAATGAGCCATCCTGCCTTTACTCCCCAGCCGAAGCGCATCACCGCACTTTGGCCGGTACTCATTTCCCGTCTCACAGAGGGTTGGAGTCTGAGTTGGCCTGGGTGGCTGGTTACATACCGAGTTGCCCGCCCGAAGACGGTCACCCATCCCAGTACCAACCGACCGATAGTGCGGTGGCCGGAAATCGAACTCACAATCATTGAGTCGCAAATCCGACGCCATAACCACTAGACTACCGAACTACCATGCGCTTACAAACCGGCGGGTAGCCATAGAGCGTAGTGTACTATCTTCCGCCACAGATTTGCGTTGGCAATGTTTTGACCCGGGTTTTGTCACTTTCTCTGTTTGTGAACAAATAACTCAAAAATTAACGGGTGGACTTTCATGAAATTTGGTGAATAAGTTATGGAGCAGATAACTGTTGGTTAGAGTTAGAGTTGGAGTAACAGCTGTAATGATACTATGACAGAGGTATGCACTCTAGCGAGTTCATGAACGACGAGTTTAATTCCAAAACAGTAATTGTGCTATTTGCAGGTGATAGAACTAACAAGAATGCATTGAACACTGAACAGTGTAAACTTTATCACAACATGAATATCCTTCGTGTAATACTTGGACGGCATTGTACACGTGCTAGTGAGTCACGCTGGGTATGCGTAGACGGACGTGACTAACAGACAGACAGACGGACGGACGGATGCCAGACCGTTACATTACGCTTTCCGCTTGACTCGACCTGCTTAATCATGTTAACAGTCATTTTTGGTTTTCGTATTTTGACTTTCATTTGTTCGATATGTTGACAGGTTGCTTGGACTTCTGGAGAACTTCTTGTCGACCGTGAGATGGCTGGAGCATAACGTAACGTATGTAGCCAGGAACATCGAGATGGATTTACGAGTCATCACGTTTATCGACCATGATCGCGGAGCTTCATTCGTATCTGTGGTCAGTGTACACAGTGACAGCTACCGGCTTATAACTTCACGATAATTTGGAAATAATTACGGATTTTCATAGTTTAAATTATTTGTTTTCGTCACTGTATCCTGTATTTTGTATATATTCATAAATTCAGTTTACGACTAACGAAGTGCCTATTTAAATGCCTGTTGTGATAGTCTGTATTGGGCCTAAATTTGTATTTATAATAATTATGTTTGTAGTATTAATAGTAGATGTAGCAGCAGTAACGTAGTTCAGCCGTAGTAATAACACTGTGTCCCAAAAAATCTGTCCACCTTTTTATTTTTTGAACAACACTGTCAAAAATTAACCGATTTTAATGATTTTTAGTGTGAAATACTGAGAAATTTGACACTAAAAGCTTATAAATTTGCCCACCTCACCTGTCAGCTGTAGCCACTTTACCTTGTGAAATCCAAAGAAGTCATTTTCAACAACACTACTAATACGTAACTTCTGATTATTTGCATTATCTCAGAATAAAACGAACTGTAACCGTGACTGTGAACTCGCCCACGATGTTCGAAAAATGTCACCACGCTACCATGTAAAATGCAGAACTTGTTCATCGGATTGAAGGCGTGTCGTTTTCCTTCAAATGCTGGTGACTGAAAAGAGCCGGTTGTGTTGGATGGCAACTTGAATGTCAGGCAAGCAACGTCACGTCATTGTGTTCAAAGTGACCGCCTTCTGTGTGGACACACGCTTTCAGTCTTTTTCGCCACTGATCAATCGCATCGTCCACCACGCTGTGCTGAAATTCAGTCCATTTCTCATCAAGCCGCTGCCGCAACACTTTTGTATCGCGGATAGGTACTCGATACACACGTTCCTGCGTCATGCCACAGACGCGGTAATCTACCAGATTTAGATCAGGACTGTTGGCTGACTACATGTCAGGACTGATGAACTGGGGTGTCTCACGGTGCAGAAGCTCGACTGTATTGCGAGCGTGATGTGCTGGTGCATTGTCTTGCTGAGATAATGCAAATAATCAGAAGTGTGTATGTATTCTGCTAAATGTTGACTTATTCTGACTGAATTGTATATATTTTTCCCTTTCTTTTTTGTTTCTTTTCTTGCTACCGTTTTTTGACGGTGAAATAAAGTTATATATATATATATTAGTAATATTGGTGAAAATGACTTTTTTGACTTCGCAAGATAATGGCCACAGCTGACAGGTGAAATGGGCAAATTTGTAAGCTATTGATGTCAAATTTTCTTACAATTTTTAACACCAAAAATCATTACAATACGGTTAATTTTTGACAGAGTTATTCAATTAAATAAAAAGATAGACAGTTTTTTTGGGACACAGTGTAGTAGTAGTGGTGATAGCAATAAATATTTTCATGTAACAGAAATAGTGAATTTTATTTGTATATGTCGATAAACATAATCTGACATTAGTGAGCCGTATCATGTGCTAGGAAAATTTTTAATGTTAATAATACCTTTGAAATTGCTGCTGAATGTATAAAATGTAGGAGTTAACACGTCGCTGAAGCTGTGGACACTCGTAAAGACAGATTTGTTAAGGGATACGCGTCAAACATCCATGTAGTCTGTGACATATGTAGCCTACTATTTATAGTTTTCTTTCTATTTTTGTATATCACGTGCTACCGGTTTCGGTGAATAAAAATGTGCATGTTAAATCACAGTACTGTATCTAAGGCAGTCTTTGTTGACATTTATCAGCTAGAATCTACAGCATGTGGTATGGATGTGCGTGGAATGCTATTACAGCTGGCACCTGAAGTCAGCATAACATTACCGCCGGAAGTGTTCCATCGAGACATCGCCAGCGATCGACTTAAATTCATTTACTTCCGGTCTAGCAAGCTGTTTGTCGGGTCGCGTCATACTGCGTCGTCGGCGGATGACGTCATAACGGCAAGCGTCGGACCGGAAGTGGCGTTCGATCTGCCAAATTGCGTCATGTTTGTCATTCCCAATCGACAGGCAAGTCCATTTTTTTTAAAATCCTGCCGATTACTGACCGATCATTTCAAACTGTAACTAGATATATTGTCCCTCCAAAAGACAGCATCTGAGCTGTGACGATTGTCTGGAGGCTAGGAGAGAAAATAGTCAGAATTGTTCTGTGCTTTATTGTGTACAACAGCTGTGCACAATGATACTACACACACATTCGTGATCAGTTCTTAAATTTGCATATTGGTTTACATTTAGATTTCGTTTTTCTGTGTTTGTTTAGGTTTACCCATTTGTGTGTTTCTGATGGTAGCTCATATTATTCTGCTCGAAACTAGGCTTTACTTGAATATTGAAGTGTATATGGCGCGTTTTGGCGTTGTTCACGCGTTCGGCTATACCTCCGCCGAAAGTGAACCGATTTGGATGAAATCTGAAGCACTCTGAGTACATTGTCGGAGCTGGCCCTGGCAGATTCTGGGCGCGATCCGACAGCTGTAGAGGCAGGCGAAATTTTTTTGTCAGGTAAGCAACGATGATTTCACCGATTTCCCGTCGGCCAAATTTCACGAAATTTGAACACAACACGTCGATCGGTGTCGCGATGAAAACTTTTGAAACAAAATTTTGAAAATTTTACAGCAGGGGGTCGTTTAAAAAACAAAATTTCTCGAAAAATTTTAACGTCGTGCGACTTCAGGCTGCCACAACTGCGCAATGATTACAGATCGCTGGAAATTCACTACCAAAATAACCCTTTACGGGATTTTTAGTTTCCATTTTTGCCTTTGGAATCAATTCAAAGTCACTTTCCTGGGATGTACACTACGTACAAGAAACCTCCTCAAATTTTCTGCGACGTCAGACGCGGGTTGGCAACACGGCAGATAATGCTGACATCACTCAGTTGCAGAAAGCCAATCACCATCGACTAGTCACGTGACACTAATCCTTGTCGAATGCAAGAAGTAAACAACTTGTGCACCGATAGTCGAGCGCTTCGAGCCGAATACTGTATTGTGGGCATTCCACACAATACAGCCATCTAGTTTTATTCCTGTGTTGCTTGCTTTTTTCTGTAGAGTTTAGTTTCTTCAGAACCAAGCCAAGAGATTGGCTGGTAAGAACGACTCCAAAATGACTTATTCTGTGTCAAGTGAGACGTAAAGCCTTAACTCAATCAATCACAGTATTAATGTGCTCACAAGTTACACTTTACACTAAATGTCGAATGTGCACTGATTTATTGCTGCATTGTGTATTTGTGGTTTGAGATATGAGGAGTATTTGTATGCGATAGTAAGTGTAAACTTGTCTCTGTCCAAAATTTCATTGTAATCGTTATCATTTTATTTGTTGAAGGAAAGCAAATAATCATGTCCGTTCGCGTAATAGCCTACTCGGATGGAAAGATACTTTGGCCGCGACGCGTGTCCCGTTGATTATGTGCCGCGCGCCGTGTTCACGTTAGAAAAAATACGCCGCACGTTCTATTAAGGTTAGAAAAAAGACGGGACATACCGACGGACGGACGGACGCCAGACCGTTACGTTATACTTATCGTCCGATATAGGTCAATCAACCAGGCCAACTCAGCCTTTCATCCTTCGGGGTCGATAAATGAGTAGTAAGCTGCAATTGGATGTCTGCTACCATAGTTAGGGGTGGTCAATCAACCAGGCCAACTCAGCCTTTCATCCCTTCGGGGTCGATAAATGAGTAGTAAGCTGCAATTGGATGTCTACCATAGCTAGGGGTGGCGCCATCTGGTGAACACTTACGAAGGAGAGGCAGGCATGATGTAATTTGCAGGTAAAACTGTGTGATCCATGTCTGAGCTCTTTGAGACTATGCGTAGTATAAATGGCGCTATACAAATACTCTTCCTTTCCTTTCCTTTTACCGCCAAACGCGGCCAGCATAATAATGAAACAAATTGATATCGCAGCAGAACAGGACAACACGACACTAGATACACTGGTCTAACATCTACCCAAAAACGGTACATAAATAATAGCAACCTCTTTTTGAATAGTTTACTGTAACGGCCGTAGCGGTGAATTATAGCTCCATACTACAACACGATACTATCCGAAATACTGGAAACAGAAATGTCTGCACCCACTAGCTCGAGTATCGGAACAGTTGTATCGTGACTACTTGTTGTCACGTGTACGTGTGCAGATATCACGACACAGTCGTTGTGTATACTGGGACACCGTCGGTATGATGATTGCTGCTACTTTGTAACGATGATTTACGAGGACGCTTTCTGTGTTCTATTTGCATTCGTTATTACCTCCGCCGCTTTCTGGCAATGTCGGCGAAGGCATTATGTTTTCAGGCTGTTCCATTGTCCCTTCCGTTCATTCGTCCTGTCAGATATTGTTACCACGATTTTCGTGAACGGCTCGAACAATATTGATAAAACTACTGATGAGCAGAATAGATGTTGAAGGTCAAAGGTCAAGGTCACACCTTGGTTCAAGTATGCGCTGACGAAGGCATCCATGTCGATGCTGGGGTGTCGAAGTGCATCTTCTAGTTGTTTGGTAGCACAATAACTAAAAATTACGGATGTATGTTCATGAAATGGTAGACTGTGGACCAGAGGAGAGTTTATTAAACTTCAAAAGTGCTTTAGAACATATTCTGGATATTTTGTCGTATTTATATTTAGTGCAGTACGTAATCTTTTGGCGGACGTTTGCAGTCTCTGAATGCTTTTCAGTTGTGAAAATGGCTTTGAATTACTTAGATTAAATATTCTAGGCTGTATAGGCATCGACCCCATGATGAACGGCACTTCAGAGTTCAATGTCGTCACGTGGTGTGGTCGTCATAAGCTCCGATCACCTAAGATGAGCATGCAATTATAGAAAATTGTTTGCATTGTCGTTTGGTAAAAGCAATAATAGCATAGAATACTAAAGTACCGCTACTTAGTGATTAAAACATCATATTTTTGGTGTTTGGTTAATGTTTCCGTCGTTCAGTTACACAACTCAGTCAGTGACAGCGACTGTCATTGCGTAACATCCAGCATTCCGGCCTGTTGGTTGATATCCGGCATTTCTAGCCTAGAATATTTAATATTTCATTGGTGTGGTCTGTGCAGACAAGGTGTGGTCGCCGGTAGGAGTTTTAACACAATCGTATCGCGGCTCGGAGACAGTCTGCTGTTCGCGACATCTCAGCTCGTTTGCTGTCATTCAAGTACGCAGTTCACTTTCATAAAACCTCAGCGTTTTTATGCCGCAGCTCTGTGCTAAAAATCAGCAAACGATTTCGATTTTACCCAAGAGAAAATCGTTGGTGGTCAGTGTATCTATTTTTCTCTATCGGCGTTTAGTCTCCAGTACGCCACGATGTCGTACAGTTACATAGACGCATTCGACATCACGAGGTATTAATGACCTCTCTGTGATATCAACACGCGAGACCGAGTATTTGAGCCTCGTCCACTGAAGGTACTGTGGTGACATCTGTTTATTGTCCACGTAAGTATAGTCAAAACATTTCCAAAGCGCCGTGCTAGCTCATTTAAGTGCAAATGAACCAGTGACGAACTCCATTTGCAAGTAATTTTGATGCAGCCTACCTATTCGCGATTTTGGCTTAGTTGTAACGGCGATGCGCGTAGCAGCGAAGTTACTCTAGGTCGAGCCCGGTTAGTACTGGGATTGGTGACCGTTTCGCGGCTATAACGTCTTGATATTTAAACTAGCTACATAAGCCAACTCAGCCTGGCCATCCCTCCGTGGTTAGGCGCAATGGTCTTGGATAATATTAGGGAAGAAATAGCGAGTTCTGTGTGACAGTAAACCCTATTACCGGGACTGACGGCATACTGTTCTATCATCTAGTCAACTATAGGCGCTGGCCGATGTCGGTCGTGTGCTAGCTTAATTGGATTTTGACCGTGGCTGATTCAAGCGCCACAAAAGAGATGAGGTCTCTCGTAATGGACCTTTTTATCAAAGTCGTCTTTTTCTACGTATTGGGCAGCGTTAACGTCTAGCGGAGTATCGTGACATGGTGTTAAACAAGCGGAAACAAGTATGTAGGTCCTGCAATACGATACGATACGGTAGATTGACGTGCGCTCAAAAGCTGACGAGATGGGCAGCTTAATCTAGCGCTCGGTCCAGAAACGAAAAAATAAGAAAAAAATAAAAACAAAAACCGAGTAGCTCAGAAGAAACGGCCCAGGCAATAAATAGTCCGTGAAGGCAGTCCGGGAAGAAGAAGTGAAACTACGGGGGCAGGATTTGTGAAAAAGGTAGGTTTTAAGCCGCGAATGAAAGAGAGAGGGAGTTATGGATGTGCAGAGTGATGAATAATTATTTCCTCTTTATTGTCCGGCCGAAATCTACGCTGGCCGCGTCGCGTGCTGCCCCCTGGTGAGTCACGTTGAGTATACGACGCGCTCTCTATTAAGCTTATAGAAAAAAGACGGTACAGAATACAGATAGATGGACAGACGGACGGACGGACGCCAGAGCGTTACATAATGTTTACCGCTGTACGCGGCCAGCGTTATGAACCATAAAGCGAGGTGGTGTGGCGTGTTGAGGATCCTGATGTTGCGAGGTTGTCTCTCGTCCAAGAAGACGTCGAGACGACATTCGTGACGTACGGTACACTCGGCTGCGCTTTCGTCGGCCATTCCATCGTTCTTCTTACATTCGCCGGCGTGCGGTGAGTTATCTCTTCAACCACTGCATGTGTTTCTTTACCTGAAAATGCCGCTGTTAATTACAACTAATACAACTAACAGCAAAAGTATTAAAACAGTACATACAGGATAGTCATAATGATAACCGTGATGATCACTATGGCGATAGTAGGCTAGGTCTAATAATAACAGGTGTCCCAAGTAATTTGCAAAAGGCCGCATCGCAGATTTGCCACCCCTTGCGGCTACGAATTGATTTGTCCGATCTTGACATTACATTACATTACAAAAGTTACTTAGTGTACGCTAGTTACAAAAAACTGTCCACTGGCGTATTACGGAGTACAATATATGGCCTAGAATCACTAAATCACTTAACGCATGGGATATAAAACAACTAAGTATTAAAATACAAGTTCAAAAAGTGTGCCTTGAGATGACGCAACTTCTCATTAACTGAGAGCTAATGAAACTGCCCTCGATCGAGAATCGAGGTCACATCTACCGCGTTGACCTTTGACCTTGACCTATTAATTTGACCTTCAATCCCAGTCAGGTGAGCTATGATCATGACACACACACAAATTCAAAGGTCAAACGGTTCAAAAGATAGAGTGGAAACGGACGGACGCTACGGTTGCACTGCCTTCCCGGCTAACGCGGTCGCTGAGAATGTTTCATGGCAGCCTGCATCATGAGAGAACGTTTCGTTGTAGGTCACTGAACTGCGACGCGTTCGGTCAGGCGATGATTCAGATGTCCGGGTCGTCGCTGGCGTACGACGTCTGCTTGCTGCTCGCCTACAACCGAGACCGACTGAGCGGCGTCGACGCTTGCGTAGTCGTCGCGGCGCTCGTTCATTTCTTCTCTCTGTCCACCCAGCTGTGGACGACCGTCGCCGGACACTGCCTGCGAACCACGCTGCTCGACGACCGCAGCGTCAGCGACAGCTGCTGGGCACTGTGCAAGCGTCTCCTGCTCGCCTGGGGTAGTTGCACGCACTGTGCGGCACATAGATGTAAAAACGTTCAAATAAAAATAAAAAACGTTAAAAACTTTTTTTAACGTGACAGAAATAAAACCGTTTGTAAACGTTGAATAAAAAACGTTACTTATACTAGCCTGTGTTTAACCTCCAATGCCTAAGGCCTAACAGAACTGAATCGAACTACACAACAAAATTTTGCAGTTTTTTTCTTTTTTGTCAACATTCAGAAAACCAAAAAATGTCTGTCTGTTGAATGCAGTACTTCAGTGTTTGCAGCCCACTGAATTGTACACTCCCGTAACTAACGGGAAAAATGAAAAATGTATTATATTGTTAAACTGTATTATTTCGTTGCCGTTCTTTCGCCTACTTACACGCCTATTTTGCCAACGTTTTTTTTTAAATAACAAAACGTTGACAAAATAAAAACGTTAAAAACGTTAAAAAAACGTTTTTTAATCTATGGTGTGGCATACATTCTCTTCCGTATTGGGGGATTTGAAACAATGTGGGGGAAATTACAGGGCTCAGGGCCAAAGCATGAGGCCCGAAGAACCCGAAGTTCTGAAAGCGGGAGGTGCGGTTCTTGGGGGATGCCCTGTCCACCAGTTAGAGTGTCTCTGGAATGCTGTAAGTTTTCTCATTTGGGTCCGGGCGGAGCCCCGGCCGAAATCGATTTTGTTGCTTTTCGAGCCCCGAAGAACGCGATTGGTACCACCAGTTTATCGCACATGCACCAGAAAGCGCTATTCATTACTCGAGTAGACGTACTCGTCGAGTGCCATCGAGTACTCGAGTATGGGTCCTACTTGTTTGTATTCCACTTCCGTAGAAAGCAACTGGGGAAAATAATGATCTTCAACTTTTGGAGGGTTAAAATTCCAAGGCTTTGACGGGGTAAAATTCCCCGTAAGAAACGAAACCTATATGCAGTAACCAGTAACCGTCACTGAAGATTATATTAATTATTATACCCCCGCCTGGTCCGCCATTTTTGGTGGGGGTACTGTTTTCACCGGCGTTTATCTGTTTGTCTTTCTGTTTGTTAGCAGGGGTAACTCAAAAAGTTGTGGATGGATTTTCATGAAATTTGGGAATTAGGTAGACACCGGGACCAAAGAAGAGTTTGTTAAAATTTGGAAGTGATTCTTAGCATATTCTTGATATTTTATTGCATTTATAGATAGTCGATTAATGTGAAACGTTAAACTGAAGTTGGAAACACAACTCACGGCACAGTGCGAGGAAAATTTATGCCGAGGTACCTGCTGATCGGCGGTATTGACATTGTGCCGACTGGCGTGGCAGACCCCCTTAGTTTGTCACCCCTTTTGAAAATTTGGATCCGTCGCTGCCTGCCAGCTTATTGGCATATATTACGTATTAGCTATCGTAGTCGTATATTATCGTATCGTGTCGTAGATATACACTTATATGAAGATATATAACGATAAACTGTCACCGCAATGCGGTGTGTTGATGCTGAAAATTTGTCGTATCGACGACTGGCTTTATGACGAGTCATACTTGCTACTGATTGCGTTCTTCTACAGGTGCTCCTGCATTACCTGTAGCGGTCACCTTGATTGCAGACGTCGACAGTTACAAACACAATACGGACAGGTGAGACATTCTTCAGTCATTCTGCGTGTTCTTTCACTAAACTAGACCAGATGGTCTTTAGTGATGGTTGCTATGCCTACATAGCGACATACTGCAGTCCAATAAGATCTTAGTTCCTTTCTTGAGCTTCAGGTTCGGTGTCTGCTATCCATTGTGTGCATTTATGAATTATATTACTTACTTACTTACTTACTTACATATGGGGCTACAATGTAGAATAGTAGTCAGTCGTCGTGTCATCGTCGTTACCGCGAAGTTAGTTTGGACTGTAGCGTCACTTTGGCATGACCTCAAACAACGGACAGCTGACTCCAGAGGTTCGCGACAGGGGTATCACGGCAGAGCTGTTCTACTCACTGGGCGTGGGACGTCCTGGTTGGCGCATTCAAGTCGGATCAGGTCGAGTGAGTGCAGAACAGTGTAATGGTGCAAATGAATCAATATGTCTGGAGACAGGACTACCGTGGAAGTGTCTTCGCCTCTAGCTGGCGAGAGTAACGTGACGTTTTGAGCCGCGTTTGTTCTTATTAGAAGAATAACTCAGAAAGTTATTGGCAGGTTGTAAAATAATTTTGGAATAGGTAGAATGTGGACCGTGGAAGGGTCGATTAAATTTGGGAAGTGCTTGGTTGGATTATGGGTCAAGAGTTAGGGTTAATGAACCTGCTACTCGACGGTAACGATAATATGCCAATTTCAATTTCTACTGAGTGCCCTGTAATTGTGTCTATAGTCGACTAACGTCATAATCTATCATCTAGGCGGTGGCAAACCAACAAATAGCCGGCCGGTTGTTGGGCAATTATGCGGGAATGCTGTTGTGGTGCGAAGTTGCATTTTGTCTGGCGACAACGCGTATGTCTACTGGTGTGCCTACGTGCTGCCTCTGAGCGTCGACGCCTGCGCCAATGTCGTCGTCATCACGCGCTTGTTGGCCAGTTACTGCCACGTTCGCTGCAATCGCCGACACGCCGACAAACCAGCACCCATCAACGCAACCGGCCTTCGTGTCAGTACATACCATAATAATTATCATAATAATAATAACAAGTGGTCAAAGAATTTTGGCAAAAGGCCGCATCGCGGCTGCGAATGGATTCGTCCGACCTTGACTCCCGTGTAATACATGGCTCCTTTGACCTACAAAAGTCAATGCCCCAGATGGCATTTTGATCGGTTCACCCGTTTTTGCACAGCTCATCCCTGTGCCCAACAAACAGACACACAGACCACGCTACATGTGACATCTGTCGCAATAGGCCGCATAATCTATGCTGTGCATGTGATGCGGCCTAATAATAATAATTATTATTATAATATAATAACGTGTCCAAAGTAATTTGGCAAGAGGTCGCATCGCCATCTTGTCACCCTCGAGCCGACGAATGGTTTCGTCAGATCTTGACCCCGTCTAGTAGTACTAGACGGGGTCAAGATCAGACGAATCCATGTACTAGACTAGCACATGGTTCTTTGGGCTCACCTGAGTCAGCCCCCAAAGGGCTTCTCGATCAGATCAGCCGTTGTTTCACAGTTCACCCGTGTGCCCAACACACAGACACACAGACCAGTGACCACGCTACGCGCGACATCTGTATAGCAGTAGGCCTCATCGCATGCACTGCGTGTAGGCGATGCTGCCAAATAATAATAACATGTGGCCAACGAATTTTGACGAAAGGCTGCATCGCAAGGGGTGGCGGATTTTTTACGGGGGACAATGCAACGTGGTATCGACCAGTGTGGAGCACTGCAGTCGGCTGCAGCAGTTACTGAGGATTGAACGATCCGTTTGCTGCATAGGCCTACACCATTGCAGAGACTCGTAATGCTCTTCAGTTGACCGGACAACCCCCAAGTGCCCCTTCCCGTGGGGTTCTCGACCGCCGTCTAATGCATGGTTCATCGGGCCCACGTGGGTCAACCCCCAAATGACATCTCGATTGGTTCAGCTGTTTCTGCACAGCTGAACACACCGACACACAGACAGACACACAGATCATGCTGCGTGCAAAGTCTGTAGCAAAGGGCCGAATCTCTTGCACTGCGTGCATGCGATTCAGCCTAAAAGAAGTCAGATGAAAGTATTGAGGAAGAACCTGGTGGTATTGCAGTTCTTCCGCGTATAGAACGGACGACCATACCACGTGAAGTGGAGACTGGGCGCGAGCAGTCTGTACGTGTACGTCTGATGTTGTCAGGTGCTGGGCGTGGTCGCTGTATCGTCGCTGTACGGTGTGTCGACGCCACTACCGGCAGCGCTCGCCATCCTGCCGCGATGGTCAGCCACTGTGATCCGCCTTCACTGCTCCGTACAGGCGGCCAGCGCGGTCGTCGGCGTCGTCGTCTTCTGTCTCGTGGCGCCACAACCGCGATACGCCTGTCGTCGCCTGCTCTGCGCCACGCCCGCCGCCCGTCCTCCTCCCAGTCGACGGACGTCGTCCGGGTCAATCAACCACGACCGGGCGGTCGTCGTGCGCCTCTTCCACGTGGAAACGACCGACGGAAAGCCAGCTGGCACGCCGGTGACCCCGACAGAAACGACGACGAATGCTGCTGACGCCGAGTGCCTTCTCTCACGGAGCGCCGTCGACGCCGCCGTCGAAGCGGACGCGGACAGCGGAGCAGCTGGCGTACCGCAGCGGCAACTATCACAGCAGGGAGTCGAGCGACGTCTGGCGTACGAGCAAAGCAACGCCGCGCCTCGTCTACAGTCGCAGCGATCTAGACTGCTAGCGACCTCCGACACTTTCGCAGTCGCTGATGACGTTGTATTTGCTCACACCAGTGTCTGACGCTATAACCGCGTCGAGCTTTGGCATTTTGCAGACAACGTGTTTTGTAGACTTTGCGGAAGTCCTGGAATTTACAGAAATTGTTACGAATAGGTGTTTAAGTTATATTTACATAAACAGTGTTACTGATTGTACCACGGACTTTACAGGGTGGGCCAAAAAGTGAACTCTTAGTGGTTCTCAACAAATTGTGTTAACATATGTGCCTGTGAAGCTTGTTTTCGTTAGATTTGAATGTAACACACGTACTATCACATACGTATATAATATTTTATTCGTCTGATGAAATATTCTACGTATGACGTCATACTTGACGGAAGTTGACGCCAAGCTGAGACACTGGTGAAATAAATAAATAGGCGCATATGATTAAGTTCTAATTGAAAACCTAAGATAAGGTCACATTGTTGACACAACGTTTATTTTTTATTTGTAAGCATCAACTTTGCTTTCATCGATACGGCTGCCATTGCTTTCTCTTTCCGCAAGACCTGCGGTTACCTTCCCAGCTGCACAGCATTACCGCCCGTTGGCTGGTACCAAGTTATACTGCTTGGTGACAGAGGCACATAGGTGTGAACAACTTGCCCAAAGTTGTTACGCAGCTTTTTGCCCCGAGTAGGATTTGAACCCAGGACCTGCTGATCGCAAGTCCAACGCTCTAGGCCTACCCGCGAGATTACATATAACAAGAACTCATCAGGAGATGAGACAGCGAACGTGAACGTTTTACGACGATATCGCAAACGTACTTCAACATACCAAAAAGAGAACTTACTTCGTTCAACAAATCATATGATAGCTAGGCAAGTACTGCACATTGAGTCTTGAATTTATGAATCTGCTACAGAATTTCCGCCTTGCAGTTATAGAATATTTATACCGTGGACGTCGCGATAGACGACAGACAGACAGACAGACAGATTGACTGACGGGTGATAGCATATAGCGAACGTGAACGTGAGTTCACGTTCGCTATAGCGAACGTGAACGTGAGTTCACATTCGCTAAAAATTTACAGTGCGCGTTCATAGCGTTAGAGTCGTTGTAATGCACGGTCGATCTAGTCCAGGAAGGCCATAGAGTTGCGCGCTATTGCGATATTTTCATGATGTCATGCTGCCTGGACCCAATGTTATGGATATCAACACCAAGATGCGTACAAGACTCGAGTCGACGACTTCGACATTGTCTCCAGCCATGGGCACAAGGGTGCCTAGGGGAAAGAAGTATCGGTACTTTGGATCTGAAGTTGGAGGCCAAGAGATTTAGCTTCATCTTTAGCGCTAAAAGTAGAACGCGGTTAAGTTGGATAGCGGGCAACCAGAAAACAGCCTGGACCGCATTTAGGTGCCCCCACGCACCAGCAGGTAGGCTCATTTAGCGCAGTACACTGGCCACGTCACAGCTCTGTCATGGGTGCTTGTTTTTTCATGATTTTTCATGCCAGCAGACGGCGCCGTGCGCCTGCCACATCCTCGTCCTGTTGGTCCGCGACGGCGACTGCTTATTCGTCAGACGTCATGGTAAAGGTTCGTTCACAACGGATGCGTTGCGTTGCGGTTTGGCGTCTATCTTGCGGTATACGGCAAAACAACGCAACATGCCGCACGATGCCGCAACGCACCTCATTCGGTGTAAAAAACGATCTCCAGTCCCTGCTCAATTCGTATCTAACCTAGTAGGCCTACCTACCGTATCTAGAGGCCACTCCAACTGTGATGGAAGGCGGTTCGTAGAAGTTACAGCTGTGCGGTGCCTCACCGTGTGAAGGAAAGCAGTTGATAAACTTAGGAGCAGTCGTTACGTTGCTATTAATTAGAAAATAATGAAGACAGTTAACAATGGGTAACGACACTGATAAATGAGTTCATTACCAACGCCGACGGCAGTCGCGGGGGTAAGGTTTTTTAACCTCAGTTTGTCTGTGTGTTTGTCTGTTTTTCCTCACAACATTTGAAAAACCAAACTTGACATGGCCGGAAATGTTCCACGATCAATCCCGGAAACCCATTTAAGGTCAAAGTCAAGAGTCACAAAAACATTGCCGGCGTGGGTCTTTGCACTCTTGTAACGTGCTGGCTTCTTTTAGTTGATGAATGATTTTATCGACAAATTTAGTACAGGTTTATCCGAGTACTGGTAGGTTACTAGGTAGACTGGTAGTTCAGCAAACTGGTAGAAGTATGATTATTGAGTATTGATTATTGACCGTTTTAACTATGCTGTTACTTACTTACCGGATAGTTACATTTCTGATCTTGATTGATTTACGACCGTGTTTTCGCACAAACATGTAAACATCCGTTGGGCTAATTAAAGTTTGACAAGTCATTGTAAGTTGTAAATAAGTATTTAAGAAACGGTAGGCTATATTCTGCTTCAGTCAGTAATACTAAATAAGGCTTTTGGTATTCGGAGCAAATACAGATTCGCAGAAATTCTGGCTGTTGGGATGAGGCTACGACCGCTACGTCCCTGGTGCTGACACAGAGCACTAGTTACTACAACCTCATCAGTCATGGTATGTACCGCATTTTGCAAGGTGACATTTGTTGCCTGTTGATCTGTGAGAAGATTAGGAATCAAATATAAAACATGACAATGTATTGTTTAATGCCAAAGCTGCAATCAGTGCAACATGATGCTGAACTATGGTCTCCTTACAGTCTTGTTAAAAACGTGACGGGATAGTTCAGCAATCCTGTAGTTTCGGGTTTTAAACTCGGTACCATGGTACTTTACCATGGTAAAAATATAGACCCAAAACTACCATGGTACGGGTACCATAGTACGGGTACCACGGTAAAAATACATTACAGTTACTGTGTCGGTTATGGTTAGTGTTACAGTTATTGTCAGTTTAGTTTTATTTGTTGGCAGTAATCAGTAATAGTTAACCCTAAACCTTACCCTAACCCTAGGTGTTCTTGGCTGCGACCTTTCCAGCCATCCAACCAAGGTGGCAGCCAACAACACATTTCTTAAATCACTAATAGTTAAAAAATGATTTTGCATTTATCATCCACTTCAAACATATACAGTACATAAGTTCTTGGCTCTGTTTGGTATGTTTGTCTATTATGACTGGCCATTTGTGCATGTGTGTATTCTGCAAGAAAACATTGTTATTATTTTTCACTTTAATTCTTGGCTCAGTTTTCAGCAACTGTGTAGTCTTTTATTGGGATCAGCCATGGTGCCAGTGTCTGTGGCTGCTCTATTGTTGTTGTCGTTGTTTTTAATATTTCTATTTTTATTATTAAGTAATAATATCTGAGGATCTGATATAACTTAGTTTTCTTAAATGTTGTTGCTCGTAATACTTGGATGATGTACATAATAAGTAAATATAACAGTTAAGCAGTAGTAGGGATGGACGGTTATCCGGCCTGGCCATCCGGATCCGGCCGGTTTTCCACTAACCGGTGAAATCCGCCTCCGGCCGGATTGTATGTGGCATGGCAAGTCGGATTTATAAGAATTACAGTACCCCGCTTTACACTAAGTCCAGTGTCACCGCACAATTAACAGTTGGTATCAGCTGCTAAAATTTGCCGATGAAGCATGTCGGTGGCCTCCGGCAGGTGCTCTGGCGCCAACTGTAGCCGCCAATCAGGTTCCCCGCTCGCCCACTGCATGCCGCCCACCCATTATTGTCCACGCTTTATACCTTTGATGCAAGAGACGCTGTTGCCACACGCTGTGTTGACACTTGATGCTTCACAGAAAAACGCAAATAGCCTGAAATAGGAATCTGTCACTAATCTCTACGTGAATGACGCGACCAGCAAGTGGCTGGCGTTGTCGTTTTATTGGACGGCCTACCAGTTCACAGTGGTATCGATTTGCTGAACTCTAGCCCTGGTTCACTTAATTGCCTTAGCAGTAGCCTACATTTGTGACCGCTTCGTTAGTTCCATATTAGCGTAATCACGTCGTTTGTAATGGCACAAAATCGCAGGAGTAAAATTTGTAAGTTATTTCTCTGTCAAGCGGGAGGATGATGTAAGAGCACAATGCAATCACTGCAGATTAAAGATTACAGGAAAATAAAGCATTGTACGCGATTTGCTGTAATTTTTATAGACTAGTGGCAAAGTTACATCAAAAATCCGAATCCGGAACCGGCCGGATATTAGGCGCCGGTTAACCGAATCAGGTATCTGGCAAAACATCACTATCCGTCCATTCCTAAGCAGTAGTGAAATTATTTTTATTTTGTCCATATACATTTCCTGATCTCTGGACTATAACTAATTTTCTGTATTGACCATGAATGTATTTTTACAATTTTTATGTTGCAGATGACAGCTTGGTTGATCGGAAAATAACGATACTAGATCACTTGGCTATTATCCACTATGATACATATTCCACGAGTAAGCTATCGTGTGTGGCATAGATGTCGTCTACTAGCATGTGCTCGTGGTGTCTATGAGAAATTTTCTTCAACAGCTGTTAAGTGCTGTAATTATGTTCAGTTATGGAATGATCGGATGTTCCACAGTCAGTGTATCAGTCTGAATGGATGCAGATTGGTGACAGTTGCAGCTGAGAGTGAAACTTCTCAACGTTTATGTGAGTTCCAGACAGCCAGTGAATTACTAAATTTCGTCGGTGGTGTAGACAGTGAAATATGGACACCAGAACTGTCCTCACTTCTGACTGAACGACTTGTCAGCACTCACTATCAGTCCTTATGTGCTATTTATCCTTGGCTGCAGGACAATGTCATTGCTGCCAGTAAGCAGTTGCGGATGGGTGATAGTCTTGTACTACAAGATGCAGCCGCTCCAGTTCATCTCCATTTTGCTTACAACACTTGGATGAATATTGTTGAACGCAGTTGCACAAGCTACAGTCCGAATCAGCTTGCCAATGCTTTGCTATCGGCAACAAATCTTTTTGTAGATCTCAGAAGCAGTTTAGTGCATCGTCTTTTGTCTGAAACACATCAGCACCTGCCATACTTTGGACTACCAGAACTGGTAGCACTCTCCAACAGTTTGAAGGCTTTGCCTGGTAATAATGATATACTTGTTAGGTTATTGCTGAAGCGTATGCAGACATTGCTAATGACTGTTGAGTCACCACGTGCTACTGAGCTTACAGCAATAGCAGCTATTTTTTCTAATTTAAAGAAGTTTGTAAGTTATGAGTTCCGGGATAAGTTTGTTACAGGACTTTTGCAGGTGATACAGAGCAACAAAGAGGTGCTACTTAGTCCAGCATGTGTCGATGTTTATTTTTGTATTGGGCATATATTGTCTTTTAAACGTAAACATATTTCTCAAACGTTGTTGGATATTGTCATGAAAACATGCGAAGAATATGGTGACCAACTCGACATTTCAGATGTTGCTAAAGTATGTGGCTTGTTACATACTGGCAGAACAAGCGATTATATCTGTCGTGTTTTTGACATTTTGCAGTCACGTTCACTCCATTTGCTGTCTGATGACAGTCGCTTATGTGAAGTAATAGGTTTGATGAATTGTTTGACAAGACGTACTTCACCGCAAGTAATTCTGCAGTTTTACAGTGCACTTCATTCACAACTAATTTGTAATGATTACATTGACCTTGTTTCACTCTCGAGCATTGCTAGAATATTGACTAAAATGCCGAGCGTGAACTGCGATCTGTTAGCACTTGTTCAGCGTTTCATTGTGCGCCAAGCAGATATCATTGTGCCACATCCAAGTATCTTCAATTTCATCGAGAGATTTCTCAATCATCACTGTTTTTTAGATAAGGATTTGGAGATGCAGTTTAATGATCGTCTTCTTTCTTATGTTAGAAGATATGACGGTGTGAGCAAAAGATATGCCACATCCGTGGTTTCTCCTTACCTGCTGCCAGTAATTAATGATGGTCTTCCTGCTCCAGTTTTCAAACATGTAATCACGGCAGTTGATCACTGGTGCGAAGGTGCACTTTTTAAGCATTCTTCACGGCTCGGTTCTTTACGAGGCTTGTTGTCATCAGACCGTCAAAGCTGCCAGCTGAATACGCTGAATTCTTTGATGTATCAGAACTTGTGCAAGCAGCTTGACTTAGTGCACAGTCTGGATTCACTGCATGTAGTAGCGTGCAGCTTGCTGAAGCACGGATGTCAACAGCATCCTGTTGTCACTCACCGTTTGATGAACATGTATAAACGGTACAGTTCGACTTTGTCGAACAATGTTAATGCATGGAGCATTGCATCAATATTGTCCAAACTGAACTACCCTCTGCCAGCAGTCTATGATGATCTTGTTCACTATGTTATCAACACTGACAACGCTGATACCGAGAGTCTGGTATAGATTTTACATTTGATACTTTATATTTAATTCTTAGCTAAAACTAGGGGTGGTAGTACAAGTGACAAATGAACTGTTATTTCAAGGGATGCTAAGCTAGTTTAGATAACAGAGAATAAACATCTATGCGAGTGTGTATAAGATACATTTTACATAAAAAAATTTGCTGCAGTTGTACGTAATCAATACTAGCTGCTAATTTATTGGTATTTGTAGTTTGTGCTGCAATATTGACCCAGATCCTCTATGTCATTATGTGAAATTATGCCTATCTGTTGGAATTTTTTGACCTTGACCTTACAACCGTTTGACTTATAAAGCTTTATTGCAGATTACACTGTTTGTCTTTGTATCTGTTGATGGTCTTTTCTGTTTTCTGTCCATTTTTTCATGTCTGTTCTTAAATTAAAGTCCTGGAAGGTTCAACGTTAATGTGAGTGAATGTGGCTGGAATAATAGACCGGTTTTACCTCAGAAATAGAAAGTCATACAATTCGAATTAGGTGAAGGTGCATATAACAGGAGATACTATATTGAGTTCAAGAGGACAAAGGTCATATTCTGCCATATTACAAGTGCAGTTACCCATGGTGTTTTGTGATATACTGATAAAGCATATGCTGATTTGTTAATACTTAATGTAACATATAGGAAATTTATTTTGCTGCCAAATGGGTCAGAAAAAGATGCCCGAAATTCCCTACTTATATGATGCAAAACACAAGCATTGCCTGTTTTCTATGGCACTGTGTAAAAACTAACAAAACCTCGTCAACATTGTCTAAAGCCCATCCTAAACCGTTCATAATGATAATTGGCTGGTCACAGTTAAAAAATTGCTCAGCTTCACGCGGCACTGCTTTTAACAAGACTGTCCAAAATAATTTGGCAAGAGGCTGCATCGCCGCTTTACACCCCTTGGCAGCAAATGCATTTGTGCACCACGTGTGCCGGGCATACACATTAGCCATGTGTAGGTAATGTTACCATGTCCCACCTCAAGAAAGCTCATTCTGTTTGGCATCTGGACCCCCATCTAATACATGGTTCCTTGGACCCACATGAGTCAGCCGCTAAAACGGCATCTCGATAGGTTCAGCCATTTTTGCACAGCTTACCCATATGCCCAGCGCACACACATACATACACACAAACAGATTGATAGACACACAGATCACGCTACGTGCGACGTCTGTAGCAATGGGCCGCACCTAATGTACTGTGTGCACGCGATGCAGCCTAAAAACCTGTCCTAACCCAATCCAATCACCTGGGCAAGTTGTCTTGAAACTGCCAGGAGGATACATAAGATGTGAGCTATCGAGTGTTTGTCATGGCTTAAAACCAACCTGCTTCACAAATCCTTCTCACCTTAAATTGCCTTTTCTCTTCAGGTCTGTCTTAGTCATGGTTCCTTGCAGTAGATAAAGCTGGAGGCCACCGGTTAACTTTTGGGCATATATTAATATTACTATAACATATCAAATCACATTTTAATATGTTGTGTGCGTCTAGGACACTTACCAATTTAAAAATTTGTATACTTCTAATTGTACTTAGAGCCTTTCTGCTAATAGTTGTTTTAAGTATTTGTAATGGGTTTTACGTTGTGAAAGAGACAGCTCATGCTTTTAAAATGTTTTCATTAAGTTCGCATTATATTTATTACAGTTTGACCTGTTTAATAATTTTTTTCACTGACTTTTTAATGATTTTTACTGTGCGATGCTATACTAGTGCAGTATATGCTGTCATCGTTTGTCCATCCGTTTGTCACACGACAGTATTGTATCAAAATTGCTAAACATAGGATCACGGAAACAATGCCTTATGATAGTAGTAGTAGTAGTTTATTCAGCAACAGGCTCAAGGCCCATGATTACAGCCATATAAAATAATTAAAAGTAAACAATAAAAGCCCAAGAACTCTAGTTTTCTGCTGCCAAAGATCTCGGCGTAATTCCAATGTGATCGCCCCTAACAGGGGTGCCAAACAGAGGTGGGGTAGGGTAGGTTACAGTCGGCAATTTTTGACCAATATCTCGCTATATCTTAGAAACGCTGCAAGATAGGGACGTGGTTACTATGGAACGCTGATAAGAACTTGTATGTGCTGTATGGAATGGTGCTATTTCCAGTGACGTTGAGTGACTTTAACTACCACAAACCACCCAATTTTCGACATTTTGTATCGGTGTCATATCTTTGTAGTGAGTGGAGATAGAGACTTCAAATTTGGTAGATAGATTGACGGTAGCAAATGCTAGCTCATGGATGGCAAACCATCCCTGAAAGGAGCATGGTTAAGTCATGAGAACCATTTAAATTTAGCTGGGCACCAACCATATCTCTGGAACGGCTGATCTTCTCAGGTGCTGTCAGCTTAGGTGGACGGTCAGTGTGGTAAACTGGTGACAGTCAACAGTAAATCACTAACTGTCAACATCTGTATACAGCACGGTGGGCACTAGGTACCGCGTCATGCGGGTGTGTCAGTGGCAGCAGAGACTTGTTAGTATGTGTTATCATTGAAGAATGGCATCGAACCATGTGTGTGTTCTAATTTTTCTGCTGTGATTCCTGTATTATCTTTGCACCATATAAAACTGTATTTAATTCTGTGCACATGCATTTGCAGGTGTCAATGATACTGTTTGCTTGTGGTAAAGTTGGCTATGTTCCCATTGTTGCTGAAGAGCTACTTCATCTGGCACGCCATACGTATCACAGGATGATTGCCAAGCAGAACTACAGATATGCATTAAACTTGCTACATTCACTCACAATTCTGCAGTTGTCTGCAGACAGTGAGCTGTCTAAGCTGTTCACTCTGGAAGCTCTGGAAGACCTGGATCTGTATTTGGCAGGTACCAGAACATGCCGTGATGTTTACATGATGAAATGTTAGATATTCGATCGGTCCTTCCACTGTCCAACACATTAGGCAGTGCATTTCTTCTAAACTTTTCTACCCGTTGTCTTGAATCGTCTTGCCATGTTGTGTCCATAGGTTTGATATCTGTGTGGACCATGTCTCTCCAGGTGATGTATGGACCACCTTGTTTTCGTCAGGACTCTAGTGGACTGCTTGTTTCACATGATCAAACTGATGTCGCCTATTCTTGACTATTGGTTCTAACATATGTTATCCTTGATGTCTTGACAGTTTAATTTTTAGGCCGCATGTATCGTCCGCACGCAATACACAGATGTGGCCTATTGCTGCAGATGTCGTACGTAGTGTGGTCTGTGTGTATGTCATTGTCTGTGTATGTTGGCACACGTGTGAGCTGTGCAAGAATGGCTGAACAGATTAAGATGCAGTTTGGGGGCAGACTCGTGGGTCCAGCGAACGATGTGTGTAATAAGGGAAGGGGCAGTTTCGAGGGGAAGTGCCAGCCCATTGTAATGTATCTACCTGTGCATGAGTGCATTGTTCATTGTTTGCCTGCCGTGGCTGGCGAATGTGTCTGCCCTGTGCACGAGATGGAGACTGCATTTGCCACTGTGAGGGGTGACAAACGGCGATGCGGCCTTTTGCCAAATTGGACACTTGTTGTTACATTCGTCCAGCACTTCTGCAGAGTATTGCAATCAACGTGTCTGTTTGTCTCTTTATTTATGATTCTTAAGCTTCGAGACTCATCTGTTGCAGATTTTCGGTTGTAGCTTGTTGTATCTAATGATGAGTTTGGGGCATTGGTGAGTGAATTGCAAGCACGAGTTTCATTTTTTGAGCATTAAGCAAGTAGTACGTGTGATTTGTATTTTGTTGTAGATAATCTGGAAAATCAGCGGCTGACCAGTGGCATTGAGATGTATATGATGCTTTTGAACCGAGCAGTTGTGCTCGATTATCCCCATCTTGATGTGCCATGGTTCAGGGACAAAGCGTCCAAAGTCTTTTTAGAGAGAGGTTGGTTTTTAGTAGGGCTGTCCATGTGGACGATTAGGGTTAATTTTTGAATAATGTACTAATTCCTTACTTACTTAGTGAAGCCAATTTGATGTATAGCTGCAACAGAAGTTTTTCTATATTGTTGCTGTTGAGTATCAAAATGGACGATTCTAATTGCTAAATTAAGAACATAGTAAAACTAAGTTTTTAATGCAACGTTTTTTTACCCGAATGCAAACCTTTTCTCTCGTGTTTATGTGTATTTTTTATTGTGTACTACGTGTATGATTTTATGCTAATAATAATAATAATAATATGCCGGATTCAGTGACCTCTTGCTGCCAATGAAGTGCATAATTCAAATGTCGCATTGCTGTCAATTTAATCAATTATTGAAAGATTAATTGTCAAAGAAATTCTTAATCGTTAACAGCCCTAGTTTTTAGCATTTATTTTTTTCGTGTATATAGTTTAAGACAGATCTGAATGCCTGAGATTTGTTTCATCGTATGACTATGCACTTATACTGTGGTAAAGAATAAATTGAAATATATAGTCAAGACAAAAATTGTCAACGTCTTCTGGAACCTGAGATTGAGAACAGGCTAGGAGTGTTCAGGTCATATCGTTAGTGTATCTCCTCAATAGTGGCAAGATCAACTGTGGTTCTTGAGGCCAAAGCCAGTTTTTGACTACACCTATGAATAAACTGTACATTATGTCTGCTACTGGCGGTATAATACGTGACAGAAAACTGCTCATATGTTCTTTTATTTTATATGTCAGTCAAATATTTATGTTGTGTCCAAAATGTGCACCTAGCATTAAAGGTTAGAAGTCAGTACACTGCAATGATGGTTAAAGAAGTACGCGACGTCTTGTCTGAACTACTGGGAGGACTCAACTACTTGCAGAGTGGCGTTCATTCTCAGTACCACTACTACCTCGGTTAGTAATCTGTCATTGATGTGTTTTGTCCGTGATTAAGTCACATATTTTCTGTATTACTTTCGTTTTCTTGCTTGTTTACTTACTTATTTCGTTTATTGGTTTGACACTTTAGGTTGAGTAACGGGAATGTTATTCATCCTGTATAAATCCTATGCTAATATGATGCTCCTCAAAGGCTGTCTTCAGGAAAAGGAGGAGAATCAAAGAAGTAAATGACTGCCCCAGATTAACCTGGAAAGTAATTATTAAAACGCTATGTATGTGTTTAATTAATTACTTCCTAACATACTGAAGGAACTAATGTTGTTACGTATGCGATATGGTTTTTACCTCCGTTTGTCTGTCTGTTTTCCACATGATATCTAAGAAACCTGCTGCAGTTAGGATCACCAAACCCGACATAGAAATGTTCCAAGATGCGTTCTGGAAACCCATTTATTTTGTGATCAAGGTCAAAGTTCAAGATCATGAGTCACAACAACATTGCCGGCGTGGGTGTTTGCACTCTTGTGAGTGCCGACTTCCTCTGGTATAGCAGTTGAAGTAATCTCTGCTTACATTGGGTTGTAGATTTCAAATGTATGCTGGACGAGCATCAGAAACCTGTTGATGTTTCGCAGTGGCCGCGGGTTGATGAGACTGGAAACTGTCAGAAGTTAGTAGTTACTGTTCCAATCAGTGTTTTCTGGCAGTGTTTTCTTCATGTGTATGAAATAATAATGAGCAAATTGTTTCGAGTTAATTGTAGTATGGCTATGTGTAGCATTCGTTTGTGAAACACGGATAATTTTACCGTGCAATGCTGTGCTAGTGCAGTATATGCTATGGCTCTGTGTCTGTTTGTCCATTTCTATGCCTGTGTGCCCCGTTACAAGTCGGAGTTCTATCAGAATGGCTAAGCATATCTTGATGCAAACAACGCTGCACGATAGCCCAGAAATCTAGTTTTCTGACGCCAAAGATCTCGCTGAAATTGCTATGGGGTCACCCCTAATGGTTCACCAAATACACCTGGGGTAGCAAACATTTATGACTGTAGACAAATAAGTTGCTGTATCTTGAAAACGGTGCAAGGCAGACAAAGTCGCAGTTTATACAAAAGGTTGAGTAGAAAGTCATACGTGCTCTATCATATCGTTACATTTCCAATGACCTTTAGTGACACAAATCATCCTAAATCACCCTTTTATCGTGCCATGCTATAGCACACACACACACACAACTTTATTTCACCACAAATGTGGTAGCAAAAAATCATACATAATTAGACATAAGTAAATAAATTAAATAAATGATCACTTAACTAAGCTAAATTGACACTTCAGTTAGAC
>Ga0209780_1000263_pt1 | contig 26436 bp, 13 predicted proteins | sample WorMetexBAHAMAS2_FD_187384 | JGI IMG/M metagenome (GOLD analysis project Ga0209780, IMG submission 187384) | Marine gutless worms symbiont microbial communities from Max Planck institute for Marine Microbiology, Germany - Inanidrilus exumae... | ecosystem: Host-associated > Annelida > Digestive...
CCACTGTGATTGGTAAAGGCACTTAACATACCTTAGCACAGTTATTGTGCACTAAAAAATTACAAATTGGCTGTGAATCTGTCAGTAACAGTTAGAAGACAGACAGAAGAAATTACTGTCAGATTGGGCAATTTCAGGCCAACGGCGGCCATTTTGAAAAATGGCTGCCACGCCCAAAGCCACCCTGGGATCTCGTGCAGACAAGTGGATTATTATAGGTAGGCCTCAGGAGTATTCAGCCCACTATGTCTGCAGTCCCCCTCTCAGTGCTCTTATGCCATACTTGCACCATACTTGACACTGTGACATGCAACTGTGCCTGACGGCTGCCACATTGGAGTTTTGCCACCCACACCGAAGACCACCCACTGAGATTGGTAAAGGCACTTAACAAACCTTAGCACAGTTGTTGTGCACTAAAATAAATAACAAATTTGCTGTGAATCGGTCATTAACAGTTAATCAGACAGCAGAAATTACCGTCAAATTGGGCAATTTCAAGTCTACGGCGGCCATTTTGAAAAATGGCTGCCACGCCCAAAGGCACCCTGGGATCTTGTGCAGACAAGTGGATTATTATAGGTAGGAATCAGGAGTATTCAGCCCACCATGTCTGCAATCCCCCCCATGGGTGCAGCAGGCCCTATAGTGGGCCCATGGTCTATCGCATACAACAACGCAACTAATGCAGCAGCGACGGCTTACGTGTAGGCTACAAACCTGCCTATCCCAAGGAATGATAACAGCTTTTCGGTAAAGTCTAATGTGCCGGGTTGGGTTAGGTTAGCAGAAGTACCTAGCACTTGCTGTTGCCTCGTGGGATGGGCTGGTCGCCTGAGCACGTTTTGGGCCAGAAGCAGAAGGTTACTACGCCTGGAGTTTGCTATGGCTCCTCCCACCGTAATACCTGCTCAGACATTTCAAACAAACACGAATAGAGTATGTCTGAAATGACTGGGCACGTCTTACCTGTACCTTCCTTTCTTCAGGGAGTTCATTAGTAGAGGAGGTACAGTATGGACGTATAGATATAGATGTGTTTGGTTAAAGAATTGTTAATATTTAGTAATTACGGTGGCAGGAATTTTCAACTCGGTCGGTGGCGGTGTTTTTTTGACATGCCACCGCGGTGGCGGTGCCGGTGGCAAATATCGGTCGGTGTCAAGACTAGACTTGTTAATTGGAAACGGGTGGATGTCGCAGGCTGGTTGTTCTGGAATGCGCTAATTGCTCACTGCACGCGACGGTGGAGGGTGCACTAAGTGAGGCCATCGCGACGGTCTCACTAAGTACAGTGCCTAGACTGTCGCTGCTGCCTGCTGCTGTCCGGTTTGCAAGTGGGAAGTGGACGTGTGGGGGAGGGCAGGGTGGTATCACCGGCCGCCGACTGATCTCGCGGTGTGTTCACGTTCAGACAGGGATCAAATAACGCTGCCAAAGTGAGGGGCAGTTTTCGTTTGATCTCTGGGCACCGCGATATCGCAAGGTCGACGAATCTGCGATTGATATCATAATATCGCATATATCGATATGATCCCTACAAAGTTTGCCAAATTTTCTGTACATTTACTTGTGGCTGTGGCTTGATGACATTGCAATACGCTAGCCTATGTATTTCTGGTTTAGTAGATGATGTCATGTTTTCATATTTTCACATAATGGAGCCAGTGGGCCAAAATCGACCACAATGTTATGTATTGTCCAGTTCTCCAGGTGGTGGTACTTTTGTTGAAAGTGCTGCTTCCGACTGCGTCTTGATAACTCGGTGTGAAGTAGCGCTGCCATTCGTAATTTCATATTCATACACGAGTACCCACAAGTACCCGATTCCAAAAATTACTTCCATATAATATTGTTTACTACCTGAGTACCCATAAAATTTTTTTCTCCATGCATATCATTCCATATCTATGATTACATCGAGTGAGTGATGTAAAATCTGTGACACACTATCTGTGCAACTCGTAGTCATTGACATCGACAAATGTGGCTGAGAAATGTATAGGCATATGTATTGACTAACTGACTAATTGCACTTAAATTATGGTACAGTTGACTGTACAGTGTACAGTTGTACAGTATTGTACTGTACTGTACAGTTATGGTACAGTGTTAATTATACACTGCTAGTATGTTTGTAACTGTTTGATTTTAAGTAACCAAGACTTTAAGTTGAATCGCAGTAGCTATAATTGCTGGCATTAATTTTGATTGCGTGACAAATCTGCATCCGACGGATTTTGCACATCATCCGCATCCAACGGATGCATATTTTGGCTGGCTCCGTCACATCCCTACCTGAACTGGTACTCGATTCCAAAACTACATGATAGTGGCAGCCCTAGTGTGAAGAGAATATTGTCAATGTTATCATGGAAGAGATGTCTGTTGGAGGGGAAGGGTGACAATAACAATAGTTATCCTGTTTCTCAGATTCTTTTGTGTGAGATGTAGATGATGATGACTGCTGTCATACACTGGCTGCTTATTGTGATGTCTGTGCAGTGATAAGTGACAATGGCTAGTGGAGGTGGAGCTGCATCAGCTGACTCAAATTACGTGTGTATGCATTTACGTCGCATTGGCCGCCCATCAAACAGACCTGGAAATGCAAACTTAATATGGTATATACTCTTCTGTTCTATGAGAAGATTGCTGTTGTGAATTCTCAGTCACTGCATGAGAATTGTGTAAGGTTATTGCTAATGTCAGGAATGGCATCTGACCAATTGCTGCAGTCTACAGAAAAAGTTCCAAATTAGAAGTGGGAATATCCGAACAGCAACTTGGCAAATAACATTATGCAGCTTGTTACTGACCATTATTGTGATTAGGATATAGCAATCAGGTTATGTACATGTGTTTATGTCGAGTTCTCTATGCATGGGCAGTAACTTTTGAACTAAGTGACTTTTAACGTAGATGTTTCAAATGTTGGTTCATCTTAGCACTATCTTGGTTAAGTTTGAATGTCAATGACATAGGTCATAGTTTAGTCACATGAAGAACTTGATGGAAAGTACTCTGAGAGAATACAACTCCCCGTGAAAGCGAAATATGTGGGTTTTTGTCGCCAACATTTGGCAACACTTGCCACACCTACATATTGCGCGTGAGCGGCGGGAGGATAACATTACAGCCTAGCGTGGATCTATTCCTCAGCAACGGGAGTGTGGCATGACAGCCTAGCGAAATGTAAACAAACGCCGGTTTACAGAGTTTTTTGACTGTTACTTCTACATCTCTCTACCAATCATAACGAAACACGAAATCTGTGCACGATCTTTTTAGTTATCGTGGCCACAGTCAGACACACAGACACACAAACCAACGCCGGTAAAAACATACTCCCTCGCTTTCACGGGGAGAAAAATGTTGCTGAATTTGTCAGTAAGACCCACGACTGGGGGATGTCTGGTTGAATTAGTGATGCACTGTGGTGTAAGGCACACAACAGGCATCATTGATTGTGCATTCTGTGTGTAATGTATGTTGTGACACTTTGATGATGAGTTTTAAAATATTTAAGGGTTAGGGTTTGTTACGTGATAACCATCAGTGCATGTTTTTATGTTGCAGGCGAGCATGCCCCATACGGGCTTCATTCAGGGCTTTAATGTGCCCTGAGTTATTTGTTGATTTTGGTGCTATATAAATCATTTGTTTGCTTTCTTAACTTTCTTATTTTTCCTTATGTATTTACTGCCTTAATACTTATCTACTTTTTCCAGAAGTGGCCCATTCCGTTTCGTTTCCAGGCTGAAGCTCATAGAAGGCGACCAAACCTGGCTGTAGTTTTTTGTGTTTATTATATGTTGTAGTATTATATTTTGTTATGGATGCTTGTTTGCTTCTGTTATGTTAGATTTAGTTGTTCAGTATTAACCAGGAGATTGACTGTGAAGAGCATTTCCGAAATAACCTATTTTTGTGTTGGGTGGGATGTAAAACCTTAACTCAGTCAGTCAAAACAGACAGGCCTGTGGCCGTTTGTGCGATTAACTTGCTTGTTGTTTTGACTGCAGCTTACATCGAACGGTAACAGTCATTGGCCGTCTCTTAAATCAAGTGGATTACACAATCTCTTCGGACAGCACAATTCAGAATGCAATCATCTCACGCATTCATGCTCGTGTCGTACGAAATGGCAACACTTACTGCATACATGACGACTCACGGAATGGAATATTTGTCAACAGTGTGAAAATAGGAGGTCTGTATGTCTTTATTACTTATCATTGTTGTATTTTTGCTTACTGTTGTACTAACATTTGTTTTCTTGAATGCTTTTCATTTAATTTTTAAAATAGATTTCATGTCCTGTCTTTACTGCTTTTTCTACGATAAAGTTTTTGAATAAAAACAAATTACCGCTACTGGCATTGGAGAGTGGGCATAAATGGGGCAATGTCTTTTCTGAGGAATCCATTTGTCGAAGATGTCTTAATATTAATGAGTGTTGATGTTTTTTCTGGAGAGATGAGGCCACTGGGTGACTTCCTGATGGGGCTGAGTGCTGTGAGTTTCCTTCACTGTTGATTGGTGACATGCGGCCTTTAGGAAATCCATGCCACTTGTCCCCATTTAGGTTATCTTTTGGAATAAGTGGAAAAAAGAAACTTGTGAGGCAGAAGTGGCTAATTGAGGTTTGCTTGGAAAATATCCGTTATAGGTGGCGATTGAGTTTTTTCACTGCTCCATGCAATATCCAACAGTATACTTGTCTTTCTTTGCGACAGTGGCGGCCTCTGTTTATTATGAAATGCTCGTTATTCATCTTTATGACAAACAAGTGCATTCTTTAATACTTGCATCACAGTTGCAATATGATTACACTATGACTGCAAGGAGGCTGGGAATTGTATATGATTGCCGTAATGAGAAATGAACAATGAATATTAGCACTGCAGATTTCTAGTTTGAGTACAGTATCGTACAAAACTTGTATGAGTTGCATATACTAATGCTGCTCGTGGCCTTGTTCTGTTTATATTGTGATCTTGGTATTTGTTACTGTGACCACAGCTTATGCTGATAGTGACGGTGTGATATACATTGAATAATTGTCACAGTTAGAATGTGACATTTAATACTCCAATGTCTGCTATCAAGTAACATCATTTATCGTTGTTATCATGAACATTCCCAGGCTGGATCATAGCCATCTCGGACTGCACAAATCACTTCCATGTATGTCAGTCCTACATATGCCGCGATTGCCACCTGGAGGATACAGACTAACTCGAGGCTGTCCTTGGTGTACCATATGCGCGCTTCCAAGCCTTTGGTAGCCCTCTGCCACTGTGTGTGTGTATTCTCATAGTAATATCGATGAACTCTAAAACACAACTTGAAAAATACATTATACACTGTAGCAGAAGTACGAAAATTTTATGATAAATTAATTATAACTGTAAAGTGTGATATAACCTAGATTGCGTTGAAAATGCCGATAAATTCTAACCAACCAACCACGTGTGTTGTACCGGTATTTAGTAATGAACAGAAGTCACATTTTTTCTGCATAGATGACAGTTAAGCTCACTTTTTTACAGTTGTGTAAAATGCCAGTATAACATGCTGACGAGTTGATGCCAGTGAATATTGTGTTGTGTTGTCCAGCAAATGCTGTTCTGAATGAAGGTGACCTAGTGACATTCGGTCATCCCCAAGGAGAAAACTTAGCTACAGGAACATGGCAGCGTCAACCGGATTCTGACTTCCAGTACATCGTTAGTAACACTTCTGCAGGCTGCATAGTTATATTTTTAGAAAAGCGACTTTTAATTGGCATTCGATGCAAGTAAATTTCTGGCCGCTGTCACTGAAGAGGTGGCATAAAGGATGTGGCATCCCATATCTTGAGTCAGTTGGTGAATCCAGGAAGGATGATGTTCATTGGGTGATGTTTCCTGATTGATGTCATTGCTTTGAGTTATCTTGACTGCTCTTGACTACTAGTTCTGCAGTAGAAAGGACATCGAGCTCATAAAAACTGCTGCAGTTGCTTTGAGTTACCTCGACTGCTAGTTCTGCAGTAGAAAGGACATAGAGATTGTAATAATTGTTGGTTAAAAATTGTCTCTTGAGGGCTCGGCCCGCCAAACATGGAGTAACACCGGAAAAAGAAGGCCAGCGAAGCAAAACGTTAAAAATAGTAGCAGGTACCTGTAAACTGCATGTGATAATAGTCCAATGATCATGTTAGTATTTGATGTGTAGAAGGACACATTTGATAGCTGTTTGTACAGAAATAGCATGTAGTAAATATAGCTTCTAACGAGACTGTGATTTCAGCTTTTCACTAGAAATGACTTTATCAGATGTGGTTTCTGTCATTTGGCACATGCTGTCTGGTACTCACTGCTGAGATGGTACTCAAAAACCCCTACTAGCAAACAGTAATGATGTGACCTGTATTGCCACCTCTGGAGTTGTGATTTTACAGCATGGTGGATTGATTGATTGAGCAGATTTTACGTCCCACTCGACACAGAATAGACCATTTTGGAGTTGGTCTAAACAGCACATTTAATAGCCCTTTATCCAGGACAATCCAGGTGAGATGGTCCCAGAAAAAAACATTAACACTCATTAAGATTAAGACAGGACACTCACTTCCTGTCTTTGTGTGTGTAATCCATTATGTTTGATTTCTTGCAATTACTACAGTCCATAGCATCCTCCTTTCTTAGTTTTTAGATATAAATGTCTACTTAATGTTATGATTATTGTTGTTATTAATGTATAACTGTGAATTGTTGATGTTGTCAATGCACCTGTTGGCGGCTCTCTTGAGTCGTCCTGGAATAACAGCCATAAAACAAATTTGTTTATTTCACCATTCACCATTTGAGGGCTCATATTAGGAACGTGCCTAGCTCACGTTTTACTGGTGCATTGGAGCAGTTTGTTTCCGAGACACTCTTTATTATTCTGCCAGTTGTTCTTGTAGATCTTAGCAGCAGGAGACATGACCAAATCATTGCTCTAACAGCCGATACATGTATGTAGTTCTTTTGTGTGGCAGTTTGAAAGATGCAGCTGCTTGCAGCAGAATGCAAACCAACTGCAGGTTGGAATTTCGTTTTTTGTTTAAAAAGATTTGCTATGTATCTTCACTGTACTAGGATAGACTCAGGGTTAACCCTGAGGCTTCTGGGCACATGGGTGAAATATAACCAACATTATTTTTATTTATACCGTTTTTTTGAGGAACTCACCACAGCTCAGACCCGTCGACAGATTTTCACGCATGATGGCTCAAACGACGCGGACTAGCGCAAGGATGTGCCGTTTTTTGGATTTTTCACATTGCTACCTATCTAGGGGGTCAAAAACCCCAATTTTGAGGCGAGAATAGGCGTTTTCAAGCCAAACTCACGGATCGAAAAACGTGCATATTATCAAAACTACTGCATCGATTCCAGCCTAATTTTTCACAGTGATAAAGACCAAATGCCCTACAAATCTAAGCTGGCGGACGGCCGCCATCTTGGAAAAATCGAAAAATTGTTATATCTCAGCTGCTGTTCGAACGATTTTGACGAAATTTGGCATGCTCATGTAGTTCGACCCTCTTGACCGCCCCGACCGTTAAAAATTTGAAATTTCAAAATCCAAGATGGCGGCGGCTGCCATCTTGAGAAAAACGAAAAATCGCCATGTCTTGGCCACGGTTTGACCGATTTTGACAAAATTTGGCACGCTGATGGAGTTTGACCCTCTTGACCGTTCCGACCGTTAAAAATTTAAAATTTTGAAAATCAAAGATGGCGGCGACCGCCATGTTAAAAAATCGAAAAATCGCCATATCTTGGCCGCGGTTCAATCAATTTTGACGAAATTTGGCACACTGACGCAGTTTGACTTTCTTGACCGTTCTGACTATTAAAAATTTTGAAATTTCGAAAATTCAAGATGGCGGCGGCCGCCATCTTGAAAAATCGAAAACTGACATATCTCCGCCGTGTTTTGAGCGATTTTGACAAAATTTGGCACAGTGACAAAGTTCGTCTTTCTTTACCATTCCGATCATTAAAAATGTAAAATTTTAAGAACACAAGATGGTGGCTGCCGCCGTCTTGAAAAATTTAAAATCAAGATGTCTCGACAACAGTTTGACCGATTCCCACGCAATTTCGCATGGTGACGCAATTTGACACTTATGATGTGTCCCACAGTTAGATATTTGTAATTACAAAAATCTAACATGGCGGCGGCCGCCATTTTGAAAAATCGGAAAATCGCCATATCTCGGCAGCAGTTTCAGCGATTTCAACAAAATTTGGTAGGATGATGCAGTTCTGCCCTCGTGACCATTTGGTCCGTCACAAATTGAAATTTAAAGATATCCAAGATGGCGGAGCCGAATTCCTAAAATTATGATATCTCGGCATCAGTTTGACCGATCTGCACAGCATTTGGCGTGATGACGCCTATTGGCACTCTGAACCAGACCAGCAGTTGTGATTTTGAACTTTTAAAAATCCAAGATGGCGCAGGGCCGCCATCTTGAAAAATCGAATAATGTAGTATTAATAGACGTTATTAATAGCGTACTCAAAACTGGTAATAAAACAGCAAATATAAATGTAAAAAACTGCAATTTATACACACTGTTAATGGCGACGGATCGAAAACTGCAAAAATCATAAATAAGGCAATGTTAACCACACTAACATTGACATTCAGGCTATGTTAGTGTGGTTAACATTGCCTTTTTATAATTTTTGCGGTTTTCGATTTGTCGCCGTCAGCAGTGTGTATAAACTGCAGTTTTTTTTAAACATTTATTCGGTGTGTGAGTTATATTGGCATTGTGTGTGTCTTGAATACAGAACCAGGGTCAACAGCAGCCTCAGCACCAGGAAGTTGCAGCTAATGATGAGCCAGCAGAGCAGGCAGAGTCATTGATAGGTGATGTGGCTGTGATAAACAATGGGGCTGGACAGCAGGCAGAGCCAGTGATAAGTCATGATGTCAAGCTGCCAGAACTTCACACTGATGAAGAGTTGACGTCAGAGCGGGATATGTCAGTGGACTGCACTGCTGCATCTGATGATAACAACTTCACATCCACTGCTGTGATGGAGGACGTGTCTAGGATGGAAGAGAACAGCATCTCTGATGGACATGCTGGTCCTTCTGCTGAGCGTGCCAAACTCAGAACATCCGCAGATGAACCACAAGAAACTTTTGCCAGTAATCAGGTTGATGTGCTGGTGGAAAAGACCAATTATTTCAGCCCAGAATTTGTCCAGCGTTCAGTTGACGCATCTGTACCAGTTCATAGTGAGTTGGAAATGAAGCCGGAGGCTAATAATGAAATGATACCATGTAGTGCCTACATTGTTAAGCAGAATTACGTAGAAGTCGTTGCTGTGGAGGGGTCCACAGTACCCTTTCCTGCACTAGGTCCTGAATTGGAAGCTGTGGAAGAGTCCATTATGCCAGTTTATAAGCTTGACACAGATATGGCATCAGAAATGGATCCTGTGGCAGAAGATCAAGTGGTAGGTCCTTGTAGTACGAGCATTTCCAATGATACAGTGGCTGAGATGAGGGAAAATGAGTTGACTGTGGAGAAGTCACAAGAGAACACAGATCATGAAGAAATTGGGACTGGCATATCAGTAATGTCTGGTGTGTGTGGTGATGCTGAAATGAAGATGGATTCAGATGCTGCAGTACGGGAGAGCAGCAATCAGGATGAAGTGCTTGATGCTGCTGATGATAATGATCTGCATTCTGTATCAGAGTGCACTGTTGTAAACTGTGACAAAGGCAAAGAATTAGTGGATGAATCTGACAATAGAGTTTCACTTGCTGAGGAGACAGATGTCAGAAATGTGAGTGCAGCTGATGTGTCGAATGAAGTCGATTCTCATCTGCAAGAGGAGATTAAAGACTTATCCCGCGTGGCAATGGAGTGTGATAAAGAAGAGGAATTAGTCGGCGAATCTATGACTACCACATTGTATACTGAAGTGAGTTGTGCGAGCAGCGTATATTCAGGAACACCAGTTTCTGTGTCGAGTGAAACTGTGTTATCCGTTGTCATTGCTGATGCAGTACAGGAGGCTGACGACTCGGCACATGCAATGGAGACACGCGAGTCTGAGTTCACAGTGGTAAAAGGCGGCAAAGAGTTGGAGGAATCAGCGAATGCAGATGACAAACCAGAATCGTATATGGAAATCAGTTGTGTGAGAAGTATGAATGTAGAGGCACAGAGTGATGCAATGAATGAGATTGTTCTGTCTGAAACTGGTGACAAAGCTGCTGCGGAAGTAGAAGAGAACCCTGAATCACACTGCACAGCAATCGATAGAGGCGAAGACTTAGTGGATGAATGTGACAAAACAGCAACGGGAAAGATTCAAACAGAGCTACAAGTTGAGGTTGTATTATACGAAGCCAATGCTGATGATGGAATGGAGGCTCAAACTTCAGAAAGCAAAATGCAGAAGCCTGAAGAACTGATACTGCTGCAACTGTCAGTGAATACACCAGATAGCTTGGCAAACGGACAGTTGCAAACGGAAAATCATTGTCCTCATCCTGTTGATATCGGTTTATGGGCTGACACAGCTTTGTCTTGTGAGGCAGTGCGTAAGACTGAAGTTTGCAGTAGTCCAACATTGCAGACCGGCAGTACTGACACTGTTCTGGAACGTAGTTTAGAACTCGAGAAACAGACCGATGATGTCGAACCAGTTGTAGATGCTGTTGTGTCATCGAAGCAGTTGGCCACTGACAATTCCGTTGTGGATCTTAATGGCAATACATTGAAAGAGTCAGACAGTCATGATTCAGCCTTACCACATCATAAAGAGCAGTTAAAGCAACCATCACAAGATGGTGGGATGATGAGTCTTGTGGAAATGGTAGCTGATGACGTTGTGGAGCACCCGACACATTTAGACACAGCAGTTGACCGCACTGTCCATGTTCTGGCACGGTCTGATGGAGAGATCAGTGCTGCTGATGAAATTGTGTCACGAACAGCCGGTGATGTGTCACCAGATGTTGCCATAGAAACAGTGACTATGGTCGACGTCCAACATTATGTGAAAGAATGCGAATCTGTAGCTAGTGTTCCTGATTTTGTTTTAGTTCCAGAATCTGAGTCTGAATCAGATGATGTGAAAGCTGTACCTGTCTCTTTGTTGATTTCTGATTCTGAATCTGAATCAGCAGTTGTGAAAACGTTCACTGCATGTACTTCAGAACTAGTTCCTGAGTCAGAAGCTGTGGACGAGTCCGTGATACCTATGTCAGTGCCAATTCCTGAATGTGAACAAGCTGTGGAAGGATCTATTTTACCTGTTACTTTACTAGTTTCTGAATCTGTTTTTGAATCTGAAGCTGTTAAAGTGTCCACTGTACCTGTTTCTGCACTAGTTCCTGAATTGGCGGATGTGGAAGGGTCCACCATATCCGTTGTGCCATCTGTTCTGGAATCTGAACATGAATCTGAAGTTGTTGAGTTTAGTGAGATAGATCCATCTACTGATAGATCTCGTACAGATGAAACGGAGCGTAAGTTACATGAAGTAATAGAAGTGATGACAGCATCAAATGTTGCCACTGCTACAGATGCTGGCATACAACTTGAAGACATTGAGATGGAGTATAATGAACATGCACCAGAAGATGGAAGGACACTTGCACCTAGTGATGATATGGATACTGTAGTCAGGCTTGGGAAGCAAACTTTAGACCCCAGCACTGAAGAAGTCTGTGTACTTACAATGATAGCGGCTTCAAATAGCGTTGAAAGTTCAGACACTGAGGCACAGTGTGTGCTTGCTGGTGTGGACCATCATGAACCAAAAACTGACATTTCTTGTTCGGACCCATTACTGCCAAACAATACCTGTGCTGCAAGATCAGAAAATGTGTTGCAGCATACAGGTGTCATTTCATTGGTGGCAGATGACAACATAACCTTAAATTTCCAGAATTCAGACAACATGATACATCATGGAGTTACAGTTCCTGCTGTAGATGCTGTAACTTTGGAAGATACTGTGCCGAGTGAAATGGCAATATCTACGAAAGATGGAGATGCTCCTAGGGCAGAGACTTCAGTGGAGAATGTGGTTCTGAGCTCTGCAATGGTTACAGATGAGCTTGAAAATGCCTCTGTTTCAGAGCAGATGGTGCAGACTGCAGATGCGCATGCAGATGCAAATGCATTATGTTCAGAGGATAATGTGCATGGGAGAGTTACAGTATTGACTGGAGATGAAGATGCTGTTATGCCTGCTGTGGAAGAAGACACAATTGTGTCGGCTAAGGGTCAGGAAGATGCAGTACAACATGTGGTGAAAGACATATCAGATGATACAGCAAGTTATCCTGATGCTGTACAGGATGGACTGATGACTTCTACGGATGTTGAAGACACAGCTGTACATGTTGTCAGTTCAGACGTTGTAGCAGAGAATGCAGTTTCAGTTTCCATAACACAAAAAGATGGAGCCATATGTGCTGATAATTCAGAGTCAGCAGTGCAGAGTAGAGGTGTGACTGTGACCTGTGTAACAGATGAAGACACGGATGTATGTGTACGTGAAACAGTATGGCAAGACATTCTGATTTCAACAGATGGTGATGACGTGCCTGTACGTGCTGGGGGCTCAGAAAATATTGAGCGCAGTGGAATTACAACGTCCATGGAAGATAACAACTCTGCTGTAAATGCTGAGGGTTTAGAGGATGCGGTGCGGAGTAGGGATACTACCGGTATTTCCACCGCTGATAAAGACCTGGATGTACAGGTTGGGAGTTCAGCAGATCCAGTGCACAGTGGAGTTGTGGTTTCAGCAACAAATGATGATGGAGCAGTAACTGTTTCAAGTCCTCAGAATACTACACAGAATGGAGTTATGATTGTTACGGCAGATGAAGACATCACAGTGATGATGAGGGATCCCAGCAATGCTGGTGATGTTGCTGAGAGCACGGTGACAACAGCAGTGGACCAGCGTCCAGCAGATGACATTATGACAGGTGCCACAAGTCAGTTCGACAGCCAGCCATCAAACAGCAGTGTGGAGGACGGCCAGTTTGATGATGTGGAGTCGGATGATAACATTGAACCTGCAACACCAACAAGTAATCATTGGCGACTTTGTCATGCAAGCCCGACATTGAGAACAGGCTGTCGTAGCTCCTCTCTTGTGTCAAGCGTTCGTCGAAATCTGCCTGTTAGTCCGTCACACAGTTCTTTCAGTACTCCCAACTCCAGGCGTTCATCAGGCACGTTTGCAGTCAGCAATCGCAGCATGATATCCACCACTGCTGGGCAGTTGTCCAGACATTCTCCATTGCTGTTGTCTCCCATCGGCCAGAACATCGACAGGCTCAGCACTAGACCAAGGTTTCCCCAGTCACCAATAACGCTTCATACTGGTGCACACTCTTCTGGTAGCGGTTTGCAAGTTTGTGCTAACTCTCCTCTGATTGTTGGGAATATAGCATCGGGTTCTGATGAGAAACTAAGAAAACGGAAACGATCGGCTGATGACGTGGACATCAGCACCAAACGCAGTCTTGTGGCGGACTTCGTTGATGGTAGTACAACTGTTGTTGGTCAGTGTGACATCTTGCCAGCTGAGTATGCCGTCATAAGTTCAACATGTGATGGTGACAATGCGACTGTGACCAGTGCTGCTGCTGTAGGGGGCACACTGGCACAGGCTGCTGATGGCACTAGTGAAAAGCTTCAAGATGTGAATGAAATAGGTGACATAACCACATTGTCTCAGCCTGTGAAATCATTGCTGTGTAGTGACTCTTCTTCCACTGCTGTTGTTTCAGATACACAGACCATAATGAGTTCTAAGGTCATGTCTGAGGTTATTGTACGTGACAGAGACCAAGCACCTGTTGAAATTTGTAGCTCAGTTGTTGACGGCAGTATTCCTTCACACGAGGATATGACTTCCACTGACAGTTGTTTGTTGAGGAGCCAGAGACTGTATTCAGATACCAAGGAATCAAGAAAGCCAGAGATAGTAGAGGATGCAAAGCAGGGATTTCCGTCTGTAACTACTGACATATCTATTGATGTTGAAGTAGTGGAAGGCATGGAAACTAATGCGGAGGAGTGTTTGACCGTAAACAGAGGTAATGATAGCATTTCATCACAGATGGATGATGTGCAGTCAAATGTTGAAATTTCAGTTGCTGATCGTGATGAAACAGACTACTGTTCACAGCCAGCCAGTTGTATAGAGCACGTGGATCTGGCAGCAGAATGTGGCAGCGATACAAGAACTGAAGTTGGCAGTGCTTCTGATAGTCCAGCAACCTCAGTTACTGCAGGCACTTCCCATGATCAGTGTATCAGTGATTATATTGACAAGAAGGAGGAGTTGCAAGTAACAAGTGAAGTGCAGCTATGCTGCAGCAGCAGCATTACTGGTGCTGTTGTTGAAACCACTTCCTTCGATTCTTGTTCACTTACGGTGCAGGCACATGCAGATCCAATGGACTCTGTGACTAGTATCTCAAGAATTGACAATGAACTGTCAGGTAGTTTATCTGCTGACATGCAAAAGGCTTGTACGAGTGCAGTCTTACCATTGTCAGAAGAGCATTCTAATCTTGCTGCTGATTCTGGCAGAATTACGTCTAGTCAACTGCAGGTTGACCCACCATGTGCTGTTGATCCCTTGTGTAACAGTGGTGTGTCGTTACAGTCGGAAACGGAAGGTTTTGACTTTGAGATGCGGGCTGCAGAGGCTAGTACTGCCACTGCATTGACTGCTGATAGTTCGTTTGATAGTCGCTGTGTCTCACAGGCACCAGGTGAGGGAATTTCTGCTTCTCAAACCACTGACGTTTGTGACGTGTTTCCGAGTCAGTGCCTTTTGCAAGCACCAAAGAGTGAAACCGTCATTTCTTGCAGCCAGGTGAATACTAACCCAGATGTTGATGGTTTAAACTTGTACTTAGAGTTGAGCCAAGAGCCAAGTATTTTGGGTACATCCGTTGGTAGCCAGTATGTGTTACAGGCAACAAAGAATGAAATTAATATCTCATGCAGCCAAACGACCACTAACTCAGATGCTGATGGTCTTCATTTATACTTAGAGCCGAGCCAGGATAGAAGTTCTCTTGATGCATTGGATCGTAGGAAATGGAACGTCACCAAGCATATGAAATTGCTTGAAAGGGAAGATGAGGTGTCAACAGATGGAGAAAGGAGCCAAGAAACTGCTGGTGAGTCCGACGTTCTGGTTGAAAGGGAAGATGAGATGTCAACAGACGGAGAGTTGAGCCAAGCAACTGCCGGTGAGTCCGACATTCTGATGGAACTTCGAGATGGTGGAATTTCAAGCCAGAGTACTGCCGGTGGACAGGAAACTACTGGAGAGATGGCGGATTTTGATTCAGAGTTAGGTGAAGATAATCATTGTGATTTGCATGTACAGAAGTCTGATAGTGAACTGGCTGATGGATTAGGACAGGAACAGAATTTGTCTGAATGTGATAGGACACTGTCGGGTTGTCAGGAAAGTGTCAGCGGCAAGGAACAGATGACCTGTGGGGAAGGTAGCACTAGTCTTGAGACAGGGAACACAATTGATAGTGTGAGTGGTCAGTCTGACATGACAGACATTCCTTGTGAATCTGCAGTTCTCAACTCATATGACAGTGTGGAGGAGTTCAATGCAGAGGAAAAACATGTCTTGTCTGTGATTGCCGAAGACGAAGAAGATTGTGATAGGAATGCGACAGGAAGCCTGACTGATAAGATTGATAAGAGAAGTGATATTGGTGCATTCCAAGATGCAGAAGTCACACTGATGTCTGTGAAAGCTTGTTCACCAGTGAAATGTGATGCATGTATAGTTGCCGTTTCTGGTGACGTTGTCGATGGTAATGGCAGTTATAATAACATTAGAGACGATGGATTGGATGTAACAGAAAGTATGTCTGGTGCTGACACTAGCATTGACAAAGATGTGGATGTCGCAGAGTCGTCCGAGAAGGTCACTGTTTGTTCACCACTGGAGAAAGAGAAAAGTGATGTACTACGTACTCTCGCTGCTGCTGAGGATGACGGTGGTGATGATGCAGGCACGATGGAAAGTATAGCTGGCTTTGGTGATAGTTCCGAAAAAGCTATAGATGCAACGCCTCTGTGTGAGAAAGCTGTCTATTTACCGGTAGAAAATGATGTATGTACAGTTTCTGTTGCTGATGCTGATAATGCCAGTGATGACAACGAGGGTGATATTGATGGCTTGGGTGTAAGAGGAAGTACATCTAATGTAGATGGCAGTGCAGATGAAAAGGTGGATGTGATAAGGCCATCTGATAATTCAGCCATTTACTCAGCAGTGAAAAGTGGTGCTTGTGTTGCCTCCATTCATGCTGCTGATGTTGTTGATCCCGGTGATGATGATGATGATGGTGATGATGATGACAATGATTCAGATGATGCGACAGCAAGTATGTCTTGTGCTGGTTCAGATGTAGGACATCTCTCAGATGCCGAGGAAAATGTTCCATGCAGAAATGACAGTGTTTCTGCCCTGACACAAGAGTCAGTACAACCACTGTTGACTAAATATCCTGAGTCAGTTGTCGATGTGCAGCCAGAGGAATCATTCGCAGGTAAATATTATGTGATGTTGATCTTTAGGTCGACTCCTCCGAGTCGACCTAATACAATCTGTCTCAAATGTCCGTCCGTCCGTCTGTCCACAAAATGCTTCTTCAATTTCAATGAAATTTGGTATGTACCCTTATTAGAGGTCGATGAGTGATGCATGACGATATGCAGTATGACCCAATCCAAGGTGAAGGTCAAGGTAACGAGCCCTTGAAAGTCAGAAAATTCTGCCATTTTTAAAGGCTCTCTCCCCCATTTATAATGGGGGCTGGCAAATGACCGCGAATTCTTAAATTACGGAACAATACCTAAAGCTTATCGGGGCCAGATTTTTGTCCCAGTTTTTGTGTCACGTGACTTTGAAGTTGGCAGTAAGTAGGAGTCGACTGCCAGTCCCCTATGGGGCTATTTTATTTGCGTTCTTTATGACATTTTCTTTTTCTGTCAATATGTCGTGCTGGCAATAGCTGGTTGCTGATTGTCAGGTGAAGAAAGTGACAAGTATCAAATCTTACATTAGCATTGTGGAACAGATAATAAGTAAGTGGGATAATGTGTTGTTGCGCACAGTTACATCAGCTAGCAGTAGTTGATCCCCGAGACTTGAACCTATTTTATTTTAATGACATTGTTGCAGCTATAGAGCTTCTGTAATTTCATGTACCATCAGAATGCTTTTGTGTTCCATCTGTCGCATGCTAATTGGACACCGTTTTCTAAATGAACTCCATTTCAGTGTATGTGGTGTACATTATGGCAGGCATATAAGCCAGAAGCGGCCCAGTTTTTGAATGTCAGCCAATCAGTTACAAATGCATCTGCACACAGTTAATTGGGCCTTTTTTGTCGTTACTGCTGGTTGTACAGGGATCCCCCAAAAAGAACGGTTAGGGATAATTGGCACAGGCTTCGTACAGGTCAGGTGCCCTTCCTGTCATCTAGCCAACTGTGTCATAGGTTTAGAGGGAAATAAAACCATCGTCAAATGAACTGGGAAAATCGCCCACTGGCTTTATTCTTAGTTTGATCCACCAGCTGACTTATGAAGGAAGGTATGCTGTACCTTTACATTGGCTTGATGACGCCAGTGCACAATACATAACCCAGTCATTATGTGGGTGCCATATTTAAAGTGGTAATCTGCATGTTTCAGATGCTGACGTATCAAGGATGAGCAGTTACATGCGTTCTTCGTCTCCTGAGTATGACGATGTCATTTCATCGAGCAACAGTGATGATGACGATGCATATTCTGAAGAGATCCCCATCAAAATAGAACGCCTGAAGTCCACTGATAAAGATGTGTTGAACAGGGATAATGATGTTGCTGTTCTATTTGATGACAGTGAAAGTGATGAATTCAGTCTCCCACAAGTGGATTGGGCTTGCGTCAATTCGCAGTCGTCGGTGGAAGATCAGATGAATACTGACGAAGCCGTGCCATTAGGTGATGATGCAGACGGTGCTGATACAAAAAGACCATTTTCATCAGCCGAGCCAGACGTTGTCAGCCGCTGTCAAGTTAATAATTCTGCCGTGACGTTGAATGCCACTGATGTTGTCAAGTCTGACCATTATGTGGAGGGCTCTGAGTGTGATACAAGCCTGTCAGATGGACTTACTTTTAACATTGTGAATGTCAGACATTTGGAAGAAGAATCCACCTTATTGCATGAAGGAAATGATGCTGCCGAAGAAACTGCGGAGCACTCCACATCTCGGTTGAGCCGTAAACGTTCTCGTGTGTCAAGAAATGAGAGCAGAGAGCAGGCACAATGCAAACGCCTTCGTCATAATGTTGATGATATATCTACGGCATATGGTGATGTTGCAGAGGCAATGTTGCCAACTGTACTGCGAGATGATACCAGAAGGGATGCTGCTGACTTGCTGCCAAGTCACGATAACTTGCTGACTGAATCGAGCAGTGAGTTAAGTTCAGTATCTCGACCTGTTTCATCTGCTACAGAAACCACAGTCATTAGTAGCACGTTATCACAAGACTGCGATGCATCTTTTTCTCAGGGTATGTAATTTAACAGTATTTCAGCTTACATGTGCATAAGCTTATTTTCTGTCACTGATGTTAATCCAGTTTCCTGATAACCATAAAATTGTGAATGTGATGCATCCTGTTGTATTGTGCACACTCAGCTTTGAACAGTATGACTGTAGAGATATACAAATCCATGCATGTTATATTTTATGTCCATTTCACTCGTGCATGCATGAAGCTGCACGGGTCATGATGTAAAACTGTTCCTATTTTGTGTCGAGTGGGACGTAAAACCGCAACTCAATCAATCAGTCCGTAACTTCTGACTTTACAACCATCTATTAGGCAGAATTTTTGGATTTCACTTTTTTATGAAACTTTTCTCGTCTTTGTTACCTTTATAGCTTTGACACAGCCGCATGACAGAGAGGGCAAAGAGTGGTGAAGAAGTTGCACCCACTTTGCGAATGGTTCACTTTTCGGAGCCTTTTGCAAGCTAGAGTAACTGCAGAGAAAAGGCTGGTGAAATGTAAACTGAAAATGGTGTCTTCGTCAGCGGTTTTCTACTTGAGATTTTCTGGTTTTTATTGTTGTCCACTTAGATTGGAGTAACTGGAAAAAAGCTGGTTACTTCAAAACTGAAAGTCTCTTTGTCATTGGTTTTTTCTGTGAGTTTTCCCTTTGTTGCTAGCATCCGCACAGGCTAAGTTGTCCCTTTTCGAGCAATTTGTAGGACATTGCTTTTTGTTGTCAGCAACTGTTTGGTCTGTTGTGCCTTGTAGCTTCTCAGAGTTCGGGACGTCGAAGGCAGGTTTTGGAGAAAATTCGAGCAAAACGTGAAATGATGATCAAGAAGGAGGATCCAGATCATGCATCGTCTGATCACAATGATGATAACAGAAGTGGCAGCAATAACCAGTGCAGTAACATCAGCCGAGATGATGTGAAACCACTACTAGCTGAGTATGTATCATAATGTTACCTAGCTGCATGGTTTATTCATCAGTTTGATGTATAATTTATGCATTGCTTTTTGATGAGTGGCTGCTCTACATGTTCGTCTGTGCCATGAGAAACTTATATTATAGACATTATAGCATTATGCAGTTGTGTATAAGTTGTAGATTGTTAGTTGAAACAATTTTTGACGTCATTAGCTTTGTATTTAATAATAATTGTGGCTAATGTTCTTGGATGTGAAGATAGATATCTGTGATAAATATTTATTATTTCAGACGAAGTGCTATCATTTGTCGTCTTAAAGAAATACTTAGACAGCAGTCCGGTTGTTCAACTGTTCAGCGAATGCAGTCTTGGAGGTTTGTTCAGCCTGCTTTAATGGCGCTATCATCACTAGATTCTTTTTAATTTTTTTCCTGATGAAACCTAAGTTAGTCAGTTCTGTTCTCTGTCTTTAGCCGACTGTGGTAGCAGTTGGACTTAACCTGTGGGTTGTGTGTGTGTGTGTGTTTGTTTTTGTGACATTGGGATCATTCAAAAATTGTCACGCTGTGAGGGGAGGGCGGGTGTAGATGAAAGGATTGTCAAAGAGGACAGGTGCTTTGTGTCAGATGGCGATCCATATCTGCCCATGGAAGGGGACACAGACCTCCGTCAGAGGTGGTGTGTCAGACTTGGCAAATTTTTTGCCAGTGCCATTGTTTTAATGCGTATTCCTGAAACAGTAGTACAAATAGGGAAGTGGGCATGGCTGGGTTAGTGGGCAGACCACAGCTGGACATCCCAGCTTGCTGAGCTGTTGCTTATAGTTAAGACTTCACTTGCAGATAGTGTTGGCCTTGTCACTTCACCCCTAGTACGGGTGCAAAGTATTGCGATCAGCATGTCTGTTTGTTTATTTGTCTGTCTCTCTGTTTGTCTGTCTGTTTGTCTGTCTGTCTGTCTGCTTACGTATCTCAAAAATCACATCCAAATTTTATCCAATTTTTACTTTGCCCACAGCAGCAGTGGTGAAGTATTGTAATGAGCACATCTGTGTGTGTGTCTGTCTGTCTGACCTTGAGCATATCTCTTGAACCACGATCCTTACCAAATTATTTGTAGATGTTGCCTATTGCCGTGGCTCGGTCCTCCGGTGTGGTGACGCAATCCAAGGGGAAGGGGCAGTTTGGGGTTTTTTTCCTCATTGGAAATGCATTGTATGGGCCATATAGGCATATAGTGTTATGAATTTTGCTACGAAGAACCGATATGGCTTAAATATTCTTCTATACCATAAAGTCTGATGCAGTTCAATTTCCTATTATCAAATGGTATAATTGTGGCTAACTACTTTGAAATTACTTACAAAGTAAACTACAAGAGGAATGGAGAAATTTGACGATTAATGGGAAGAATTACGGAAATGCACAGTGAAGATTTCAATGTTATTGTGTTACTAACGGTGTAAGTTGCAGAAGAAACAAATGTATATTGATAGATGTAGGAAAGTGAAGTTAATTTAGCATTAATGGCACTTAGGTTAAGAAACTATATGGAGTTAACAGTGCAATTGCACACCACGGGCGAAGTCTGATGTCTACGATTGACTTGTTGTGACATGTTACCTGCGGCTGCAGCTTGGGTCTCATGTGACGACAATGTGATACGTTATGTACTTCATTTGTTGAAGGTATTATTTTGTTTTCGCATAATAGAGCAAATTGGCAGAATCAGAGATGACGTATATGTTTTCAGTCGAGTTTGCCAGATGGTGGCATAGGGGGCAAAGTCTGCCATCTGTGATTGCTGCATCTTGATGCATGTTTATCTCTGTGCAGTGAGACTGTGGTCAAGATGGAGAAAGAGTCGACTCTGCCACAGACTGTGATAGCGGTGGTGGGTGACACGGGGTCTGGCAAGTCGAGTCTACTCAATGCTCTGCTGGAACACGGCAACATATTGCCGACGTCTGGCATGCGGGCATGTACAGCCGTCGTCGTCCGCGTTTCTAGTAACGAATCGTCGGACGACTACGAGGCGGACGTGGAGTTCCTTGCAGAGAAGGAGTGGACCGATGAGCTCAAGATGCTCTTGAAAGAACTGACAGGACGCAACGGAAATGTTCGGACCCAGCAGCCGGATCCCGACACGGAGGCAGCTGTTGCGTGGAACAAGATACGTGCTGTGTATGGTCCTTTCAGTGCCGACGTCACCCTGGAAAGGTTCCGTTGTCAGAAGTCTGTGACACGCATGCTTGGAAAGAAGAAACACATTGCGCTTCGCTCGGTTTGCATTTCCCTCTGTTTGCTTCTAATGAATATTATTACTGACCATAATAGCTGGGAAGGTCAAGCAGTCGGTAGCATGCATCCATCTGTCCGTTTGTTTCCATTCCATCTTGTGAACTGACCGACCTTTGAACTGGAGCTTTTGTGTGATCGAGGACAGTTTTTCTAGTTAGGTGATGTGTTGTGTAAGTCATTCAGTGCTTTTGACACCGTTGATTGGTTGACAACAAAGGCATCTAACCTTTAGAAAGACCTGTGTCTGTTTTCCCAATAGGCTGGCTGTCTTTCAGAATAGGTTTTGGAAGATAACCAACGGAATTCGAAGGTGCTCCTTGAGAAAGGCCATGAAAATGATGGGCGTTGGGTAAACCATACGGTTTGTCATTAATAATTTGCAGTATATTGTTTTGTATAACTTTTTGTTGCAAATATATTTTTTTTCTGCACGAATGTTTCCGGGGAAACTTACTAATGTAGTACCGGGAAATGTACACAGTATTTGTTAGTTGTTTTGAGCCGGTTTGTTTGAGTCTTATGCACTTTGTTCATTTAAAGACCTTTCTTTTATCAGTACTTTTTGCAGTGCTAGCATCAGACATCTGGCATAAAGGGAGGAACACCCCTTCCATCAGGAGTCCAATGATGGACATAGAAAGGATGAGGCCAAGCGACTGGTCAGACTGGTCAGTGGTTTGTGTTACCTTCAGTGCCTTTGACACTGTTAGTTGTGTATCTGATCAGTGAAAAACCCGTGTTTCGTATCCTGACGGTTCTCTTCCATAACAAATGGCGGAAGAAAACTGGCTAACCCCGGTTCACATGAAAAACATCTGTTAAAAATGGAGGTAGGTAGCCCTTTATTTCCCAAAATTATGTGGTGGCGCAATGGCTGTTGTGAGTGTTTAGTCGAGTTCGCTGGGTGGCAGCACCAGGGGCAAAGTCTGCCATCTCCAACTGCACCTTGTATTGCTTTGCCAGCTCTCTTTTATGACTGAGTTGTTCGTTTCCGTTGTTATATTGTCTTCATGTTTTTGGTTGTCATTGCATCTGCATACGTTGATAACAGGCTGCTGAGTTAGGGAAAGCAATTCGCAAGTACATAGAGTCATGCGATGTCATAAATGGTGGGGATTTCTGGCCAATCGTGAAGCACGTCTCTGTCCGCATTCCTCGCTGCAGTGTTTGCAGCAGTGGCGCCGTGCTGGTTGACTTGCCTGGCATCGGAGACTCGAATGCTGCTCGTGATAAAATTGCTAAAAATGTACGTAAAGATGCTCTTGTGTCATTTCATACATCCACATCTGTGTCAATGCTGGTGTCAGCACCAGACATACTTTCTGTTACACCCTCGTTGTCATCACTGGCATTATCAGCATCAGCAACAGAAACTGTACATACATCATTTTCTACCGGTAAATAGACAGCTTTCTCACACGGAGGCGTTGCATCTATAGCTTTTTCGGAACTATCACCAAAGCCAGCTATACTTTCCATCGTGCCTGCATCATCACCACCGTCATCCTCAGCTGCAGCGAGAGTACGTAGTACATCACTTTTCTCTTTCTCCAGTGGTGAACAAACAGTGACCTTCTCGGACGACTCTGCGACATCCACATCTGTGTCAATGCTAGTGTCAGCACCAGACATACTTTCTGTTACATCCAATCCATCGTCGTCTCTAGTGTTATTATAACTGCCATTACCATCGACAACGTCACCAGAAACGGCAACTATACATGCATCACATTTCACTGGTGAACAAGCTTTCACAGACATCAGTGTGACTTCTGCATCTTGGAATGCACCATTATCACTTCTCTTATCAATCTTATCAGTCAGTCTTCCTGTCGCATTCCTATCACAATCTTCTTCCTCTTCGGCCACATTACTGATAGTTGCTTGTTCTAGTGAACTTCGCACGTTATAGTAATCTTAACGTTTGTAGCGGCTGTGATAACTGATTACGCTTATATTTCTTTATCATTATGCCAAGTCTTAATGAATGAATGTATTCTGTTGAGTTAATGACATTGTATTAGTTATCACTCTGAGGCCCTCATGATTTATAGGTTGAAGTTTGTGTTTAAATGTTATATTTTATATTATATGCATTTGCTTAGGTGGTATTTAAATGCTACATGTTGGTTTGTGGCTTTTGATGTCTTATGCCCTAAGCTGTTAAATTCTAGTCTTTGTGATTTAAAGAAATAGTTTTTGTTTGATTGCATTTCTAATTCGTCCATTATAGGCATTTTATGTAGTTTAAGGTGGGTAATGTAATTCAAAGTAATATGTTTTGCTGCTTTTGAGTTGTAAGTGTAGCTTTCCTGCGGTTAGTTATGATGATCATTTGGTGCCATAATTCCCAAAATTTGCTGTAAAAATGACTCACCCCATGTATTTTCTGGAGTATGACCTAGTGTGTAATCACTGATTTTGTATCATTAATTTGAACCTGTCCTGTCGTGACATTTCATTCTAGCATTTTCACTCGGTCTTTGGGTCTTTGCCACTCATCCCGAGAAGTTCTTTTCTGGAACAAGTGGATGAAGGTGACTGAAATGGAACCACTAACTGGAAATGGCCATTTTTCCAGCCAGTATCTCGGTTTCACTTGGAGAATTTAGCTAATAAAAAGGAGTAGGTGTTGTTTCTATTGATTTTCTTGTAGAATGGTTACTGCCAAATTGAACCGATGCTTATGTTTGGTCTGTGACAGTATTTGAAGAGCTGCAATGCCGTCTGGGTCGTATCAAGTGTCCATCGTGCTGTCAGTGATAAAACGGCTCGTGACCTGCTTGGTGAACACTTTCGTCGGCAGCTGCTAATGGACGGCCAGTATGGCAGCGTGTCCTTCATCTGCTCAAAAACCGACATCCTGAACCCATCAGAAATCATCCGGTATTTGCATTCTTTGAGACTCATGCGTTCATAAGTTTTGTGGCTCTTCTGTGAGGTTTTGGTTACTGTTGATATTACTTTCTGATGTGTTTTACTGGACTATGTTCCTTGTACAACACATTTTAGCTGCGCTCTCCTAGAGGTCTGAGAATATGTTTAAAGGTGGTGAAACAGGAATTCTACAGGCTGGATGGCCACCTGACATCCTCCTAGCTAGGTGGCACGGTTGTAAGTGGTGGGGGTGGACGGGTGGTGGTGGTGGCGGCGGCAGTGGTGGTAGTGTTGCCATGGTTAAATTTTGTTATTTTTTGTCGCTTTTCACTATGTCAGGTGTTAGTGAACTTTGTTGCAATACTGTCTCTTATTTCATTTGTTGTCAGTTTCTCGTCCATTTAATTTCCTGGAAAGATCATCTTCAAAACGACCCGACCAGCAGTTATGCTGCGTGTGACAGTAACTCGATTGGCATGAAAGGCTGCAGCATCCCTTTCCTTCAGGGGTTCGTTTTGGGATCAAGGAAGGATTAGATCCAGTGGGGATTTGCGTCAGTGCTTGGAGTTCTGTTAAATGCTTTTACATTGGGAATGGCTTCAGCTTTTAAAAAACCCGTGACAGTTGCCCTGATAAATTCTGCTTTGGGATCTCTAAAGAAGAAGGCCGTTAAGCGAAAAATGAAAGAAGTACAGTTAGACGTTAAACCATGTTCTGTTGTGTTTTCGTTTGCATTAAAAGCTAGCATTTGAATCATCTTGTGATCTCAACACATGTTGTAGCTTATTCTTTTTTTGCTGCTGATCCGGGATCCGATCATCAGTGCAGACTGCTTCAGACGTTTGTTTAATACGTACTTGTTTGCTCGATACTAGTGCAGTCGGCACGTTAGAGGTTCTTGACGATAACTGTGCTCTATAAATTTACTTACTTGCTTACTGTGGCTGTGTTGTTCTGTCGATATATTGTCAGGGGTCTGAATCTGGACGGTCAGTGTGAGCCGATACAGAAGGAGATTGACACACTGGAAGCATGTGCTGATGAGGTGCAGGCGACGATCAACCACCAGAAAGCGACCAGTAAATATTTGAAGAAAGACCTTGCAAGGTTGGATGAGGATGAGTCGTCGATATCAGCTGATGTCGATGAACTGACTCAGGCGCTGCTTGATGATGTAAGAAATGTGTCCTTCTGTTCTTTAAAGGTTACGTAATTCTCTTGCAAATTTTAGTAGTGTTTTTAGGCCGCATCGTAGTAATAGCTAGATGCGGCCTATCAGTACTGATGGAGTTGCGTGGTATCTGTGTGTATGTCTGTTGGTCTCATTCATGAATTGATCAAGATGCAGTTAGGGGGCTGACTCTCGTAGGCCCAAGTAACCGTGTATTGGATGTGGTTTGAGATCCCCTATTGGGATGGGGCAATTTTTGGGTGTTGTTCAGTCCACTGAAAAGTAGTGTCAGTCACTGTATACTGCAAAAATCTACAATGGCATCACAGTACTACTGTTGCAGTGGACTGCAATGCTGTCGACTGGTCGATGTCACATTACATTGCCCCCCCCCACTCCCATTACACATTTGCCCGTGATGCGGCCTTTCGTTAAATTCTTTGACCACTTGTTAACTTTACTGATTGTGAGATACTGATGTTATTGTAAAGTTTTTATTTTGTTTGTTGGC
>Ga0209780_1000264_pt1 | contig 26391 bp, 17 predicted proteins | sample WorMetexBAHAMAS2_FD_187384 | JGI IMG/M metagenome (GOLD analysis project Ga0209780, IMG submission 187384) | Marine gutless worms symbiont microbial communities from Max Planck institute for Marine Microbiology, Germany - Inanidrilus exumae... | ecosystem: Host-associated > Annelida > Digestive...
CCGCCCCCCCCCCAAATCAGCCCCCAAACGGCATCTCGATCGGTTCAGTCTGTAACAAAACGTAGCGTTATGTAACATTCAACGATAGCATCTCTTACCGTACAACCGGGCTCGTAGTTTCTGACAGATCTACTCTATAATATGTGCGAGGACGGATCTAAGGGAAGGGAGATACATCCCATAGTAGCTACTTTTTATTTGAATATCAGATAGGTGTTCTTTTGCTCATTTGTTCAATTTTAAGCTAACTTTTTACAATTTTCGCGGGAGGCATACCCGACCCAGTATTGGCCGTCGGCGGTCGCATGCGCATTCACATGGCACACGCCGGCTCCATCCGTGCAGTAACTTTCGTTGTATCGTTCACACAGTGTACTCTGCGCTGCTAGGTATTGTACTACATGGCGGACGCCCAGTTGTCTGGCAAGCTGGAGACGGCGATACAGGCGCTCGGCAACGTGACAAAAGTCTACCACTCGTTTCGTAACGTCGAACCGCTGTCGTCGACCTCACCCGTGACCTCTGAAACGCGATTTGACCTCCGTCTCGTGCCGTACAAGATCATGAAGTCCTTGGAGGATCCCATGAAGCAAAACTACGCCGGATTGTCGGAGAACATCGCTGGACTCATTGACAACCTTCTTGCGCTCAAAGTACGTAATTTGGCGGTGACCAATGAGGTTCCATGGTTTGATGTATGTTAGCTAATTGGTCACACGCTACGGCGAATTTTAACCAATCGGCTCGACAGATGGAGATGCTACTTAACAAGGAGTTCGCTGGGTCCGCGTCACATTGTAATAAACGGAAATGCTGTACCGCGTTTTCAGTTTTTGCCGCCTACGCGACCTACATACATGTATTTGCAGAACGTCAATCGATTCTTCTCTTGTTTATTGGACCGCGCGACGCCGAGCGTCACGATCACTCTGTTGTAAACGAAGGTGGACGCTCAGCGTGATAATTTGTCGACGGTCGTCGGTCGTCGGTCGAACTAAGTTAAAACACTTGCGACGATCGACGTGCCGCGGCGAAAAAAACAGAAATCGGCTCACTAAGTTCAGAGTTTGGGACAAAGTTCCTGAGTGAAGTATCCTTAGTTTCGGAGGTACAGAATTTCCTTTCATTACAGTGTAGGATAAACCGAATGTAGCCTGTTTGCCAAAAACGAATTCGATCTGTTCAGCAGTTTCAACAGAACAGCAACTTGTGACAGATGGACAGACGGACATAAGGTAATAGCATATGCCGCGTTAACACCGGGGTCACGTGGGCAAACACGCTTGATTCATCACGGTTATACGATACAATCGCGTTACGTCAATAAATTGACCGTAAACCGAGTGGAGGTGGCGCGGTGGTGCAACTGGTAGAGCGTTGGACTTGCGATCAACAGGTCGTGGGTTCAAATCCTACTCGGGGCAAAAGCTGCGTAACAACATTGGGCAAGTGGTTCACACATATGTGCCTCTGTCACCATGCAGTATAACTTGGTACCGGTAAAGGGTCGGTGATGCTCTGCGGCTGGGAAGGTAACCGCTGGCCTGGCGGAAAGTAACGGCAGCCTACTGCCGGGTGGATGACTTATAGTCACCTGCGGGCTGACTGCCTGTACACCGGGATCAGCTCCAAGCCCACTGCTCGGTAACGAGTATGGGAAGCCTTTACCTTTACCTTTCAAACCGAGTGGACGAAAGGAGATATTCGCGGAGTAGAAGGTTAAAAATTGTTCAAATTGAAAATTTTAACGCACTGTGTACAACAACGTATCCAGTAAATGAGTCTTTGCCGTGTTGTTGTTGTTGTTGTTGTTGTTAAAGGCGACGCTCAAAGACGTTTACGAGTCAAAACCGATCAACGAAACTCGGCTGAAGCTGACGACAACGGCTTACGTTGAACGGATTTCTCTCATTCGACATTTCACCGATCTGTTTCAGGTAGGCTATCTACATCTTCTTATCAACTGTTCATTAACTCTCCGCCAAATGACTTTCCCGTTTAGGTCCGGCAACTTGTCATAACTGTACGCGATTTCTGTCACATGTCGTAGTTAGAGAACTGAGAAGTGGTTTGTAGACCTGCACTGCAATGCTACGAACTGAACAGAAGGCGCAGAACAAAACAATGATGTGGCCAAAGAACAGAAGCTACACTACAAGTGGTATAAATACAACTACCACAAAAAAACGGAATAAGCTACTGAGACAACTGACAGCATCTACGATCAGTCAGTCGCCATCTTCTCCACGTGCCACGGTATCGGTTTAATACGTATGGCCGACGAGATTTTGCTGTGACTGGACCCTTCGGCTTGGAACTCTTTCACGGACTATCCGCGGGCGTCTGGTGATTGTAGCGTTGCCAGTTTCAAACATTTGCTAAAGACGTAGGCCTACTTGTTTGCGCGGTACTAGAACATTTAGCGCATTATGGGACTGGGTAGAGTTTGTCTTGTAACGATGCGCTTGTAAATTGTCATTTATATCGCATTACATTACATATAACTGGGACCTATAGGACTGGTCATCGTAATTACAGAATGCTATGAACTCAGTCTTAGAAACAACGATAACCTGCCGCGCGCGTTGTTGCATATACAACACTATAAGTACATCACTATAAGTTGTTTTGTGTGCACGGTTGCCTGTATTATACAGGATGAAGTGATCTCTGCTGTGCTGGCGAACATTGACAGACGAGTTGAGTCAATCGTGACTGTAAATTCCTCACTGGCGACAACCTACGCCCAGATAGACGACAATATGGCGGCACAGCAGAACACCACAGAGTGTGACCAGTACATAGAGTCGTACAACATTCTACGGTCATTTGTACGCAACGTAATGTACTACGCTTCTGCAGACAACGAAGCGCAGACGTCTGCGCTTATTGACAAAGGTAGCCTACCGACGAGTTCGCGATAATGCTGTTTTATGCGTATAACCAATGCTATTCAGTTATAATAGGTTTATCGCATGCCTGTTGTCTTATTATAATTTTATTACATCATCAGTGCATTAAATTAATAATAAGCACTTGTTTATTTCATTAGTACGTTATGTATTTATGTATTTATTTCAATTTCTATTTTGTTTTCGCTGGCATTTTTTCCTTCAGTTGTTTGTTCTTACCTTCGTTCAATTTCATTCACTTAGTCCTATTTACAGGCGCACTTATAGTTATTCAGTCAATCATTCGTTTCTTCACTTAGCAAATGTCTGCGGAATCGGCAGTTTTTTTCCGGAAAAGTCTGTAAAATATTGCAATTATTGAATTATCCCATCTCTTTATACATTCCGTGTATATTTTTGTATTCTTATATTTAGTGTATGTGTCAGGGACAATAGATCGCACGCAGCTGGCTGCGGAGTTTCTCGAATCAGCGACGAGGTCGCTACGAAATCGGTCTTTAGCGCTGGAGCAACTATGGCGGACACTGCGTGGCTCGGTGCGGTCCAGTTGGACGAGCCTATTGACCGACGACCTGCTAAGAGACTTCTATCTCAGTCTGTACAACGATGCCGCTGATCCCACGACCTTTGGCGAATCACGGCTCAATGAACTGGTTTATGGTAATCCGATTTCAGTTCTTGCTTTGCAAAAATAGGCCTATAACCATAAGAAGCCAGCATCCACAACTCACAAGAGTGCAAAGACCCACGATGGCAATGTTTTTGTTACTTTTGATCTTGACCTTTGACCTTTTGACCTAAAAATGGAACATGGAACATTTCTATGTCAAACTTGGTTATATCGGAAGCAGTTATGTTTAAATGCTGCACTATTGACAATTGGGCGTGCAGTTGCATTTAAAGCGGTTCGCAGTGGGTGAAACAAGTATGTCGGCCCTCCTTATTGTCGGGCCAAAATGTACGCTGGCCGCGTTTTGTGCTGCTCCCTGGTGAGTCACGGCGAGTATGCCGACGAAACAGACAGACGGACGGACGGGCGCGAGACGCCAGACCGTTATGTTACGCTTTTCGTTAGACGCGGCCAGCGTAATAAACTTGAGGTCTTCCGCAAGTGACACACAGGACACTAAACCGAATGTAGTCGAAGGCGTCATGCGTCGTGCCGTCCTGACGTGACGCGGCATGCAATGCATACACGTAAAACACGTCGTGTTATTTAAACAAATTGTGAATGCGTTCGACAGATGGCGACACAGCAATAACATCTACGACGAACGTGTCAATGAATGCCGATCTTCCGGTAATCGACATCAGTACGAAGCTGCGGGAAGTCGACCGGGAAATAGCCGGCTACTCAAGACTGACCACGGACGCTGGACACGCGTTAGCAGAAGGACTTGATGCAGTGGTCAACGCTTACGTCACTCTGACGTCATCGCATCTCGACCAATTGCGGCTCAGCTGCGAACTGTCCGGCTATGGACATGACCTCTTACGGTCAGTGCTTAATAGCGAGGCTTCGTATAAAATATTTGTGGTTTTATAAGAATGTTCACGGTCATTAAAGGTCATAAAAGCTTGCTACAAGATGCTTTATGTAATTACCAGACAGCTTTGCTGTTACCGATTACTCTGCTAACAAGCATTATTTCCTCGCAAGACTTCCACTAGTTTATGTAAGACTACGCGAAATTCACCTAAAATTATTGTTCGTTGGTTTACTCTCTATACCTTGCAAACGCTGTATCACCGTGAAGTAACATAGTTGTTAAAAACTAAAAAATAATGTTTCATTGCAGAGTAGGCTACGTATGGGTCAATGTGTATTATGTGCAAGGAAAAAGTTATGTACTATTTTGTATTCGAAGGACGAAGAATGCAAAGTAATTAAAACTTAAGTTTAATAACTAAACAAATTAAAACAAATATGTTCTAAACTACTGCATTTTCGATTTTTCTTGAACAGTCAGCATCTGATTCCTGGTACTCAACCATTGAAGCGATATGTAGGGCCTATGCATATGTATACAAACGCTTGGGTCTATATAAAAACGCACAAGCTTCATTCCTTTAGGCTAGTATTCCATGCATATTCATATGGTACGCTATTGTGATGAAATATTTTCTATCACACTACTGGACTGTGAATTCACGGAAGGAAACGCATGCGGTTGAATAGTCCAACATCCTGGATCTCTGCACATAAAGTGCATTCGATGCAGTTTTACTTTTCGAGTGGTCTTTGGTGAAAAGTATTGCTGAGCGATTCACTGAAAAAAATCGATTCGATTTTATTCACGCCTGTGAATCGATTGATCGATTCAATTCAATTAGATTCAAGAACAAGCGTTTAACGACCGGTTTTCTTGGTGAACCTTGATTATTATTAAAGGCATAATTTTGACTAACTATTTCGAAATTACTCGCAAACTAAAGTAAGAAAGAGAAAGGAACGGAAACATTTGACGATTAATGGGAATAATTACGGAAACGCACGTCCCGTAACTATTGTAACTATATGCAACGATGAACGTTGGCGGATACCTGTGACTTTGATGCATGGACGTAGGAAAGCGAAGTTAACTTGGCGTTAGTGGGACTTACGTTGAGACGCTTGATTGCAAGCGTTAGGCTAGTCTATTATCGGCCGCGAAGTGGGTGGGATTGCACACCGCGGGCGAAGTCTGATATCTACGATTGCCTTGTTTATTCTTGATGGTTGTGCAAAACTTCTCATGCCGGTGCTTATGCCCACATGCTGGGCTATATTTCTGTTGCATCTAACGCGATAACAAATATTGTTGGGAACGAAGAAAAGTTGTAAAGAGTCGAATATAAACACTGATAGTTGCTAAAATGATTAGTTATAACTGCGTAGAAGTATGGCATGCTTTCTCGGTGACATCTGAGCCTTTTGCTTCGGTTGTCATGTGCAGGGATAACGTCGTCGTCGTCGATCTCACAGCTTTATCCGAGTTCGCTAGATGGCGCCACGAACCGCACGAACAACATATTTCAACGTTGCTCAGTACGTAGTTTTTACAAAGTATTGTGATAAGCACGTCTGTGCGTGTGTATGTGTGTGTGTCTGTTTGTCTGTCCGCGAGGATATCTCCGGAACCACACGCGCGATCTTCACCAAATTTTTGTGCATGTTTCCTATGGCCTTGGCTCGGTTCTCCTCCGGCATCGTTGCGATACGTTATGTACTTCCGGTTTTGTGGATGATAACATGTTTTTTCTATAATAGGCCATATAGCGGTATGAATTTTGCTACGAAGGACCGATTTCGCTTCAATTTACTTACTTACCGTACAATCAGACAAAATTAAATTTTCTATTATTATTATAAATGGCATTATGTCGACTAACTATTGCGAAATTACTCGCATACTAAAGTAAAAGAGGAACGGAGAAATTTGGCGATTAATGGGAACAATTACCAATACGTACGGTGTCGTTGCTATTGTTACTATGGTAAAGGTGAACGTCGGCGGAGAAACGAATATACCAGTGAATTTGATGCGTGGGCGTAGGATAGAGAAGTTAATTTAGCGTTAATGGGAAATAGGTTAAGGAAAGAAGAAAACACGTGCTCGACAAGCCAAACAACCCTATAAATTGCGAATTGGACTAGTTCGTGCAGCGGCATGCACACGACAGGGGCAGACGCTTGATTGCAAGGGGTGGACGTGTCTGTTATCAGCCGCGTAAAGGTGGGGGTGTGATTGCACACCGCTGGCGAAGTCTGATATCTACGATGGCCTTGTTTTCTACTGCTTTTTCGTTCTTAAAAACGACGGCGACGATGAGGTTGATAGTAATGTTGTTGTTGCTGTTGTCTTCTTCTTCTGCATTCCCTTCAATTTTACGTCTTATTTTTCGTATTTTCTACTCTTTTTACTAGTAATATTTCGAGTAGCTTTTATTATTTTTGTCTAGTCATTTTAGCGCAAAACTCCTGCCTTGACGTCCAGTCAGAGATATGTCATTGATTTTAGCTGTTTTACTGATTGCTGCTTTTTTGTCAGAAACTAAAATTGAGTTGAGTTGAGAATCTGTCTTTCTTGCATCAATCTTCGCATGGTGTCCTCCAGGGCTCTGTTCTCGGTCGTTTACTTTTCATCCTGTACACTACCCTTCTCAGTGCTCTCATCTCCTCCCTTTTTCTGAATCGCCACCTTTGTGTAGATGACACTCCACTTTGCTTCTTCTCTCATCCACCAAACTTCGACTCAAGCATCACCCACCTAGAAAACGCTTATAAAGGTATCACTTCCTGTTGTCATAAGACGACCAAGTCACGGCTCAGTTCACGCATAAGCCTACAGAATATTTCGTGAAGTTTAAATATGTTGTTTTTGAGATGAGCAAGCGGACAGGCAAGCAGACAGACAGGCAGACATGCAGACATGCAGATCGCAATATTTTGCACCCGAGGCCAAGTAATAATTATACAGTTCAGTAAAGTTTAATAAAACGGCAAGTCGCGCTGACTCGGTGAAACAAAGCAAAATAAGGGCATTTACGTCGTTCAAGGTCATTCAAGGTCACCGATTTTGGTACCAATCGAAAGCTCATATACGACTTCCTATTAGTGGTTAATACTAACTTACCTCCTATCTTTCACCGTTGCTGAGATATTGCCTGCTATAGCCGCAAAATCGCTATATTTGGCTACCGTCTACACTCTTGCGTTTAACCCCCCAACTAAGTACAATTTTCCGTGTGTGTCAATGAATGGCCAAGGTACCAAATGGCGTAGAAATATTTTCGAAAATTAAAACCGACTGAGTAGGGTGCACGAACGTTACAGACGACAGACACACAGACGACAGACGGACGGGCGATACCATAGCGAACGTGAACGTGAGTCCACGTTCGCTAAAAACAATATCGCGCTTACATTGCCTATGTAATTGGTGCTAGGAATAGGTGACTGCTTTGCAATTGCTTGAGAAAATTCATATACTTGTAGCAGTGTCAGACAATAGGCTATAACAATTGGGTTGTACAATTAATAATTTCATATTGCTGTAATAAGTATATAAACTCCTTAATGTACTAATACTGGATGTGAATGGGCTTCGGTTGCTTACAGGCCAACGTTGCTCAGCTCCTACCGGCCAAAATCCGTCCATCAATGTCCAGTCCTGTAATTTCAGGGCTCCTGGATAGTGACACTGCGCACTGTGTCGACACATCTGTACATGGTACAGTGCCGTTGTAGGTCACGTGGGCGGCTTGTTGGCGCTATTTCTCGGCGCAAGCATCGTCACCGTGGTCGAACTGTTCGACATCGCACTCTGCCGCCACCGCGCATGCGCCGGCGCCAGCCGGAAAGAGAAACCTCGTGACCGGAAGTCGCCCGCCGAGAACTCGTCGAACCACGTTACGTCACTTCCGGTCAGTTCAAACCACCGGAGCAGGGCACCAGCGTTAAAGTCGGCAACACTTCCGGCGGCCATACTGTCAAACAGCAAGTCGTCGACGTCGAACTGCGCCACTGTTCCGCGACAGAAAGTAGTCTGCATGCGTCAGGCCGAGACAGATATATGAGAGTAATTAATTATTTTAAGCATAATCATAATAGGTAGATACTAAAAAGGTGAAGGATACAACTGTAGCACACACTATACAGGAAGCGAGGTGTTGTCTGTTATAGGCCATTGAGCCCATCGACATGGCAAAAGTCTGCTACACGTGGCCAGTGACGCCATGCCTACGGTAACCTTCCCAGCCAAGGAGCACTGCTACCGCCCCATGACCAGTACTCATGAGGGCAGGAGGCTGAGGTGGCCAGCGTGCTTTGTTACGTAACAAGACGGCAAACTAGCGAACGGTAACATATTTCAGTAATAACCGTACTCGATGTAAAGTAACGTTACTGCTGTAGGCTACCTCGGCCAGACCGTCACCAGGTCGAATCATTACTGACATGTTCATCATCCTGCTGCCATAATGTGGTGAATAAAGATAAATATATTATTCTAAAAATATCAGTTACGCCTAAGGGAAAACCGTAACTGTTTATTGTCGGCCACGGTCAACAACAACAAAAAGGTCCGAAAAAGAGTTGAAGATTTTTCGAGAATGGCAACGAGATTTCTGCGACACCCCGAGTTGTAGTCTTCGACATTCATGTTCCACGGTTTCAATTCGATTCGTATTACTATTCCATTCCAGTGAGCTAATTTTCGTCCAGTTTCAGTTCTTGAGAGTATTTGCATTTCAGTTCCGACATTATCCGTTCCACTTTTGCAGAACTTTAATCAAACTTTAGTCTAAGTTTGTGTGTGTTTGCATAAATACAAGCTATATCCAATTATCAACGTATCCATGTCATTGTCAGCAGTACTGGATAGTATCCAGTACTGCAGTGCATAAGTTTATCTGACGTTATTTTCTATACCAGTAGCACAATATTTATTATACGAATCATACGTTAATACATCAAACTAAGAATTATTATTATAGCAAATCGATATAATGTATTTCGTGTGTACGCAAAAAACTGTAGTGCATTTAGAGTTTGGAGTTGGACAACATCAAACGTTGACACCACAACACGTTACGACAGTAACATTGAACGTAAAGAAAACTGTTTTTATGATGTTCATACCTTCATTCAAGAATCAGTGTTCGTTTCCAGCAATTGTGTTAGATGGACAGGAGCTAACACAGGTTATTAGTTAGGCTTATGAGTAACTAAAACCTAATTATGTCACATGCTCATTAGAAGATTCAGTAAATGTTCAGTAAAATTAGTCCACGGGCTAATTTTGCTGCACTTTGTTTCAGAAAGTTTGCTTCTGGCTAATATGAATGCACGAACGTTTTTCAGGTTAATGAAATATAGCAGTGTCACTCACTACTGCGCTGTTAGAATTAAGTATACCAAGCTTCAATGAAGGACATACATTTCTAAGAAATGTAAAAGTAAAAGCAGGGCTGGGCAGGACATCAAACTATGCAGACTTAAATGTTTAATCTAACGTGATGTGATTACATCATTTCGTGTAAATAACAACACATCATCCTCCTATTTGCGTTCCAGCTTCTTATTTCCGTTCTTATTCGCACTGTTTTCTGTATCGCATAATTTCTATTTCTGTTCTGTTCCAGTTCTTTCTCCAGTGTCGTTTTAGTTTCAGTTTCAGTTAACGAAAATATCACTGGTTCACGTGCCGCTGGTTGCGGAGAGCAAAAAGAAGAGCGTTTGTAGACGACGCATCATGATAAGAGCAGCAAATCCATCCGAGGAAATCTACCGGCTTAGCGTTTGGCCTGTTTGCTGTGGTTTGGCTGGGAAGGCGGAAAGCTGACGGCGTAGACCTTGACATTCTCGACGGATTCTCCGACATACAGCTGGCCGACCTTCTCCTCGTAGCACAGCCGGAAAGGATTGCTGTCGAGATGGTCGACGAGAATGCGTTCCAGCTGGAGATCCTTGTTGAGCATGATGATGCGGTTGTTCCAGCTGTCGACGACCAGCACTCGTCCGCTCGAGTCCAGACACACGTGCGGAAAGTCGTTCAGGTCGTCCACAGCGTTATAGATCTTGATGTTGTTGCCGGAGACGTCGAACTCGCCGATCATGAATACCTTGGCGGCGTTTTGTCGTCCCCAGTGGCACACGATGACCGTTCTGTGACCAGCAGACATGGTGAAATACCACGGTAAAACACGATGAAACATGGTAGAAGACCGGTAGACTAATGGAGTGGGTGAAAGTGATCGGAGTACTGACCACAGTTAGTCACCGGCGCATCTGATGACCGTTCTGTGACTCGTCTCCACGGCGTGTCGTGGTTCCATGCGTCCCGGAAGTGGGATTGTCTTCTTCATCTGCTGTTGCGAGTTGTAGAGTTGCAGCTGTTGGCCTTGCAGCGGCGTCACGAGAACGCGACCTTTGCGGACCGACAGCGAGTATGGACTCACTCCGCCGGCGAGCTGCCAGTGTGTCACGGTTCCGGACGGATCCACCTTCCACACGCATCCCGTCGATTCCGCATTGTCGGTGCGGCAGTCGGCGATGTAGAGCTGCCTCGTGGCGGTGCAGGCGGCGATATCGTTCGGATCTTCCATGTTCTCGATGTCGATGTCGTCAAGGCGTTTGTGCGTCTTCGTGTCGAAGACGTGGATGGCGGAAGACAGTTCGCAGACGACGTAGAGCAGGCCGTCCAGTACCGCCACTCCTCGAACCACTTCTACAGATCGTTGTCAACGTCGCGTTAAAACCCCCAACAAATTGATGCCAAGACAGAACCAGGGGCGTCAACGAGCTTATAACATCGCTGTTGTTTAAGTAAGTGGCCAAACCGCCAAAGCCACAGAACATGGCATATTTCGACTCCAAAATCTCTGAAACCGCTTAATCAATTTTAATGAAGCTCGAGACCTAGAATTATATCCGGAAGATTACCCTCATGCAAAATTTGGTTTCGAACCGACGACATGGGTGGTCTGAGCGAGGTTTCGTTTTTTCTTTTATGGTCTTTTCGTCAAATGCATAGATCGCTCCGGTGGACCCGATTTTGACGTTCAAATTACGTTTTGTCCGCGCAAGGGTGTGCCTTTTGGGGTATCGTTGATATGCCTTCCTATTTAGACCGTTCTTGTTCACGAACGGTAAAAAGATACCTCTGTACACCCGAATACACGGCCCGTCCACGTTCACGGCCGCCGGTTCTGGAAGTGTGAACCGGCGCCCATAAAACACGGTGTCCAAAATGACACCCCTTGTTCACGGACTATGTGGACGGTCCTTGAACCCGGATAGTGTCACATTAGTGTGTACTGATTCTAGACTTTTCTAGTGTGACTCATTTTTTGAATTTTAGGTCTCCGTCCCATCTATAGAACGGGTGAAGCTAGACAGTTAAAAATGTGCAGTACGGATTCACTGATAGAGACGACTACTCTAGACTGCGCGTGATAGATTGCCGACCATGGAGGCGTGTTTGATGTCACGTGTGACCCTTTAAATTTACATAACTAAGTGACAGTACCTTGGATACAGACTACTAATAGGAAGTAATGCGAATAGCGCCATTTTTGATGAACTCGAGTAACATTAACATTCAGCGTATTAGAGACATTGTGACAATGCGATATGCAAATCTACTTTTACCATTACAATTACCATTACCATTCAATGTCATTTTATTCACTTGGCTATTGCAGACCTTTTCAAAAGTGACCTTTCGTCAGTTGTGCAGCAGTCGAGAAGATGTCAGCTAACATCGAGCGTCGCGCGGTCACTTTGCCACAGCTGAGCATCGTGTCTTGTAACGTTGACCGAGAACCGCACGTCCGCATGTACAACTAGATGGAAAGTACTCTGAGAAGGTACAGCTACCCGCGAAAAGACGACATTTCGGGGTTTTTGTCGCCAACACTTAGCAACACTTGCCACACCTACTATGGAAGTATAAAATGTAAACAATCGCCGGTTTACGGAGTTGTTTTGACCGTTACTTCCACATCCCTCTATACCAATCGTAACGAAACACGAACTTGGTATTCCCTTTCCCCCAGAGAACCTTCCCATAAAATTTGGTAAAAATCCGTCCACATTGTTTTTACTGATCGTGGTCAGAGACAGACACACAGACAAACACACAAACCAACACCGGTAAAACATACTCCCTCGCTTTCGCGGGAAGAATTAAACGGACACATCCGATGATCAGTACCAAATGATAGGTACAATAAACGACATTTTACGAACCATCAGTAGACAGAGTCTTGATCTTGTACGGTCGTCGTCGATAGGGCAGCAGGTCTTCTACAGCACAAAAAAACAAAACAACTACGGCACGGAATAAAGTTATTTGTCACAACGAATAAGGCATGGTTCGACAGCAGCTCAGCAAACTGAACCTAATGACAGATGGCCGGTTTTGGGTAACCGGCAGTCGGTACCTGAAACTAGTCAATGTATCACGGATTTCGGTACCGATTTTGGACGGTACCTGTTATGGGTAACAGTCATGCAGGATGTGTTCCATTTTGCGACAAGCTGTCGGTCCGAAACACGAGACGAAACGCGACATGTGATTGTTCCACTGTGTTTGTTTACAGGTGTGCTCGTTAGTTAAGAAATTAAGTAAGTAAATATTATTTATAAACGCAGAAAGAGCAATCGGAGGCGTAAGGAAAAAAGCGCCAAGGGGATTGGAGGCAAGAATTAAAATGGTCGTTGTAAATAATGCAAATATTTTACAGTCATCGATGCCGGTACCTGAAATCGCCGTGTGTGTGGCAGCCCAACCGGTGCCGGAAACCGGTATTGATTTTCTGCTATCGACTTTCGGTACCGAAAAACCGGCACCAGAAACCGCGGACATGCGCGTATAGTGTGAACGCTGTCACTGCTTTCAACGAGTTCGATTACAACGGACACGCGCTTATCTGCGCGTCTCTGCAACTGTCCGCAACACTCCGCACCGCTCTGTGAAAGCACGCAAGACTCCGCCGAAGTGCTACTGCGACACCATGGACCTACTAGCTAACCATGCGCATGTTCGGAAACTTCTTTTCGGGGAATCTTTTTTATTCTGCGGGCCAATCGGACTCCAATCTGATGTGAAGTAGCTGTCCTGTGTGACAACAACTGTCATATCGAACACAACTCGATCGGTTTAGCCACATTACGCCAACGTTACAGACACACAGACATACATACACGCACGTGCACACACAACCCATACGCCAAGTATATCGGTCCTTCTTATTGTCGGGCCGAAATGTACGCTGGCCGCGTCGCATGCTGTCCTCTGGTGAGCCACGGTGAGTATGCCGACGGGACAGACAGACAGACAGATGGACGCGAGACCGTTATATTACGCTTTCCGCTATAATCGCAGGAAGCGTAATAATCCATCCAGACGTTGGCCGGCTAAAAAGTACAGTTATAGTTGAGGTACGGCACGTGTGTCATTTTCGTGTCCTTACTGTCGATCTTGAGCCGAGTTTGTCGTTTGAGCGTGCGTCCAGCTGTCGAGGCGTTCCATCTGTTGACCGCCTTCCACCACGACCTGGACACTCCGGCCAGCATGGTGACCGTGAGTTCGGCAGCTCGCAGTGCAGTCGTCTTGTAATGCGACGAGAAGATCTGGACGAAACTTCGCATTATCACTTGATCGAACAGCTTCTGAGGCAGTCGATCGTAATGCTAGAGCACACAGGCACAAAACAATATTAAAACCCACTTTAAGCTCAGCGTTCCCAAAATACCTACACCAATTCAGGGATTCGACGCCAGGCTGGCTAACCGACCGTTTTTAGTTCGTGACTTTCGGGCACAATGGCGCTCAGGGTTGAGCACCAGAGTCTCTGTTGAGCGCAAGAGTACCCCAACGTCAAAAACTAAAACCGGTCGGTTAGCCAGTCTGCATTGAGTGTTACTGTCCCCGTTTTGGAACTCAGGGCAAAATTGGTTAAAACTCGAAATCTTAAGCAGCGCCGAGAAAGTATTGCAATACTGGCAGAATTATTCCGCGGTGGTGCCATCTCGCGGCAAGCAAAAGACGACCAAATTAAACAGATTAAAGTTGCGTTGTAAACGGCCGATTATTAGCCTCTTCCGTGCAAAATTTCATCTTTAACGATGCAACGTACCACTTTTGTGTCCTCTGCATGACGGCATTGCGATTATGTTGTATACTTCCAATTTTGTGAATGACTACGTTTTTACATAATAGAGCGAATGGGAGAGGATCAGAGACTGTTTCGTCGAGTTCGGAGAGGAATGGGAGAGGATCAGAGACTGTTTCGTCGAGTTCGCCAGGTGGCCGCACCGGAGGCAAAGTCTGCAGTCTCCGACTGCACCTTGTTTTTCTTGTTTTTTCTTGCCCCCTTGTAGAGGTTTGAAGTATGACGATCAGCGTGTCTATATGCCTGTCTGTCTGTTAACATATCTCCAAAACACGTCAAAAATTAAGCAAATTTTCGGTAAATGTTGCCTGTGGCTGTGGCTTGGTCCTTTTCTAACGGCAATGTAATAGGTTATGTACTTCCGGTTTTGTAAATGATGTCGCGTTTTCAGTAATGGCGTGAATGGGCCAAAATTAAAGATGACGTGTATGTTTCGTCCAGTTCGCTGTGGCGGCACCGGCGGTAAGTCTGCCGCGTCCGACTGCATCTTGTTCTCTTTGTCACGCTACCATTAATGGCGAAATAAAGGTTTTCGTAACAATATTAAGCAAAATAAAAATGACCGCTGCATAGACCGAGGTGCAGCAGCGTCCATAAAGTCGCAAATGAAGTCATTTTCTATTCAGTTCACAGAGATAATTATATTTCAAGGCTATCATTGTGACGTATGAAAATTAATTAATCACCCGCCGAGCATGCGAATTCGCGTTAATTATAGATTAGAAACGCAGTAATAATGACGCGAAAAGGTGCATATTTACTGCGTAGTTATATCGTGATCGAACGCTGCAGCGTATTATTACGTACTGCATTATGGAATGCAACCGACTGAACCGTGCCTGCTGTTGCCAAACTGCTGACGCGAATAGGCGCCAAACAATTTTATTAACACCGAACGGACGCCAAAATGATTTATGGCGTACGTCGGTCTGAAGACACGTTCTCGCTGTCACTGGGCTTTACGGAACTTAGGCACAAAATGACTGGCTAAGAGACGTACCCGCCATTTCCATGTTTGGTGAACACAAAGCCCCAAAAGACACGTGCCGAGACATGAAAACACTGTAGCTGCGGAACAGGAAACAAAGGGGGCATTTGCATCGGACTGCACTTTGTAGGAGGCATCTCGGAATCAACATTCCAACACCGGACATGCTCTTCCGTCGGTCCGGTCTCTAAACCCTAACCCCACAAAGCCCTACAAGCCCCAACCCCTTCGGACCGTCGAAATAGTGGACGTTCGAAATAGCGGCCCTTCGGAACAGCGGGACGGTACCAATATTTACAATTTGCAAGAGTTTGAGAAGCTGGCATTCATATGTTGGGATGTAAGATCATCGACAGTTTTCACATAATTGAGAGCACGTTTGTAAAATAACGAGCACAGAGCCGGGTTGTTCTTGGCGGTAGGCTAGCTATACTTACTGCGTTTTTTTATATCTGTGCGGTGTTGCGCTCGATGATAGGCGGAACCGACAACTATGGAGCACTCTCATATAGAAACGGTAACGTCCGCCACCGGACGAGCTACACGACGATGATGCGTGATCGCAAGGTGTGTTCATCATAAGCCGCAAGCGTTAAGTAGCGTTCTCATATGCCGCCGTTTACGGCGCATTGCGGCCGTCGACGGCGATCGACCACGATCGAACGTGTGCGAACGCGGGGAACGGTCTCAGAAATCTAACATTAAAGGCGTGCTATAACGGCCGTTGACGGCATGCTCAGTGCTAGATTTTTGAGGCCGTCCCAACGTTCGCACACGTTCGATCGCGGTCGACCGCCGTCGACAGCCGTTACGCGTCGTTTGTGTCACTTTACTGCCATAACGTGCCGTAGATGGCACGTTATGGCCGTCGACAGCCGCAATGCGCCGTAAACGCCGCGGTGAGAACACTACTTGATGGATAATCAGCGTGGTTGCGATCGCAACCCGAGTTAAGAAGATGGTGAAGGGGGCGGCAACACGAATGCTTGCTCCTCGCTCCACGAAGCTTCGGCCACCACTGTGTGAGAACATAACCGTGAATCGTTAATACCACAACGTCGATGCACCTTGGCAAAGTTACGGGTAATAGTACATGTATGTAGCCAGCCACCCTGGCCAACTCAGCCTCCTACCACCTGTGGGACGGAAATGAGTATCGGCCAAAGTGCGGCAATGCTCTGCGGCTGGGAGTGAAGGCAGGATGGCTCATTCCATTCATTCCAGTGATCCCCTTAACACGTGCAATCAAGAGAGCTTTAGAGATGAGTTTATAGCACGGCAAAAGTAGTAAAGTAAGTAATGCATGTGTATATAATGTGTGTTGGGCTATTTAGTACACGTAACTATGGCACGTGCTGTCAATAGAATGGGTCACTAAATTCAATAGTGGAAATACAAAATGCACACGTTTTAAGCGGCTGTTTGATTTAGCTTAGAACTGTATATTCGTGGTCTCTCCGGTTCGGAGTCGGTGCATTGGACGTTCTAGGCGGTCGGCGATCTAACTCACGCTAGCAAGGTGTTCAGAATTTCGCTAGTTACGCTGATGGTTTCCGTGCGCCATTCGACGCCCAGGCAATGCGAGATCATCTCAAACGATGACTGGAACTGGGACGACTGACGTCATTCCCGAGGCGGCAAATCAGACCGCCGACGCAAAATTATGCACCTCGCTGTGAACAAAACTGGCGTGGAGTCCGGACAGTGAATCTGACGAATGTGACAGTAACAGGCTTTGGAGAGAGATGTAATTTGGTCAGAGAAGGTAAGATGTTCGTCAAAGATAAAGCCAAGATTTCGAGCAGAGTGGCGGTGTCAAGTGAAGAGTTGTGTATTATGGCAAGTTGGTGTTTGAGTCCGATGAGCAAGAATAATCAATCTTATAGGAGTTAAGAGTAAGAAGGTTAGCAGTCATCCAGGAAGAGATGTGTGCAAGAGCGTTTTACATGCGAGAAATGCTTGATTTGTATGCCGCTCGGTAAGGTGATCGGAGTTGCTAAAATACTGTCCAACGGCTGGGAGTGGAACGTTACAGCGATCTCCCCGGAGCTCGTCGGATACATTGCACAGTCACGCTTTATACAGATAATAAATTACAACTTACCGCGACTGATAGGTCAGCCATATCGTCGACTGCGACGAGACGTCGATAAAACAACGATTAAACGTCGAAATGATTGTTGAAGAAGCTCTGTTGGGCGAATTTCCAGAACATAGTCACCTTTCACTCCGGCGTCGATCGTCTGACAGCTAACATAGGCTCGGCTTTGGCTCCTAGTAGACGCCGCGTGATAAATTATGCAAATCTCGTGTTAACAGCCAATTGTAATTATAGAATTACTCGGGTAACAATATGTGCAGCGATCCATATATACACGTGGACACTTTCTTCAATATTGCGGATCAGGAACATTCATGACAATGTCCTTACTGTTTAAGAAATGATCATCTTTAGTCATCAACAAATCCTCTACGATACGACACTGTATATATACGTGCGATCAAAAGCTGTCGAAATGGCCAGTTCAATCTAGCGCACGGCACAAAAACGAAAATATCAGGAACAAGAACTCATCAGGAGATGAGATAGCGAACGTGAATTTTTTTACGGCGATATCGCACACGTACTTCAAAATACCAAAAAGAGAACTTGCTTCGTTTAATAAATTAGACAATAGCTAGGCAAGTACTGCGCATTAAGTCTGGAATTTATGAATCCGCTACAGAATTTCCACCTTGCAGTTGTGGCATATTTATACCGTTGGCGTCGCGCGGTCTCTCTGCAGACGTTTACTACTAGACATAGTAATCGTAAATTGTCTATAGTTATGGCTTTTTCAACCAATTTTACGCAATGCGCCAAGAAACTACCAAATTCGGTAAAATAACGCAAAATAAGGGTCATATAAACTATATAAATATTCATCGCCCGTTCGTTGACGTTTTCTGGGACGATGATCGCACACAACTCGCCTGTAACGTATCGTATACTTTTGACCGCGGCTTTGAGAAGCAAACTATATATTCAGGCAAAAAACGTGTAATTTAGTCCAAAAGTGCCAACCATTTCAAAGGCATCGTAGCGACTTTTTAACTCACGGTGGCATTTTTCATGAAGATTTTATTGCAGACTGTAAGTCATATAATGAAGCCATTTTGAAAATTAGTCAACATTTGGCGGGTTACAGGCAAGAGCACAGTACTCGCAATAGCCAATAATCTTGTTTTTTTGCGCCATCTTGCATGATCGAATCTTTTTAGGCCTACGTGAAGCATACAGCTGCCACCATGTAGAAGAAACTAGTTTTAGAGTAAGTAAGTAAACATATTTTTAGAGTGGCCTAAATAACGAACATCACTACAAGGACCACTGAGGACAAAACACAATCTTCTAAAGGCGAAACTGTGTATACAGTACGGGTAACCCATAGCCACTCTTTCCGTCGGTTGCAATACGTTTATCCTACCCGCATCCGTACTGCGGTATGGGTATCCCAACCCTAACTCTAATCCCAAAGTTAACACTAACCCTAACCCCAACCAAAGATTATAAATACGATCTGGAATCTTCTGTGGTTACCTGTAGCCCTGCCGTAAATTCCGTGAATTCATGATTTTAGTATAGCTGTAAAAATACCGAGACCGACCACGTAAAGTAAACGATAATCCAAAACGCACCACAGTGCGAAACTCACCCGTAATTAAAATAGAATATCAAAATTTAATTATTCTTTGTTGACGGGATACCCGTATCGCAGTACGGCTTTATGGCCCGGCCGTCCGACGTCAATACACAGTCGTGCCTATATAGGTATTTGTGGTCAGGAAAGACAGGCGAAAGGACTGAGTATAATCTGTTGTTTTGAAGACAACGTGTGTAAAGCAAAAGCCGTTGTCGCTGATCAGTCGCATTTAACTCCGTCGACCCACGCAAGCTTTGGCTTGGCGTCCTTCACCGAGCGACGAGCCAACGAGTCACACAACCTCTCTGGACGCTCCTGTACACGTGGTCGCAAAACACACCAACAGCCTTTTATAATGGCACATCAGTTTGTAACTTAACATTATACGTGTTTTATCATAGGCCTACAGGTATACCTACAGTTAACATCGTCGTCGTAATTACTGTCCTACATAATTGACTTTTATTAACTGTAATGGGACAGCAATGAAACTGACGCCAAAATAAAAAGCTGTAACTGTAGCATGTCTTGTCAGAATTAATTTTCGTTCTGAACACATTAACTGTTATTTATTTGACATAACACCAATGGGAAATTACTTGTAATCTGTCCAAGATAATCCGAGGGAGCCCGGCCCCCAAACGTTTTTGATACACTATTAAGCCTAAAAACCGCCATGCCTGTGTATCTTGACCATAAAACGCAACATAGTTGAAACATTTGGAGACTTTTCTTTAGGTATACCATTGGCGTAACTGGGGCTTTCGGCATCCGGGCAGAAACAATAAAATGCGCACCCTTCAAAAAAGTCGCCACGTGGCACCACCGGTCCGATTTTTTGGCTATGGAACGTAATGTAATGCAAAATACTATGCAGTGGAGTAGCTAATGCCTATAAACCAATAAGTTGGCAACCAAAATAGCAAAATGTTTGTTGCGATAGGTTACTGTTGGCTTGGCTCATTCAGCAAACTTTATCAAACTTACTTTTGTGGTTGTTAATCATAAAATATTTTGGTGAGGCTGTTTTGCGCCCCGTCGCCTGCTGCGCCAGGGACAGCTGCCCCCTAACTTTCCTCTCTGACCCAAATAGTTTCGCCGCTGGGATATACCCCAGATAATATACCGGGTGACGCCTTTCCTGGCCGCCTGAGTTGAGGCCTACGTCTGGTTATATATCTATTTCGAATGAAATAAGTTGTAGCTGCAACGGTGGTTTTACTTTGGCGTTCGGTTTTTCGGAAAACGAAACTGTCTAGTAAGCTAAGAGATTAATTAATAATTAATCCGACGTCAAGTGTAGGCCTATAACCTCATCCGCTGGCATGAAGTTCCTGTCATCTCCGTCCTTGCCGCCAACAACCTTGACTCCGTATCTCACGCAGTAGTTGATCCCATCCGACACCTGTACACCAACTACACGTGCTGTACATTATTTACCCTCCAACGTTACACTGCGCTCGTTAACGTCCATTTCAGTGGTCCAGGTGGAGCGGTCGGTCGGCTGAGCGTCTGTGTGTCTGTGTGTCCGGAGAATAACTATTGAACTAAACGACCTCTGACTGAGATACTTGACACGCTGGTCCGTCTTAACCGTATATATAGGTCACGTTCAAAAGTAAAGGTCATAGGTCACAGAAAGGAACAAGAGTTCAGCTGCGATGACCGACCGTGCCGTAGCGATAGCCGAAATAAAACAGTGCAGAAAAGCGGATCTGAATTGAAAACTGTAACAGCGGAGTGGTAGATGCGACCTCGAGTGGGGCTTTCTTGTTGTTTTCTGCATCAGCTAACACTTTCGTTTTGGGGGTCACACTTATGCCATCAGCAAGGGACCTGCACGGAGGCTGGGGCAATATTATGATCGGCATAAGCCGTTCCGTAATCGGTGAGGTGTTGCGTTTTGAGTATAGAAAACTGGGCTGGGCAGGCGGGCACCTCTCCAGGCCGCCTAATTATACCAAAAATAACAACCCATCAGCTGGTTCCCGTAACCAACGTCAACAGTGTGGTTAAGAAATAACACAAGAAGCTCATTTAACACAGACGGACCGCGCGACGCGCTATATTAGTAAATTTGTGCTGTTTCATGAGGTATGGGAGTTATAAAGATTTCAAATAGCAAACGTGACATTCAAAGTCATTCAGGGGCATTGGCAATGGTGCCATTCGATAGGGCATATACATTTCCTATTAGTGTCCCATTGCATGTCTCTATTTTGCACCGTGAACAAGATATTCACTTATTTCCCAAAACTTAAAAAGGTCACGTGACTCTGAACGCATCCTTTCGAGGGTATTATATCATGCATGCACTGGCACTCCTCTGTATCAATCAGCACACGAGACTTGAAGTGACTAGCTTACCAATTCTAAAGATATGATTGGGACAAAATTTAAGAAAATGGGTCACGTGACCCTGACCACGCCCGTTACTGGATAGTCTGTCATCCCAAGGCTAGCACTTTATGTATTCTACCTGCTACAAAATTTGGCGACTCTCGCTTCAGCCGTTCCGGAGATATGAATGCGGGCGCAAAAACTGAAAATGGGTCATGTGACCCTGACCACGCCCCTTTTAGGGGTGGTTTGTCATCCGTAGCTAGGATATGATATAGTCTACCTGCGTATAAATTTTGACGACTCTAGCTTCAGCCGTTCCAGAGATATCATTGGGGCCCAAAATTTAAAATAAAATGGGTCACGTGACCTTGACCACGACCCTTTTAAGGGTGATTTGTCATCTTGTGCTGGGACTTGATATATCCTATCTGTGTACTAAATTTGACCACTCTAGCTTCAGCCGTTTCAGATATATGGTTGGTGCCCACTGAAATTTACATGGTTCACGTAACCTGACCATACCCCTTCCAACTACAGGGATGTTTTGTCGTACGCGGGCTACGAATTGCTACGATCAACCTACCTACCATATTTGAGGTCTCTATCTCCAAAAACTACGAAGATATGAAAGGCGATACAAAGCATCAAAAATGGAGTGGTTTGGGTTAGTTAAGGTCACTCAAGGTCACTGGAAATGCGCATATAGGAGTTACTATTAGCGTTCTATAGAATTCTATGACGCTATATTGCGATATAGCGAGATATTGGTCTAAAATCGCCGATTGTAACCTACCCACCTCTATTTGGCGCCCCCGATAGTGGTGACCCCGTTGGAATTTCGCCGAGATCTTTGGAAATAGAAAACTAAAGTCTCTGCGTTATCGTTCGGCGTTGTTTGCGTGATCCTACGTTTAGCCGTTTTAATACATTGCTGGCTTGTGACAGACAGACAGACAGACAGAAACGACGACAGCATATACCGTGCTAGTATATCGTCACGCGGTAAAAATAAGTACAGAAACCATGTGATCAAGCATTTAAAACCGTAGACATTAAAAGTAACAAGATACTTATTTATTACTTAGCCCTGGTAGTGGTGCCAAGTATTACCATCAGCATATCTGTGTGTCTCTCTGTTGGTCTGTCTGCATGTTTGTCTATCTGTCTGCCCATCCGCTCGTATATGTGAAAAACGTACTGATTTTATTACTTGTACGTTTGCACATTGTAAACGGCATTTTGGCCCTTATGTTGCTAAATAAATAAATAAATAAACGCACGTCCAGATTTCACCACATGTACTCTACATGTTACATGTGGCCGTGGCTCGGTACTCCTGTGACGGCAATGCAGTATGTTACGCACTTACGTCGTGTTTTCGCATAATGGAACAAATAGGCCAAAAACAAAGGCGACGCGTATGTTTCGGCCAATTCGCCACTTGTTTGATTGAGTTTTACCACATGGCGGCACCGGGGGCGAAGTCTGCTCTCTCCGACTGCATCTTGTTGTCACATGCAGCGAATCGACAGATGTAGGCCTACCTGTTGAAACATTTCCAGGCCAGCAACATGTCCGTTTTCATCCCTGTCCAGTTGGTAGATCTTTTCATCGTTCTTGTTGTCGTTCAGTCGCTGGACCCCGGCCGCCATGATCGCGTTCACGTCGTTGTCTGGTCGCACCTGCAATGTTACCTAGGTAATTAATTACGTCACCTGCACGTGCAAGGTGTGGACACTTCGCACCTGAGTAGTGACTCGTAACGAACAGCTAACGATTCAGGAATAGATATCATTTGGCATTAACGAAGGCAAGAAAGTGTAGCACTGCCCAACAGGACAATGATAAAAACATCACAGAGGTGATCACTCTTAAAACTGAACCGAAATATTATAACGTTTTATCGCTTGCCTTACTATTCAAACCCAATCTGCCTCTTCGGCGCCATTACCCGGTCACCCTTACCCTATCACAGTCGCCACTGATGCAGAAAGCAAAAGTAGGTTTGGCGCGTCATTTACATTACATTACCTGCAGGCCCAGGGTTTGGCAGTCTTACATTTCAGCATTTTAACTACAAAAACTCAGACACTTCCAAAATCCAAGAGAGTTTTCCTTGTTTCAATGAGTAAGAAAGTAAAGGGTGCTGTAAGTAAGTAAGTAAGTAAATAAAAGTGAATTTATATAGCGCATATTAAAAAAATCTCTAATGCGCTGGGTACGCTATGGCCAAAGTCCTGGAGAAAAGAAACGTTTTGAGTTGACGTTTGAAACTGTCCGCGTCGCTTTGTTCACGGAGCGTGTTGGACAGCGAGTTCCAGACCGTAGGACCAGTAACAGAAAAGGCCCTACGGCCGAATGCTGTACTGCATTTCCCGTCCTTAGATAATCGAGCCAATAGCTGGATATACATGTACCATAGAGTCTGTGACTCATAGCCGGTGCGATGCCAGACCTACGGTTACATGCCCAGTCACAACACTGCCACTTCCCCTTGGCCGGTACTCATTTCCCGTCCCGCTGAAGATAAAAGGCTGATTTGGCCTGAGTGGCCGGTCATACACCGAGACGATATACCAGCGAAACGTCGCCCATCCAGTGATGGATCGAGGGGTAGGCAACTGGGGCAGGTGTCCAGGGCACCAAGGGAGAGGGGCACGAAAGAGGGAGGGAGAGAGCAAAAATAATCTGCATAACGAAAAACCGGTGGGTGGCACAGTCTGGATTTCTTGCCCAGGGAGCCAGAAACCATAGATCCGCCTCTACGCCCATCTCAGTACTAACCTGGCTCGGCGTAGCGTAACCTTTTTTTCTGTGACCAACGCCGATACCACTCGGCAAAACCGCCCAGGGAGTACATTTTATGAAATTTCGTTTAGAAATTCATCTACGACGAGTAATTCTTCTAACAGACGCAGGCAGACAGAAAGACACGATCGAACACATGGCGTAGCTCTTCGGCAGATGTGTTTACAACACGTACCTCGCTCATACGCATCCATCCTTTCGCTGCTGCGTTGAGCACATCCGACACGTCGTCGTAGCAGGTGTCAATGGGCTGACAGCCAATCAGCGCCACTGTCAGCAGGTAGATCAGCAAGCAGAACAGGTAAGTCATCGTCCATTACCTACAATAAACATTTAATATGAATTATATACACTCTATGAGCACCTCATTCGTGGAAACAAGCAGGGGTCAATCCCCCAAACGTGGTCGAGTGCCATTCCCCTTCGCTTCTTTTTTCCCTTCCCTTACCTCACAAAGTCCAGCTGTAAAGTACGGGGAGCGCTTCCTAGCGAAATCCGGTGCAGAGTCCCGGCCGTCAACGTATTTTATGTATTTTAAGCTCGGAGATCGCGGCTGGTGACAACGATTTCTCGTCATTGTAAAACGAGAAAATGTTTCACCTTACCAAAACGTGGTCGGGTCTACTAACGGGATGGACCCTAAAGGCATCAAAACTCAAAAGTGGTCAGGTCCGTACCCGTTAACCGCTTTATCAAATTTAGAAACAGGCAGCGAGACTGGAGACTTTTTGGCAATTGTTTGTTCTAGATAATTATTAATATTTGGTCACACCTGTTAAGTGACTTGAAAATGCAACAGGGTTCCCGCTTTTAGAAACAGCGTTCGTTGTAGCTGACCATAAAACAACCGATACAACAAATCGGTCAATGTACAACTTTATTTCACCATCACAAAATAAGAAAAAAAGATAATAATATATTAAAAACAAACAAACAATAATACAAACAATGCTGATAAGAAGTGAATGTCGCTAATATCCTGCTTAGATACTTGACATTGACATTTGTATATAATAATTACCGGCAGTATGTCGTCGTCGGATGTGTGCTGTTGTCACGCTTGAGTTTACAGCTGCTGCTGCTGATGGTGGTGGTGGTCAAACGATCGCAGTGTAACTATAGCCGCATTGATCTGTTGAATGTGAACTTGACAACAGCAACAACGAACTGTGACAGAGTCATTCTCTCACGCCAGGCGACCGACGTTAACCCTTTACATCACGCCTATATAATATGTTTCTGCACATCAGTGGCCAGTGTTGAATAGTAACGAATTACATGTAACAAAATTACAGTAAAATACTTGTTGTGAGTAAAAAGTAAAGTAACACGTTACTTTAAAAAAGTAACAAAGTAAAGTAATTAATTACTTTTAAAAAGTAAAAGTAACGAGAATCCACGTTACGTTACTCGTTACATTTTACTTACTTAACTATAATTGCGCTGCGTTTGTATTAACTGACAGTTATAATTGAGCTCATTTTAATGTTAACTGACACATAACTGAGCTAATTTCAGTTCATGTGTCATCCTGAAGCTGATTGCAGTGACTTATTTAATTTCTGCAAAATTGTGTCGTTCTTTGAATTCATATCACACTCGGCAGCTAAGTGAATGTAACAAAAAAATTTTTTTTTACTTTTGAAAAGTAATTGTGATTGTAACGTGTTACGTTTGAGATTTTGTAAAAAGTAAAGTAATTAATTACTTTTTTTACATCAGTAACAAGTAATTGTAAAAAGTACTTTTAAAAAGTAATTTACCCATCACTGACAGTGGCGTAGCTATAGATAAGCCTTCGACCTTCATAGGAATCCGAACTCCAAGACCTAAGCGACGCCAATCGAAAACAAGAACTCATCAGGAGATAAGATAGCGAACGTGAACTTTTTAACGACGATATCGCACACACGTAGGCCTACTTCAAAATACCGAAAAAGAGACAAACCTACTTCGTTTAACAAATTAGACGATAGATAGGCAAGTACTGCGCATG
>Ga0209780_1000265_pt1 | contig 26391 bp, 15 predicted proteins | sample WorMetexBAHAMAS2_FD_187384 | JGI IMG/M metagenome (GOLD analysis project Ga0209780, IMG submission 187384) | Marine gutless worms symbiont microbial communities from Max Planck institute for Marine Microbiology, Germany - Inanidrilus exumae... | ecosystem: Host-associated > Annelida > Digestive...
CGCGTGAAATGAAGTACAACACAAAAAGAATAGCAGAAGTACAAAAAAATAAAAACATACTGACTAATAAAAACAAACAAAGTGAAACACAATACAAATTAAGTATATGTGTATGTCGTAGTGGTAAATAGTTTCTGATAGATTGATAACTGGAAATGAATTGGTTTCACAACCATTTTGAAGTTTCAGTGTGAAAATTTGGTTTTCAAGGGTACCGATATCGTCATGATGTCCAACGAGCTAGCTATATTGATCTGTTTGTATTCAGTTATGTGTATATGCAGCCTTCATGTATGAATGAGCAACTAGCACAACCTTGAGTCAGTTGCCAGAGTATGTAGTATTGTGAGCCACTTTGGTTATTTGGTTATATATCGGTTGCTATTCGTTTTTTGTTTGTTTGGATAAAGCTAGTGGAGCCAAATTTTGCATGGTGGTTCATTTTATGCGTGTCCTGGGCAGGGAATCTCCAATTTTGGGGAACTTTGCTCAAAATCGGACGAATAGGAGCCTAGCCTAGTCTGCAGGCCTAGGCTGTTAGATGTGACTACTGAGTAAGGTTACTATTTGTTTCAGTAGCATTTCGTTGCATGTAACTAAGTGATTGTGTGTGTATGTTGTTTAGACTTGCTGACGAAAGACTTGCGTGAATTTCTGAACATGCGCTTTCAAAAGGGTTCGACTGATCATGAGCTGCAGCAAATCATTCGAGCTAACATCTACAGACGAACAGTTCCATGTAAACTGATGAATTGTTTCATACAGTGCCGGCTGTAGCCATTGTCCACTTCCACAATCGTACACACTCAGAGTATTTTGGAACGTTATGTAATTTTTAAATGTTTAGACAAAGCCCTCCAATTATCTCCCCACACTGACTCAGTAGGAAAACTGCTTGTGCAAATGATGCAAAGTATGCATTCAGAAACTGGTTAAATAACCAATGTTACATTGTATAAGTGTAAGGTCCCCTTGCCTGTGAGGCCCACCAACTTGAAGGTGTGGGAATTCTAATGGCCGGCACTGGTTCAGTCCTATGAATTAGTGTTTTCTTGTTCTGTCTTCTGATCTCAGTTAGAGAGCTCGTCTGTTTATAATTTGTTTTGAAAGAAAAATAAATACAGTTTTCGGATTGTGGATGGCACTGTTTGATACCTTATTGCAACAAAGAGCAAGTCCTGAGAGAAATTTCAGTATTTCTTACTGCATGAGTAACAGTACTTATTGTCCTTACAAATGTATACATGTGTTTTTTTCTTTCGCTGGCGACTCATAGAGTGCCTAGGTAAGGTTCACTAATTTGTGAGAATACGTGACTAAACCATTGTATCTTGGTTGTATCGAACACATTGTTATTAGAGTGCAGTAAATTGTTGGATGTAACTCTGAAGCACTGTTGTCATGTGTGTCAGGTACTACAAGGCCTCCTCGTCCTGGAGAAGTCAATGGTGTGGATTATCGGTTTTTAACAGTGGACGAATTCAGAATTATGGAAGAGCATGGAGAACTACTGGAGAGTGGCATTTTTGATGGTAACGCTTGTTCGTGTTAATAAATGTGTTGTATATTCTGTGCATTATACACTATGTCTTAAAACATAATTGGACACTCAATTTTTGGTCATATGTTTAGTCATATGTTTACTAATGTTCAAAATTATTTCACTGACAGATTTGAAAACTTTCTATGGGATCTGTTATTGAGACTTCACCTCAAATTTGTTGCTACACCACACCTTGTGAAATTAAAAAAAATTCAAAATAACTGCTGAACGTTTACATCTACAGTCAAAATTAATCTGCAACTATCTTGAAATTCTAAGCACATATGCTAGCTGTCACATTATATTAGTCAGCAGCCTGTTATAAATGTAAAGCTAGTTGCTGTACCGGGTACCGGTACCATTTTAAGGCTCTGCAGGTTAATGAGTAACCATGTTATTTATTGATAAAATATTTAATGAGTAATTTTGAATTGTTATATAATTCTGATCATTTCACATCACTAATGCTGATCCTTCTTGATTAGTTGTGTTTGCCAAAAAAACTGCAAAATAACTTTTTTGTTATTCATGTTAGGCTTACACAGTACAAAAGTAAATAAGTAAGGAAAACATTTGGTTGCGTGGCACAGTGGTAGAACGTCGCTCTTTGACCGATGAACTTTCCCTGTCCCACGTTTGACCTATAGCTGACGGGTGACCACTTATGTGGGTAAGCCATCCGCTATAGGTCAGCCGACTAGGCCAACTCAACCTTTCATCCTTTCATGGTCGATAAATTGAGTAGTGACCAACTTTATCGGATGTGTACTGGTCGCACCATCTGGTGAGTAAACACGATGTTGAGCTGGTGCGGTTATCAATCGCTACACGCCGTGTGTGGCTGCACTTTGGCTGGCTAATCCATACTGTATATAGTTGTGTTAGTGCCGCCCTGCGTGGCGGATGTCAATGTATCATTTGCAGTTTGTCAAATGACTAATAAAGGCTGTTATTATTATTTATAAAACACCGTAATCAATTAAATGTAAAAGTATCAGAGGCGGTTGCTAGGTTAGCTGCTAGGGGTTGCGAAAGACAGATTGAAATCACTTGGCTTTGAGGTGCTGTTGGAATGCATCTGTGTTGTGGGATGGGTGGAAACAAACATAAATTGCTTGAAATTGAGCAAGGTCTAGTATGAGTTTAAACTTGCTTTTGTCTAATGCTTAAGTGTCATGTGTCGTCTTTTGATGAAGGGTCAACAATATAATATTGTTTGTCTGTTGCTGCTTCTGCTGATGTGATGACTTTTAGCCCTGGCCAGTCTTTTGTGATCATGTCATTATGCCATTTTGCATTGGCCTACCTTTTTGCTTTGTGTCTTTATCCTGTAGATTTTATCAGAATTGAGTCTATGTCTATGCATATGTTTCCTTCTCTATACAATTGGTAAAGTCCTATATCGCAGTTGATAGAGTAAAATGAATACATGTACAGACAATCACTATGGAACACCAAAGCCACCTAAACAGCCGGTGCCATCATCAGCAGCTGTTGCCGATGTGGAGCCTGCTTTCCGTCGCTCTGGATCTGTCGGGAATATTGCAGTTTCTGGGCAGCATCCATCATCTGATGGCAAAAGACAGCGAAATCGGTCGAATGTTGAAACGACCTCTGACAACAAGGTATTTGGACATTGGCATTGTGCACGCTTTTGAAAGTGCATATCATGAGAACATCTGTGGTAGGGTTGTCCACAAATGTCTGCTGTCCAACTCCGGCTGTTTTCTGTGATTTTTACTGTGCGGTGCTATGCTAGCATGGTATATGCAGTCATCATGTGTCTGTCCTTCAGTCTGTCAGTCTGTCACAAGCCGGCACTGTACTAAAACGGGCAAACGGCTATATATAGGATCATGCAAACAACGCCATACAATAGCACACAGACTCTAGTTTTCTGAGGTCAAAGATCTCGACAAAATTTCAACGGGGTCATTCCTATATTGGTGCCAAATAGAGATGGGGTAGGTTAAAATCAACGATTTTCGACCAACATCTAGCTGTATCTCAGAAACGGTGCAAGATAGGGATATAGTTATTATGGAAGACTAATAGGAACTCATATGCACTCTATCAAATGGTGCTATTTCCAATGACCTTGAGTGACCACTAACTACTCCAAACCACCCCATTTTGACATTTTTACAGCCTTTCATATCTCCATAGTTGGTGGAGATACAGACTTAACATTTGGTAGGTTTGTTAATCGTAGCATGTGCTAGTCCGCAGTTGAGAGAAATCCCTGTAAGGGGTGTGGTCAAGTCACTTGATCCATTTAAATTTTGGTGGACACAAACCATATCTCTGGAACGGCTGAAGCTAGTGTTGTCAAATTTTGTATACAGGTAGGCTATGTCAACTCCCACCATACAGATGACGAATCACCCTTAAAATGGGAATGGTCAGGGTCATGTGGTTTTTTTTAAATTTTTTGCCCCCCCCCCCAATTATATCTTTCGAATGGCTGAAGCCAGAATCGTCACATTTAGCACACAGGTAGACTATATCAAGTCCTAGCTCATGAATGGCAAAACACTCCTAAAAGGGGTGTGGTCAGGGTCACATGACCGATTTTCATTTTCGACGCCCCAGTCATATCTCTGGAACAGCTGAAGTGAGCCACCAAATTTTGTATATAGGTAGAATATATTAAGTGTTTGCCTTGGGATGACAAACTGCCCCCTAATGGGCCTTGTCAGGGTCACGTGACCTGTTTTAAATTTTGGTGCTCCAGTTGTATTTTTGGAATTGATGAAGCTAGGTAGTACAAATGTCGTACGCTGATTGATACAGAGGAGTATTAGTGCAAGCGTGGTAGATTATCCCCGAAAGATACGTTTTTAGGGTCATGTGACCACTTTAAATATTGGGAAATAAGTGAAATAATATCTTGTTAACGGTGCAAGATAGAGACATAATTGCAGTGGAACACTAATAGGAAATCGTATGTGGCATATTGAGTGACATGTTTGCCAATGCTTTTGAATGACCTTGAAACGCTGTGAACTTCTGAAACATAGCACGAATTTACTAACATAGCGCATCGTGCGATCCCTCTGCAGTAGCTGAGCTTCTTGTTTTGCCAAGGTTGGTCATAGTGTTTGTGGACATAATCTCTAGTCAACTTTGATAACCACCTGCTCTGGAATAATGGTCATTGTCAAAGTACTATTGCATTGGAATTGTTTTCTTGCCCAACCTTTCTTTTTTTCAGTTGATCGTGGATTAGCCATTCCTCCGTGGTTTTCTTCCTTTATTTGCTCCAGAAGAGAACGTGTGAAGATAAGTGGTAAATGTTTTTATGGGCCAAGTGCCCAACCAGTAATGTCGAAATACTAAAGAAAACATTGGCACACAGATTTCAAAAAGTATGAATTTGTGTGATAAATCTTAATTCTAAAGGTGCGATATAAGATAAATTGTGTTGAAAGTGCTGTCACCAGAATTCGTTGAAATACTTGTGAGCATAATATCTCGACCACAGTTTGGGGGTGAAATAATGGTACAGACCTCTATAACTGTGCCGAGTTTGGTGGAGGGAAGTTTGACGTTTCATGTCTCTTTTTGTCTGTGGTGCTTTTGCACGACAGAGATTGTACTAACGACTTCACCAACAAGGCGTTGGAATATAGAAAAGATTTTGGTATCATTGGATAGACATAGGTTTGTAGTTGTGCACCCGTGTTCAACGTTTTTTTTTCTACGCTACTAGATGGTGCCACCACAGAATGTTGAAGTTGAAAATATGGCCAAATGTGTTTTTTAACCCATGAAGGGCGACAGAATAAGCCAATTCAGATGAGACGGGGTATCATTGGTATGCAAGCATACACTGTTGGTCTACACTACCGGCCCATATTTTCCCCCAATCTGTGAAGGGGTGGGTACAGGTTTACAGGTTTTTGTGATATTGGATATGTTTGCAGTTTTTGCCCAGTCGGGGTGACAGTATTTACCAATCAGGGTGACATTTGGCATGAGAGACTGCGCCATAGGTCCACTCTTACATATTTTCCAGCAAACTGAAGGGGTGGGTACAGATTTACATGAGCCCCCTATAATTGTGATATTGGATAAGTTTGCAGTTTTTGCCCAGTCGGGGTGACAGTATTTACCAATCAGGGTGACATTTGGCATGACAGACTGCACCTTAGGTCCACTCTTACATAGTAAGTAAGTGTTTATTAGGCCTGGCGCTGCCAATTTTGCTGTGGCTTGGTGATGCTTACCATTTCTAGTTGATGTTTTTCAGCTGAACAAATTTAGTGAAGCTAACCATCACCAGGAGGCCGGTGATCCGCACTCCCAGTTAGCAATTCAAAGAAATAAGTCGCTGGAGAGGCTGCATGACAGTGAGGATGTGCAGCCTGGCAGCTGGAGTGAACGTGTTGCTGGGTAAATCACTTGCATGCTCTAGATGCATACAGATTATCTGTTGGAGCCCATGTAAGATTGACTAAAACAGATACTTGACTAACCCGAGCATAATCTGTGAAGACCATAATAATTTAAGAGAGTTGCCATGGTTAGGGCCATAATTTTTTATGCAGCCAAAAATCGGAAAATCCGCTGTCCATTCGCAGCAAAAAACTGCCAAATTTGCAGATAATTAATGGCCACAGTTATAGCACACAAGAGCCAAATCCATCTTTCAGATGAAAAACTAAAACACTGTTTTTGCTTTCAGTAACAAACTTGTCATAAAACATTAACTGGAGATAAAAGAAAATTGTCAGTGAGTGAGTAACATCAATTCAGTCAGCACATTTAAATCAGTTTTATATTGAATTGCATGTTGTAAATAAAGTTGTGTAAAATAAAACTATACATTTCTATCATTTTCATCCTGTATTTGTTGTTGATGCTGTTATATAGATGCTTAAAAGATAAAAGTAACAAATTTATGGCATTTTGTGGCAAAATGTAAGTATTCGTGGTGGCAGGTCAAATTCGCAAATTTTGCAAATCCTGCGATGGCCGTGAAAAAATTTACAGCTCTAGCAAGGGTTCATTTTTTGCACTTGGTAATCCAGTGACCTGAACGTTTGATGTTGCAGTCCCAACACTGAAGAGATTGAGTTACTTTGTAGAGCACTAAAGCTGAAGCTGAAGCCGATGTGGTCTTAGGTTTTTATAGAATCATGTTAACGGACATTAGCAGACACGCAACAAACATAAAGATGCCAATGTTTGTTCTGCTATACTTACACTTTATGATTGGCATGGGTTATAACTTGTTTGATTTGCATAGAACCACTTCAGTGGTTTAGGTAGAGCACTGAGTCGTGTGTCCTTGTGTGCGTACAATAACGTTTGAACGAAACTACCTTTTACATGCTGTTCACCTTGACTCTATCTCTAGGTCATATATGAAGGTCAAGGTCATGGGTCAAAGTTCATTGTCAGAGGATGAAAAATCTACTGTAGTTACACATTGCAAAGCAAACAAGCCGACCTTAGCTAAAAAGCAGACCTGAATTTGAAACTGTGAGTATGTAACTGCTAGCTAATTGGTTGTTTGTCGAGTTTCTGTGCTAAAATGGTCTATGTGACCTCAAATAGGTGTTTTCTAGTTGAAGTTAAATTCAAAGATTAATGGAGTTATGAAGAGATACGTTTGAAATACATTGTTGCTTTATGAACAACAAAATGAAAATGTCAAATGTACTTACTAATTCAGCAGTGTTATTACCCACGCAGACAGCAGTTGCATGGGTAGCGACTAGCGAGTTCAGTGGCACGTTTGTTTGTTTTTCCTCATGATATTTTAAAAAGTGATGCAGCCCTAGGATCACCAAACCTGACATAGACATGGTCCACCATGAGTCCTGGAAACCCATTTACTCTTGAGGTGAAAAGGTCAAGGTCACATGGCACAAAAACAGTGTGTCAGTCTTCAGAAGGAACACAATATTGACGTTTGCTGCTGGGTTTTCCCTGCATCAGTCCGAATGGAATTTTTAGCAGTCAGCCAGTGCTGGCGTAGGTCGTAGCACTCTTGAGAGTGCTGGTTTCTTCTAGTTAATGTTTTAATATGCTGTGATGGAGCTACTGGTCATTGTCAAAGTGATTTTGGATGTGAATATGTAGCATTGCAGCTGAACAGCCGTATCCTAGTCCGTCTTCACCATTGCAGCAGGGCAGCGAAAATAGCGATGGTTCGTTAGTCGTTTATTTTTATTTTATTTTTTCTTAGCAGTATGTTGATACCACATATGGATGTTTTAGCTCTGCCTTGAAAGAGTATATGTCTAAAATTGCAGTGCAAGTTGATTGTTACCGTGGACTGCATTGTATATGAGTGCAGTATGTGCTGTGTTAACTTCGTCTGTTTGTCTGTCTGCCTGTTTTGATACTGTTGGCAGAGAACCGGCAAAAGAGAACACAGTATCCCTTTTGTAAGGAGTCCATTTGTACATCAAGCAAGGATGAAGTTATTGGGTTATTTTCCCTGGATGGCGTCAGTGCTTTGAGATCCTTTTAATGTTCATTCTCTGATGCTGTTGGATGACATGACGTTCCGTAGGGTCATTTTCTTTGGTAGTGTCAGATAAGGGTGAAGTTTTAAAATATTGCAATTTTTGACCGATATCGAGATCACAGCTTGTATGGCAGTACTGGCTGTTGTGTAAACCAATTAGCTGATTTAAAAAAAAAAACTTGATACTTAGAACTACCCTGAAGACTAATGCCAGTGCAAAGTATGATACTGATCTTACAACGTGGGTGGTCCTTGGCGAATACCCAGTTTGCCACAGTAAGGTTTCTTTTGTTGTCTGTCTTTTTTGGTCTCACATGGTGTCTAACACTCCTGGAAATCCTGGAATTTTACCTGAATTTTGCCATGTCTCCTGGAAACTTCGTGATGCTGTGGCATTTGTTGCGATTGATATGATACAGTGATGAATGTCAGTGTGATTTTTCTCGTGACATCGCTATATCTTCACGGGAATAATCACATTGACTGTGTAGATTGCATTAAAATATGTACTTAAAATATCTACTTGAAACTCCTGGGAATCTACTGGAATTTTGTTTTTGTGGTTTGTTAGACACCCTGTCTCATCATCACATGCACCGGTTACATTGATTTTGACCAGCTATACATCATGTGTCATTTTCCCGTGCAAGGTTGTGCATTCTGGGAGTGTGGTTGATATGCCTTCCTATACGGGGGTCAAATCCTCCAAAAAACCCCAAAGGGGTTGTGAATAGGCATACTGAAGGCAAACTCACAAAACATTAATAATCAGCAAAATGTTGTACAACGATCCAAACATGCATTCAAAAAATCCAAGATGGTGGACGCCGGCCATTCTTAAAAACCAATAAATCACTGTATCTTAACAACGGTTTGACTGTTTGCCACCAAATGAAGCATATTGACACTGTGCACCCTATAGGCTGTTAGAATTTCAAATGTTTAAAATTAAAGATTACAGATAGCTGCCATTTTCTAAGAATGCACTTCACAACTAATATTTATAATATCATGTTTTATAAAATTATAGTGTTAAAATGACTGTGACTAGTAGGAACTGTAGCAATAACAAAGTTACAAGTTGCTGTGAGTACTTTGTAACTTGTACACCGTATCTTTATTGTAGAGCTGCCATATGGATGGGAGAGAGTGGATGATCCACATTATGGAGTCTATTACATCGAGTAGGTCTTAGTTTTATATCTCGTTAACATGATGTTAATTGTGGTATCATATGGCGACAGTGTTGCGTAGTGGAGACAGTGTGGGTAACATTACTGGGGAGAAGTTTCCCATCTTTTCTCTGATTCAGACACACCAGCTGCTATCAGAAAGGGCAGGCAGTCAAACTTTGTTCCAATAGAATTTCCCGGTTCTTAACTGTGATGCTGGCTAACAAAGGTTGAGTTGTATACAGTTGTAAAATGATGGTGGTGGTAGCAGCAGCTGATGTTGTTGTTGTTGTTGTTTCAATTGTCGTATCATCTTTGCGTAATATTTTTAGTTAAATTTACAGAATTGCTACTCCATATTCAAATTCTATGTAATGTATTAAATTGTGGTAGTTTTATCTGCATAAAAATCCTGATAAGCTGTATGTTGGTATATAACGTAATTTTACACAATATTTCCTTCCATAGGCTATGCGTGTTAATGTGTTTGTTGCAGCCATATCAATAAGCGGACACAATATGAAAACCCAGTTTTAAAGAAAAAACCGATTCTTGCTGGTAAGGTGGCATGTTTTTTGTACATTTTTGTGCAATATATAAAATGTATTATTTTTAATAATGCATACATATCAGTTTGTAATGAGTGAATGTTGAAAGTGTCGTTGTCGTTACTTACTTCTTTTCAGTGATGTTGTTGTTAGGCAACGCTGGTGGTCCAGGGTCACATCCTCATACTGACCGAGCAGACCACAAGGATATGCTAGCAAATGAAAGACTTCCACAAGGTGACCGATTTGCATGATTTTGAAAGTACATTTTGAAAACAGCATTTGCTTTAAGACAGATATTATAATCTTAATGTGTTCATTTGTGTTGTGTGTATTTGTATGTTAATGCTAGATTTTTTTTTCTGTTTTTTTTTGGTACACTTGGAACTAGCATCGGAAAACTGGCAGGATTCCAATAGTGGATGAAGACAGGATGAGACCATGGTTGGAGTTAGTGCTTTGTGTTCCCTTCAGTATTATGGCACTGATGTTTGGGTGGCGTGAATGATATCTCGCCCACAAAAAAGCCATGGTGCTAATCGCAAAGGTTCTTTCCAAAACAGATGGAGGAGGTCCAGTCAAGGGGGAACTGGCCGATGCGGATTGACCTGGAAAATGGCCATTTAACGGAAGTAATAGTAGCAGTAATAGTATATTTGATAGGTGAACAGCCCTTTAGTAGTTTACATTTGGTACGACTACAACTTTTATTTTTTGACTAACCTAGATATTACTTCAGCTTAGTCCAGGTTACAGTGAGCGAATGATTTCACCAACGAATCTAATACTGACTTACTTATTGCATTTTGAAGAGGTAGAGACATACCAGATTACATATATGTAATAAAACTGCAAGAAGCTAAAAATCTGCTTCCGTTATAAGTCATGTGCCGGATGGCATCTGCCTTGAAGTCAGAAAATTGTTATATCTGCACAGTAGTTCAAGATATCTTAACAGTTGGCATGCTTACACACACATTTCAACAGACAAATAATTCCACGGAGAGAGCCCCGTACAGGCTCCGAGGCAGTAATGCACCGTGATTCCTGTTGTGCTTTTGGCGCTATATAAATTAGTTGTGTGTTTACTTAACTTCCTTCCTCCCTTTCTTCCTTCTTTACTTTCTTCTTTCTTTGTGCTTTGTTTCTTACTTATTTACTTCCTTCCTTGTTTACTTCCTGTCTTATCTATCTACTTCCAGAATATACCCGTTCCATTAACAGGCCGGAGGTCATAGGAGGCAACCAAACCTGGCTTTAGTTGTTTGGGTTCATTTTATGTTGTAGTATATTTTGTTATGGATGCATGTTTGTTTTTGTTGTGTTTGTTTCAGTTTTTTAGTACTAAACCAAGAGATTGGCTGGGAAGAACATCTCTGAAATGACCTATTTTGTGTCAGGTGGGACATAAAATGTTGACTCAGTCAATCAGCCACCGAGTGAACGTGATCTGGGTCGCATGACCATTTACGACAATTTTTGGCATCCTCTGAATGAGTTGTTTGTTGTCGTTGTTGTTAGAGTATGGTGGATATCACAACAGCTACTTCACACGTCAACCATGGGAGCTGCATGGCCAGTTTGTGGAGACACACCTTGTGAAAACATCACGAGGTTTCGGTTTTACAATCGTTGGTGGTGATGACAGTGAGAACGGAGGCTGCTCAGAATTCCTGCAGATCAAGAGCATTTCTCCGAACAGTCCAGCGGCAGCCGATGCAAAACTGTGTCCAAGTAAGTGATTTCCAATATGGATAATGTAGTTTTGCAGTTGTATTTGTACTGTGATGCGATCTAGTAATTTACTACTCAACAGATCGATATTTCATTAATCAATTACCCTATGCTGTAGAGATCGTACCGGAACCGTTTTTGGTACTGTTCCGGTCCGGAACAACGTCGGATTGGGTCCGGTCGCGGAACATTTTTTGTTCCGGAGCTGGAACATGCTAAGCATTTACTCTAGATGCAGGGTGTATAATAATAGTTATACTGTTGCTGATTCAATCGAATCACGTTGTTTACTTTGCAGCTTGCACAACTTCTGTTCAACGTAACGTATGCTAACACAACTTACGGCATAAAGGTCCAACTCGCACTTTAGGCTAACCGGAATATCGGCGCATAATAAAGTATACATTGCAAACAATTCATTAACATCACGGGATCACGATTAATACTAATGTCATATAAATATGATACACGTAATGTCGTCGAACGGTAAATATACGGGAGCAGCCTTTCGACCTTCGTAGTTAACCAAGAACAAACACGACTATCCCATGTGTGGTTCGGTTCAGTTCCGGCTGGAACACAATTTTTGCAGTCTCGCAACAGTAGTGGTTGGTTCCTTTGATCTCTACTATACTGTTTCGTAGAATTTTAACAGTATTAAGGAGCATTTAAAGTGACTTGTATCAGTAGATTGGCTTGAAATCCGCATAGCATTGGGCCGTAAGAAGATGGAGTGGATGTTTATGTAGGTGACGTTCTGGTTTATGTCGACGACGAATGTGTTCTTGGTTACACACACCGCAACGTCATTAATTTGTTCCAGTCAATACCCATCGGTGAGACGGTAAAAATTGAGGTCTGTCGTGGATATCCGCTACCGTTTGACCCTGATGATCCAACCAATGAGGTCATTACTACTGTTGCCGTAACCACTCCATCTGGCCTTACACCAACAAGCAATGCACCTCTGTTACCCGGCGGTTGGAATTCACCCACCACAAAACTTCAGGCAGCAGGCCACGGTGTACCTGTCAGTGCCGACGAGACTGCCAACAGTGACTCATCGTCGACAGTTTTCCAACATTCTCCGAATCTGCTGACGGTTGACGTCGTCCGTGGCCCGATGGGTTTTGGATTCACGATCGCCGACAGTGTGCACGGACAGCGCGTCAAACAGCTGCTCGATCGGCCTCGGTGCAGGGGACTGATGGAAGGCGACCTGCTTGTCGAAATCAACGGCAGAATTGTCCGTGACGTGAAACACTCGAGCGTCGTGGAAGTTCTGCAGAAATGTCCTATTGGTTCAACGGCTACATTTCTTGTGCAGCGTGGTGGTAAGCAGTGCTCTTGACTCCGTTGTATTTTGTTTTTTTTTTTGCCATTTGTCTGTATGTCGTTGTAATTTTTAAAGATTTTGTTTATGCATTTATTCCGTGTTTGATGAGATGCTTGTGTTTAACGTAGAACAACAACAACCGTTTTTTAACTGCAGGAAGCGCTCAGTGCATATGCTGGTATTTTTGTAACTTATAGGCGATTTTGAGGTTTTTGCCCCATGGGGGGGTGATCAGTACATGCCCCCTCAACTCGATCGGTTCAGTTTTTTTACACAGATCACCCATCTGCCCAGCACACAGACACACTGACCATGCTACATGCAACATCTGTAGCAATAGGCCGCATCTGTGCACTGCATGCAGGCAATGCAGCTTAATTATAATAAAAATAATAATAATAAATTTGATAAAAATGGTAATAACGTGTTACGGATGGCAATAAATCAGTTTTAGTATGGGTTTTTGCAATACTGTGGTTGCCTGTCACGACAGTAGTGCATTTACTAAAGTGGCATGCGTTGCAGGTGTATTTCCAAAAAGCCATTCCTGGAAGTCGTCATCTAAAAGTGTACGTGTCACTTGCATGAAATATTTTTAGTGAATATAAAATGTCCTACCATGCATCTAGGGCTGTGCTTGCAGGGTACAATATATTTTTTCAGTGTGAGCACCTTGTGGGTCCTGGGGCTGTAAGTAAGTGGGTTAGTGTCTAAGTAAGTAAGTAAGTATGAAGTACCAAAACCAGAACAGGCCCTCTCCATTTCTATGCCGGATGTTATAGGAGGCGAATAAATCTGGCTTTAGTTTTTCTGGGGGGTTATTTTTATGTATATTTTCTTATGGATGCATGTTTGCTTTTGTTGTGTTTGTTTCAGTTTTTCAGTACTAAGCCAAGAGATCGGCTGGAAAGAAGTTCTCCTATTTTGTGTCGAGTGGGACATAAAACCACAACTCAATCAATCAATCAATCTTTTAGCGTGAAAGAATTTTATTTCATACGTGTAGCCAGGTCCGAAGTATAACTGAAAGTCTTAAAGATTAATTGATCATGTTCAACTGACACTACAGCCTATCAGCAATTGATACACGAGTATGGGCGGAGCTATCTGTCAGTCATTAAATGTGCAGAGTTATTGATCAGCTGATGGTTGTTGGCATTTCAAGCCATTGAAATGCCTGTATCACATGTAACGTAACATACATCATTGGCTGAAGTATGATGTTGTTTGTGGAAAATTGGCCGTTGAACAATAATTTAAGATCGGTTCATTCGTGATATCATATTGTTCCGTGTTATGACACTATTGGTTTTGTGTCTGGCAGAAGGGTATCTGGCTTGTACTAAAGTATCCCAAATTATTTGCGGGATGTTGCCCAACTTGAAGTAACCCTGGATACTAGAAAGAAGGTAAAACTGAGTATGTGAATAGTATTAATGCATGCTGCTGTTACAGTTACTGATTTATGATGGTTGACTGAAGCATTGATATGTTTGTAGCCGGTGACTGTTGCCAATGACCACCACATGCAGTCTTCTCATCCAGCTTCTGACATCCTTCCACCACAATCGCATGGTTAGTCTCTCGCACATTCACTTTTCCTATGTCATAGTTCTTGCATAGCCTCAATTACTTGTCGTGTCATGTTGATGCACGTCGATCCCATTCACCTGTTTCAGTTTATGTTTTATTTTATAACTGTCACATCCCTGTAGTTGAAGTGTTGAATTCCTTAAGTTATGTATGAGACATGTTCTTGTACTGGGGTATGGGCTGTCAGTTGGAGTTTACACAGATTTATTTTATGTAGAAATCGGTTATGTTTTATTATGCCCTCACTATCCGACAGTGTCGGCAAAAGCACTATGTTTTTGGACTGTCCATCCGCTGTGTTCATCTGTTGGTTTCCTTGTCCGTTAGTTCGTCCAGACCGTTCTTGTTACCGTGATATGTCATGAATGGTACAGCAATCTTAATGAATCTTACAGCGAATCTTCACGAGCTCTTACTGATAACCTGATTATATTCTGACAGTCAAAGGTCAAGGTCACAGCAGGCCATTGAGGTGAAGAAGACATTCACATCTATGCTTGTCGAAGTCCATATTCAAGTTTATATTACATTTCATTTATTTTGTAGTACTCTGATAGGCAATTTCATGCAGTGTAAATTAAGCATAAATTGTCGGTTTAAAAATAGGTATTTTTGGCACGCAGTCTGTCGCTGTTATTGATAATCTGGTTATCGAGTATAATAGTTAAAATGAGAATAATCTGGGTTTTTGTAGTTGTAATTTTAAGTTTCTTGCTGTGTAGTTATCATATTTATTTGAAGCCTTATGTTCAGTTGCAGTCCGTTTCTGTGTCCCAGACCAGTGTTTGTTGTGTTGGATGTGGTGGTTGGTGAACTAGGAGTAGGCAGCGGCAATGCTGCACCAAGTGACGCCACTGCTGAGCGAGTAGAGTTAGAAACCGTTGCAAAGAATATTGAGAGTACGACTGGAGGTGCACAGGAAGTGGGCGAAGGTAGTTTGGATGTTATGTGAATTGCATGTATGCATGCTCTGTTGGTGGTTTGGTTCAGCATGGTTCGATTTCATGTATATTCTTAACGAAAGATGACAATGCGGCCATTTTCTGTTCTTCATTAAGATGTTTACCTGCAGCTGTATTTTGCGTGTACGTTTGAAACATTAAGCTCAGCTATCATTGATGGAAAGGTACATGGTTTATGGTAAGATTATGAATTTAACTGTCACTATTTCTATGAGGACCTGAAGCTTTGTAGGGTACTTGCATCACAGAACTGACACAAATGTATCAATGCCTTCTTTCACAAGAGTTCGGTAAAGAAGCAAAGCTAGTGTGTGATTTTATCGGATTTTCATCATTGATTTGAATCTGCTTCATTCCTTGATGATGTTGGTTGGGCGACAGAAAGGACATCCGGCTGATGAAAAAAACTTGTGTAACTTGGAAGAGGTGGTAGGAGATTCACTGAAAAATGGCCGATAAATATGATGGTGGTGATGAAGCAGTGGACCTGAAGCTACCAGTCTAGTGTCGCCTCCGTTCCATAAGAACTAATCCATTCATCCATTTTAACATAACGTGCAAGTGTGATGGACAGACAGATGTATGGAGAGTATTATCATTGCATATATGACACTTGAGATGTGGCAGAAATGGCAAGACAGTTGTATTTATCACATCTGTGATTTTTAGGTCGGCCTAATGAAGTGCGTCTCAAATGTTTGTCCGTCCGTATGTAGCACCGTCCGTCCACAAAAATTTCTTCGATTTCAATGACATTTGGCATGTAGGTAGAGGTCGATGAGTGATGCATGACAGTATGCAGTCACGTTAATGAGCCCTACAAAGTTGGAAATCCTTCCCTATTCAACATGCTGTCTCCTCCGCCATTTACAATGGGAGCTGGCAACTGACCACTGATTCGTAAACCAGGGCACAATGTCTAAATTTGGTCGTTATAGATTTTTGGTATTTGTCCTAGTTATTGTGTCGTGTGACTTTGAACTTGGCAGAATCGTCAGTTGCGAAGATTCGACCGTCAGTCCCATACTGGGCTACTTTTTTAACAATTAATTTATAGATTAATTGTTAAACTTTTTGTGCATTAAAATTTTTTATGTTTGTTTAATTTTTTATGTTATTGCTTACCTATGTGTTTCTTTCCTGTAACTTGTTAATGATGTGCAGAACTTCACATTTGGCTAATTTAGTGAACCTTGTTGGAGGAATACTGCTTTAACGTTTTCCATTCTAATTGAATGTAAATTATTATTAAAGAAGCTCAGTTTCCAACACATGATGCCAATTGAAGTCTTGTCAGCTGCTGCATGACAGTATGAAAAATCCCATTTGTAATGGTTTGCAATAGGTGAATAACCTTGTAGGTCACTCATGGTCATCACAATTGCCGCTAGATAGAACATAATTTGAAAAAAAAGTTGAAAACCACTGGTGTACATAACTTTTGTAAATCATTCAAGAACGTCATAGGTGATTGATATCCAATGTACAACTAGTTTAACAGTTGCAGTCCACATGTGTTTAACATTTTTGTTGAGGACGACTCCGTCTGAATTTTACCTTTGTTAGGAGATAATCAGAATGGTTGGGCTAATAAGTGGTGTGCGAGTTTGAGGATATATTCATTCATTTTGACATGGTGGACTAGTGTAACAGAAAGTCAACGTTGTGTGACAGACAGACTGAAAAATGATGCTTGCAACCATAGCTGAGCTTCTTGTTTTAATTTGTTGTCATGCGTATGAAACATTTTGTTTGTTGTTGATGTTTCACATTTAATAGTTCTGTAACATTTTGCATGTCGTACAATAATTAGGATTGGTGATCTGTCTTCCAGAGCACATGAGTTAATGGTTAATGGAAACAAGTTGCATTTATATAACTAGATATTCATGGCGTAATATGCCCCATACAGTCTGTAATTTAAGCTGTTTACATAAGAAACTTAAGATCAGGTTACTTACTTACATGTGTACTGCATTGTGGACAAATTAATGTGATGCTGCGCAGTGACATCACTCATGACCCTTGTTTACCACAATGCACGATTTTCATGCAAAACGACCGAACGTGCAAATGATTTTCATGCAACTAGTGTGTATATTGCGCATGCTGCTGGTGTTGCAGCAACTGAGTATGTGTCACTGCTTACAGTTTCTAGCTAATGTTGTCCATAGTACCCCCCGTGTGGCCGGGGTACCCCCTATCCGCCTTTGCTGCTCCCTTGTCTATTCATTTTCTCATCTTTTGCTCTTTTTTGCTTTTTCCCTTTTTCCTCATTCGCTTTACATATTTTCTTCTATTGTCCATCCTTCCCTTTCTACCAGAATCGTCCCACTCCGTTTCCAGGCCGGAGGTCGTAGGAGGCGACCAAACCTGGGTTTAGTTTGTTTTGTTCATTTTATGTTATCTGTTTTGCTTAGCTAAGATTTATTCTGGTGTTTTGTTGTATTTGGTTTAGTTTAGTCTTGCGGTGCAATAGTTGTCTTTCGCTGTTGTAGGCACTAGCGTAATAATTTAAATGAGCCTCTCGATCCCTTTCCCTTTTTGGGTGGCTGCTGAACAAGAAGACGGCCAGGGTTGAGGTTAATATATCGCTGGCCTTCCTTCACAGGGTAGGGATAGCTCTCCACCCTTGACCTTTGTCTCTGATATAGCCATAGTTGTGGTGAAAAGGGACGTTAAACTCCAACTAACTAACTGTTGTCTATAGTATTTTTGAAATGTAAATTTTAGTAGTCGTTGTTTACAAATTGCTGTGGATTCCTGCAGTGATGTGCGCAATCGCTTTGTCATTCCTTTTGTCGGATTGTTTAGATGTTCTTAACTGTGCATAATCGCACAAACTGAGTAGGGTTTTTTTTTTTGCATTTTTGTGAATGCAAGTTCTCGATATTGGTTTTGAGATGCAGATTCCTGCATTGACCTTGATGAAAAACTCTGGTCTTGAACTTGCAAAACAGTTGAGGCCAATCTTGGTAATTACAAATGTCTTGCTTATGGAACCGGTTTCATTATGTCAGCATATTTTGCGGTAGTTCCTATATGTTGCTTGTTTTGCATGGTGAGTTCTCAGTTTTTTTACCAACCGGTTGGAACTAAACTCCGCTTTATTGAATATTGTTGGCCTGTAGTTCCTTAATGAGAATTTGTTTGAACTTTGTTCAGGCAACTGGTATCAGAGTTCATACTTTCCAGCACCAGAGCATGGTCCAGAGCTGAACCAACTCGATCATGCCTCGTCGACCGTGTCACAACACGATGACAGGATAATGACTACGCAGATGCCTCCTGCATTGCCATCTCAGCAACTAAGTGATTTAAATGCCAGATTTGCATATCACCCTGCACATTTGCCGCCATCTTCCGTGACCGAAGCCAGTAGAGTGCCTCCAGAAGTACCCAGAAAGCCGATACAGAGAGGTTATAGTCTTCATAATGACAATGGTAGACAAGCTGTGCCGCCTGCTGACTATGCTGTAGTTGACCGTCGTGCCGTGCATTCCGTTATAGACTATCCGTTTCATTATGACTATCACCAGCATGACCGTATGGGTGCCTTACCTCGCAGCTTCAGCAATCACACGAGCTTTAACGAACACGACAAGATGACTGCAGACCCGGTAACATCGGCCCGTGTACGAAGCAAAACACCAGGACCAGATTTCATGAGAGGCGTGAGACCGGAGGTTGGTGGAGAAGGAGAGATGTATTCTAATCGTCCGTCAAACCGCAGCAAAACTCCGACATTTGATTCGTCTAACAAGACCAGGTCATCAGTGCGGAATCGGCCGCCAATGAGTGGGACGCCAGATTTCATTCCAGCATCGCAGTACACTGGCCCACAGGATGGCTTAGGTCACCCTGGTGATCCAAACTGGGTTTCTGTTTCATCTCACCAGGCTTTGCCAAAGCTGTCGTCATCAAGCGTGTCGTCGGTGTTACATGGAAGCCCATATACTGATAGCACGGCTGTGATGTTGGGGATGAAAGCACCAAATCCCATGAACTCGTGGACCGAGTCACCATCAAGCAACTTCTCAGAGCCTGGTCGACATGTACCAGCTCGGACTCTTCATGAAGAACAGTTCTATGAAATGCCAATATACCTGCGCCGACTGGAGACTGGCTTTGGGTTTCGTATCATTGGTGGAACAGAAGAAGGATCTCAGGTTTGTAGTAACTTGCATTTTTGCTGCTACTGTCTATTCAGTCACATTATTACATCGGCCACATTTAGCGATAAGCATAATGTAATGCTGTGGCATTCGTTTGTCCGTCCGGCTGTCTGTCCCATTTTTTCTAACCTTAATGGGGCATGCGGCACATTTTCTTCTAGCCTTAATAGAGTACGTGGCACATGGTCAATACGGCTGTCCAGGGGCAGCACGCAACATGGCCAGTGTACATTTCTGTCCGAGTATTATGAGGATGGACGTACTTTTCATGGGTTGTTGGTTTCTGCCCATTGTCTGTTAGTTGCATCTTTCCCATGCCTTCCCTAACTCATGAATAGCCGTGTAGTTTTTACCTTGTGACGCTATGTCCCACCTATAGGCAGACCTATAGGCAGAAGACCTATGATGAGTGTCCCACCTATGCTCAGGTGGAGTATGACAACCCTTAACTTAACTGTAATTACCGGTATATATCTGTTCATTTTACTTTTCTGTATCGGTTATGTATTGCACTGCATAGGTTTCGGTGGGGCATGTTGTGCCGGGAGGTGCGGCCGACAACGATGGTCACCTGTGTCCGGGTGATGAAATCACGTATGTCAACGGACTTTGTGTTGTTGGTGCATCACATCGCAAAGTGGTGCAGTTGATGACGGATGCAGCGCACACTGGCCATGTTACATTGAGAGTCAGAAGGAAAGCTCGACCTCCCCACAGTTTGTATTAGCCTGAATTTTCTTTTGAACTTGAGGGCTATCACTTGAGGTAACATATGTTAGGGAACATTTTAGGGGTTAGAATTGTTGGTGTGGGGAACTTCGGGTGCCACGGCTCGCTAGGTCTCCAGGGACAAGGGTCTTACTCGACGGAGTGAGGAGGTTCCTCTTTAATGATAGAATAACAAGACCTTATCATGAATAGAAGTTTAATGTAGAAGACTGTCGATGCTGTCTTCCGAGCGTCAAAGTCCAATATTCAATTAAATAGTACTGACTAAATCCTACGACAACTCGCACAGAAGCTATAACTCAGTACAATAACTATACGTGTCCGTACTTTACAATGATCGCAACACACCTCCCAGAAAGCTATATCCCCTTCTGCCTTACTTCTGAACCTCATGCGGACAATAGATTCAGCCTGTGATAGGTTGTGTGGACTCGGTCCATCAATAATTGGCCTTTGAATTATTACTGTATACAGTATTATCCCATACATAGCAAATAACACATTAGAATTATTTGTCCATAAAATACATAGTTTCATGACATGCATCCGTGGCCGAAAAAGAACATTTTAATTCTTTTTCAATGAGCTTGACCAACAAGATAGTGTTAGGATGAACGAGCATTTGAACTATCTGGGTCATAGATTATTTAATACAACAGTTACAGAAATTAGAACTAGACATTGCTTGTCAGCACATTGACTATATTGCATATGCTATTTATAGTTATACATTCTGATTTGTGTGATGAAATAACTCATAATGTAACCAAGAAATATGTGAAGATAACTGCAACTCTGACTGAAAATATTTAGTTAACAGCTTTACTGAAACTGGAAAATTGAAACCGGATCAACGCTGACTGAAGTGTGACAGTTATCAGCAGAAGTGATCATGATAGGCATTCGTGTATGACAAAGACTGAGTTTATGTGCTTTTGTCAGGTGTTGATGGGTGCAGCGTAGGACTCATCAAAGCCAACTTCAACTATCCGTACGATGTGACTTTGAACCGATGGGAGCACGAAGGTTTTGGTTTCGTTTTGGTGTCATCAAATACGAAGTCTGGAGCCACTGTAGGTTGGTGTTACAAGTTATTCGGACACTTTGAGAAACTATAAGCTATGATCACCGCTGAAGTTATGACTGTAAGATGGTTTAGAAATGGAAAAGGTTCTGAAAAGTGCTTGAATTTTTTTTCTTATCAGCTTGTGGGAACTGTGGAAAATATGCAGCTACAGATGACGCGGCTGTATAGCATTGGCATTGACTGAAGTGGCTGGCGTGACTGGTGTAATTTGTAGGCAAGATTGTAGAAGGCAGTCCAGCCGACCGCAGTGGGGCATTGCATGTCGGCGATAGAATTCTGTCGGTTAACAGCACCACTGTGTCACACCTACATCATGAGCACATCGTCAACATGATCAAAGATTCAGGACTAACGGTTGTCTTGACCGTAGGCCCACCTGGTGTGTTCACATGACATTGATTTGATTGCTTCTCTCAATTACTTTTGTAACCTGCTTTGGAATTGGTAAGTCTACTGTCATATGCAGAGTAGAGAAGCTTACAGCTAAAATGGAATTGATGAATATGTAAATATTGCAGCCGATAATATGAAATTGAAACCTAGAATAGCATAGACATTTTGAACAGTGTTTGAAAAAAGAGTCAAGATAGATGGCAAGAAAATGCCATCCATCCAACACAATCAACAAGAACATGCGGCTGTGACTGGCTGCTGATTCTAGAGCAAATTGCAAACCTACACGTAGATTGTGTAGCCCAAAGAGCATTTAAAATTGAACTTCAGTTAAAATTGAGCTGTTGTGAAAGTACTGTAATTTGATGGCATTGTACATGTAGTATTTTTATGGCCAAGGGTTCAGTGCATAAAAGAAAAGTATCTTTTTAGTAGTGTTTTTGTAAGGAAGGAAGTATTCATTAATAGAACTACTTCCCGGCCTTGGTGTTGGTGGCATCAAATGTTGCCTTAGGACTCACTATTTCCAGAAGGCCTTACGTCCACAAAGTTGCACTCAGTTTTCATTTAAGTTGAATCCTTTTCCGCTGTTACTCTAGGTTAAGTCAGCTCTCTGGAAAGAGAACAATTGAGGATAACTGTGACAAGGTTTTCGCAGGTTGAATTGGACGTTGCTGTTGCTGCTGAACCAGCAGTGTCAATGCACTAGTCTGAAGGAAACTCAATATCCTGGCACCAACCATGAATCATCACAAACTGGATCTTATTCTTTGTTGATCTGTCGCCTGATTCTGAGGCTAGGGTCGCAACACTCCCTGTCTGTAATCCAGTGCCAGTATCATCGTCAAAGCCTAAAGTTAATTTACGTCACTAAATTGAAACTGTTGCAAAGTCTGAATGTTATAGAAAAGTACTCTATCATGCTCATATGTTTGGTCTTGGTCATTTGTATGCATTTCAGATGAAGCTTTCTCTGCCACTGGTGGAGTAATGGTAAGTTTTATTGTTGAACTTTGATTACATCTTTTTATGCTTTTAGTTTTGTGACTTTAGAATTGATTTGTGTCAGTGTACTGTGGTTTCTTGTTATTTTTTATTCATGGTGGGTAGTCATCATTTGTGATACAATGTGTTGTCAACCATGTAATGAGCTTATTAGTAGTAATAGTAATAATGATAATATAGGACAACAAGCTGTTTTACAGCCTAACCCAAATGGTGTTGAATGTGCTGTTAAAACAACCAACCATTATTGCGACTGAGAACCATCTCCATTTTGCTATTGGCTGCCATATTGCATATAAACGTTTTACTAAACATTTACATTTTTTCATGTAGGTATTTACTAAATTAAACAATAGGCACGTCCCTTATGTGTACACTGTGTGTGGTCTGTTAGGGTACTGCTGCTTCTGAGAGTGCCACGATGTCATCGTATCCATCACAGTCTGAGACGGACTTATCTCATCGCTCGGAGTACTCACCTTACCACGCTGGTTTCAGCCAACAGCGTGGGTTAATGGATGACAGGTAACAGCCATATAAGTCTGTTGGTATCCAACTGTTCTCCGAATTTTGCTCAACTGCACCCATTGGATGGCCAATGACGTTTTTTGTCGTGATTGGGGCATTAGAAGGATTAAAGAATTTCTTTACACAATGTATCGGCCCTGTGTGGGTCCCTGGTTTAGAAGCTAAATTCCACAGATCCAGAGCAAGCCCAAGATTTAGGCGCCAAAGTATCCTGAAGGGTTATCACTAGCCCTCGATCAGTGTTGATATGATTAATGTTCTTGCTCATTTGAATGTGGAATAAGCATGGTAGCAGTAGACTAAAATCGGAACTGTTATTATGCCTACCAAGGCTATTATTGCGAATGATAGGCATCTGTTTTGATCTATTACGTCTGCACTGTTTTTTCTATCGGTTTTTTGCTTTCTTCACTTTGCTGATGAAAAACTAGATGGAAACAGTTATGCCCAAATTGACTGACACACTGTGCGCGAATGATTTCCATTATTAATCTGGTATCAGCTTTCCCACGTTGTTCCGGAATAATGGCAGATAGATGATAGATGGGCAGAGTGCTTCAGTGGCTGCCAGAATGGCTTGTGCGCCGTCATAGTTTCCATCTCTTTGTAATTCGCCATTGCTTGCCAGTGATGCTCAGTATTGTGCATGATGCTGTTTGTTCTGAACCGTCCTGTTAGTTGTTGTGTAGAAGTTTGCAGTGAAATTTGTTAATTTTTTTTGCAGGAAGTTTCCAGGATACAGTACACCGATTGGCAGTGAACCAGTGGTAAGTTCTTTGTCCATTGTGTGTTCATAAGATGTCGTGCTGTTGCTGTTTTTTGCAGAACATTGAGTACGAAGTACGGAGGTATCATTCCAGTCAGACACGTCCTCCAGTATTTGCATTGGGGAACATTCATAGTAATGTCCCCAGTTTTTTGACAAAGACCAATTATATGTAATCGGCAGGCTACTAAGGCTGAAAAAGACACTTGTGCTTAATTCTTACAGTTGTGCTGCAGTGCTTGAGTAATGGTAACTGCAGGTGTTCATTACCTTTATCTTTGGATTGGATGGCAAGCTGTCAAGTACTAAAGCCAATTTGTAGATCAGCCCAGTGTCATACACAGTGTAACGATGGTGACCAAAACTACTTAGAGGCTGTTGCAAACCAATAAAGAGTTACTGGTTCCATCTAACACAGTTCGTCATATTTTATGGGGTAAACTTAAAAGATAAATTTTCTTGATTTTTCTGACTGCATAACAAACAATGACCAATTTCTACTTCAGATTACAAATAGGTGCTGGTCTGTGAAGTAGCAGAAGAAGATTGCCATCTCCAGCTTAACGTGCACTGTTAAGGATTTTGAATTGCCTGCAGGCAGCTGACGAGCGGCTGTACACCATTGAGCTGCAGCGTGGTGCTCGCGGATTTGGCTTCTCGATCCGCGGAGGTCGAGAATTCAACAACATGCCGCTGTTCATTCTGAAAATTGCTGACGGCGGATCTGCACACACTGATGGACAGCTCCAGGTACTTTGCGACTGCTCATGAATTTGATTTGTTGATTTTTGTGTCACGTTGTGGCTTAATGTGAATATATTATACTTGCTAAATGAAAAATGGACTTAATCCACAAGTACTTGTTCTTTACTTTTACTTACTTACCCGATCTGATTACTGACTAGATGTCATAGAAGGCAGCCAAACCTAGCTTATTTTTATGTTAATTTTTGTTGCAATATCTTTCGGTTTATTGGTCTGCTTTTTGTGTTAGATTTAGTTTCAGTAGCATTCTAAGTAATTGGCTGGGAAGAATGTCCCTGGAATGACCTGTGCTTTCGTTGACTGGAATGTAAAACCTTAACTCAAGCTCATGTGAATACCTGAAATACAGTCTGTTTGGCTGTTATTAAATTGTGCTTGCATGCTTTGGGAAATATCCTGTCTACACTTGAGTTTGTCCGAGCTGTCAGATAAAGAGTACAAGCCTGGGGCCCGATTTAGAAAAAAAATCTTAGGAAAAATCCTAAGTTTAGCGTATGTTTTTCTTGATTTTATCTTAAAATCTTTGAGAAATTGCATTTTTCTCATTAAGTTCTTAAGTTTTGCATAAGTTCATCCTACGTTTTTCTTAAGATTGTCCTAAGTCACACTTTATCTTAAGTTTATCCTAAGATATTTTGTAAATTGGGCCCCAGGCCATTAAAATTTGTTCTTTTATTACTACTACTACCGTTTTATGGTGGTTATGCAGGACAACCTGTGTTAGCTGCGACCCGCCTTTGAGAACTGGAAGAGTTTGATGGAGCAAAGTTGTAATGTCTGCATGCCCCTGCTGATGGCAAGTAGCACGTGTGGATTAAGGAAAATACACTAGAGTTCTCCCAAGCAGTGTTAATTGCACCGCCTCCATACCACAACCAAATAATTACAAAACAACTTTACTTTTAAATCGAACACTGCTTTGACCCTTTGTGTTAAAGCGTTTTGTCCAGTTGGATTTTTTCTTTGATGAAACTGGCGTTTTTGTTTCTGATTGTATCACAGGTTGGAGATCAGATTATTGAGATCAATGGGCACAGTACCAAGAACATGACGCATGCAGAAGCAATTGAATTGATTCAGAACGGCAGCTCTTGCATACGTCTGTTGATCAAGCGTACATCAACAGTACGACAGTCCGGCTCACAAACAAGTGCCTGGCCCCGATGTAACATTTCTTATATTTGTTCTCTTTATGTCGTATACGGTATAGCATGAGATGTATTAAAGATATTTAAAGATATCTACAGTATGGCATTCTTGTTGTACAAGCATGGCTTTAATTAATGTCATAAACTTTGTTCTCTGTCTTTATTCGTTCCATTGTTTTTCGATTATTTTTAGGTTGACTTCCAAACTTTGGAAGTCGACCTAATACTATGGTTGGCAAATTTCCGTCCATCCGTCCATCCACAAAAAGTTTCTTCGATTTTGATGAAATTTGGTATACAGGTAGTACTCGATGAGAGATGAAAAAAAGGTAATGACCATGCCCGGATCCAAGGTCAAGGTCAGGAGCCCATGAAAGTCGGAAATTCGACCATCTTGGACCATTTTCAAACTCTTTCTCCTTCCCC
>Ga0209780_1000266_pt1 | contig 26284 bp, 17 predicted proteins | sample WorMetexBAHAMAS2_FD_187384 | JGI IMG/M metagenome (GOLD analysis project Ga0209780, IMG submission 187384) | Marine gutless worms symbiont microbial communities from Max Planck institute for Marine Microbiology, Germany - Inanidrilus exumae... | ecosystem: Host-associated > Annelida > Digestive...
AAATTATTAAAATCAGTATTAGTGTCTTATCAACGATACGGACATAGAGGCTCAGAAGAGCCTGCGTTCGTCAACAGCATTGACTTGACTTGACTTGACTTGCCGCTCATCTTTAAAAGTCCTTGAATTTTACAGTAGCAGTTTCAAAGCCCCGAAAGTACTTGATAGTGACCCCAGCACTTGAAACTTTGAAAGTCCTTAAAATTGTTGAAATTCCTGAAAAAATTCTTGAATTTTCTTGAATCCATTGGGTGATTTTCTGTAGTTGGAGTCATAATGCTATGACACCATTGGATTGGCAAAAGGAAAGTCATCTGGCATGTTAAAACCTGCTCAAGTTTTCTTTTGGGGTGATTTGGTAATGTTGGACTTGTGATCAGAAGATCCCTCAGAATATATATTATTGGCCTGGAGAAGTCATTGAAAAGTCCTTAACGTCACAAAAGAGTGACAACCCTGCTTTTTGGACTAGTGACCTGAATGGTATTGCTGTGTCATCTGTGACCGGAACCTTTATGGCTGTTTTACTGCATATTATTACAGACAAAATGTTGGTCATGCATACTTTTCAGATATATGCAGAATAAGCCAGATTTATGCTGGATTGCTATGGTTGCATTGCCACGTACTGCATTAAGCTGTTTATTGCTACTGGCATAATTATTAGGCATTGTTGTCTTAATGTTGCTAAGTCAATTTTTTAACGTTATTTTCATAATTAACCCTTATTCCTGCTACTACTGTAGTAAATACACTTCTAATACTGCTACTGGCATAATTATTAGGCATTGTTGTCTTAATGTTGCTAAGTCAATTTTTTAACGTCATTTTCATAATTAACCCTTATTACTGGTACTACTGTAGTAAATACTCTTCTAATACTAACATTTGTACTTAAGCTGTATATGTGTTAAAACATATTCTACACCAACTGTCTGCAGGTTGGAAATGCAGGAGAGTGATTATGATGGAAGTGTCTATACATGGGAAGGATTTGCATCTGCTGTACCATCGGTGTTGAAGTGTCCAGTTCCATTTGTTGGCATTAGGACTGTTTCACTGGGCAGAAGTCACGGTGCCTTGCTGACTGTAAATGGACAGCTGTTTATGTTTGGGAACAATGACCGTGGTCAAGTTGGGGTTGGCTCTGATAGTACAATGGTAGCTGTTCCCAGGCTTCTCAGTCTCCCAAGAGGTATTCAGCAAACTGTCCATTGTTACAGACTTAATAAAACTTAAGATTGATAACAAAAATGTTGAAAAATTGAACATGAGATTCAACAGTAATAATGATAATAATAATAATATTCCATTTATTATGGATTCTGACTGTGTTATATTCTTATGTATGCCTGTTTCATTTTACATATCTCATCAAAATAAGCCAAGGCAAGTAAGTAAGTGTGAGTGTGTAAATTGGTTGTGTTGCAGCAATGTGATTGTGTCATATTTTTTGACCTCTGAACTGTAATTGCAGATAATATGCATTTTACAGAAAAACAATGACAGTAACAGAAATGTCATTGTGGCTAGGATGACTTGTTTGAGTGGAGCTGCTGAAGGTGACAATATGCAGTTGGGTGTTGTTTTGCACATGTGAGACAGGTTGCATTCACCATTTATTGGAACATTGAAATACGTAAGTGGTCTGTTGTAGATGAATGTGTTGCGGCTGTTTCATGTGGACATAGTCACACCGTCTCCGCATCAGCAAGCGGACGAGTTTTCTGTTGGGGAGAAAATACACATTTCCAATGCGGTGTCGTCAGCCCACAGATTATTGTCCATCCACAGTATATTCCAGTCGTTACCCACTCAGATGGAAATCTAAAACAGTCTTTATCCGAGTCACAGGACAGTATAGAAGAGTTGCCTGGAGATAGGGATTCAGACCATAAAGATGCTGCTGAATCCGATGACATTGGCAGAATATGCAGTCGGCCACAATGTTGCCACAGTGTTGCATGCCATGCCAGTCAGACTGGCTGTTTACGTTCTGTTGTGAATGCTAAAATAGTCCAGGTGTCATGTGGCTGGATGCATACGGCCGTGTTGTCAAACTGCGGTAAGTTGTGGGCGTGGGGAACAGGAATCCAGGTTGGCATAGAAGACTGCATTTCTGTTCCAGTACCGTACCCAGTCGAGTTTCCAGCCAACAGACAGGTGGTCAGTGTGTCTTGTGGTGGACAGCATACCATTGCTGTCACTGTTCGACGTGAAGGGAACAAGTTCGATTCTGCTGCAGTTAGTGAAACTCTAAACAATGGGATAAGCAGAACTGTAAGTTGTGCACCTGGTATGGGGCAAAATACCAGCGAACTACTTAAACTGAGTAATGTGCCACCTGAAGCTAAGAAAGGTACACTAAGACGTTCGGCTGTTAACCAGCAGAATGCTGATAGCAATGTTGACACAGAAAGTAGTCAGCCCATCATAACTGTCAATAATATTACTGATGTAAATATTCCGATGCATGACTTGTCTTCGTCCAGTTTAACAGAATCTGGAAAGGACGTTTTAGGAGTTAATTGTGATGCTGAGGCTGAGCTTCTAGAAAGTACTTGCATTGATGATGTGCATTTTGCGGAGATGGAAACTAACTGTGATTTGTTTGTGAATATTCATCTAGAGAACTCTGACAATGCCGCCCGCAAAAAAGCTGATCAGTCATGTACTGACTCTAACACAGAAAACATTCGGACATCAAGCGACTCTTCATCTGTTGGCTGCAGTAATGTACCAAAGTCTCGCAGTTCTTTTTTAGATGAAACAGAGGCAAAAATATTTCTTGAGAAGCAGCTGTGTGACACCAACAGCAGCATGACGACTGCAGAAAGCAGAAACAGCAAGGACAAGAATTATTTAGCACAAGTGGACAGAAAGGACACACAGGATGTTGCTCCATCTATGAGTCCATTTGCAAAGACTGTAGAGAGTCTTCTTCAGCATGTTCCATCATCACCAGTTGTGCAGGAGTACGTGTCAAATCTGACGCGGTCGGTTGTCAGCAACCTTCGGACGTCCGTCGACCGTCGGCTGAACTATGTGACAAGTCAGGTTGAGCTGTCACTGAATGCCATTGCTTCACTCAACAAGGTCGCCGAGTCGGGTGAAACGGAAGTCGGTGCAGTGTTCGATGACGCTGCCCTTCTGGAACGACTTGCACTCCTCAATTGTGTGAGTTTATCAGCTGCATTTGAGTCGCATTTTTTGCTCTCAGTAAGCTGCTGACGTGCCAGTTGTCAGAATTATTATTTAACATGTTATGGATGATTGAAAATGGCAGTTTGATGAGGACAGTTACAAAGAACAACTTTCAGTGAATATTTAAATAAATTTTATTTAGTGAACATGGTAAACAAAACTATTTAAAACAGTTGAGGGTTCTTTATAAAGTTATCGTCAGTAGTAAATAAGCAACCATAGCTCGGTTTCTAAGGTATGAACTGTAACTTGTATTGTACTGTTTGTATCATGAAGAGCATGTGCTCTCTGTTGCTATGTTGCTGTAAAAGAAGTACATTCGTATGGGCGGGCTTGTCCGACTCACTGAATGGGGATATTGAATGGCATTTTCACGAAAGCATCACTGTAATCAGTACATTTATGCCTTTGTCACCCGACATTGTCAGTGAAGGCATTATGTTTTCCGGCTGTTTGTCCGCTGCGTTTGTTTGTTTGTTTGTCTGTTTATTTGTTCATCGGGACAGATCTTGTTACCATGGTGTCTCACGAATGGCCTGAACGGTCTTGATGAAACTTGTGTGGAATATTCACTAGCCCCTACTGATGACCTGATTAGATTCTGGAGGTCAAAGGTCAAGGTCACACCAGGCTGTGGCTAAGGCACCTATGTCGATGCTGGGGCGTCAGAGTCCATTTTCTAGTTAATAATAGTAATATGCAGCTATGTCCATTTATCACTGGCTAGTTTGAAGGTGTCTTTTATTGTTGGAAGTAAACTGAGATATTTATGGACCATAGTGTGTACACTGTAAGCTATACAAATCTAGTTGCTAAAAATGGAACAAACTAGAGATTGTGGGACGCATCCCAGCATGATGATCGTCCGTTCTTGTGTGGTCAGTGCCACTTGGCCACTATGATTGGACATGCTGTCACTGTACTGGACTGCTGTTGTGTTTTGCATATTTATTTTTTGTAAATGTGTTAAATGTTTAATGATCCTACCTGCAAGTACTCACCAAGATGAGACTGTTATTTTTGCTTCCCTGAAAAAAAATTTGGGGAGGGTCCCCAAAATGAGATAAGCATTGTAAAGTAGCTGTGCGACAAACATTCACGACAGTTTTGCTGATTATTCTCGGCGCTTCTCTGAGATTAGAGTTCTGAAAATATGAGAGATTATAGTAAAAACAAAACAACAGCTGTCTGGCACCAATAGCAGCATGATGACTACAGAAAATAACCTGATTGTTTGGTAATCACAGATTCGGATGTTTATTTGAGGGTTGTTGTCGTGTGGATGATAGGAAGGAGGTGATGTAGCAATGGTCAAGTCGTCATCAATGGGTATTGAGACATCTCGACTGACTCATCATCGATACGGGTCTTTGCCTGGCGGAACATTAGACAATGCTGCACTTGGTAGTGAAATCATACACAAACACATATGTGATAACGTTATTGTTGCATTAAAAACTGTCTACCAGTCATTGTAACAACTGATCGAAATATTTGATTTATGTTTGGCATGATGTAGCGTCTGCGATGATGATTGCAGTTAACGGACTGACATTTCTATGGCATGATCTTGTTATTTACTCATGATGTATTGTTGCAGAAATGCAGAGAAACATTATAGATATCATAAATATTGGTCAATACTACCAGTTCCAATGCACACACTGTTTTAATGGCTATTATCTAGTTAAACTTTGGTTTATCAGAGACTACTGGCAAACCAAAGTTCAACTGGAAAATGATTAGTTTCCTTCCTGGTTTGCTTCTCCTGTTGTTGCAAACTCATGCATCCTTTGGGAATAAGCTGAAACTTTTTATGTGCTCTTTGCCACCATCTGACTGTGTGTTTCTCGGACATCCTGTCGGCCACATACGGGCTCCAGGGCCATAATGCACATTGATTCAGTTAGTTAATTTCGTCGCTATATAAACTGTTTGTTTGTGTGTTTACATAACTTCCTTCCTCACTTTCTTTCTTCCGTACTTTTTTCTTCCCTTATGCTTTCCTTACTTACTAATTTGCTTTTGTACTGGTTTACTTCCTGACTTATCTATCTACTACTTCCAGAATAGACCCATTCCATTTCCAGGCCGGAGGTTGTAGGAGGTGACCAAACCTGGCTTTAGTTTTTAATGGTAATTATGTTGTAGTATATTTTGTTATGGATGCATTTTTGCTTTTGTTGTTTGTTTTCGTTTTTTCAGTAGTAAGCCAAGAGATTGGCTTGGCAGAACGTCTCCGAAATGACCTATTTCGTGTCGAGTGGGACGTAAAGCCTTAATTCGGTCAATCAGTTGGACGTCCTGTCCACGTAGTTCATTGTGATTCTGTCATTTTACATACAACGTTTGATGCAGTCACCATTGTCTTTATGTTACACATGTCCAAACCAAACCGTCTCAGTCTCTGTTGTCCCGTCCTCTGAATGTGCCACGTCCACTACACGTGTGTGTGATGTGTCAGCGTGCTGTTGTAGCACTGCTGGACATGAAGCAGAGTCGAAAGATTCACGTGGACACGGAGGTGTGGAGCTGGGGCAGCGGTGACCGCGGTCAGCTTGGTCATGCCGACTTACTCAATAGGTGGCTGTCTGAATTTTTTTTAGGTTTTTCATCTGAACTAACAAACTTTTATGGGTAAAACGTTTGTTGTAAAGTATTTGAAATTATTTTTGGTTTCATGTTTGTGGATGTGGACAGTTATTGCTTATTTCTTCGTGAACTTAGGAAGTCAGCCACATCTAAGTCAAATGATTGAGATTAATGTAAATCAGCTGTTAAATATACTGATGTAATGTGGTCTGTCAACTGACTTCTATACTTGTTCATTTCTATGTAGTGTGTTAAGTTGGTGGGGCATTGTATTAAAAACCAAAAATAGGAGAAGTAGTATTAGGAGAATTATATTGTCCTTGATTTGGGCTTTCTATGATGCCATTATTGCTACTACTGCCATTGCTGTTATTTAGCATGTGTGATAAAGCATTTTGTAGAATAGGGTTTGAGTCGGCTTTGCTAGCGTGACAGTCTTGGCTAGTTATAGAGAAAGTTGTTGTTGAAGATAGACATCTGTAAGTTATAATCAGACTGCCAACTGAGCCGAACAGTCAATAAACAATCTTCCAGTGCATGTTTTGCTTTATTACATTTCGTTTTCAGGCTGTTCCATGCGTTTGTTCATTTGTTTGTCCGTTCATCCGGTCAGATTTGTTACCACGATATCTCATGAACAGTTTGAGCAGTTTTGATCAAACTGACAGGCAATATTAACTAGCCGCTAATGTCGACCTGAATAGATTCCGGAGGTTAAAGGTCAAGATCACAACAGGCGGTGCAAAGACTTCAATTCAACGCTGGGGCGTTGGAGTCTGTCTTCTAATTTGCTTAATAGATTATGAATATATTGGTGTATAATTGAATCACTAACACACTGTTCTGTGTAGATGTATGCCATGTCAGCTGACGTCATTAGATCATTGTCAGATTGTGAAAGTTATCGCCGGTGGTCAGCACTCTGTAGCACTGTCAGCGGCTTCCCAGGTTGACTCCGCTGATATGATTTCTGTGTCTTTTTCTGAAGCTTTTGAACCCGTTATATGTTTCTGCATCATGTAAAGTAAGTAAGTAAGTAAAGTAAACAGTGTATAGCAGTTAGCAACAACTTAGCTTCACTGCTACACGAAACCCGCATGCCATATGGGATCACGCAGTGTTACGTGCCACCCAGCAGAAGTAACAATCACGCCTTTACCCACAACCGAAGCAGGTACTGGATTTAGCAACCCGAGAGGGATGCAAGGCTGAGTTGACCTGTGTTATGTGAAAGCAGATCGGCTAGTAAATGAACCTGTGAACCTGGGTCTCTGGGGATTAATGGCACATGCCAGATGTGTTGGAACACCAAGAATGACTCGGAGCACTGACCAGCGATGATTGTCTACTGTCTACTGGCCTCATTTTTTCTTGATCCACCAGCTAACTTGTGAGGGAAAGGAACATTGAATGGGAATGACCCAGAGTGCCGAATGCCTGAATGCTGAACGTGTCGAATGCCTGGACGGCTGGAATCCCAGCAGGATTAGGGTTAAGAGTTAGGGTTAATAGGGGTTAGAGTTAGTAGGGGGTTAGGGTCATGGTTAAACCTGTTGAGCATTCTGGGCGTTCGGCACTTGTGGCATTCTGGCGTTTGGTTCCCTACTGAACTCCTTTTATGTGTGCTCTTCAACACCATTATCATCTGTTAGTTATATGTTTAGAGGATACATAACTTTTATAGTGAATTCCACAGTATTGTATCTGCTATGGTATATTTGTAATGAAGTTAACATTCATGTGGCCCAGCATGGAAAAAATTTGACCACCTGTTCTATATGGGCGAACCTGTGACTTACCCCATGCATAATTTTTGAACATTGCCAGATGACACTACTATCTACTACAGACTGTTAAATTTCAGAACACATATTTATGTAATTCTTTTAGAAAATGTGCATAGATGGCGTAGTGGTGTTTTCTTGTGTTATGACAGCTGCACATCCTGTTAGTAGCCTTTGATTCTATTTTTATTATTCGGCTCGAAGCTAGGCTTCAGTCAAATATTGGATTCACATTGCGGCGCGTTTAGGCGGTGTTCACGCGTTTGGCTATAACCGATTTGGATCATATCTGGCATATTTCGAGTATATTATCGGGGGACTGACCCTGGCAGATTTTGGGCACGATCCCGCAGTTGCAACAGCGAAATTGTTTTTTTGTCAGGCAAGCAACCCACGATTTCACCGATTTCCCGTAGGCCAAATTTCATGAAATTTGAACACAACACGTCGATCAGTGTCGCAATGAAAACTTTAAGAACAGAAGTTTGAAAATTTTACTGCAAGGGGTCGTTTTTCCAAAAAAGCAAAAATTTCTCTGAAATTTTTAACGTTTTGCGACTTCAGGCCGCCATAACTCCGCAATGATTACAGATCGCCAAAAATTCACTCTCTACGGGCTTTGTAGTACCCCCAGGTCGTTCAATAAAATAACGGGAAACTGAGTCACTGAGCTGCACAAGCATTGTAGGTTAGCAACACAGGGATGATGTTGCAAACAACTGTTGGGTTTAACCTCTTTGTATTTTGTTTCAGTTTGTGTTAATTAAGTTAGGCATTATTATCTTTGGCCACGCCCACTTACACAGTCACACAGGTAGCCGAGCTCTTCGAGCCAAATACTGTATTGTGGACATTCCACACAATACAGCCATCTAGTTTTACATTTATTTTGATCTCTCAGAATCAGTTATCACTGTTTTTCAAAATTAGGTGTATACGTGGGGCTGTAATTCTGAAGGCCAACTCGGACATTCTCATCGAGGAACTACAACTCCGAGACTCATATCTGTAAGTCACATGTTTACGTGTTTATCTTTTATGCTTCTGACTCCATTTGTACTGCTTTGTAAAAACTAGGATTTGTTTGCTTTTTTGTAGCATGTCGTTTGTGGTTTAGAGTTCGAATGTTATATTTTGCATTTCAAGATTTAAAGTGATTATTGTGTTGTGATATTTTTATGACTTTCCCACCGGACAGTGTCGGCAAAGGCATTATGTTTTGGGAGGTCCATCTGCCGCCTTCGTCCATTCATTCACCTGGACAGATCTTGTTACCACGTTATCTCATGAATGGCTTAAGCAGTCTCGATGAAACGTGCAGGAAATATTCACTACTGACGGCCTGATTAGATTCTAGAGGTCAAAGGTCAAGGTTACAACAGGCCATTGAGATGGCGAAGTCATTCGCATCTTTGCTAGTCGCTGTCCGTCTTTTTTATTTCAGACATGTTGCCTGATGGATGTATACTGTTGCAACGCTGTTGAAGTGTATTTATTGCCATTGTTGTTTTTTGAAAACATAAATAAATATAAATATATTGACATGTTATATAATATATATAATGCGTTGCAACAAGCAGGATTGTACATGAGTTTTTTTTACATGTACTTGCCTGTATGCTGTACATTGATTAACTATTTGTCCACTGAAATCTTTTGAGTATATTTGTGAAAGGTTACATTCCCTTCTGATGCCTATGCAACAGTAACAGTTAAAATCAGTTTATTTCTTCTAAAGTGCTACTTTTCTCTCTGATCTAGTTTCAGTTGCGAACTTTGTAATTGCTCACATTGTAAATTTATTATTATTATTATTATTGCTGTTTTATGATTGAGGTTCACGGGCATGTGCCATGCTGGGACATAGCAGCAGGTGATGATCACACAGTTGTCTTGTGTGATGATGGTGTAACCAATCAGCCCCATGTCTACTACTGCGGCAAAGACAAGCAGTGAGTTGCAGTAGTCATAATAGCTTCCGATCTTGTAAGAGTGAATTCTGTCACATTGTTAAATTGTACATCTACATGTATTTATTAGTGCTGATAATGGTTAAAAAATGTAATAGGTGTCAGAGCAAAACTAATGGTAAAGTTATCATTTAATTTTAGTTAAAAGATAGTAACCATTTTCGAATATTATACTGTATAATATTTTCAAGCATTTTTCTTATATGCTTTATAGGCTGAAAAGCTACAAATGGTTTTGAAGGAACATGAGTTATAGATACACAGAGAACGGTTTTGCAGGCACAAATAAGCAAGGAAAGTTATTCATTTATTGGGCTGGAAAGAAAAAAAATTGTCGCTAGTTATATGCAATTAGTAAAATTTTTAGTGTTTTTTCTTTGTAAAGATACTGTTTTAGTTTTTATTCAGTTTATACTTAATGCTTTTAGTTTCACTTTACGAGTGATGCTACTGACAATTTCAATTGCAGTTCATACATAATTCTGCTTATTGTTTCAGTTTGCTAATAATTTTCTGCTACTTTCAGTTCATATGTACTCTTTTTCTCAGGAACGTGCATATCAAGTGGCTGTTTAATTCTGTTATGATGCTCTGCTGTCAACCGTGCTCGGTAATTCCTCTGCAGTTGGTGCAGGATAACTCATGTTGTGTTGATTTGTCTTAAAAGTTTAGTGATAGTAACAATGGATGCAGTGATTATAGTTTGTTTATTGATTTGTTGTTGTGCATGTCACAGGGAGTGTAATGTGGCGCAGCTTTCACGCTTCAGCAAACTTCATATTGTAAGCAACATTGGCTATAAAATATATTGATATGACAATAGTAACAATAATTTTTTTCTCCTTTAGAATGATCCATTGCTTGACATGCAATGGAAATAGTGTTGCTGCCTTTATGCCGGCTGGCTTTCATCAGTACTCCACAGCTGCTTATTTTCTGTTGCATGTATAAGCGTAAATTTAAGACAGTTGTACAGTTGACAGTTGTGCCAGTTGTACCAAATGTACATATTGGCCTTTTGCTGATATGCTAATGTGATTATTTCTGTATTGTTTTCATGCCGAACTGTTGAGCTGCAGTCTCAGTCCTACAGTTGGTTGGTAGAACGTTGGTCTTTGGCCGGCAAACTTTCCCTGTCCTGTGCTTGATCTGTAGCTGACGGGTGATCACTTATGTGGGTAAACCGTCCACTATAGGTCAACCAACCAAGCCAACTCAGCCTTTCATCCCTTCAGGGTCGATAGATGAGTAGTAAGCTGCAATTGGATGTCTCTTGCCTCAGTTAGAGGTGGCGCCATCTGGTGAACGCTTACGAAGGAAAGGCAGGCATGGTGTATTTGCAGGTAAAACTGTGTGATCCATGCCTGAGCGCTTAGTATATAAAAGGCGCTATATAAATACTTTTCCTTTACTTTTCCTTTTACAGATGTGGCCAATTGTTGTGTGATTATTGCTGACGAAGTTAATTGCTCTGTTTTGCAGAGTGGTCTGGTTTGTCGAATATTTGCTGGTGGTGACGGTCAGGCGGCGTGTGTTGTTGGTGATGGCTCGTCACTAATGTCTGCCGTTTACCAGCTTGCGGCCAGTGAACGTTCATTCTACATGAACCTTGACAAGATTGAACAGCTCTTTATTCAGCCGCTGCTTCAACTGGGTCAGAATTTTTCTCATCTTGCCTCCTACTTCCTTCTTTACCTTGTCTCCTTCTCTCCCTCTTATTCTTGGTGGTGGTTTGGTGTAGCAGTAATGACATTGGACATATCAGCGAAGTTACTCTCGAGCCCGGTTAGGATGGGCATGGATGACCATTTATGACTGGGCTTATCACCTTGATATGTAATTAGCCACCTAGGTGCATTCAGCCTCTTACCCTCAGTAGCACAGGAAATTAGTACCAGCCAAAGTACAGTGATACAGTGATGCTCTGTGGCTGGGAGTAAGGGCAGGGTGGCTCATTTCATTTGTGGATAAACGTGTGAGTGACAGGTAAAACTGTATGATCCCTCGTTAGCACGTGCCATACCTAAGCGATTTAGAGATGAGTCTTGCACTCGTTATAAGGCGCTATACAAATGTCCTGTTTACTTACTTACTTACTTATTTAATCACTGTGGTTGTACTGTATCTACTGAGCAGGAAGCCGAGCAACAATAAAATGGAATGAAATTAAATAAAGTACAAATATTATACGGAACTGAAATATAGTGTGAGAGAAGAAAAGAATGTATGGTGTGTGCTGCTGGTTAGTAACGATGAAATGTAGTAGAGCTGTGACAAATTAGTGATTGTCTCTCTGCACGTTATTCTATTTCTGTTCTGATCTTTAGAGCTAATCTCATGACCTTTGTACACTTTTTAGCATATTTGGCAGAAGTGATGAATTGTTATTTTGTATGCAGAAATGGCATCAGAAACAACTGACAGCCTGCGTGATTTACAGTCAGTTGCTGACAAGCTGGCAAGCATTGCTCGACTATCAGCTGAGTACCACCTTCGACTGACATCCGTCTCATGCGGTGGCTCATCAGGCAGTACGGCGGGAACTGTCTATGGTTGTCTAACTCACGACATGGACCAGCGACTGTGGCTGTTTGAGTGCTATGCAACCAGCTTTACCAACGCTCTGGTCTGCGGAGCTTTCGATAAATTGGTCAAAGCGAACAAGTGTGTTATTGTTATCATTTCTGTCTTTTATACTCAGCCTGTGATGGCTTCTCTGCATGATCAGAGCTTTTTCTCTGTCAGTTTGGCACTAGAATGTCATCCAGCTTGAAAAAATTGTGCTCCTGCAATGCTTGAATTTTCATTTGGGACGTCATAGGGAGTGTAACCTGTGGTGCCACAGAAACAAAAGCCAAGAGTAGATGTGTTGCTTTTAACAGCTATATTCAATTTCTTCTATATCTCGAAGCGCTCAGGCATGGATCACAGAGTTTTACCTGCAAATACACCATGCCTGCCTTTCCTTCGTTAGCGTTCACCACATGGCGCCACCCCTAACTGAGGTAATAGACATCCCATTGCAGCTTACTACTCATCTATTGGCCCCGAAGGGATGAAAGGCTGAGTTGGCCTGGTTGGTTGACCTATAGCGGACGGCTTACCCACATAAGTGGTCACCCGTCAGCTACAGGTCGAACGCAGAACAGGGAAAGTTCGCCGGCCGAAGACCGACGTTCTACCGCTGTGCCACGCAACCAACATAGTTGAGGATCAGAAGCCATGATGGAGAGATGTGGAAGTAACGTTGGTGGCCAGTTTGTTGATGTATGCTGGAGCTTTGCCACTGTGATCAGCAAACATCAGCGTGAAGTGAGTGCTTGTACAGAATCTTGCTGTGTGCTGGTAGTTTGTGCTGCGGTTGTAAACTATCTCAAACATCCGCAGCCAGAAGAATAAGATGCACTGATGTATTTTGAACTCCAGCAACATCTGTATCAGACTACTAGGCCGCACTACAGCAATAGCAGCCTATTGCTACAGATGGAGTAGTGAATGATCTGTCTATTGATCACGTTCTTGAGCCCAGCAAAAAATGCCTGAACTGATTGAGGTGCAGTTTGGAGGGGGTCTGACGTGCATGGGCCCAACGAACCATGTATTAGATAAGGGTCGATATCCCTCATGGGAATTGGCAATTTTGGGGGTTATCGAGCCCATTGAAAAGCATTAGGAATCTCTGCTGCAGTGAAGCAGCAAAAGAAGCAAAAGGGATCATTTAGTCGTCAGGAATGGCATGTAACAGAAGGGATTGTTCAGCAGAAGGAATCATTCAGTCCCCAATAACATCATGACATGCAATGCGGCCTTTTGTCAAAATTTCACCACTTGTTCGATAGTCTTGTAACGTAAAATAGTCAGTTATTTAAGTGTCGTTAAGTAACAACAGGTCACTTCAAGTGCACTGTACAAAAAGTCACGGTGTTGTGGAAGCGCGGTCTCAAGCGATGAATAAAAACAGTCAGTAGAATCTTTGTGTGAAGAGGTGAGTTATAGTAAGTGCTTGAAGACAGCCAGTGACGGATTGTGATGAATCGCATCAGGTAGACTGTTCCAAGCTCGTGAACCGGCGACAGAGAAGGCGCAGTCTTGCCACTAACGAGTTGCAGTAGTTGAGTCTGGATATACTGAAAGCCAGCATCAGGCGCATAACAGCTGCATGATTAAGACTCTTGTCTGACATTTGAGCGGAGTAAATCACATATCACCAGTTTTGCTTGAGGGCAAATCTAACTTAAGAATGCTAGAAGTCACTGCTGGAAGTGACCATGTTTGTGAAATCTGCTGTTTTAGCCTTGATATTGCATTACAGAACCTGAATAGGAAGGTAAGACTTGCAGGTAGAACTGTTGTGAAGATCAAGTAAGGCTTGTGGCTTCAGTGCTAGTATTAGATGTGCATGCTGCCACCTTTTTGTTTTCAAAATAGCACTGTTATATTTTTTACATTGCAATAATGTCAAACTCTCAGTAATGCAGGTGTTACTAAATGCAACAAGTCTTGGCACATTTTTTTACTGTTTTAGGGCATTTTTTGACAAAGTAAAACTGGAATTTGCTGACATTCTTGAAGCAAACAAAGTTGACATGAACAACGTGCCGTTGACGTTTCAACGCCTGCTGCAGTTTCCACTGAGAAGGACGTTGGAGTATCAGAAACTCATGGCGACAATTGCCAATCTGTATCCTGCTGTAAGTCCTATCAGCAATTTACTGTTGCATTGTGTCATGGGTTGCAATAATTACAGATGACAATCACCCATTCCTCCCTTCTGTTTTCTTACCTTTGCTGACCTTTCAGTTCCCTCTTCTTCTCATCAACCCCTTCCCTTAATGCAGCTGACTTTGGGAATCACTGTAACTCAGGAAGAACCCAACCAAAGAGACACATTTTGTACATGAAAAATGTTTTAATATTTTTTGTGGGTGCTAGAAATATCATTTTTGGAGGCCACAAATGCTTCTATTTGTTTATTTTATAATTTGTGTAAATTGTACTTATGTACTCTGTTATTTTTAGGAGGACAATAGCACATTGCATTCTCACTAAATTTGTTATTATTAGGGCTGTTGAATTAATGCATTAACTAATGCATAGCACGTTAAGGAATTAATTGCGATTAACAAATTAATGCCAGTAAAATTTTTAATGCAAACTAGTCACACCAGTTGCAGGATTCAATGCAAACATCAAGATAATCGAATTTTACTCCTTAACCCTTTCACTGCCTTGCACGCCTGATATTTCCGGCAGAGGAAATGAATAATAATCCCCAGAGTGGCGACGCTAGGTAGGCTATACTTATAACCGTGGTATATGATATAATGTTACCTGCGGTATTGGCTGTTTCCACTGTTTTCGGTGGTATTATATTTTTTCGGTCTTGCAGCGAAAGGGTTAAATGAACAAGCATTTACTCTCCGGTTGCAGCGCTACTCTAAATTTTGTTTGATTTTACTATTCTATGATTATCATTTTCTGCTAATGCCATTTAATTTCTGTGCTGGGATGTCATTCACAGAGATGTGCAGACGTGGATATTTTGGTGTCCGCGTCCTCAGAAATACCATCCGTGTCCACAGCTGTCCAATGACAGACGTCCCCATTTTTTTTCTTCGGTGAATAAACATTACCATCATTAATAAGCTAATATCATCAGTATTGGTCTGTGCTGTGTTCAGTATACACAGGAGCATGCGCGACTGTTCCGGATGTCGCAGAGTTGGCAGAGCCTGAAGCAGAAGATCAGCGTTGGACAGGAGTTGGCTGAGAAGACTCTGTCCTACTGGCAGACGGCACCGACCAGAGTTCACGTATGTGATAAATGGCATCTAGCTGTCGTATATCTAGTATTGTCAAATGCTGTGACGCTAGTTCCACTGAAGACTATGTTGTTGATATGTTGCTGATGTGTACTGAACTTGGCCAGTTACCATCAGCCCAGCTTATGTATCTGAGGGGCCCGATTTACAAAATATCGTAGGATAAACTTAGGAAAAACTTAGGATAAAATGTGACTTAGGAAAATCTTAAGAAAAACTTAGGATGAACGTACGCAAAACTTAAGATCAGCTTAATAAGAAAAAATGCAATTTCTCAAAAATAACTTAACATTTCTTCACAGAATTGTCTGCATATATATAGGAAGAGCTTAGTAAGTCTTAAGATTGCTTTAGTAAATTACATGTAGAAATTTATGAAAATCTTAACTGTTTAACTTAGGATAAACTTAAGACAAACTGAGGAAAACTTATGCTAAACTTTGGTTTAGTTTAGTCTTGCGGTGTGATAGTTGTCTTTTCCTTTTGTAGGCCCTGGCGTAATAATTTAAATGAGCCTCTCTATCCCTTTCCCTTTGGGGTGGCTGCTGAACTAGAAGGCGGCCATGGTTGAGGTTAGTATATCGCGGGCCTTCCTTCACTGGGTAGGGATAGCTCTCCACCCTTGAACTTTTGTCTCTGATATAGCCATATTTGTGCTGAAAGGGGACGTTAAACTACAACTAACTAACTTATGCTAAACTTAGGATTTTTCCCTGAGATTTTTTTGTAAATCGGGCCCCTGATCATGCATACTCGTGGCAGACGCCTCTGAAAATGTTGGTGAAGAGATGCTATATATAAGTTTGTGTGTCGATAGAGTCATTGATTCCTGGTACTGACGTCAGATAGCTGGTATAAAGAGAGTTGATCTGGAGTCCAGTGATGAATGAAGAAAGGATTATTATTATTTCACGAGTGCTGAAGTCGCCAAAGAATTCAGCCAGTTGACAGCATCTTTTTAGCTTCATGTAAAATCGTCAGTCCATCTTTGAACTTGGTTTGCAGGCTGCATAGGCGGCAGAGCCTATGAGGCATGGAGGCTCGTGTCTCCTTAGAATTTGGGGCTCGGAGGCATGCTATGGAACGTGCCTCCCAGAATTTTTGTCATCAAATGCTCTGAGACCCCAAGTTGTACTAGATGCTTTCTGTGGGATTAAAAAACACACTGGGGGAGCTTACACCGCTCTCCCATATCCTATAGCTGGTGAGGAGAGAAGCTCGTTGCTTCCCTGCCCAAGAACCCCATCCCGCCTCGGCCCTTCGGGCCTCAAACTTTGGCCCTTCGGGCCTCGCTGCTTCGTGCCTCCTCGCTTTTGATTACCTTCCGCCGCCCCTGGCAGGCAGGAGTCCACAATGTGGCTCATGGTCTTGGGATCACCATACAAGCAGTTTGATGACTGTGTCAGAGCCCACTTGTACAGAGAGGCTGGAAAACATTCATTAAGACAGAGGTAGGTGACTCGGCAATTAATGTACTCTGGTTTGGTCATCAGCCGTAAACTCCGGTAATGAAATTGTCACTGCAAATAACTATATATTGTTTCATGCAAATCATGGGAGAAGTTAAATATTCTATGAACCATTACATATTCGTGCAGTCCTAGTTCACACACCTATACATTCTGAAAACTAGATGATAATTTATTGTTCACACACCTAATCTGCGACAGATGACCAGCTATGGACACTTCAGGTGACATCTGCAATTACATTTATTTAGGGTTTGTTTCGTGTGATTTAGAAGTACACTTACTTACTTAAACACATGCATTGTTTGGATATGTTAGGAAGCACTGCAGACACCTGAGCGACGCTTGGTGCGTGACAGTCGCAAACATCCACTGCTGTTATCCAGTGCCGGGCGTTTCTCGTCAACTCACACATTTCTGCTGTTTAATGACTGCTTTGTGCACCTGCAGGTGTGGGTCGCTGAGCTAATCTGCTCGTTCGTGTCAGCAGTAATGTTTTGATAATTGTATTAAGCACTGCATTTAGCCACAGATTTTAACTGCATTTTTAACTTTTTGCATAGTGGCCCGAAATTTTGTTCTGAAAGTTTACATGGCAACACCGATCGACGTTGTTGTGTTAAAATGACGTAAAATTTGTCCGACGGGAAATCGGTGAAATTGTGTGTTATTCGCATGACAGAAAAAAATCAACAAAATTTTGGCTTCCTCTCAAGCTGTTGCTACTGCGCGGATCTCGCCCAAAATGTGCCAGGGCCAGCCCCCAACATTTGGCTCACACTGTTCCAGATTTCGTCCAAATCTGTTCACTTTCGGCGGAGTTTTAGCTAAACACGTCAACACCGTCCTTTTGCCCCGTAGAGTATTTTCATGATTCGCCTTCGGGTGAATAATTACTGACAGAAGTAACTACCAACATTAGCGACATTGTAAACGAGCATATAATTTTGCGGAAAATAATTCAATCACTGCTGTAATAATTTGAGCCATTTTAGTAATAAATTATTGTTTGTTCAAAGAATACTGTGGGCATTACAAATTTTGGTAATAATTGGAGCCAGTTTTTTGTCAGACTAAATGGCCTTGCAAGCCAGCTAGACCTACCGTGCACTTCCACTAGAACTAATGGTGACTGGTTTAGAAATGTTCCTCAGGCTGTGCCGAATTCCCAACAAAATTATTCCTCGGAAAAAAAGAGTTACAGCCATTCACATAAGAGTACCCCCTTATGAACTGTCCCAGTCCATCAAATAATAACTGTGAAACAACTGCTTTTGAAGAACAATAAATTATCGTCTAGTTTTCAGAATGTTTATATTATTGATTGACATTCTTAAAGATGCAGTGAGCTGTCCTCACTTACTGATACGTTGGCAGTATTAGTTGATAAAGTAGTATTTGACGAGTGACGAGTGTGTTGTTGTGTTGAATTGCAGTATTCTGGTCACCAAGTGTGCCCACTGAGCACAGTGTGGGTTGACCTGCTTGCCAGTACAAAACATCTCAAGTAAGTAACGAACGCAACTTACACTTTCATCTGTAATAGTAATAGTGCTGCTGTTTCGCTGTGAAGCCACTGCCATGTAGAACACTTTCATTTGCTTACTTACACTCCGGCATTGCGCAGTGGTTTACTTTGCGATAAAGCCATGATGTCAGAGATGGATAACGGCAACACCGTTGAGGAGAACTCTAGCATCTTCTGCCTAATTGAAATTCACTAGTTGCCATCAGTGAGTTGGGGAAGTAAAAATGTGCTCTGACAAAATCCTCCAGTTCTTAATGAGGGTGTTGGCTAACACAGTTTGACCGATGTTATGACCATACTGGCTGTGTGTTTGTATGTGAAGTGTTGGTCTACATGAAACATTGAGACCGCACACATGCGGATTTAATGACGGTAATGGTAATAATAATAAGAATAATAAAAGAAATAATAATAATGATAATAATGCAATTTCTACAGCGCCTATAAAGTCCAAAGATACAGAGGCGCTCGGTGGCGCTTGGCTAAGTCTGACTAAACTAATGTGTTTTTAAATGTCGTTTGTGTCGCAGAGTCGGATGTCGGCTGGGAGAGAATTCCAAACAGATGCTGCTATGTTTCATGTGAACATGATTTATACAGATGCTCTAGTTGACACAGCTAGGTGAATCACTAACTGGACCTCCTTCACTGACTCACTAATTTCTCAAGGACAGGATGTTGTTCCCTTTAAGCTGCTTCTCCACCACCAGTACTCTGAGGACAATGTGTGCCAGCCAGTTTAAACACTGCTTGAAAATGATTTTGCTGCTGGTGTATTCATTTGGCTTGTTGCTGCAACAGGAATGCTATCCAGCTAACGATGCCCGAAGATACTCTGACGTTGACGGTGCCAACACATTCAGCCAAGGTAAATGTTGCCGTTTCATTACCAAAAACTCACACAGTTTCAGTTATCTTTATGGCTGCCGAAGGCAAAGCCATTATAATTTACTGCTGTATTTTTTATTTCGTCAGCATATATGAAAGACAGCCATGGGATCTCAACCAAACTTAGCCAGTAGGTCGGAAGTGGTGTTGATTTACTAATGCCCAACAAAAATTTCGGGGGCCCTCCCCCAAAATTTGGGGCGAAAACCATCAAATTTTGGACCACTTTCCGCGACTTCCACACTCGACACCACATATCTCCGGAAAGAAACGTCGCATGGACAAACAGAATTACTAGTGTCAATCTACAATGTGTTCCCTACAAGGTCACCTACTTTCCGTGACCTTTTACCCAGAAAAGGCTGAGATCCGTTTGCTTATTGTGACGCAACATTCAGCAGCCAATACGTTGCAGTCATCAAAGTTGCGACATCTCTTGTATTGTGTTTATTTTTCTGAATGAGCTCTAACACGAAATACAGCAGAAAATGCTCGTTTCTTATTTTATTACTAAATCTAACTTAACTTGTTTTGACGTTAGTGAAGCCGAGTATTATTGTATGAAGGCCGTGCGCATGCTTGAGAATCTTTGTTTTCTTATTAGTGTGACCATTGTTGATGGATGATGTAAGAGGCGAGTAAACCTGTTTTGTTGAGTTTCATTTTTGGTGGATTTATGCTTCGTTGTTAAACATTTTGTCAGTACCACAGCTAAGCAGTTGGCGGGCAGTACCCTTCTGCAGAGACTACTTGCATGTCAAGAGCTTACCTCCACAAGGACCGTGCTGAGGAAATATGGTTAACAATTTTATGTATTGTAATTTTATTGGATTGTTTGTTAATTGTAACCGCCATGTAATCTTCGCTGTGGGCACAGTTTGATCTGCAGGTGCTTAAGATAAGATGCCTTTAAGCAGTCAACCAAATGTACTGTATGGAGCATTAATATGTATTATATGACATTGTTTCTTTCTATAAGGATGTCATTGTTTATAGTGCCTGCTTACTAAAATGAAAGTGAATGGAAGTAAAACATTGACTAGATTTAGGTTTCAGAGAAAGTGGCACACAGTTTTATTACTGCCGCATTTTCTACAACTGTTTCTTTATTTTTATGGTAATTTTTTGCATACTCGTGGAAAGCATTTCACAAAAATTACTTCATCTTGGCCGAGTGTGTATTTGTGGTTGTTGTTTGTGCGTCAGGCGGAGTGGGTGTGGTGCCTGAACCAGACAATTGCACGTGCTCTGCTTGATGAGAAGAAGGCAGTGCAGAGTCAGCCGGTCGCTGGTTCGTTGGTGCTGCTTCCTCCGCCGAGAGACCGACACTCTTCATTCACGTTCAGCAAGGCTGGACCGCTCAAAGATGCACAGTACAAGGGAATGTGGAGATCCGGAAAGATTCATGGACAGTAAGCAACTCGGTTGTCCAGTCATCGCGACCAAGCTACTGTACATTTTGTTACAGCCTTTAATGATTATGAAACTATCCCACACAGATGCGGAGTTACCATAGTAGACGTACCCTCTGTAAATCAGGTCTGGCACTTCCGGTGCTATATAAACCGTTTACTTACTTTTTGCTTTCTTCCTTTCTTACTTATTTATCTACTACCATACCCATTTAGTTCCTTAAGAGTGGGCCCATTCTGTTTCCACGCCAGCAGTCGTAAGACAAAACCTGGGGCCTGATTTACGAAAAATCTTAGGAAAAATCCTAAGTTTATCATAAGTTTTTCCTAAGTTTATCTTAAGTTTATCCTAAGTTATAAAGTTAAGATTTTCATAGATTTTTACATGTAATTTACTAAAGCAGCTGACGGGTGACCACTTATGTGGATAAACGGTCCGCTATAGGTCAACCAACCAAGCCAACCCAGCCTTTCGTCCCTTCAGGGTAGATAGACGGATGTCTGCTACCTCAGTTAGGGGTGGCGCCATCTGGTGAATGCTTACGAAGAAAAGGCAGGCAGGGTGTAATTTGCAAGTAAAACTGTGTGATCCATGCCTGAGCGCTTTAAGACTATGCATAGCGCTATGTAAATACTCTTCCTTTTCTTTCCTTTTCTTTTCTTTTCTTTACTTCTCTACACTAAAAGTTCCCAGAGGACTGCACTCATCCCTCAGGACTGGCATCATGAACTAGGACTCGGACCGGATCTTCTTTGTTGATAGTTTTTTCCTTTTAGTTCATTTTATGCCTTTGTCACCTGACACCATTGACAAAGGCGTTATGTTTTCAGGCTGTCCGTCCACCGCGTTCGTCCTTTTTTCCAGACAGATATTGTTACCACGATATCTCGTGAACGGCTTGAGCAATCTGAATGAAACTTATTACTGGGAATATTCAGTAGCTCCTACCGATGACCTGATTAGATTCTGAAGGTCAAAGGTCAAGGTCACAGCATGCCATTGAGGTGATGAAGGCGTCTGCGTCGACACTGGTGCATTTATGTCCATCTTCTAGTTATTTTTATGTTGTGGTTTTGTGCGGTACACATTGTGCATTTTGTATCGTGTTATATCATATTGGCAACTGGCTACATGTTGCATGACATTGAAGCACGTTGGGTAGCGGCTTCTATCATGGTGATGTGGAAGGAGCTTGTACTGTACGTGTATATGCTCAGATTAACCACACGTATTTTACTGAGTCACACAGTCTCCGACCTACCAGCAGAGCAATGTACACATACTGTCCGACCGCGTGTGACTTCTGCAGATAACTGGCTTTGTCATCATCTACCCATTACATGTGTTGTTTTGCATGATGCCAAGATAACACTCAAGCACTCCTGATCTTGAATGAACACAGCCCTGTCCCAGAGTCTAACATAAACTCACAAATTTGGTCCAGCTATCGCAGGCTTTAGGTGTATGGATCACCATATCCTAGCATGCTACGCTAGCTTGTCTGGTGACATCAGTCTGTGACTAATTGACACATAGACTGATTACTATTGGTACGTCAACTTCTACTGTTATGTTTTATTAACCAGCTTTCTTTTCTGGACTTAGTACATATTGGGCCAAGTATCCTTGCAGATAACTGTAGCAGATTCTTTTGTGGGATAGATATCTTTCCTGTTGCTGAATCAGTGTTTCAAAGCAGCAAAGGGAATGATTATTGCTAGAAGTGCTAACAAAGTGTCGAGTTTCAGAGTCAGCCTGTGATGTGGTGTGTTTTAGTGGTGAGTTGGTTTGGCCGGACGGTCGTCGCTACTGCGGTCTCTTTGCCGACGGCCAGTTTGATGGACTTGGTATCTACACCCAGCCGAGCGACGACCTCGGTATTGAGATCAGTGAAGGAATGTGGAAGGCTGGACAACTGCATGGGCAGGCACGCGTCAGGTATCTCTCACCTTCTTAGCTGAATGTGCACAGTAGTACATCGTGTGTTTTTAATTGCCTTTTCACTACATGAGGCAGCAGTGGCTGAGTTTTGAATGTTGAGATGCACCACATTATCTCGGCTTTCTCATCTGTGTTCATGATCTTGGTTATCAAATACCGTGGTTTACCGGCACATCTGGAACAGACTACGTAGTGATGTCATTTCAGCTGGTTCACTTTTTGGAAACTGCTTAAACGTTTTTTTTTGTTTTGACGTTACCTATTGGTATTATTGTGTCGATTTTTATTCAGTGGTCCTTGCAGTGGCTGTGTCAGTTGGGCCACTTTAAAAGATTTATGGTTGGCTGATCAGTCGGTTGGTTGAGTACTGGCAGTGTACAGCCTGGGGTCAGTTGATGGATGATGAAAGACGAGGTCGTGGGAGTGATTTCATCAAGAAGGGGGTCTGACAGTACACACCAGTGAAGTCTCCTTGCACGTGTCGTCACAAATTCCTTTCAATCCAGTTAGAGCTGATTTTTCTAGTAACTTCTGACTGTACGTGGAAAATATTGGCGTTTGTTGCAGGTACAGTAATGGTGACGTATACAAAGGTGCATTTGTCGATGGTAAAAAGCACGGCCATGGCGTTCTGAAACAAGGGAAATTTTCAGCGTCACTCGCAAACGTGTACATTGGACAGTGGCAGGCCGACAAGCGACGTGGCTACGGAGTCTGCGATGATATCCCAAAAGGTGGGCACGTTGCATGCAGAATAGACAAATCATTTGTAGTTTATCACAGGCCGTCATGTTTTTAACTTTGTGAACGGTTTGACAGCATCGGCAAATGATTAGATTTGTGGGTCGTCGCTGAACAAAAAGGCAACGAGGTCGAGAGGTTAGTATATTGTTGTCTATCCTTAACCTGGCAGAACTAAATCTCCACCCAAGACCTTGTCTCCAAAGTAGCCTATTTTTATGCTGAAAGGGGACGCTAAATTCCCAATCAAGCAACCGATCATGAAAGGTGGAGGCCATTGGATGATTTCCCTGGTTGATGTCAATGAGTTTGCGGTTATACCGTCGGTTTGGTTACAGGAAGGATATCCAGCCAGTAAAAACTGCTCCAATTACTATGCTTTCACTGCCCAACAGTGTCAGCCAAGACGTATGTTTTTGGGTTGTCCGTCTGCTGCATTAGTTCATTTGTTTGTTCTTCTGGACAGGTATTGTTACCACGATATCTCATGAACGGCTTGAGCAGTCTTGATGAAAATTACGGGTAATATTCACTAGTCCATACGGATGACCTGATTAAATTCTGGAAGTGAAAACTCAAGGTCACAACAGGCCATCAAGGTCAAATCTTGTGAACACTATATCTCATGAACTACTTGAGCAATCTCAATGAAAATTACAAGAAATATTCACTAGTCCCTACTGATGACCTGGTTAGAGTTTGGAGGTCAAAGGTCACAGCAGGCTGTCAAGATGGCAAAGGCATCCACGTTGACGATGGGGCATCGAAGTCCATCGTTTAGATCCAGAAAGTTTTTTGTGGGACTTGGCCCAACTTGTTATAACTTCTGTGAGTAAATAAAGTAAAGTAAGTAAATAGTGTATGGCAGTTTAGCATCAACTTAGCTCTTCACCGCTACGGGAAACTCACGTGCCATATGGGATCAAACAGTGTCACCTGCCACCCGGCAGAGGTGAGAATCCCGCCTTTACCCCCAGCCGAAGCAGTTACTCAATTTAGCGAGGCTTATGTAAATTATTACGCCAGCGCCTACAACAGGGGAAGACAACTATCACACCGCAAGACTAAACTAAACCAAATACACCAAAATACCAGAATAGGCCTAAATCTTAACTAAGCAATACAGATAACACAATCATAAAACAAAACAAACTAAACCCAGGTTCGGTCGCCTGCTACGACCTCACGCCTGGAAACGGAGTTGGACGATTCTGGTAGAAAGGGGTTGGTGTATAATGGTTAGTGTGTGTGTGAATGGTGCTTAGGCCAGAAGTATATGGGCATGTGGCAAGATGATAATCGTCATGGAAACGGAGTAATTGTCACTGTCGATGGTCTCTACTTTGAGGGAAATTTTGTCGGTGGCAAAATAACGGTAGGTGGGAGTTTGTATTAAATCTTCATACACTGTGTCTCAAAAAAATCAATACACTTGACTTTTTATCATAATTTCGGAAAATGTAGGCTGATTTACAAAATTCTTTCACTGTCAGACTCCTGAAGAAATATTGTACACACATTTATATTTATAAATTTTTACACACATTTTTTTTTATATTTGGGAAATTCTCCACCTGAGCTTAATATGGTTCTACGCTACTTGAAAATTAGAATTGCTGCTGATTTCAATGGCATATAGCACATGAGACCTCAGAAATCATCTCGCAAGATATGAGGCTGCCTTAATAGCTCAGGTGTCAATCATATGACTACAAAATCTGGAAAACAATGCAGCACTGCTCATAAGATATGTGTGTACTAGATTTTCTCAGGTGTGATAGCATTTGCTGTACACAAAGCAGCTGTGGCTGATTACTTTGCATCCAGTATGGGTGCAGAGTATTGCTTCAGCGTGTCTGCATGTCTGTCTGTCTCTTTGTGTCTCCTTGTTTGTCTGTTTGTTCGTATATCTCAAAAACCAAACGTCCAAATTTTATGAAATTTTCTTTACATTGTAGCATGTTACCTGTGGCCGTGGCTCAGTCCCCCCCTCTGTACAATGTATTCGCCATGGGGTGCCATGTTGTTTGACTTTATTGTAGTATACAATGTCAGAAAATTTCACCCTGCTGTCTGTGATTGCTGTCCTGCAAAGTTAGTTATGAGATGTGGTTTATGTGTGTTTAATGATTACAAGAATTGATGTGTGTTGAATGTTGTGTACAGGGCCAAGGTTTGATAGTTACTGAGGATGGTTGTTCATATGAGGGAGAATTTTCTGGAGGTCCAAACCTTTCTGGCAAAGTATGAAGATATTTTATTTGCTTGTGGTCTTTAAGGTTCTTAGCAGAATGCTTCCTACGATTTGTATTACATGTGTTTTGTTTAATTTTGTGTTGAAATTTGGTCATGTTACTAGTGTCTGATATGCTTCGGCACCAGTTGGATAGCATGTTTTGTACAGGATTGGAAATATTTAATCTTCTGGTATAGTTTTGCTGCTGAACAAAAGTTGATTGATAACCTGGTAGCTGTTTTCCTGGAAGTATTGAGGCCTAAACCATTGATAGTACACCACAGTTATGCATGTGTGAACTGTACTGTGCTGAAAATTCATCCAATCGAGCAAATATTGGTGCATTCATTTTATCATGCTGCTAGCAGTTTGCTTGGCATGCTATGTTATTATGCAGGGTGTTTTGACATTACCAAATGGTGACTACATTGAAGGTCAGTTCAGTGGATCTTTCAGTGACGGCATTAAAGTGAACGGGATGTTTCGTAGAGCTTCAGTTGATCATGCGATGGACAACAGAATGGTGTGCAGCGTCAGCAACCTGCCATTTCCAAAGTGTGTAAATCACTGATATTTTGTTAAATTTTTTGTTGACTGTTGTTGCCACCTTAGATTCAGTAGTGATTGTTAGCATTCATTGCCTTACAACTGTTTGTATTATTATTATTATTTTTTCACCCCCGGTAGTAAAGATCC
>Ga0209780_1000267_pt1 | contig 26257 bp, 17 predicted proteins | sample WorMetexBAHAMAS2_FD_187384 | JGI IMG/M metagenome (GOLD analysis project Ga0209780, IMG submission 187384) | Marine gutless worms symbiont microbial communities from Max Planck institute for Marine Microbiology, Germany - Inanidrilus exumae... | ecosystem: Host-associated > Annelida > Digestive...
TGTATGTTGTATATATTGTCGATTGCTTAATTATATGTCATTTGTTTATTTTAAAGAAAACTTTTGAAATACTTTTCCTCTTTTGTATCTAACTCAGTGCATCACACAACACATAAAACTCAGATATTGTGACACATGCTACCAGCACTGCTGCTTACTATTAGTTTTATTACGCAATATCGGACATCGGACGTTGCCGAAAATTTGGGTAGGTACCTTTCTTGTACGGAACCTACAGCCCAAGACTTCGAATTGATTCTAGCGATAAACGTAAAAACTAGACATCCCGTACAGAGACCATTTGGAAGTGAATTTCCGGCGATCTGTAATCATTGCGGAGTTCTGACGGACTGAAGTCGCAAGACCTGAAAATTTTGTAAAGATTTTTTTGCGTTTTTTGGAAAAACGACCCCTTATGGTAAAATTTTCAAAATTCCGTTCCGAAAGTTTACATGGCGATACCGATTGACGTTGTTTTGTTCAAATGTCGTAAAATTTATCCGACGGGAAATCAGTGAAATCGTGCGTTATTTGCCTGACCAAAAACAATTTCGGCTGCCTTTCAAACTGTCGCTACTGCACGGATCGCACCTATAATCTGCCAGGGCCAGCCCCTAATATTTGGCTCACATTGTTTTAGATTTCATCCAAATCGGTTCACCTTCGGCGGAGTTATTGCCGAACGCGTGAAGACCGTTTTTGCCCGTAGAGTATTTACATGATAAGCTCTCCGAGTATATATAAAGTACAGTGAATAGCAGTTGTATTAGTGACAGGTGTATTTTGGCTTTTGAATAAGCCAAATTTTTCATATTTCACTTTCATATTACATTTGAGATCGCACCAACATTTACATGCGCAATGGATCAGAAGACTGGAAAAATTGGCCTGATTTAGGTGCTGGCAGTGTGCAAGCTATGTTGTAGATACGTTCCCGTACCTAGGGTCCCTGATTACAGAAGATGGCGAGTATACCACGGAATTCCATACCATATGTTACACAGGGGCAGGCGATCAGAGCACCACTGCAGAAAATATGGAAAAGTCCCAGCATGCCGATTACAACGAATTACAAAGATACCACTAAAGAAAGCGCTAGTGTGGACAGTAGCAACATACAGCTGTAAAAGCTGGACACTCAGAAAGAATGAAGAAACACGTCTTTACGCCTTTAAGATGAAAAGACTGAGAAAGATTCTGCGTGTTTCTTGAACAGCAAAGAAAATGAGTAGGTTCTTGAAGAAGCTGGAGTAAACAGGGGACTGTTGTACACTCAAAGTTTAAGGAAGCTAGAATGTTATGATCACACCAAGCGATTTCAGGCTAAGCCCGCCCGTGGACCACTTTGATGCATGACCTGTTATGAAGCCCCAGTCTTGGCCGTCTACACCAGGGGGACGCTAAATTCGCGGGGGTAGAAAACGAGGGGGTGGAAATTGTGGCACCATAATGCAGGCGTGCAAATCGCGGGAGTGGAATTCTCGGTACCAAACATCAGGGCTGGAAAACGCGGGAGTGGATATCTCGGGAGAACAAAGAGTATGGAAAAAGAAGCGATAATTATTGTGGACTGTATTGACTGAAAATCGCGTAATAATATTCGGATATCAATTTAGCATAATAGAACATCGATGTGCTATCAATACCACATCGACTTAATTTGGAGTGCAACGTTTGATGAAAGACGAGCAAATGATTCGAACGTATGCTGGACAAAACCGGGCTGCGTAGACTTCTTAGATGCCGTTGTTCCATTTTGCATAGGCAGTTGTTAAGAGCAAGTCGCCGTGCTTTGCTTTTGGCGTTGCCACTCCTGCCCGTCAGCCACACTGAATTGACGTTTCAGGACGTCAGAGCGACGATCGGTGCAGACACGCATAAAAACATGCACCAGTCGTTATGACAACAGCGCCTATACCCGCATATACAGTTCCTGCGTGCTGCAAGCTACAGCGTTGGAGCTCACAGTGCACTTGTGCATGAAATCAACTGCGACTCGGACGACGACGATGACGAAACGACTGATGCAGGAGAAGTGGTAGATGCACAGACAGCGGATGATCCACAGCAGAACGACGTCTGCGAGGTGTGCTTAGTAGCTGCGTGGAGCAAGTTAAACAACAGCAACTCAGATGCCCGCTTGGTCGCCCGGAAAACCAGATGGTGTTGTGGTTGTTCTAACTATCCGTTTAGACGGCTGGCATTTTTACTGTCCGTCCGTCTGTCTGTCTGTCTGTCTGTCTCTCTGTAACGTTCATGAATTGTGATCACATATTTTAGTGCAATAAACAACAATTTCCAGTGGTCGACAACTAACTTTGTGTAAGAATAGTTTTGGTTAGGTGAATTTTGGCTTTCCATAATCGCTTCTTTCGCGTTTTCCACCCCTATATTCTGGTGCCATGATTTCCACTCCCGCGTTTTCCGTCGCCCCACACCAGCAAAAACGTCGAAGCAACAGGCAACAATGTCGAAGCAACGTTCGAATTTGTTGCCAAAAACCGCAACAATGTCGAACGAGTTTATCGTAAAATTTCGTCCTTTCGACAAAATCGAAACAAATTGAACATGCTCAATTTGTTTCGACTTTGTGTAAAGTACGAAACTTCGTTCGACATCGTTGCCAAAAACGACAGCCATGTCGAAGCAACGTTCGATTTTGTCGAAGCGACATTCGACTTTGTAAAAAGAATCGTTCGACTTGTAGCATTCGACAATGTTGCTTCGACATTGTTGACGGTATGAACGGGGCTTTATGAACCACTTCCGTGTAATCCAGATATATTGCAAACTGGACCACTCCGATGCATAATCCATGTATTGTCAAGATTGGATGAATCCGTTCGCAGCCGCGGGGGATGACAAGTCGGCGATGCGGCCTTTTGCGACATTACTTCGGACATTTATTTTGTGAAAAAAACTGCAAAATCCCCCTGATGACTTTAAACACGCCTTGGTGTTAATCTAGTTCGCTATGAACGTAATCAAAATCGAATAAGGCCACGGCGGTCTTGTCGGTCAGGGATGGTTCTAGGCAGTAGTGGAAATGACAACGAAACGCATTGGAGCACGATCCAGATTCCAGGCATGCGTCGTCGGCAATAAATTCTCTTGTGACACTATATGAACACTATCGCCTAGAACATGCACGCACCACGTTTCATTGCACAAATTTGATGAGACTCGTATAGTGTAAGTGCGCTCTGACCGACGTGTATAATCACGGAGCATAGCTTTCCTGTTATCTCACAAGGTGATGCATAACGACAGCCATACGCAGGCTATTTCTTCATTGTATACAGCAACGACATCATTATTTTCGCGCGCAAATAGTTTGTTCATAATGCAAATAAAGTATATGCTACATATAATGCGCGCATTTTTCATTGTAGGCCTACCATATCGATGCAACACTGCAAGATAAAATAAAGTAATTTTCACCCCAAAAATAAAGAACATTCTTAAAACGAAAGATTCAAATGCAGTATTTACCGCGCGACTTTGTGCCAGCGCGGTATATGCTGTGTCCTTGTATCCGTCCGTCCGTCTGTCTGTCTGTCTGTCACATGTCGGTGCAATATCAAAACGCCTATAAACATCAACACGCAAGCAACCTGTAGGCCCAACGATAGCCAATGGCCTCTAGTTTTCTGACGCCAACGACCACCGGTAGCTGTTGTCCAGTCTCCCATCTTATTCAAGAGACGGCTCCGCTTCTTTAGGCATGTGGCACGTGCTGACTTTCAGCAGGATTACCATCGGGTTATTGCGGCGACGCTCCGACCGCCCAGTCATTGGAGGAGACCTTACGCACGCCCACGTTTCACGTGGCTGATGGGGATCAATTCTGATGTGCAGTAAATTAACATTGGGATCCACTCAGCCTAGAGAAAAGCCAGTGACCGTACACTCTGGCGACACATCGTCGACAAGGCAACACTCCATCAGGGGCCACGCCACTGACGAGAGAGGAAGACCGTGACGAAATTCAATGCATCTCCCGCAACGAGGGCGCCAATCTTATGGGTTTACACCATACACTGTACTGTAGTAGAAGAAAGCTGAGTGAGTGGCGAGTGCTCGATTAAGCTGATCAAATTCCCGCAAGTCGCAGTAGAGATAGACGCAACACTCACTGTGACAATATTGACTAGTGATGGGAAAATCGATGCGAATTGATTGGAACGAATAATGTACAGGGCGCTTGAGACAGTCAATTTTCTTACCGACAACTTCGCCAGATATACCGGGTGGGCCAAAAAAGTGATACCTCTCGTACTATGTAATATATGTACGAGAGATATCACTTTTTATGGCCCACCCTGTAGACTGATTTTAAAAATTCTTCCAAGGCAGACTCATCAGTGCATTTGTAACAAAGTATTAGTAGAAGGTCCCCCTATTTCTTAATCACGTTGCTACACTACCTTGTGATTTATCGTTAATCAGCGTACACATTTCAGGTTGTTGCTGTTTTTCTGACATTAATATTTCACAGTGTAGTGTAGCGACGCATTTGAGAGATGATGGGATATTTTTATTTTACTACAAATTTACTGCTAAATCTGTCGGTTGAAACATTTTGAAAATCGGTCAGATTTGGCAAAGTTAGCGGCAAAAATATAGTGGCACCTTTTTTCCGGACACGGTGTATATGTGATTGCATTTTACTCTGTTGTAAGTGTATGTTTTAATCTAGCCTCATGGCTACAATATACCAATAAACTTATCTACTTACTTACTTATATTGCATTACTCTCCGCTTGCAGCCAGTTTAGAACTAGATTGCTGTATTGTGTTGAATGAACACAATACAGTATTCGCCTCGAATCGGTGCGCTATATGTAACAGGTGTTTCCCTGGGCCCACCCGAATCCTCGACGCAAGCGGCATCTCAATCGCTGCAGCCGTTTTTGCCGGGCTCAATAGGTGACAGACCGACTGACAGACCGCCAGACCACGCTATTCGGTCGGTATCAATAGGCGGAGCGCACAGTGGAGAAGCCAAATTCTGTTATTGTCTACGGCTAGAACAAGTATTTAATTGAAGCAGTTGACTCGACAGATCGGATCAACTTCAGCAAGTTTACATGGCGACACCGATTGTTGTTGTGATAAAATGTCGTAAAATTTTTCTGACGGGAAATCGGTGAAATCGTGAGTTATTTACCATACCATTAGAAATACAAAAATTCGGCTCCCCCTCAAACTGTCGCTACTGCGTGGATCGCGCTCAAAATTTGTCAGGGCTAGTCCCCAACATTTGGCTCACAATGTTCCAAATTTCATCCAAATTGGTTCACTGTCGGTGGAGTTATAGCCGAACGCGTATAAGCCGTTCTTTTGGCCAATAGGGTATTTTCATGATTCGCCTCGAATACATTCGAAGCGAATAATAATAATAATAATAGTCGTTTGACTGTACGCAAGTCTATTCCCATGGCGTTTGTCATTATGAAACTGTTGAGCGCTGACGAGCGGCAGCGTTGTCAATAATTGTTATACATTTCTGTAGCATCTGCTCGGGTTAAACGTAAACATAATATGTTGACTGTGCGACGTCAGTGGCGTCACCTATCGTAAAGCCATTCGCCTTCGGGCGGCGCCGGTGTATTTTCCCGTCGCGCAGTAATTAGGCCTACGGACTCCGGTCGCATTGCGTATGCATGTGGTATTGCATAATGCAACGCCGTATATAATATTCACACGAGTCGTCAGCAAGATCGATTACTGCTGGTCGGTGTTGGTCCGGCCAGATCACGGACATCCTCATCAGTTCCGCCGCCGGACTCGTGTTACACCGCTTTCTCTGCGACGTTCATTGGCCGCGGGTCCATGAGGAGCGGATCCGGTTCCGCCGTTGTGTTGTGATGTAGGCCTACCGCTGTTTGAACTGTCGTCCTGTCTTGCTCAGAGTGTCCGTCGTGGGCAGCTCAAACAAGACGAGAGTCGCCGCCGCCTTTGTTCATCTGCGTCGACCACGACTGTTCCGACCCGTCGATGATCAACATTGCGGACCCCGCGCGATGCATCCCGGTCACCGTCGCTCGGGATTGCCGAACTGCTGCATCACTGAATATACCTTCCGCCGTGACCCGAAGACATCTTATAATGGATCCACCTTTATCAGTCGTTGAATCGACTTACTTCTCTTCCTGTCACGCGGACGATACAAGTAACTTACCCTGCAGCGCTTTCGCGACATTGCGACTATATTCAGTCCATGAAAAGTATATGTCTCTCAGGAAAGGCGCTCGTCGACACTGTGATTAGGCCGACGAATGATGTGTGACGCAAATTTAGTCTGGAATAGTACTTCACGGAATCAGCGCTAGCTTGGCTGTCCTGTTATACTAGGAAACAGCGTGCACATGCGACCTACTGTTATTGGGTCAGTGCTCTACATAGCCATACACCGTGGGTTGGCGAATAGAAATGCTCTAATAAGCTTATTTCTGTTTTAGTTACCGTACCGCAAGAATGCGATCTTTTTATAATTTGCCTCTGAATGCAAGTAGGCCTACATTGTAAACTGGGACAAAATTTGGGCTACGATCTAACTTCTTAACCAGTTTTCAAACTTTTAGCCTATACATATCATATCGTCACCCGCTTCTAAATTTTTCCATCGCATTACAGACGTCTCCCAAAATAAAGAACGTAATGCTAAAGCTGCAATTTAGCAAGAATGAATGAAATTTATACTTTATTTCTTCCCCGAGCACTTCACAATAAAACTGTCTGAATTGTTGTTTTTGTGAACTCGATGAACATTTTGGTCAAATATTTTGGTTGCGTCGACGAGGTGAATTGAATCGTAAGCTACTTTGTGGGGAGAGGCAACTTATAGTTTTTCTGGTAACACCACTAGTGTGGAAAACAAGCCTGCAACCGCAGATAGCCACTTCGCCCTTGTGCCGCCATCTGGCGAACTAGACGAAACATAGACATAAGTCGTGCTTGATTTTGGTCCACTGGCCTAGTTTTATGAAAACATGACGTCATCCACCAAACCGGAAGTACATAACGTATTGCACTGTCGTCAGAGGAAGACCAAGCCACGGCCACGGGTAACGTGTACATGGAATCTCGTGAAATAATTCGACGTGTTTTACCGCGCGACGCTATGATAGCGCGGTATTTTCACCGACGACCGTCACCAGTTTGTCACATTGAGCGTCCACCTAAGTTGCCATGACAACGCATGCGACGTTGACGTGCAGTTGCGAAATTTTCTAAGTCTACAGTTTGGGACAAACTTCCAGATGCTGTACTGCACATGGCGGTCGAGTGCGCTAACCACTCGGCCACATGGGCAGGTCTATGTCGAGGGGCAGCCGCTCAGCCAAAAAAAAGCTTGATCTGCTCATCCGTTTTGACAGCACTCGGACTTGTGACGAACAGACAGACAGACACAGGACGAGATCAGCTAATACCGCGCTAGCACAGCGTTGAGCGGGTAGAATGACCAGACTCCTGATACAAAAAATTCTTAAAGTTGTTGCCTCCCACGATCTCACCGCCGCTCTCGCTGGCTTACCTTACATAGCGTGCCAAAAATAGCAGACCGACTTAGCACCCTTGACATCTAAACTAAGTCGTAATTTCGCCTCGAACGACGCCGGCCAAGTCGAGAGGCCATTACGGCCAACTGCACGTGGCCATTAGCCCACTAAGTGTGTGTAAGTGGCGACATATGGCAGCTGCCGCCAGGATTAATACAAACTCCGACCTAGTGACGTTACGTTATCCCGTGGTGCTCATTACTGCTGACCTCAGTGCGATGCAGTTTACTTACTGATTTTTACTTCGCCTCCGGTAGGAGTGCGAAGTATTGTGACCAGCGTGTCTGTCTGTTTGTCTGTCTGCTCGCATTTATCTCCGAAAACACGCGTCTCAATGTCACCAGATTTTCTGTGCATGTTGTCAGAGCAGTAGCTCGATTCTCTTCCGACGGCAATGCGATACGTTATGTACCGCACTTTAGGTTTTGTGTATGACGTCATGCTTCCCTATAATGGAAGAAATCAAAGACGACGCATATGTTACGACCAGTTCGCCAGGTGGCGGCGCCAGTCGGGCGTCAGACAACGTTGTTTGGTCTAGATCGCCAGGTGGCGTCGCCGGGGGCAAAGTCTGCCACCTCTGATTGCATTCTGTCATTCTTGTTTCCACGATGTTAAACCTCGCAACGATCCAGCTTTTTCTAGTTCCATTTTGTCGCCCAGTTCATTGTCTCCGCTGCCCCTCACCAGCGCTAAGTTCCTCGCCCGGCGACTAAGATCGTCCGGCGGGAGGATTGGACATGTGTCCGGCTGAGCCAATTAGTCCTCGCGGACAGACGGAGGAGCTACGGACGGACTGACGGTCCTACCTTGACGCTGATGCTCATGGATTTAAATAGCTGTATACAGTACTAGAACTCCACCCTCGCGCCTAATTATATATAGCCTAGTCAACAGATGCACAGACACAGAAGATCACTATAGAAACTATTTGGCTTGCACGTTTCCGTTCATAAAGCCCATGGAATATTTTCAGACTAAAGATGAGAACTGTTCAGCAGATTTTATTGACAGTTTTAAAATGCATGCTAGATACAGTCATTAAAACGATATCTAAGCCCGATAAGCTCCAGTCTCTTGAGATACGCTGTAGCAATTACTGAGTCAATGAAGCAGCGTTACATGACGTAACGTGTTCGGCGTTTTGTGTCGATATCTAGCGTCGAAGACAGCAAGTTTCCGCTAATGGGCATCAACGTCTGTTTTTTGAACGCATAGGCTAAGCGAGTACTCATTACCGTACTCGCAGAAGTAGGCACAGCATGTGCGAATCCACTACAAAAGGAAAATCTATTTAACGCCGGAAAGGCCCGAGGAGCTTATTTATGGACCGTCTAACAGACTGCAGCAACATAATATGTCTTCATTGTAGCATCACCGACCATCCAACTGTTTGGTCTTGTCACACGATCGTCGTCGCCTATGACTTCCGGCAACGTCGAGGATGTAAACCGAGGCGACATAAAACATTGACTTGCACGGCGCACTGCAAGGCTAACCATTCTAAAATACCGTAGGCCTAATGTTCGTCTTGACTATAATCAAGCTGACCTTTAACGTGCATAACGGTGCGTTGCAACTGCCGAAGTCGCAAGTCTCGATTGTTTCAGGAACTACTTTGGTTGTCTCTTCCTGAACGCACCAAATGCCGACTGGCCGTTATCGGAACAACATGGCTGCCGGGTACCATGGCAAGAGACATCCAGTGGGCCGCTGACACAGACTCCCGATAGCGACTCTGCTCGTCGGCAGCGCGGACTAGACTTCACACTGTCGGCAGCTGTGCTTTTGGTGCTCGTGTATACCACTCACCAGGAGGCGTAGGCGGGCTTAGCTAGCTGGGGGGTCCAGTATGAGGGGTCTTGGGGACGAAGTCCCCCAGAAGTTGAAGCTCATATAGCATTTTTGCAGAAAAACATTGAGCCACATTAGTTTGCACAGAGGGCACACCCTACGTCAAAAAATTCTCATCGAATTTTTGAAATCTGACAAGTCACCCTTGTGGTGACTGGATGGGACTGGGGGTCCGGACCCCCGAAGCCCCTTAACCAGCTTCGCCCCTGCCACTCAAAATGACATCTGTCACAACAGTCAGTAGTTTAAGAAACATCTGACCATTCATTCTTTTCACTGTTCCTTCCCGTCATCATCATGACTAATTGCTTCAGGCTATAGCTTTGTTACCGTGTCCTTATGTGGATCCATTTGATTGAAGTCGTTCCGCCCATGCAGTGTCTAATTTAACGTTTACCGGCAAGTTCCTGGAGCGATTCGCTGTCAACCGTTTTCACGAGCACGCTGGCGCAAACGTTTCCGGTCAACCATGCAGTCTGCATACATGTACAGACCGCGCGACATTCCACTGAGACAGCAGTTCGCGTTCTCGACGAGACCTAACGTGAAGTAGACTCCGGTAAAGTCTACGCTCTTGTATTATTGGAGTTAAGTGCTGCATTTGATACGGTGGATTACTCGATCCCGCCGACAGTGCTGGAGGACAGATTCGGCGTTATAGAAGGCGTGCTTGATTTGATTGGTTCTGGTCATACCTGACCGGTCACACTCAGTGCGTTAGCGCATCAATTTGAACTCATCTCGCCGATCGATGCTTGGAAGGCTGTGCTACTGACATTCGAGAATGGTGTGCACAACGAAGACTGCAACTGAATCCTGAAAATACCGAATTGATCTCGTTCGTAGGACGTGCAAATCTGGAACGGTTGCAGCCGTCTTGGACATGTGGACATTGAGTCGGCTGATTGCGTTCGCGACCTGGGCGTTTTACTCGACAGTTTAACACTGAGTATGCATCAGCACATCGCCAGAGTGACATCAACATGTTTTTCACATACATTATATTTATATTTATTTAATACCAAAAGGGCTAGTTAGCCTCTTACAATGATACATGCAATAAAAATGAAACAGTAAAATTGCACATATACAATGTCCAGGAAGGTGTTACCGGTAGTTCTAAATAAAATTCATTTACAATACCGTACCAACCAATACGTTTGAAGTAAAACTATTACGAAATCTATGCACTGACTCAAAATAACATCACCAAGTGGAAGATCATTCCAAATACGACTGACTCTATAGCTAAAATAATTGTATCTAGCAGTAGTTTGCCATCTTCCGTGGCTCCGCGAGCTCAGCCGTATACTCGACATGGACGCCCGAAAGCGGCTTGTCTACGCTCTAATACTGACACGTCGTGTAGACTACTGTAACTCTGCATGCGCTCGCGGGTCTGTCTGACTGCGCTCTGTCGTCACTGCAGCGAGTACTTCACGCTGCCGCTCGGTTTGTCCTCCACTGACTACCGGTGCATCAACGTATTGCATAAGCTGTCGATCGTTCCAGTTTCGATGCTACCTGGAAAAACGCATCTGCGGTCGGCAGACAAGTGGAATCAGCTACCTACATCAATCCGTCAAATGGACAGTAGGATATCGGGATTCGGGACGTTCAAGCGCCATCGAAAAACTAGTCTTTTACGGAAGCGTACTGCGCGCCTAATTAACTCATTACTTTTAGCCAAACTATTATTTCCGTTAATTTTCGGTTATTTTGATAAGCTTTATTTACCGCAAATGTTAGTAACAATATAAAAATACACAATTGAAGATAACTTAACTAAGAAAAGAGAAAAAAACACACACACTCAAACAAATGGCATGTACTTTTATTGTATTGTATTTTATGTCATTTTATTCTGTTCAGCGCCGCTGACCAGTGTTTTAAGCGGCGTTATACAAATTCATTTTGTGATTGTGACCGATTGATTGTAGTTTTTAATTTACTTGGACCTGCCGTTTGTATTAATAACAAGGCAGTCCATGAGGGCAGACTTCGCCTCGCCCCGTAATAATGCTGTCCGCCACGCTACCAAATCAAATCGTTTGCTGCCAGCGATGAGCCAGTCTACACGGAGTGACGGGTCGCTCGTCGATGACCACGACCGCCGACCCACTGTATGTGCACCATTATGCACAGAAACGGCAATTACGGAATTACATAACCTATTGCCCTGTCGTCAGATGATTTATTTATTTAACGTCATATACAGACCGCAATTACAATAGTACCAAGGCTACAAAATAGCACTTACAGGCACCAACCAAAAAGAAAAAGAAAAAAAACAAAAACGTTAAGAAACATACAGCGTACTCTACTAAGTGTCTAAACTCCGGCAATATAGAATCGTTCTACTGTTGCACAAACTTTGACAAATATGAGGACCGAGCCGCGGCTACACGTAAGCAGTACGGGTAATTTCGTAAAATTCGGACGTTGTAAAAGTTCGCCAATTCATTTGTCGATGGCCTCTGACATTGCTGCCAAACCAACCAACTCGGGCTGTGCGTGCGCCCAGCCGCTGCCGTCCACACCATCGCCATTTATTATTGTTACTGTCGCCGACAACCGACGTTCGTTTTACTGTCCCATTGAGAGTTGAAGGCCGAGTCGACATAGAGGAACTTGTAGCGTGGGTGCACCGACCATGACCGAGGCTGTAGATTGTAGTGCCTGTCGTGATAAACACAACAGACCGCTCTGGGATTCGATTCCTGGATACATCGCAGTTAGTCAGCCGTGTTGCCGCTAGCCCGCCCGGCATCGCGATGCCGCCGGCGGGCTTATGTTTTACCGATGTTACTTCCTTTTTCAAATGTCGTCCTCTCATTCGACAACGGGTACTATGGCCACAAGTTTGGCTCATTTGCATAGGTGATGAATGCACGTAGGCTAAATTACGCTGTGCGCTGGTTTTTAAAGGTCATTCGCTAGGTGGCAGTAGCATAGACAGTTAGTAAATAAATGAGAAATGCACAGTTGCATTTGTGCATGCCTGTCGGGCTACACGTTGGGCTTTGTTCCGCTTTCTAGTTTTAACTCTGGTGTCGAAACTGGAGAAATTCTCAAAGTTACAGGCATTCACATGCGCTTGGTAAACTATTATTTCGGAAACTACGTTATTGGTACTACAGATCGCTAATAGGAATAATGATATAAGCTTATGACCTACGAAATAGAGCGAACTCGGAAGAATTTTTACGAGTGTCGTTTAAGATAATTAAGTTATTGCAAGCTTTGCCAAGTGCAATATCTCGTACAGCTGTGCAGCAGTTGACGAGATTTTGAGTGACGTAGAGCACCAAGCGATTCATCTGCAGTAATAAGCTTCTTGTCTCCATGGACAGTAGGCAACATGTATTATAATACACTGTGTCTCAAAAAACGACACTGCTTTGGCTTGCTATAACTTCGACGAACATCGAACGATTGTGATAATTTTTGGGAGAAGTGTTGGTAAGAAGTAAGCAATCAAATGATACTTTATCTAACGGGACGTAACACGACCGGCCCGCAGTGCATGCAATGTCGGCCGCCCGACCGCCCACGAGCCCGGCGGACGGCCGGTGGGACCTCCTGCAGAGTTCCCACGCATGGGCGGAGTTTGGTTCAGAGGTTCGGGGGGTATAACATAACGAGCGCGGGAGCGTGAGCCTATAACGACGGTCTGGTGGCGAAGCCCTTAGCGGGGTCCAGCCCCTGGTCAGGATGTCAGGGGGCAAAGCCTCCTGAAGCTGATAGACGTTATAGGGATCAGACGTCCAAAATAAGGGGCAAAATCACCTCATTTCAGCTTTTTCCAGTGTTTTAAGGAGATAACATTGTACGGCATTTCAGCACTCAGCTTTTTACAGTCTTGTGGGCGATTAAATCGGTAACATTCTGGACATATCTTTCGCAACATACAAGTCGTTGCCTCTGTTTAAGTAGACCACCCACTGTGCATTTGGTTTCTTTTGTTGAAAGTTTTCATCGTGTGCACTTGGTAACAGGGATGCGGAGTCAGAGTCCCCGAAGTCTGGATTCTAGCCCAGGGCCGGAGTCGGAACATGGCGAGCAAGAGTAAATAAGTAATCGAAACAATAAATTTGTAAATGCTTACTAAATAAACAGAGTACATGCCTACAAATGCCAAGAAAGTACGCTACTGCTGCGAACTGGCAATTTGTTGTTGAAATTGTTTTACGTTGCCTTGATTTTGTTACCGGCGTGCGCACGCTAGCATTGGACAAAATTTTTGCTGCAATCTGAGCTCATGGGGGGAGGGGGCTGAGCCCCTAGCCCCTTACAAACTCCGCCCATGTTCCCGCGTCGCGTTCCCACGCTCCCGGCGGCCGGCCGGCTTGTCACTGTTACAGACGACGACGACAGACGACAGACGACGACAGACTCCAGCCAGCAAAACAATACTGGCCCCTTAAGCAGGCCAGTAATAAGTAACATGATTATTACAGTACACCTGTTTGAAACGTTTCTAGATCCCACATCAAGTAACGTTCAGCAGGAAATGTTCAATGTGCAAACAGTTACGACGACAGTTACGACAGTTACGATGGGGTTCACACCACCACATCGACCGTATACCGGATGTATACAGTAACCCGGACCCGCTTCCGCCGCCAACCGAGCCTTTTCTTAAGTTGCCTACCGGAAAGAGCGACAAGCTCTGCTGCTCCAGAATATTCGAAAGATGCGAGCGCATCGCGTGAACGTCGACGGCGGCTTGAACTGTTGTCGGTTTGCCAGCAACAGCTAATGCCACTGCATGGGCCGCAGCAAACACTCCGCAGTCGACCGCGTTCGGCTGCGGAGTGCTTCGGATGAACTGGGTCGTCACGTACGGAGTCAACGGTCACTGTGGCCGTAAACTGTCGACATAGGCCTACCACAAAGCCCCAAAGCTGCAGTGTGCTAATGCAGTGACCCCCACTGCGCAGGATCATGACGCAGTCGCCGGTAACTGCTACGAACGTGCTTCTGTCCTTCAGGCATTCTATTGTCGATCAACTGTTCGTCCGAATGGCGGAGGTTTCAGCTGCCGAATCCACCACTGATCGCCGGTCACCGTCGGCGACGCCTGAGTCGCAGCCGCGGTGAGGTCGACCTTGATTGCCTTTGCCATATGATGCGGCGTGGTCGGACGATTGGGCGACGGTGCAACTCGTCTTCTATCCTTCGGTTTCTTGGGCGACGCACTTCGTCGTCTTTCAGGAAATGCGTCTTGTGTGTGGGTAACATAATACAAACGCGGCGGTGCTTCCACTTCAACTGATGCAATTTGACGTCGTCTCCAGCGCACTGGCACGACGTCTGAACTCTGTGATGCGGTTGTCGATTACACGTTTTATCTTGTAGTAATAATAAACACGAGGGTGAATTGGTACGTGGGCGGATTTGTCGCGAGCACTACGGAGACTTCGTCATCATGATGAAAGCGATTTCTTCACATGTGCGCAGTCTCCCACGGCGGATCTGTCCGAGGGGATAGTTCTTGATGTGACCACGGGGCCTCTGAGTTCGTCCTCGATCACAGAGTCGTGCTGCTGGCTGACTAGGATCAACAAGTGCTTGTAAATAGCGTGACCAGCCGAAGCTGCCGATGCGCTACGCAGTCACATAGGCGGATTGTTTAGCCTACATTGCATCAGCATCATCATCAGCGCCACCAAAAACAACAACAGCAGCAACAACAGACTAGCAGTGTCAATATATCACAAAGGTCTGCATGCAGCTGCATTCTCGGCTCAAATGACCCGCCATTTTCCATCATTACCGACCCAGCGTGGGTTGCAATTACGACTACAGAAATCGCTGGAGACTCAGCTATCGCCGAAAGACCGCCGACGTTCTGTATCAGTCGAAATCTTGTCACCTGCTGCACAGCTGTACGAAAATCGCATCTGAAAAAAAACATGCAATAGTTAAACGACATTAAATGTCACTCGAGGGCCATCGGAAATGGCGCCATTCGGCAGACCATATCATCATTTATTTGCTTGAAAGAACAAAAATACATTCAAACAAGCAGGAGCACCAAGGCAAAATATGCACCTACTGTCCTTATAAAAGATCATAGTTCAATTCACGCAAACTTCTAAGCCTAACATTACACATGCATAATGATAATAGGAACGATACAAATATAAACACAAAAATGAGGAATACATAACATAAAATACATGAAATTTACTTAAAAGTGAAAGATAAGCACTCGGAAAAATCTGCAAGCTTTATCGTACGTTTGAAAGCTGGCAATGAACCAAAATCAGTGTTGGGTGGTAAACTGTTTATTAGTGGTCTGTAGTAAAATGTCTGTCTTGTACATTTTCCGAGATATCACGACTTATACAATGTACGTGACCAACTGTGACCTTGCGAAGTCCTTCAGAGTCGATGCCTTCATTCAAATCGTAGGCTATGTATACGTAGCCTACGTTTTGAACTGCCGCATACGCTTTCTGGTTTGTATCTAAACATAGGCCTATATCAACTAACACGTGCTACATTTTCGAGATGTGGGAACTAGAAACGTTTCAAACAGGTGAAGTGACTTTCAAGGTCACTCAAGGTCACTGGTACCGGTATTGTTGTCATTCGACAGGCCGCGTATGCTTTCCTATTTCTTCCATTGTATCCACGTGTTTATCTTGTACCGTTGCCAAGATACTGATACAGGTCTATTTACCAAAAATAAAAAAGGTCACCCTCTGGGGTAATCTGTCACGTGTACCGTACCATGGTACCAAGCTAGTATTTCTCACAATTAATACGCACACTAAATTGAGGTGTCTAGCTTCACATTTGTTTGAACACTGTCGTGCAAGACGTAGCCGCTAAAGCAGTTGTCGAAAAAGTAAATGTCTAGACATCATGGCAGTATTGAACTCACTGACGACGACAGCGGCCGCGACATAGAAAAGATCGCGTGACAAAATACCTTTGCATACGATCAGCGTTCGGTCATTCGCTGATTATTTCAGTCCGTCAGTCGGCGAGTGAAATGTCTACAGAAGTTTGACATTTGTTGACACTATAGTCATAATCAATTGGTCTTTTATAGTCACAACAGTTGACAACAGTACTGTTCCTGTCCGTAATACATAGATCTTCGGAGAGTTCCTCATCTTTAAGCAGGACAGTATCCTGATGCGCGGAGCATGTGAGACTATTAACCCTTCTTGTCTGTAACTTCGCTAATATTCAATGTTTCTCAAAAATTTTTTACCGGCAAACTTAACAGTAAGCTTATATTTGTTGTAAAGTTATCGTTGAACAACCCACCACATATGAATAGCGTGGCTACACTACCGTTGATTTGCCATTAATCACAATGCCGGTTTCATAAAAATTGTCGCTATATTCTTGCATGAACGAAGCGTTTATGGTCCAGTGGAATGTGTAATACCGGCAATGATTTCATTACAAATTTGCTGCTAAGTTTGTCGATAAAAAAAAGAAAATCGATGAACGTTTGCAATGGCGAACTTACGGAGGTGTATAGTGGTGCCCCTTTGACTTACAGTATATCGCATACCTTCGAAATGGGTGCTAGAAATAATTTATAACACTGAAACAACGCTCGCTGTAACGTTTCGTCGAAAAACAGGCTTTACAAACATTAAGCTGCTGTGCAATTCAAGCGTCAGGTTTACCGGAGCGGTAACTTCATTAAAGCAAGTGCAAACAACAAACGCACCGCGCACGTAATGTCATCATCATCATCATCACCACCATCATACATACAGTACATACATTGATAATGCGCCTATATTCTTATCCAGTTACTGTATACTGTAACTGGATAAGAATATAGGTGCAGTAGGAATAAGTCACATAGCAGCGAAACTAAAACTAGCTAAAACGGTAACGTGGTAACGTGGTAAACAGTTAGTGCATGAGGTAACTGCTGGATGTTAAAAGCCAATTGAAAGAAATAAGTTTTCAACTGTATTTTAGATTGGTATATCAGGTAAACATTTACGATTTCAGTCATTTTACTGTTTTCCCACCGGGATTGGAACCCGCGTCTTCCTGCATTACAGTTCGACAATATGCCACTCGTCCGTGCGTCTCCGTTAAGGCGCGTTTCCACTCAAAGTGATGTGATGTGATTAAGTCGCCCTATGACAGCCTATTAATTTTCGGCATCCGACCTCAGAGTCTGCAGTTAACGTTACCTCTATATCTACTAGTATAGGTTACTAAATTATTACCTGGTAAGTCCATGTCGGTGGCAATACTTCTCCAACAATTTTCTTTTACTCCGTTATTCCGATATTCGGCGTGTTGCTGGTTATAAAAAACTTGAGAAACCTCGATCTAATATAATAAGCTTGCCGTCATTCATTTTTATTTATTTATTTATTTTTGCGATCAATGACGTCATGCTGACGTCAACGTCGTCGCGTCTCATTGGCTAGCTAGATCACGTGACTCTTGCAGTGATGCAACAAAAATTTCTAGCACGACAGAAATTCAAACACGTTGCATCACATCACATCACGTTCAGTGGAAACGCTCCTTTATTGTCCGGCGTCGTCACACTGGTGACGAAAGCACCGTTGGCTCTGTTGTTATCATGCTCAGCAGCAACAGTAGCGGCAGTAGCATTAGCACGAGTGACGACTTAACACAACAGCGACGAGGCGATGGCTTAAGCCGCCGTAACACCAACAACAATATCGAAGCTATATAATGCCACAAGTCGAACGATTCTTTCGACAAAGTCGAACCGAATGGAACGTGTTCAATTTGTTTCGACTTTGTGTCGAAAGGATGAAATCTTACGAAAAAACTCGTTCGACATTGTTGCCAACGGCAACAGTGTCGCAGCAACGTTGGACTTCGTCGAAAGAATCGTTCGATATTCGACGATGTTGCTTCGACGTTGTTGCTGGTGTGGACGGGGCTTACTACGGTAATCGCCGTTGATCACTTGCAGAAAGCAGAGCTTTTCTTTCTCTATGCAGTGGCCTAACCATGGCCTAATAAACACGTTCCATTCGTCCTAATGACGATTAAAAGCATCGCCCGCAGGCAACGCGATTCGAGCAGCATGCACTGCAGAGAAAAACAAGAAGCTCAGCTATCGCCGAGAGACCCGCGCGACGCTTTGTATCATTCGAGATGTTGATGAATTACGCATACTCATCGCATGTCAGTCTGAGGAGCACTTTCAGCAATTGCCTCGTTTTATTCCGCTACCCTCATAGTTTTGTACACGCATCGTTCTAGTAAGCTCAACTCAACTACCGCACAACCAGCATGCGATGCCCCGTGTCACATAGGCTATACATAAGTGAACATGGGTGTCATCAACCGACTTTCATACGACCAACCTTGTTGATGTCAATTGGACCGTAACTGTGATCACCAAAGTGTGACAATCACCAAAGTTGTTGATAACACCGCGTCTTCTTCCGCCAGTGCACCGTCGTGGACGCGGACCACCGTGGCGGATGGACGCAAACTTTCGGCGGTAAGTCTGAGCCGAAGTCTTCTTGACGAGTCAAAAAAAAATTTGGAGTCCCCGTTGGGGACGGTCCCATCGGAATTTCGTGGAGATCTTTTGCGTCTCTGGGCTACTTGCAGCGGCATTTCTGAAATTCTACATTTAGCCGTCTTAGTAGTACACGGACTTGTGACGAACGGACGGACAGACAGCGGTCTGCTGACGGACTCGCGATGATAGCAAATACCGCACTAGCATAGCGTCGCATGCGTAAAAATCACGTTTAAAAGGCTTGAAGTAGAAATGACCTTGCTGGTGACTCAAGGTCATCGACATTGCCTATATTTGATAGGTAATATATCACTTCTTATTGATGGTCTGTAGCAACAAAGTCGCTATATGGCACCGTTTCCGAGATATTACCACATATACAGTGTACGTGAATGGCTGTGACTTTGAAAAGTACTTGGTTTTCGAAAAGATAGTTGAAATTACAAGCCACGTGCGCTTTTCCATTCATGTGTAGGCTAAAGATAGGTTTATCGTATATAGATAATACACGATGTACTTCCGGAGGTATGTGAGATGGAAATGTTTCAAAGAGCGAAAGTGGCCTTCAAGGTAACTAAAGGTAATGGTGCCATTCGATAGGCCATATACGATTTCCTATTATTCTTCTATTGCAACTCTCTCTACCTCGCACCGTATTCAATATATTATCACTAATTTCCTAAAATATAAAGAGGTAACGTGACCACGACCATATCTCTTTCGGGGTTTGTCTATCACGCATGCACTAGTACTCTTCTCTGTTGTATCAATAAGCAGACGACATTTGAAGTGCCTAGCTTGACGGATTCGGAAGATATGATTGGAGGCAAAACTTAAAAACAGCGGGTCACCCACCCTGACCATGACCATTTTAGGGGTGGTTTGTCATCCAAAAGTTAGGACTTGACATAGTCTATGTGCTAAATCTGAAACTTTAGCTTCAACCGTTCCAGAGATATCACTGGTGGCTTCAAAAATTAAAAATGGTTCACGTGACCTGACGACGCGTCTTTTCAGAGATGCTTTGTCATCCATGGGCTAGCACTTGCTAAGGTCAACCCATGTGCCAAATTTGACATCTCCATGTCCACCCACTACGGCGCTACGAAGATATGAAAGGCGATAGAAAATGTGGAAATGAGGTAGTTTGTGGTAGTTATGGATCACCCAAGGTGACTGAAAATAGCGCCATTCGATCAAGCGCAAAAGAGTTCTTATTAGCCTTCCATAGTAACTATGTCGCTATATTGCCCCGTTTCTGAGATTATAGCGAGATATTGGTCCAAAATCGGCGATTTGAACCTACCCCACCTCTATTTGGCAACCCCGTTGGGGTGACCCTTTTAAAATTTCGCCTAGATTTTTGGCACCAGAAAACTATAGTCCCTGGGCTATCGTATAGCGTTTTTGCGGGATCTTAGGTTTAGCCGTCTTAGTAGTACACCGACTTGTGACATACAGACGGACATACAAACGGACACACACATGATGACGGCAAAACCGCGCTAGCATAGCGTCGAGCGGGTAACAGGAGAAATAACTTCCGTTCGCCGCCTCTGTGGCCGCCGGCGATGTACACCGGCGGAGGTTACAAAAACGGCTGTAACGACGTTGTATGTCGAAATAATCGAACGCTAATGCAATAATAATATCCGCACGTTTGTTTTATACGCCGATACGGTTCCAACTGAATACCTGCTCCACTGGAATCGGACGAGTGTGTGTTTGCCATTCAACACGACGCAAAGTGCGACGTAAACATTCGATCTTGTGATGCACTGTCTCGTTCAAAGAGTCGTGATAATTTATCCGTATAACTACTATTCGATAATCCATGCTCGTAGACAGACTAACCACAAACAACTCAACTGAAGAACATTATCGTGCTGGACCAGATGGTCTAGGGCTAATTCAGTGGTGTATTCATGGAATGCCACTGCCAGTAGGCCACAGTATCGCCCTTTGAAAGTAAAAAATAGAGTATCCTACTATTTCTGATTTTATGCATAGAGTTTGTGAAAATCAACAGAAAATGCCGTAGAAGTACTTCAGCCAATAAATAACGAAATTCTGCATATAATGTCAAAAATTGTTGTCGCTCACTGTGCTCGATCGATTAGGGTCTCAATCAATCCATTCTATAGAATCCCCCTCTGTTGAATCATGAATACGTCACGTGTCCCAGTTCATGCTTTCCGGTTCACCCTGCGTCCGCCACTACTGCGATACGACGGGACCGCTGAAAGGATCGTGCGCAGCGCATCTCGACGAACTGAAAGAATTCATTCACGATCTTCGCCGCGATTTATTGATAGGCTTAACGACATCTGACGTAGAGACGACGCGACGACTGAAGCGCGCGACTGCGATATTGCCGCCAACTAGCCGAGTATGCGGCATTAACCTTTAACTGCATGGCACAGAAACGAAGGCCCTTAACGAGCGACCGTTGTCCATTGGATTTAATATGAGGTCATTCACTATAGACACTGGTCGCTGACACAGTGAATAGGTTACAGCTGCCATTTGCCACTGAGCTTAGTCCTATTTTCTCTGAACCAAATGTAGCAGCCTGTCCACCAAGGCCACCCTAACTACACTGCGTCTCAGGGAAAAACGTCTCACATCTTGCTTACTACAATGCTTTTTGACACACACTGTATATTCTAAGTAGAACTATATTTACCGACGACGAGGGTATTTACGGGTGTAGGGTTTTTAGCGGCGTTTGTCTGTCTGTTTGTTTGTCTGTCTGTTTTTCCGCAGGATATCTCAAAAACCGATATAGCTAGAAATAGGATCACCAAACTTGACGTAGAAATGTTTCACGATGAGTTGTGCAGGAAACCCATTTATGTTTGGGTCAAAAGGAGTTATAGTAAAAAATAAAGTGGCACGTTTTTATGTCCCACGGTGTAGTTGAAAGTGTTGTCTGTGTGTCTCTGTGTCAGCAATACTATTAAGAGCGTTATGGATAAGTTTTCGTTCTTTCACCGTGCACTGTAATTCGTCAGCCGCTCATGCAACGGAAAAGTCGCATTGTAGGGTCCACATACTGACCAAACGCCCATCGAGACGCGGAAAGCAGAAAGGTGCGGATAATCACATCGGCTTGGCGAGTCGAGTTGATTTAGAGTCGCATATGTGCGCGCTTCGTATTAATCGAGGGACGAAAACGGCTTTGACGAGAGAAGACATCACAAGGGCGGCTTCTACTAACGCCTCTGTTGCTATTTCTAGAACTGTGCCGACCAGCCTGTTACTGGGAGATCGTCGTTATTGACAAGGCCCAGCGTCCTATGGGTTTACGACGCAGCACGCAGGGGGCGTGACCCTATACGACGCATATTGCTTTTGGTACTTTGTCAACGAAGGTTGGTGGCTTGAGTGAACAGCCTGACACTGCCAGCTGACACTCGATCATCAGATGCTATACGTAATATCAGTGCTTAATAGCGCAGCTCAACGCAGGGACTGCGGAACGACAACTCCACACAGCCTATAGGCTACGAGTTCGACGACGTTATGCCCCGTCCACACCAGCAACAATGTCCAAGCAACATTGTCGAATGCTACAAGTCGAACGATTCTTCCGACAAAGTCGAATGTTGCTTAGACATTGTTGCCGGTTTCGGCAACGATGTCGAACGAAATTTCGTCCTTTCGACAAAGTCGAAACAAACTGAACATGTTCAATTTGTTGCGACTTTGTCGAAAGGACGAAATTTTACAATAGAATCGTTCGACATTGTTGCTGGTGTAGACGGGGGTCTGTTCCAGACGGCCGTTCTTGAGTGTCAATGGTCCACGCATGGCACAGCGCCGGCGTATCCCTAGTTGTTCCGTACTTTCATACCCATTGTAAAATAAGTTAAACACATTATAATTCACCAAAAAGTGTTATCTGACGTCATCGCACGTCTACAGGGCGTGCTTTTTAGTGTACCAGTGGTCCTCCTTAGTTCGCTCAGTACTAGTTAGTTCCACTTGCACACTTTGCGTGATCGGAGTCGAGCGGGGGCAGTCCGATCGGGGGCAGTCCGAGCGGTGGCAGTCCGAACGGGCTCGGCCAACGGCCCACATATACGGAACTCGTACGGGTACGCGAAAGTACTTGGTTGGGGGTACCAACTTTGGACGAACATTTCTTGAGTTAGGATGCGATATGTGCCGTCTCGTGCATGTTCGACGTTGAAAGAATACTACTTCCGGTTTGGTCGGACCGGAAGTAGTATTCTACGAACGACCTTGACCGATTTGACCGACCGCCCGGCCACAGCAGGCGATACGGCGGCAGTATAGGCCGAAATACGGCCAAAACGAGTGTCCGTGGGGCGCTGGCGGCCAAACCGGAAGTGGAAATATGGCGGCGACCCGATGTTTCGACTTTGTAAGTATTTTGCGGACGACTTCAACCTCGTGGACCGGTCGCAAGGCGATACGGACGCGATATATGCAATTTCGTGCACGTTCGACGTCGAAAGAATACTACTTCCGGTTGACCTGACCGGAAGTAGTATTCTGCGGAGGACCTTGACCTATCTGACCTACCGCCCGAACACAGCCGGCGATACGGCGGTCGTATAGTCCGAAATACCGCGAAAACGAGCGTCCGGGGGCCCTGGAGGCCAAACCGGAAGTGGAAATATGGCGGCGACCCGACATTTCGACTTTTTGACCCCGACTTCCTATTCGACCCCCTATACATTATGGGTCTATCTCGAACCGTTACGGGGCTACTAATGTGAAAACGCTAACGTTACGCCATTGTAAATTGTAATCAACGTGGGACTTGGAAATCCACTTGCACAAAACTACTTTTTGCAGCTGCTTGTTTAATTTAATTTAATAATGACTACATAAGTAAGTAACTAAAGTAATTAAAGTAACGTTTATTTTCTGAAACAATCACGGTTCAACGTAGATATCACCGTTAATCTATCGGCAATTCTCCGCTGGTAATTTATTAGGACAATGTAAAAGTTCCTGACTCCTTTTGAAAAACGTAAAATTTGTTTATATTATAAAATACCTTAAAATATGCGTATTTTCCACAAACGTATGATACGTTTAATATACACGGAACAACTATGCCTAGAAGAGTTGCATGCCGGTGGAAAGCTTCCAAGGTCGTCCACTGCTACGGTCAACATCGACTGGATGTATCCGGCTATCCAGAGTACGAACATCAACCGGAGAGCCCTGTTTTGCTTTCCGTAGTCCTCATGCAGCATGGAACACTGCGCGACAACAGTCTGTCGCTGAACACTTTCAAACAAACTGAAAAAGTTTCTCTTCGGTCAATGACGAACATCGTCCGACATCGCTTCAGTATTTCTGTGATTCTAACGACGTCGTATATACAAGTGTTTTGACTTATTTCGCTGGCCGCGTCTAGTGGAAAGCGTAAGGCCCCGTCCACACCAGCAACAATGTCGAAGCAACATTCGACACTGTCGAAAGAATCGTTCAACTTGTAGCGTTCGACAATGTTGCTTCGACATTGTCGCTAGTATGGACGGGGCTTAATGCATCGGTCTGGCGTCCGTCCGTCCGTCTGTTCCATGTTTTTCTTCAACCGGTGCATACTCAAAATGACTCACCAGGGAGCAGCAAGAGACGCGTCCAGCGTACATTTCCGTCCGAGTATTAAGTGGACGGACATACTACTTATGTAACTGACTTACTTGCTTAGTAGGAACGTGTTTTTGGTATCCCATCAGCGCATCACATTATTTATGGACACACATAAACATACTAACCTATAACTTATATACTGACTTATAAAGGTAAAGATCGGATTCTTGTACAGCGCTGCCTACACGACAATCGGACCAGCGCGCTTTACAATATAGGAAGTGGCAGCTGATCGGCAAGAGCTAATGGTGCTGCAGCGCAGTATGCCGGACAATTGGACCCACGATGCAGCTAGCAAACACATCACCGCCCCAACCAGCCACAACAGGCCTTCACCCCGTAAACATTCACCATATGGCACCACCCCGACCGAGGTAGCAGACATCTGATTACAGCTCACTACTCATTTATCGACTCCAAAAAGATAACAGGCTGAGTTGGCCTATAGTTGGTTGACAGGTAGCGGACGGTTTAACCACATAACTGGTCATCCATCAGCTGCAGGTCGAGCGCAGGACAGGGAAAGTTCGCCGTCCAAAGACCGGCGTTCCACCACTGTACATGCACGCAACCAACGCAAAATCGTGTCAAGGAAAAATCTCGATTAGGAGATGATTTCGCACAGATCTGTCTGTAGGTTGTAGTTTTTTAAGTGTCGGAATCAAATCCCAACGGACTGTTTCGGCAACGCAACCTGGTATACGCTTACGTGCGTTTATCTTCATTTTGTAAGCGACTGTCTCGGTCGGGACGTCCGAACGGACGTGGACGTCTGCGCTTGACGAATAATCGACCGCACTTTTAGCACAGCACACATTAATAATTCATGAAGACGGCATACGCTGGAAGACGCTTATGGGATTATCCGGCACTTCGAGCTAAGTAGCCTACAGATTTGCCGGCGATAGGCCTACGGCTATAGAATCATTGGGTTCTTTTGGTAGAATGCAACAGCTGCATCGCTGTCTTGGCGGATTTTGATGGATTTTCTGATATTCACCGGTTTGTCTGTCTGTCTACTTGTTAGCAGGACAATTCAAAAAGTTATGGGTGAACTGTCATAAAAGTTCGGGAATTGATAGACCCTGAACCAGAGAGCAGGTGATTAAATTTGTGGAAAGTGATCAGGGACATATTCTGATGTCGTGGATATTGCAATCAGTTAACAACAAATAACGATAATTGCCATATGCTAAATTCGAATAGGTTAATTTTAATTTATAGGCTATGTCGGTCATTGCGCTGCTGTTAGCGACCGCCAAAACCATGTCACAATCTGCGAAACTTGCAGACATGCTGTGTGCGCATATTAATGTGTGTTTAACGCCATCGTGCTTAACCAAATTCTATACGCTCTGCCAGTGTATTTTGGCTATTTGACTGAGGGACACAAGGATATGTTGAGGAGAGTACTCAAAAGAGCCAATCGAATGGGCTTCACATATTACCGACATGACTTGGACCTTTTAAACGAGACATCTCAGTACAAATTATTTCGCCGCAGCTGGTCTGAACTACATTGTCTTCACCACCTATTCACCGTCAAATCCAGGCCACCTGGCGCCATGCACCTTAGACAACGCGGGCACGATTTTGTTTTACCAAATATCAGATATGAATTTAATAAACGCCACTTTATTGCTCGCTCACTTTTTGATTACGTCTAATATTTCATGTGTTTTATGTGTGCCTA
>Ga0209780_1000268_pt1 | contig 26219 bp, 24 predicted proteins | sample WorMetexBAHAMAS2_FD_187384 | JGI IMG/M metagenome (GOLD analysis project Ga0209780, IMG submission 187384) | Marine gutless worms symbiont microbial communities from Max Planck institute for Marine Microbiology, Germany - Inanidrilus exumae... | ecosystem: Host-associated > Annelida > Digestive...
AAGGGGAGGGATATGCATGCTGTCGGTTGATGCAGCGGCTCGACGGTGCTTAGGTTTTCTAGTCTACTCATTCGTTCTAGAAGCCCAGCAGAAGAATAGCCACTGATCTGTCAACATATTGTCCAGTCAGTTACATCATTATACTGGTGACTGTTTATATCCGATTCGATTGATGAGCGTCCGATCTTGAGAAAAATCTGAAACCGTAGTTGCTGTGCCAGAAGCTTAATAATCAGTAACGCATCGGTAGCGATTGACTTTAGATGCAACACCAGTACACCACAGGGTTCCCACGCCTCCTGGAAAGTCCTGGAATTTTCTAGGTTATGATGTGGGAGGCGGACACAATGGTGCAGGTGCAGATGCCAAAATTTGCGTGTCCGCACATCTCTGCCGACTGTGCGGTTTTTTCTCAGTGACAGTGATCAAGGATTCAAGGTATACTGGAGTATGGATGCTGCTTCTGAGGTCCTGGAAAGTCCTGGAAAAAGTCCTGGAAATTTTTGTAACCAAGAGAGTGGGAACCATGACACCAGTATGTTAAACAGACATGAACACGGTTTTCCGAAATATGCTGCAATTGAAGACAGGCTGCTCAGCTGAACGGATGAATAATTACTTGCGACAGCAGCGTTCATCGGGCGTATATTGGAAGAGAAATTCGGTGTCTGCTTCTGATGTTACTGACTGTCTGCAGACGTATTATGACGTGCCCGGTGCTGTATGTTCGGCGTTATCGGCGTACATCAGAGGTGTATATAGTCGGCTGTAGATCGACAGCTATAGATGCATTGCTAGTTGAAGTTAACGGCCTCCAGCTACTGCTCTGCCGCCTCTGCTGCACGCTCCCATGTGATGCATACCGTCTCATCCTCGACGCCATCTTCATCTTTCTTTATCACGGCGATGATTGCCCGACTACAGTTGTGCGCCGGCCGCTACCAGTTGCTGTGCAGATACTGTTTATATCATCAAATCGTCTCGACGGGTGTCTAAGACCGGTATAGAACTAGAAGAAGCCAGCACTCACAAGAGTGCAAAAAGCTACGCCGGCACTGTTTTTACTTTCCAGGCGTCATGTTGGAACATTGCTATGTCAAGTTTGGTGATCCTACCTGCATCGGTTTTTGAGATATCGTGCGGATAAAGAGAAAAACACACATGAAAACGCTATACTCCGCGATGAAAACCCTATACCCCGCGACTGCCGCCGGAACGCTACTCTACTGTAAATCCTACTCGACCGTAGTCAACTTGGATACAACAAATGTCAAGAGAAATCTCTGATCGGTCGATGCGTCAACGTCCAGTCTTGCTGTTGCATTTTCAGCCCGTCAAGTTCCCGTTCGATTGTGTCCGCCATTTTCGGATTCGGCGTTTTCAGCGCCCGCAGTGCGAATGAAATATAGCCAGCTGTCGCTGTAGACGGAAGAATATTGCGAAGGCGTGGCGATGGGCGTCGGACAGACTGGGGCCATGCAACATCGACAGTAGAGGTCAGAGATGACCGCCCGCTGGTCTTTCTGGCGATTGTGCCGTTACTTTTCGCTCGCGTTACGCGTCCTGTGGTCACTCAAAGGTCATCTTCTGACCACAGTCTCACAACTGCTAGCGCGCGGTGGACCGCCTGAATCTACTGGAATGTCGGTGATATCAACGGACTGACAATGTCGACGATTAGACGTCGGCATTCTGTGTAGAGGCGTGTACGTTGACGACCTTATCGATGCAGGTCACTGCGTGTTCTGTAGACATAGTCGTCACGTGAAGTCTCATTAGATCGATCAGCTGGAAGCCGAGTGAATTGCGATATTTATAGACATGTAAATCTACCACGCCAGTAATAAATCTCGGATAAACCGACTTCATATATACGTATAGAAACTGCCAGAAAGTCGTTTATTTATTTGCTAAGCGATCAGCGCCCAACAAAAAGCGTGAAATAACTCTGATACATGCTGTTGTATTTTGTCAGATGACGGTCTGAAAATGATTTTCTCTGATGATTATTATCACAGGCGGTTTGAACTTAAGTCGTAAACGTGGCATCATCTAAAATGTCGCCACGTTACTAGCTAGAATATCAGTGCTTCAAACTTAATAGTATAATGGGATTTCGTATGTATCTGCATTTTAAGCAATTTCATCGTTTGGGCATTTCACAAAATGCAGCCATCATTTCTCGACATTATCAGTGGCGTCGACGGCGTACCAGCTGATTTTGAGTTACAGTTACAGTTCTGTTATTCACAGTTACAAACTTTTAGCATTTGATATTCGTCTCAACTTAACCATTCAGCTGTTAGTCTTGTTTAAAGTCTCTGTTTAATTTATTTGGTCGATTCCGAAGTTAGCAGGTCTGGACCATTTTCATTGTTGCTGTCTCTGAACGTTCGGGTCTTTGTAAGTCATAACACAGCATGCGTCTCACGAACTGTATACTTCATTGGTTCCATATCGATCTAATCACATCTACTTTAACACAGATTTACAAAGCCCCAGTATCGTAGAGCGATTCAGAGGCGCCGAATGATTGTACGATGGGCGCTCAAACAAGTTATCTACCCAAGTCCCAAGCAGCTTGAACTATATGCTGCGTGGTCAATATTCGTTATCATACAGTGATAGCTTGTTGAAAGTAAGTCACAACGACAGAGTACCAGCTGATTTTGAGCACGCTGGAGTCTTTGAGAGAAGCAATCAAAGAGAAACGTCGGAGTGTGATGCTGCTGATTGATTGATTGATTGATTGAGTTAAGGTTTTACGTCCCACCCGACACAGAATAGATCATTTCGGAGACGTTCTTCCCATGCAGCCAGTCTCTTGGCTTAGTACTGGCGCTGGTTTACTAGTCAAAGAAAGACTGCTGTTCTGGAATGCGGATTTCAGGGAATGATCCCCCGTCGTCAGTCTTCAGTTAGTATTTAAACGTGTTGACGTTGTGAGTCAACTGTTGTGACAAGTAAGTATAGTTTAGTTTATTGTCGACGAAGTCCGAGACGTGATCGGAAGTGTTTTCCGCCCCGTCAGACGCCGAGACAGCTAGCGTTAGAGCGGCCACCCGTCATCCAATCAGATCTGTCGTCCACAATCCACATCGCGCCTTCCCGGCTAGTGACTAAATTCTGTGGATCACGCGTCGCTGATTCGAGCTGTCGAATTTCTGCCGAGTTTTATCACATCGCTTCGTTCTATCGACGGCACGGCGGCTTGTCCGCGGGAAGACGGTCTCGGCAGGGTCCAGGGCGTTGTGTGCGGCCGACCGGCGATGGCGTGCCTCGTGCCGCCGGCGACTCCGTGGACGCCTGACTGCGCGATTGCCGCCGACGTAATTGCTCTGCGCCTCGGCGACCAGTCGAGATGCGACTGCGACGGCATCGCGGAGGTCGAGTGTCCGTGTTGCGTAACTTAGTCATCTCAGCCGGGCTGTCGTGTCGTCTACCGGCCTTTAGTTAATTACTGTCGAGCCGTCAACTCCCTTCAGCGGAATCGTGCGTCGTCGCCACGAATATGTCGGATTTGGTTTGTGTTCATTTAGTAGAACACGATACTTTTTTAGACAAATGAGATCGTATCGGCACTGAAATTACTGGCAACCACTATATTCATCTTTATTCGCCGAAATGACAGAAAGAAATATAATAACATAAAAAACAATAAAGAGGTTTAGTGGCCCAGGTAGGGCAATCGGACTGGATGGTGTGTGTGTCTGTGTGTCCGGGCAATAACGTTTGGACTTTTGACCTAGATATTTAGCATGCTGGTTCATCTTGACCCTGTCTAGGTCAAAGTTCATGGTCACAGGATGAAAAACATTCCATTTTCGGCTTTAGATGTGCGTTACAAGGTGACATTTTATGAATACACATTGCGACGTGACGTATTTTTGGTTGCGGTTGTTTGTCGAGTTGTTTATGCTAAAGTGGTCGGTACGACCTCGAGTGAGGGCCTTTTGTTTCGATCGTGTTGTCAGCGCACGTGCTTGATGCTAAAAGCAGGATAAACGTGAACGTCGACTGAGAGAAAAAGCGGCACATAGAAACGTGGAAGCGAAACATTATACCGTCGGCTTTTCACGAAAAAAGTAACGTAATTAGTATACTTTATCTCACGTTTCATGCATGTGACTCCTGACAAAGAGGAACGACTGAATTTACCGCAGCAAATTGTGTTTTACTTTTGTAATGCGTCTGTAAATGACAAACAGACTGTCAAGCCATCTCAGAACGAAAGTCTATATTTCGGTGTCTAAGAATCAAGCCGGCGTGCGACTATACTGAAGCTTTTGTAGCGTGCTATACGATGAGTCGACATCATAGTATGACCACCACGCACCGGTGACCAGACGCCTACAGCACAGCAGTCCGATGTCTCTGAACTCTATACTCAAAAAATTCCGCTCAGTTTGCCGATTGCCTTCAAACCTGCTTAGCGTCAACTTCGGCTTTGTTATGTTATCTTGCCGCCGAAGATTGAGCACAAACTGCGCACTGAGAACGTCTTCACTCAGATCGCTGCTGCAGTCACACCGGCATCTCGCAGACTGGCATACCGAAAATTTTCATTCTGCGACCGGAAACTGACCTATAATTTTGACCATAGAACTTAACGTTAACACTGTTAAGATGAGCCAGCACGCCATGTATCTAGGTCAAAGGTCATGTCGTTCGAAAGTTATTATCAGGACACACATATACACAGTATAGACCTATTGCTGTACCTGGACCACTGAAGTGGTCGGTACAAGAAACTGACCAGGTACCGTCAACCAGGTAATTTCGGACACGTTCTTCTCAGCCAATCTGTGTATGATGCAGTTCAAAAACTGCATCATACACAACAAAAGAAACATGCATCCATAGCAAAATTGATAGCATATACTACGGTATAAAATGAACTAAAAAACTAAAACCAGGTTTGGTCGCCGCCTACGATCTCCGGCCTGGAAACGGAACGGGCCAATTCTGGAAGAAGTAGATGAAGTCAGGAAGTAAATGAGCAAGGAAGAAAGGAAGAAGTACAAAGACGGAAGAAAGTAAGGAAGGAAGTTAAGTAAACGAACAATTTATCTGAAGTCAACAAATGAATCATGGCGCATTACCGCCGCGGAGCTCGTACGGGCATCAACCACGCGCAATCACCGAGTTGTCATTGGTAGCGTTGAAATCAGCTGCAGTTCACACCCGGTCATTCGTACAGCGCATGCAGCTAAGGTATGATTCAGCAGAGCACGATTTGCACGCTCGGCTTACGACGTAGTCCTAAACTTCCTCAGTCCGCCATGCAATTTCGCTCTCAGATGTATATACGTCGATGCGCTGGCGGCAATTTATAATGTCCGTCTGTTTACAGACAAGATGTCAGATCTCGTTTGAGTCGTTCGCTGTGCTGGTCGTACGTCCGTCGACGACCTGTCGACGGAAGTCAAGCCGGCCGTCGTCGCTGTACCTGCCGCCACGGCCGCGGATGTTTGACTGGCGGTCTGGACGACGTACTGCGCGCCGGTCCACGTGCCCGGCTGTCGTCATGGAGCCGATTGTGGCGGTCACCGTCTGCGCCGATGACAGTTCTATGGCAGAACGCGCACCTGTTGACAGCCTGAGCCGCGGCCCATGACTGACAGCATTCCGGGCTTAATCTGCGTCACAAATTTGCGGAAGAGATACGTGTAACAGCTCATCGCTGCTCGTCTGAACTGTACTAAGCGGCGTAAATCCATGCACACACACACGTATCAGCGGCTTTCGTTGTTTGTTGATAAGCGAGCGGGCCGAGTCATCGCTGACAGATGAACGTCTTGAAAACTTTCGTTCATCGCTCGTAAACTGACTTGCTGTAGTTGACTCAGGGCCGCGTTTTGGAATGTACAACCAGGCCGCCATGCACGTTGTTCAGAAAAAACATTTTACCTGTCACTTTAGTGGTGCAGGTAGATCACTCGGTCGGATTGTGTTTGTGTGTTTAGCGGCAACAACTTTCGAATGAAATGACTTTTGACTTCGGTATCTGGCGTGCTGATTCAAGTTGACCATTTCTGGGTCATGTTTGAAAGTCATGTTCATATATTACGATCACAGGACAAAATGTTCATTTGTGCGGCCACGGATGCACGTTAGGCGACATGTGCCGACCTTGGCTATAAAGCGGACCGAGATTTGAAACTGTAAATAAGTAACAGTCAGTTAATTGGTTGTTTGTCGAGTTCTTTATACTAAAGTGGTTGATGCAACCTCAACTGAGGGCTTTCTAGTTGTGAGAGAAATGTATTTGTGCCACTTTGTAAGGTATGTTAGGCTTCCCCTACTGGAGGATGCCCAGAGGCCGCCATGTGACTAAAGGTTCATTCACACTGAATGCGTTGCGTTGCGGTGCCGCGAGGCGCTGCACGGCGCCGCAACGCAACGCGTCCGGTGTGAACGAACCTTACATCTTGACTTTAATGTAATGTGCAAACTGTTAAAGTCACATATTTTGTGTCGGATATGCAAGCGAAAGACCGCGACATGTTGTAGCGACTGACGTGTTTTAGTTGATTTGTATTTTTTCTATTCAACGTGCTTGTGAACGTTTACGTTTATTTGTGAAGTGGCTACTGATGCGTATATATGATGCCCGCAAAGTCCGTCAACCGTAAACCACCGTTCTCACGCTCTAAAACCAATGTTTGCGACCGACCACGACAGCAGCTGAAGCCATTGTAGACTGTCTGCGCTGGACGGTGGAAGTCGTAAATCTCGGTAAACGACAGTGACACGCAGTTGATGCAGCAGCTGAGCAGCTGCCCCGTTGATAAGTTAATTCAACTCATGCGGTGCGGCTGGACGCGGCTGCAGCAGTCGAACGGTCGTTTACCGTACGTCGCCGCGCGGCGAGGCATGTTTTTGTCGTGTCACACGAGCGGTACCAAGCGCTCGCCCAGCACCGCCCTGTACCGTGTATCTCTATGACAGCTTTGTCTGCACAAAGACTCCATTACGTGCAGTCGCCACTCCCTCCACTGGCCGGCTGGCGCTTTTTCCTGTTCGTAACTGCTGCCAGTGTTGGGAAGTCGAGCGGGCTGCGTCAACTGACCGCCGAGCTGATGTTTGCATAACCTCGTGTCGCGTTGTCGTGTCTCGACAGCTGCATGCATGCTGCTCGACTGGTTTAACCATCTCGTGCGCGAAGAATCCGATCGTCATCTGATACTGGGGCGGGCTGCGGTCCACTGATCGACTGTCTATACGCGGCCGCACAGCCGCCAGCGTCATACGACCGCGTCTGTTGATGAAACGCCGTATATGCGGTCATTCGCGGTCACTTAGACACCGAAACAAACAACTGTGCAAAGGAACTTGGCTAACGGCCTCATCGCAGTCTTGTCATCCCTGGCAGCGGCGAATGCATTCGTCCGCCGCGTGCGCTGATCAGGTACATTCGCCCGCGGCGGCATGCGAACCATGCTCAATGCACTCGTCCATAGGTACGTTAAAATGGGCCGGCATATGTTGTCTCAAAAATGCCCTTCCCGTGGGGGATCTGGAATCTGGATCCTCATCTAATATGTTTCCTTGGGCTCACACAAGTCTGCCTCAAACGGCTTCTCGATCGGTTCAGCCGTCGTTTTTGCACAGGTCACCGGTGTACCCAACACATACAGACACACAGACCACGCTACCTATCGCGCTGCGCCCCATCCCGCCTACCCTCCACCTTACATTACGCGCTTTCGATTGGCACATGGGTACCCCCGGTTGCAGACTGACATATGCATTTTGTACGCTGTGTGTATACGTCACTGACTGTAAGTCGGATATTTCGCCATAAAATAATATCGATGCCGGACGTCTGTCTTTTCGTGCTGTGTCGGAAATGACTTGAACGTGATTAAAAATTATCACTAAGTTAAACTTAAGGGGATCCCAACTTAAGTTATGCGTTTAATGTCATGGATAACAGGTTGGACGGCCGTGCGGCAGTCGACAGCGGACGTCCATGCAGCCGTCCTCCGAGCAGCATAATTAGATGCCGGTTTCGACATGGCTTGATCCACCTTTGTAACATCTGTATCTTACGTTATGTTGTGCACACCGTTCGCCCACATCGCATCTGCGTTCGCAGCTGATACGTCATCTGTTTACAGTTTGCAAGTTCGCTTTGCTTTTCAGCGCTTCGTGACGCAATGCAGCCGTGAGCAGAGAAACTTAGTACGACTGAAGAACGTAATTAGTTATTTATTATTCTTTAGCGACAGCCGCAGACGCGAGAAATTGTCTGATGTATAGTAATGTACAACACATGTCATTCTCGTTCACACTTTATGAAGCCGATATTGTACGGGTTAGTCCTGGTGTCCAGATCTCCACCTATAGAGTTCTTGTCTCATGGAGTTCAGGATCGTGGCACGCTATCCGCGGCGGAAAAAATCGGTTTCATGTTATATAGCTACTCATCACCTCGCTTAATCCATCTCTACGCGCTGCGGGTTCGCGCGCCTGGTGGCAAGCACGTGTTTCGAGGTTGGAGGCGGCGAGCGCCCCGCCTTCCTGCGTTCCTGTCAGTCGGCACGGCCGTCGACCTCGTCTGGAACTCGTCGAAGCTGGTCGTACGGTCTGCGGCCTCGCGCTCGTTGCGTCGGTGTTTACGGTCGCCACAATCACGCACCTGCCGTGTGAAAGCGACGTGTGTGGTCTCTGTGCGCGGCACCGTCTTCGACGCGGCGCCAGTTACAGTTTTCAACACATTTTAGTGGATAGCGACAATATTCCGTCCCGAATTCACCGACAACTAGATGTTGCGATGACCGCTGTAGCAACATTTTAGCAATTACGCCACTTCATTGTCATTTCACGAGTGCTAAGCCACTGATGATGAAACGACTTGCAATATCACTATCGACATGGATCTCCTAAAGGCGGATGATGTCGATACGGTGTGTCTCTGGCAGTCATGCAATGGCGCCATGCAGTGACGCCACTGTTACTTATTTACAGTTTTAAATTCAGGTCTGTTTTTCAGCTGACCGGCTGTCGCTGCCTGACGGTCGTCCCAGCATTTGCTGAGTTCTTGTTTCCTTCTGTGACCGCGAACTTTGACCCATTACCTAAACTTTTGAACTCGACCTTGACGGTATAAAGATGGACCAGCATGCCAAATATATAGGTCAAAGGTCATTAGGTCAAAAGTTATTGTCTGGACATACAGACACATACACAAACGCCTGACCGATTTCTCTACCTGGAGCACTCTATAGTGATCATGTTTAAAATTGCTTCGAACATTTGTGCCACAAAACGGATAATGTGTTGGTCTTCCATGGGCGTGTTTTACAGGAATTTGACTGGGCGAGGTACTGACCGAATATGGCAGCCCATGCATGAAGAGCCGTTGTTCTGGTCACTGTATTGGTCCTTACCGCGGATTTTTATATGGAGTTTAAGCTGAATATAGTATTAGCAGCGTATTCAGAGCAGAGCGAAAGTGAAAGAAACACTGCTGTTGACAGCACGGCAGCTGTCACAGTGTCCCCATGTCGCCCGTACTCGCCGTCGTCAGCGAGGGGCCCTCCTTCCACGGTGCCGTATCCGTTTGTCCGTCTGTCAAGAACATGCCCATAACTCGAAAAAGAAAATACCCGTTGAAAGGACAGAATTGACGTGAAAGTTGCCATGTCATGGCGAACCAGTTTTGAAATAGCCATAATGATAAAGTTGAAGGTCTTAGGGTCAACATATCTCTATCCGTCTGTTAAGTCCCGTCCACACCAGCAACAATGTCGAAGCAACATTGTCGAATGCTACAAGTTGAACGATTCTTTCGACAAAGACGAATGTTGCTTCGACATTGTTGCTGGTGTGAACGGGGCTTTACACCGTCTCTCTTCTCCATTCCCCTTCTGTCTCCTTTACGTCCCACGTCCTGACGGCCCTACCGGTTCATTGCCGACTCCCGTTGCCCCACTGCAGGCCACCAGCACCCAACAACTACCGCTACATCGGTCTCACCTGCTTGTACCCCTTTCCACCGACTGCGGCCCCACCGCCGCCACAATAAGCAATTATAAATGTAAAACTGTAAAAAGAAGTGAAAAGGTAAAGGCTTGCAATACTCGTTACCGAGCGTTGGGCCCGGAGCTGATCCCGGTGTACAGGCAGTCAGTCCACAGGTGACTAAGTCATCCACCCGACGGTAGACTGCCATTACTTTCCGCCAGGCCTGCTGGTTACCTTTCCAGCCGCAGAGCATCACCGCCCCTTGGCCGGTACCAAGTTATACTGCTTGTTGACAGAAGCACATAGGTGTGAACAACTTGCCCAAGGTTGTTACGCAACTTTTGTTCTGAGTAGGATTTGAACCCACGACCTGTTGATCGCAAGTCCAACGCTCTATACCAGTTGCGCCTAAAAGAAGTGAAGCAAAATAAGTTTAATCCACACTTTAAGTTTATTCAGACAGTGCGAGTCCTTCTGGTCTAATTGTAGCGTGGAAGTGGTAGATGTCGCCGGTTTCTGTTGATCGTCCTTGACTCATTGATAGCGTGGATAAGACTGCTGGTGGTGGTGGTGGTGTAGCAGCGGCGATGCTGATGTTGCCGGCGGCTAGTGTTCTATATCGCCGCGATATTACGTATGATGACGGCGTGACGATAAGCTACAAAGAGCTGCCATACAGCTGCCGAGTTTGTTTTGTTTTTGTGACGAGCGATTAATGACCGGACTGTGTGAGCGTTGGCGGCAGTGGACGAAGGTCGGCGAAGCAGAGGTATGAGGATCGGCTGAATTGCTAGTCCTCCAGCGGCCAGAATTCATCAGTAGAGTCTCATGGCATGACAGTGACGTAAATTCGACATTTTTATCAATGCTAGCTTTTCTGGCCGCCAATTTATAGGGCAAGGAAATGTAACCATTTTTCAGCACTTGATCGCCGATCTGGCGCTAGAAGTAAGCTTTTCTTAGACCGACTGATTCAATTTTATTTAAATAACGTGACGAATCTTCACCAGTTAACTTTTCAAGGTACGACAACTTGCTCTACAACATAGAGGTCGCAGATTACTGTGGTGTCACTTCATCCTATCTATACTAGGTCACATAGTGTATGATGTCTCAGTAGCACGGGAGCAGCATATCGAATATTTGGTTGTTTACGACAGAATTGTTGAATATTTTAACCAGATTCAAATTCTGTGCGACTTTCCGAAGCAGACAGACAGACGGATGGTCATGATCATGAGGCAATTTCAAGTGCACTATTATCGGCACAAGTTCAGGTCTCGGTGTTGGTTGGTGATCGTTCGCGGCTGGTGGGCCGCGACTGTGGAACAGTCTGCCAACGGTCCGCCTGATTTGATACGGAACAGTTTCTACCGCAAACTGAAAACGTATTTAATTGTTCGAGGCAGCAGCACATAGCGACTGTTGTTTTTGGCCGCTGTGTATAAATTTCCTTACACAGACCGAGTGCAACACAATGAATGATGCGTGATATAGGGAGGGCCCCTTAGTAAGTTAACTAGTTGTGCACTGTGACTGTGACATTTTAATCGACTTTGCACAAATATGACACAGTGCACTATACAAATGTACGGCACACGTGATTCTGAAGCTCACGAAGTCTGGATCGGTATCCATTCTGTCTGCAACTCGAGATTACTGTGGAATCCAGTCCGCCGATGGTTTCGTCTGTGGACCGCACGCGAGCCTCTGATGTTTGATGTTGCCGCGAGGCCGTGTTGTGGCGCCGCAAACTATATAAGTAAGTAACGGGCGAGCGGTTGTTGGCGAAGGTTTATGATTGATGAACATTGTGACCGGCATGATGACATCGGTCGTACATCATGCCAGTTTTTCGGCGGCCGCGTTCACTCTTATCTCTAGACTGGAATGTACGACACGACACGCCTTTAGTGTTTGTCGTATTTCGCGACATTGTAACGGCGATCAGCCTGACCGGTTTGGCATAGTGAAAACGGCGATGGTCAGTCACTTCAACGACGTTACTTCACGTCCAGCTTGGTTGGTAATGAGATCGGTGACCGTTCGCGGATGTACCGTCTCGGTATGTCACTAGCCACCCGGGCCCAGTGTCCTCATTGACGTTACTGTAGTAGTACGGCAGCCGTTACCTTATCGGCCGCATCCCATGCCTAGCATAGATGCTAGGATTTGTCTGTCTGTGTGTGTACAGTCTGGGTGCTGGCGTCGGCTGTCTCGCAGTGTCCCAGTGGTCTATAGGTTCATCACAACAGCCACTGCGATATACAGCCCTGGGCACGGGCTGCACACCCTTGCCTATGTTGATTCAGCCTTCGACCCTCCGTGGGACGGTAAACTAAGTCAGGTCAAATAATTGGGTGCCATGAAGGACAGCCTGTGCCACTTACATCTAGAGGTTCTCTATCGGAAGGATTGGAATGGAGGGGGACCGGCTGATCCACGTGGTAAAACTGCAGACAAAACAGAGGAGATGACGATGGTTGCGGTGTAATCTGTAAAACGGTTGTTTGTGTATTTGTAGACGTCGATGACTTTACCGACAACTCGTTGGAGCCTCCGGCGTCAGTGTCGCAGCCTCTGGTGATGCCGCTCGGAGGACGGCTGGACGTCCGCTGTCGACTGCCGCACGGCCGTCCAACTCCGTCACAGAGGTTCAGTCCTGTCATTGTCTCGCAGTGTGGCAGTGGTCTTTTTGCCTGACTGTGGTGTGAGAGGACCCAGGTTCGAATCTCAGCGCGGGCAGTAGTGTTTATTACGACAGCCTTGAGCGCGGGTTGCACATCCTCACGGCAATGCCGACTCAGCCTTCCACCCTCCGTGGGACGGTAAAATGTATGAGCATTAGGGCTGAGTAATAATAAATGGCGATGGTGGATGCGTATGGTAGCTAGCTGCCTTTTCCGGCGGACTCACAGTCCAAGTTGGTTGGCTTGGTTTGAGGGTCGGCGGCCACCCAGTGCTTAAGCCTCGTCCACACCAGCAACAATGTCGAATGCTACAAGTCGAGCGATTCTTTCGACAAAGTCGAATGTTGCTTCGACATTGTTGCTGGTGTGGACGGGGCTTTAGGGGATTAGACTTAGCACTTTGAATTAGGCTTTCGGCCTAATCCATGCCATACGAGCTTGCCAGGCATAGGCCAAAAGCCTGACAAAAATACTTTAGTTGTGTATTATTTCCAAAATATCACTGTTTCAAAGCGAATGTTTACGGACATACTGTTCACTAAGTCTGTATAGCATGTACGTCATGTCTGCGTAAGGCTTCAGCTTTCTGCTTTAACAATTAAATACAAATCCTAATATACGAAGATTTCTGTAGTTAGCTGAAGACAGTAACTTCTAAAAGCAAGCTATAGCAAACAAGCATGCAATCGTAAACAGCAACTTCGCGCCCTTTGGCGCCACCTGGCGAACTCGACGAAACATACACGTCGTCTTTGATTCTGACCCATTTGCTGCATTATGTGAAATCATGACGCCATCCACAAACCGGAAGTACATACCACTGTATTGCCGTTAGAGCATGACAGAGCCACAGTCACAGGTAACATGTGCAGAAAATTTGGTGAAATTTGAAAATCTGATTTTTTATATATAATAGCGGACAGACAGACAGACAGACAGACACGCTGATCAAATTACGTCGCCTACCTACTGCGGACGAAGTAAAATCTATACGATGTATTATTAGGTAACATGGCATACATAGCATAGATGCGGTGTTTTGCAACAAATGTCTGTACGGATGTACTGTGAAAAAAACGGCTGAACTGATCGAGATGCCGTTTGGGACGCTGACTCATGTGGGCCCAAGGAACCATGTATTAGATGAGGTCAAGATCGGAGAACCCATTCGCAGCCGCGAGGGGTGACAAGTCGGCGATGCGGCCATTTGCCGAATTACTTTGGACACTTGTTTTAGACTTTCAAAAGTATCAGAATAAACTGTTGTCATAGCATAGTGCATCGAAGACAATTTGAGACGTCCCTTTGAGAAAGGGGGTTTGAAACTTTGACGCACCCATGGTGGGTTGTTTTTTTTCTGGTGGGGCTTTTGTCCGGAACCACAGAGAAGGGTACTTTGTACATGTATCAGTACTATTAAGTGACAAATGTTGTAACGCTGGGCGGAGCGTACGATAGGTGGAACTTACGACTGGACGGAGACAGAGCGAGCGCAAAGCGCGAGTCGGGGCTGGAGCGGAGCTGTAGCGTTCAGTGGTACATAGATGTATGGGAATGACGTTGACTTTTGCTGGGCGCAGTGAACAAACTTGTGATCACATGACACTTTGGACCGTACGTGACAGACCCGCCGAATGACACACACACACATGCCGCCAACTTGAAAGGCGCTGTTCTCATTCATTCATTCATTCATTTTGAAACAGTGGCGTGTTCGGTTGGTGAAATTAAAGCCGGCGCACCAAAATGATCCTGACCGCGTGTGCGCACATGCCGAGGCGCTTTTGCAGCACGCGACGTCTGCGGACAGACAGACAAACAGACAGACAGACGGGCGGACAGACGAGCCAACTGACAACACGCAGTGTTTCGGCGCTTGTTACCGGATGAGACTGACGTTCTCAAGTAGCCGACGTCACATTATCGACATGTCGACCGCGCGCCGTGACGAATTGCTTTCTGCTGTGTACGTCGCCATCCGTGACTGACCGCGCCTGCCCGCATGCATGTCGGCCCCCAAAAACCGTGGACTCCCGACACTTTGACCACAGTAGGGCTAGTTGCGTGATAACGCGGCGTCAACGCTGATGTCGAGAATGCTACGACGTGCGTGATACTGTAACAAGACAGGACATTTGCATAGCGCCTTTTCGTGAGTTTATACACCGATAAAGCGCTCTGAATGGCACGTGTTAATGAGAGATCACACAGTTGGCTACCGGCACGGTTTATCCACGAATGGAATGAGCCATCCTGCATTTGATCCCCCAGCTGGAGCGCGTCACCGCACTTTGGACATTGGATCAGTAAACTGTCCTTAAGGCTGTATTGAGGCAATACACTGTTTCGAAACTTAACGTCATTGCTTGTGTCCAATAAAAAACTATAGAAAGCCCTCACTCAAGGTCGCACCGACCACTAGCAATATTTTCTTTAGACCTTGAACATTGACCTCTGACCTTCACCTTCAAGCTTGGCTTAGAGGCTAGATAGTGTCAAGATGGATCAACGTGCCAAATAACTGTGTCATAGGTCGTTTAGTTCAAACGTTATTGTATACAGACAGACAGACACGCTCACACATACTGGTCCGATGGCTTTATCTTTACAGAGGAAGGTAACGCTGATGCTTCGGCGACAGTGCCCGTAATGTCACAGTCCAAGACCGTGTTGTTTTCCCGGTTCATCACTCCTCACGTAATCCATAGTGTCGGCAACTTATGTGTGATATGGCAGCAGTGAGACGGGTTGTTGAATCTGCCAATCATATCGCGTGACGTCCAATATTCAGTAGCGTCGCCCGCGGCGGTTCGATTCTGTACACGTCCGACGATTAATTGACAAGATCGGCCCAGCACTGCGGCGCGGCACGCTTTTCACGAGACGACTGATTGAGGCGTAATTAATTGACCCGCCGTTGTAAATTACACAATGCGGTAACTGGCACTCGGATGTAAATAATACATGATTGCTTGGACATTTTTAACGAGATGGAATATGATATATACAGCCTCAGTCGTACGACTCTGTTTCCACTCACTTTTCTATTACACACTTCACCGAATAATTTGCAGACGTTTGACATAATTATATGTGTTGTCACCCCTAGTGCTCTGTTTTGTTGACCTGTATAACGTAAAATGAGCAACTTGGTGTCAGAATTGTGTACTTATTTACCAGTCAGAATATTCCGACCGTTTTAGAGTTCCAACAGCAAGCTGCTGTTTAACTGTAGGCCAGTTACATTTGTGACGTCGTTACTCGCAGAACTGTAATTAACAAGTCGGTGTGGGTCTTCAGACAGACCACAACATTGCCGCTGGCTGCGTACGTACGCTGGGTTTTCCCAGCTGCAGTGCGCCGCCGCATTTGTCATGCTAGCAGCATCGGGTTTTCCCCGCGTCATTCCCCAAGTCCGCTTCTGCTAACGCGCGACAAACCGCCGTTTTTTCCGTACTTCGAGGTTTTTCGCAGACACGGGACAGACGGACAGACGGACGGACGGACGCGAGACCGTTGTATGCACGCTATCTGCTAGACGCAGCCAGATGCAACAAACTACAGATATTAAACTCCTGCGCGTCTATGAAATATGTCTACATCTAAAGGCCGGTTATTCTGCAGTCTATGCTGTATCACGGTGTCTATCTTAAAAGGTTAAAAGGCGGAGGAATAAGTCTGTTATATCACTTTGGCTTATGTGTACACACCGGTCAAAACGGTCCTGTGCCAACATGGCCTTAAGACGAAACGGCTCCGGTTTAATTACAATGAAACGGTCTCTGTTGGTTGGCTGATTGGTTGCTTGGAGTTTAACGGCGCTTTCAACACAATTTACGTCATATCGCGCCTTTAGAGTAGTAATTTACTCTGAGGAGTTATATTTTAGAAATGTTAATTTTCAAGCTTCAAAATTAGTAAAATGACTTAGGGCCGGTTTTCCACCGCAGATTAATCTCCCATTAACGTTAATGGAAGATTAATCTGCGGTGGAAAAACCTGCTCTTAATATTAAGCGTATACCGGTAAACAGTTAAAACGGTCCTGTCGCCTCCACTCAAGACTTCCAGCATTGGCCTAGTGTTTTCACTGATCTGATTATTGTCATTATTGAATATTGCAATGCAGAAATTATTGTATAATGTTTATCATCTTACTCAGGCATTGCACTGTCACAATCTCACTGTTATTACCTCTCCTCCCGATAGAGGTGCGAACTATTGCGATCAGCGTGTCTGTCTGTTTGTCTGTCTGTCTGTCTGCTCGCGTGACTCAACAAAGCAATCGTTGACATCAGACTTCGCCTCCGGTGCCTTCACCTGGCTAACTAGACTAAACAACGTCGTGCTTGATTTTGGCCCATTGGCCTTCTGTGTGAAAACATGACATCATCCACAAAATGCGGAAGTGCATACTGTCGTCACAGGTAACATGTACCGAAAATTTGGTGAAATTTGGACGTGTGGTTCTGATATGTTTGAGAGAGACGAACGAACAGACAGACACACAGACCCGCTGCTCACAATACTTCGCCCACCTACGGGGGGGGGGGCGAAGTAAATATAGCATGCATTAACTACAACATGTTTACACGTGAATCAGAAGGCACACGTGGCTTGTAATTTCAGCTGTTTTATCAGTACTGAACATAACAGCTCGGAAATGGTGCACGACAACTGCGTTGTTACGATTACGACAGACCACTAATGTGATGTGGTGGCCTACCGAATAGCGGCAATTACGATCACCTTGAATGTCCTTCAGCCTAGGGTCATCCACCTATTGCAGCCTTTTCAAATGGGATTCTTCATGTAATTTTACAGCAGTTGACAAGATTTTGTCCGACACAGCGCGTCACGCGGTCCCTCTGCGTTAGCTGAGCTTCTTGTTTCTTTGTGTACCAGTGACACTACCTCCTTTAACAACAGTGCGTATGCATGCAGTGTGGGAGGGCCTTTGTGACTTTTGCTAGTGGGCCGTTTCTGTCAAGGGCCGTTTTACAACAGGCTGTTTTGACTTACGACAGTGGGGCCGTTCTGGTAGGGGGCCGTTTTGATTGGAGGTCCACCATTGTTAACGTTGTCATGATTATTTACATGTACCTAGTTATCTTAGTTCAGTTTCTTTCGTTTCTTCGCTATCTGTTGTTTTTATTCCAGTGAGGGTAGGAAAAGGGAACGAGGAAATGGAAGGGAAGGGAGGGCAACTTCATGGGTAGGATGGGTGGGGAATACGGAATGGTACAGAGGAATAGGCATGAGGATTGGGGCGGAAGTGGGAGGGGGAAAGATCATGGCAAGGAGCGAAGAGCGCGCAACGCGATATGTTGCCGCAATTTAGCGGCGAGCCATTATACATATTTTGGATACTATTCGACAGTTGCTGGCCAGCGCTAGAGATCTTAACGGAGCCGGTGCGTCAGAGTAGTGTGGTTCGTCGACCTGCCGACCTTACTAAGTAACCACGTTGTCGCTACCGCCGACCGAATTGAACGTAAACATTGTCTGCTGTTTGGCGCGCAGATGGGTCGGCCCGGACGGGCTGGAAATCGGAGCCGGCGGCGAGTCGAGGGCGCGCGCGTTTGAAGGCGTGCTGAGTATCGTCGGAGCGTTGAAGTCGGACGCCGGAAATTACACGTGCCTCGTGCAGAACGCCGCCGCAGTTCGGCAACGTCCGGTGTCCATCGTCGTGTCTGGTCAGTTCCGGGTCAATTCGACGTACCTTCTCTGGTTTTCTTCTCTGTTGACCCTTTAGTGCGCCTCCAGCCTTCCTTAGGCGGTTTTAACCAGTCTTGTTGGGAGGGGACGCCCCCCTTTCCTTTGCCTAGTTCTATGCTTCCTTCCATTCCTTCCCTTAGTCCCTTCCACCCCTCACTTTTCCATCTTACCTTCGGCCCTTTCCTTTCCTAATTTCACCCAAATAGGCTTCCCTTTCTTCCTTCCCCTCCCATGTCCTTATGATCCTCTATGAATCTTGCAGTATAAACCCACCAGCCGAGGCCGACCGCGAAATGTCTTTTCGTGTGTGAAACTGACAAAAGTCCCATTTTACTGATTTTACTGATGCATCTCCGACAGATATTATAATTTGCAGTTTAGTAATACTCTGAAAAGGGCACCACGTTTTGGCATGTTGGAGGGCCAAGTTGAGGCCATGGCTCCCTTGGCCCCTAAACTCTGCCCATGTCGTCTGTAGCGACTGATTGTTATGATGGATTGGCTGTCACGTTTGGTAGAGCAGTGAGGTATCCATCCCGGCCCAGTCTCCACTACTGTACCAAGTGCAACAAGATGCAGTCGGATACGGCACACTTCACCACCGGTGCCGCCGTCTGGCGAACTCGACGAAACATACGCGTCATCTGTGATTCTGCCCGTCTGCTCTATTATATGAAAACATGACGTCATTCACAAAACCGGAAGTACATAACGTGTCGCATTGCCGTTAGAGGAGGACCGAGCAACGGCCACAGGTAACATGTACAGAAAAATTGGGTGAGATTTGGCAGTCTGCTCGTTTATTTAAAAAAACACGTGCATAAACTTCGATATAGCCTATTTTTATGCTGAAAGGGGACGTTAATCTCCCACACAACTTTCTGCATATATTAACGGTGGCCGTGGCTCAGTACTCTTGTGACGATTTTGTACTTCCAGTTTAGTGGTTGATGTCATGTTTTTAACATAATGTAGCCAGTGAGGCAGAATCAAAGACGACGCGTGTGTTTCGTCGAGTTCGCCAGGTGGCAGCACCGGGGGCGAAGTTTGCTATTTACGATTGCCTTTTTTCCGGACTGTAAGGGTTAAATGGCCGGCTGGTCCGTTGGTTAGCTCTGTCCGGCGTTACGTATTCAATATCAGAGCGTCATGTCGGCAGATCGTCGACGCGCCTGCTGTGCTGCTGCAGCTGCGTGCTGCTCTCTACGCGGCCGTCTTCATCAAATTATCAGCTGCACGTATCCGTCGCTCACCTCATCTGTTCGTCATACCTGTCGGCAGAGTCGTCACGCTCGCACCTGTTTCTGTTAAAATGATTGTGGCACTTAGCGAAAGTGTTTAGTAGTGACCACGTGAACGCGGCGGAGTATCTCACCCATATGACATCGCCAAATGCAGTTAAGCCTTTCAAAAAATGTGAGTGGGTTAGATCGGCTTCACTGCATGGATGATGTCAGTGCTCGAGTTTCCCGTCAGTGCAAAATAGGTCATTTCGGAGACGTTCTTTCGAGTCAGTCTCTCTCTTGTAGAAGTACTGAAAAACCAAATCTAATACAACAAATGCAGATATGCATCCATAACAAAATGTAAAACAACATATTCGCAATAAACGTAAAAAAAGGTGGGTGACAGGTAAAACTGTGTGATCCCTCATTAACACGTGCCATTCTGAGCGCTTTAGAGGTGAGTTCTCGCAAAAAGGCGCTATACAAACATCCTGTCTTCAACTTGAACCGACCTATTGCACTAGCTGTACGACTAAAGTGATCAGTAACAAGTCTGTGAAATCATTGCCAGTGGTACTGGGAATCCTATAATTTAATGATATCTCGAAGAGTTGGCGGGAGATGGGAGTGAGACGTGTGTTTGTGTGTTTATTGTAGTTCCTCCCGTGATCAATCGTCCGCCGCTGAGTACACGAGTGACCGAAGGTGACACGGCGCGTTTCGACTGCAGTTTTACTGGCACACCGTTCCCTCACACGCGCACTGCCTGGCTGAGAGAACAACGACCAGTCAACGTTCGTATTGCAATTACATCGCATCCACGCAGTAGACTACTTCTACACTTTGCCATCACTTTCATCGCATGTAGCGTATGCATAGCGCGTGCTATAGCCCAGTGTCAATCAATCTGTCCTTCTGTCTGTCACAAACTGGTCTTCGAACTATGCAAAAAAGGCTATATTAGAAAGGGGCCAGACTCTAGATTCCCCCACGGGAAGCGGCACTTTGAGGGAGACATGTGTAACATACCCATGCATGAGTGCATTGTGCATTGTTCGCCTGCAGCTTTGGGCGTATGTGCCTGTCCAGCGCACGCGGAGGACGAATGCATTCGCCGCCGCGAGGAGTGACAAGACGGCGATGCGGCCTTTTGCCAAATTACTTCGGACACTTGTTAAATATTGGGGCACCCGTTCTGTCCTTGGAAAGGTTGAAGCTAAGCACTTGAAATTTGGTTTGCTGAATGACCGTAACAGGTACTAGTCTGTGCTTGATAGATTGTTTTAAAGGGGTCATGTTCAGGTCACGTGACTTCGGTTCAGTATCACAGGGTAACAAGTTCAGTATGTGTGCAGTCGATTTGACTGGAGTAATGTTGGGAAAACCAGTTATGGCACCGCAGATAAAAAGCAGACATGAACTGGAAACTGTAAATATGTAACAGCCGGCAGAAAATTGACAGTCAGCTAAATGTTGCTAAGGTGGTCGGTGCGACCTCTTGTGAGTGCTTTCTAGTTCTATATATTATTCGTGGAGAGCGGTGATGTGCGTTACAGACACGTGATCTGCGTTTCGTGGTGGACGCTGCAGTCGGGACGTTGACGATCAAAGACGTGAGATTGGAGGACAAAGGCAACTATGTGTGCGTCGTTAACACCACTGCTCAGCCGATTGTCATATCAACCAATGCACATCTCTACGTCGAAAGTGAGTACAGAATGCCGTTTGAATTAGCAAAGATCGTGCCGTTAAGATGTAAATAAGTAAGAAACGCACAAGATGAATAGGTGTTAGAAATGCGTTGCCTCCTTCGTCGGTGAACACTTACAATTCCAGGACTGTAGAAGTACAGGATGAGAAGAAGACGTATAGTGAGTGAGGTTAAAAGTCGTACGTTTAAGGACGCGTTACGTCGCGTTGAGTTGTTAAATGAATGGAGTTTAATGCGCGTCGCTTTGAAGTAGTCGTTGGATGAGATGACCTCGGGTGACACCTGCTTCGCGGCTGCGCCGGTTTCTAGTGCGAGTGGAGTCGGTCGTGAACTGGACGCGCCCAGTTGTGTTTGGATGTGTTCTTTGGATGCCGCTGACCGTGGAGGATGCATTCCAGCTGTCAGAGCTGCCGGGCGGGACGCCCTACGACGCTCCGACGCCCCGTGGTCTTCCTCGGTCTACTATCCACTCTGTCGGACTCGCTTTGATCCGCCGCCGCCGCCGCCTCGAGCAGTCCGCGCCGTCACATGCCGCGCCGCCCCCGGGGTCTCACTATACCTGTCCGGCCGACGAAGACTCGAAATCGCTTCGCGCGGCCAAGGAAATCGGAAAGTCTGGCGGTGTCGTGCGGCGCAGCCTCGCCCGAAACCGAGCCGGATGACGTGAGAACAGCGCGTCCTGGGCGGTGAGACAGGTGCGTCCTGTGATGTGACACGCCGCGATAAGACGCCGACCGACCATAGATCTCGCCAATCGACGCCGTTCTGACGCTAATGGAAGATAAATCAGCATCTCTACAAGCTGCTGCTGCGGCTGCTGCTGCGCTCCGCCCGTTCCGTTTGGCCGCCTATCTCTCTTCGTCTCTTCTTGGTTCCGTTCTTTTTGCGGGCGGCTTATCGTTGGGCGCCGGCGCTGACGGACGGGCTGACAGCATCCGTGCGACGGGGCGCTATGTAAAGAACGCCGACGTCAACGTCAAACTTGTCAGTTCGATTAAACAGCTGTCATCTTCCGGAGATGCAGTTGTTGATCCGGCTTTTTATATACACGCGGCAGCGCCGTCGGCGTTGACCGATATCGTTCTTCACTGATACGTGGAGCAGAGACGGATGAGATGGAACGGAATGTGCTGTCCGTTTCTGCTGGATAGAATTATAACGTTGCGAGTAATTCATGCAGTGTTGGCGGCTAATGTCGCCGGCTTTGGATTCTGATGAGAAAATTTAGTCGGTGTGCAGCTCTCTAGTTTATTACTCAGTTTTCTCTGCACAAATGACATTAACTTAATACTGGCACAGATGTCACTGTCAGTATATAGCGCATAATCGCAAAGTTTCTAATGCGATGTGTACGCTAGTAAAACGAGAAACGTTTTCAAATCGCGACGAAAAATGTCGAAGGAACGTGTAGAATCTCGCAGATAGCCTGGTAGTGAGTTCCAGGCCGTTGGGCCTGCCTCAGAGAAGGCCCGACGGCGGAGCGTGGAGCGGTGGCGCGGTACGAGCAGCTGGTGGCCGTGAACTTGCACCAAGTCCTATGTAGCCAAGGCCAAACTGTTAACAGAGAGATCTCACGAAATGTAAACCATACTAGTCAAAAACTGTAAACTGAAACGGTTTTAAAGTTCCTACACGATGATGATAATGATGATCATGAAACGACAGGACGAACGATTTATTGTGTTTTTGTGACATTTAATTTATATATAGGTATGGCGTGCAGACCATGTGCTTGGTTGGCACCCGTTAATAGGAACGATGTTTTAAAACTTTCGAATCTTTAACGGTCCTTAAGCTGACGTTGCTGCCTGTTTTTTTCATTGGAAATGTAACGTGACCAACGAGACGTGTTCATTGTAACCTGTTTTGTTGACTTTAGCCACAAAAACTTCGAGGGTATCTTCTATCATTGCTATATTTCACATGTCATGCTGTGACCTTGACCTTTGACCGTTGACCTCCAGAATCTAATCAGGTCATCAGTAGGGGCTATTGAATATTCCTTGTCAGTTTTATCAAAATCGTTCCAGTTATTTATAAGATATCGTGATAACAGTGTATGACCGGACAGACGAAGGAACTTTTGGACGAACGGGACAACGGGACAGCCTTAGAACGCAATGCCTTCGCCGACAGTGACGTGCGTCGAAAGCATAAAAAGTGGCCCGCGTCAGCCGTGGGTGCATTATGTCGTACCAGTAGATCTTAAACTGTGCCTTGAGCGAAGGCGTTGTTTAGACACGGGCCACGTGTGATAACGTACGAGGTTGCTGCGGTGTGTTGCTGTTCAGAGCGGCTCAAGTTCCGGCCGGTGCCGAACGACGCCAAGCTGGAACTCGGCTCTGTGTCGCGGGTGCCGTGTGTCGCCGAGGGCCGCGTGCCGCCGGTCGTGCGCTGGTACGGCGGCGAGGGGCCGGCTGGCGGGGCGGCGACTCGGCGACTGCCGGCCGGCGTGACGGACGACGGCGGCGGCGTGCTGGTGTTCGACCGCGTGGACCGGCGCCACGCCGGGCTTTACACGTGCGTTGCCGCCAGTCAACAAGGAACCATCGACGTCACCGTTCGTATTGACGTCATCGGTACGTAGTCACGTGCTCTGACCACGTGATCATTCAACCATCGGCACCGATAAACTACTCGCAGTCGGACAAAATTGCTAATTGCAGCCCACTTTGCGGTCGAGAAGAAAAGTTGAAGTTGAAGACAGGACATTTGTGTAGCGCCTTTTCGTGAGAACTCACTTCTAAATCGCTCAGAATGGCACGTGTTAACGGCCCAAACGCGACCAAAGAAATAATTGGCCAACTGAACCGATGTACTGACTGACAGTGTGTGAATAGTATCGATCGCTGTTACGCCGTATGTGATAGATGCAGACTGCGCTACTGCTGTACCTGGCTGCATTGAATATAATACCGTACAGTAATGGGCGGTCCTGCAGAATACTGGGGTCCCGGTTTCATACCCTATGGGATTCCATGGGGAAATAAACGTGAAATTTTTCATGGGGACTACACGGGATTTTGTGTGAAATACTGCATGTATTTTCCATGGAAATAGGTACCATGTGGTTCCGTGGAAACTCCATGGATTCCATAGGATTCCACGATATTCCATGGAATCCCATGGGTATGAAACCTCTACCGCTATTCTGCCAGTAATGCGTTGAGTCCACAGATGCTGACTGTCTCTCCGTTCTCTCTGAATCAGTAACTATAGCCATAGCTTTGAAGCTTTGATTGTCCTCTGATCATCGAATCGATACTCATGCATATCAGGCACATTTTCGACGATTATTACTGGCCCGCCCTCCTACACGTAGTGTACGGGGCAGACTAGTAACGATTGCTGGCGTCTGTCGTCGTCTGTCGTCGTGTGTAACACTGGCATATGCAACGTAACTCACCAGGGGCAGCACGCGACGGCGTGCCAGTAGTGTTACGTCCCGTTAGGGCGACACCTTGTTGTTTAGTATGAACTTTCAGTGTTAAGCGTCTAACGCTGCAGATGCCGGACGACGAAATACTACACTATTTATTCACCGTGGTTTGGGTTTAATACTGCAATAAATCATTCAACGAATGAATGACGTGCCGTACAACGCCTTTGCTCGACGATGCTCGGTATTTTGTTCTAAGCAGAATGAATGGCTGCTGCTGCTGTGCTTGACACGTCGAGATGAATAGCGGAGATGATGCCGCGCTGCTGACTGACTTGGCTTATAATTGAATATGAATCGTGATCGGTTTTGTCTGCATCTTTCATGAGCTGTCGACGTCAGATTCTTTCGTGCACACTGGCGCAACTTACTTCACAACCTCAATGCATTACTGGGTAGAATAGCGGTCCCGGTCTCATACCCCCACACCCATGCCAGTCATCAAAGCTCTGGTTGCTTGTAGTGACTTGAGATGACATGCGGCATGTAACAGCAATGCCGTGATGTTTCTCTAGGTAAACGTTTTTGGAAAAACTGCATGGGGTTACTGAACCAAAGTTCACCAAATTTTTAATAAACGTGGAGGGTCATCGGGGGTGTTAACGCGCGCATCCGTGTTGCGATCCTCCCATCCGTTGTGGAATGCCAGCGCGTAGAATGAGGGTGGGTATGCTAATTTTCGCAAATTCGCGCCAAACATCGGTTACCATAGCAACATCCCTTGAGCGATCGTGAAAAGACGGTCGGATTGATCATCCTGAAAATTTGGTGAAGATCAGTGCAATACATTCTGAGATAATTGGTCGCCGAGGGCACCGTTAAAAGATGAAAGAAAGTACGTAAGTCCTTCGACATGTGATGCTGGGCGGGCGGGCTAAATAGCATTTACAAGTGGAAACTTGTACGTGAACTGTTTGAGTGGTCGATGGCAGTGAAACCGCGGTTCAAGGTTCGTCCAGTCAACACGACGGCCGTCGAGGGTCATGCCGTCATGTTACACTGCGTCGCCACCGGAGACCCGGCGCCGACCATCCAGTGGGACCGTAACAACAAAGTGGATGCTTTTGACTTGCAGCGCTTCAAGGTGAGCTACCTGTATTAGTCGTTTGGCGCAACGGTGTGGCGTTGGGCTGACGACTGGGCAGGTCACGGATTCTACTCTCCTTCCGGGAGATTTTGCGAGATGATTTTGGGCATCAGTGACCTACTTAGGGGGATGCCAGATGGCCATGCCACCCCCTTGAAAGTCAAAAAATTCTACTGTTTTTGATTTCACACATGGAGTCAGCCTCGTTATGTTACGAAAACGAACAGAAAATGAAGTAAAAAGTATACTTCATTTAAAGTCAGTAAATAATGAAAGTCTGCACATAATGTCAAAAAATATCACTCGCTACGCTTGCTCGATTAGGGCCTCTGTCCCTCCTCGCATCCCCCTCTGTTGAGTCCTGCATACGCCGCTAT
>Ga0209780_1000269_pt1 | contig 26208 bp, 24 predicted proteins | sample WorMetexBAHAMAS2_FD_187384 | JGI IMG/M metagenome (GOLD analysis project Ga0209780, IMG submission 187384) | Marine gutless worms symbiont microbial communities from Max Planck institute for Marine Microbiology, Germany - Inanidrilus exumae... | ecosystem: Host-associated > Annelida > Digestive...
CTATGTAACAATAATAGGAACTCGTATGCGCTCTATAGAATGGTGCTATTTTAGTGACTTTGAGTGACTCCCTAACTACCCCCACCACCCCATTTTTACTACTTTATATCGATCGCCCTTTGTATCTTCATAGTGGGTAAGAGATACAGACTTCAAATTTGGTAGATAGGTTAATCGTAGCAAGTGCTAGTCCATGGATGGCAAACAATCCGAAATGGGTGTGGTCAGGTCACGTGAACCATTTAAATTTTGGTGGGCACCAACCATATCTCCAGAACGGCTGAAACTAGAGTGGTCAAATTTTGCACGTATGTAGGCTATGTCGAGTTCCAGCATAAGGATGACACCCTTATAAAAGGGGCGTGGTCAGGCTCACGTGACCCACTTTAAATTTTGATGCCCCCAATGATATCTCTGGAACGTCAAATTTTGCATGCAGGTAGAATGTATCAAATCCTAGCCTGCGGTAACAAACCACCCCTAAAATGGGCGTGGTTAGAGTCACGTGACCATTTTTTTCAAATTTTGCCCCAATCATATCTTTGTAATTGGTGAAGCTAGGCAAGTTCTAATTTCGTGTTCTGACTGATAGAGTATGCGTGCATGCATGATATATTACTCCCAAAAGGGATGTGTTCAGAGTCACGTGACCTCTTTAAATTTTTGGAAATAAGTGATAATACCTCTGATCTCTGAAACGGTGCAAGATAGAGACATAATTGCAATGGAAGACTAATGGGATATCGTATGTGGCCTATCGAATAGTACCATTGCCAATGACCTTGAAGGTCACTTTTGCTGTTTGAAACCTTTGGTGAAACATAGCACGCATTTACTAACATAGTGCATCATGCAGTCCCTCTGCCATAGCTGAGCTTCTTGTTTAGGGTTACAAATTACAACAACTTGCAAATTGCAATGATATGACACTCAACTAATAACCGCTGTGATGCAATGAAACATCCTTGCTGATATGCACCAACTGTACAAGATATGAATCATGACATTTCAAAATGTACGTTTTACAACACGAACGTCACTCAAGGTCATCAGAAATAGTATGACACGTCACTTTGTACTAGAGGTCTGTAGTAACCATTGCAACATGTGACTGCCTGTTACCTAGAACAGTTACTGCCACGTTTGATTTCCAGTTTCCAAAATGGCTGAACCAATTGAAATGCCATTTGGGGGAGTCACAAGGAACCATAAATTAGATGGGGGTCAAGAAGATCCCAATGGGAAGGGGTAATTTTGGGGGTTGTCCAACCCACTGAAAAGTATTGGATGTCTCTGTCGTGGTGTACACAACGAAAGATATCACCCAATCCTCAATGCAGCCGACTGCAAGGGTCCCAACCGGTCGGTGTCACATAACATTGTCCACCATGAAAAATCTTCCCGCAGCAAAGTAGCCTTTTGTCGAAATTCTTTGACCACTTGTTTGAGATATGACCATTGGATAGGTTTCTATAGTGGCTCAACGACTTTCATAAGTCGCCAAGTACAGTCAGTGACAGCATTTGAGAGATTAAAATGCATTCCAATCCATAGTAACCATGTCCCATGCAGACAATGGCTACTAGTACATGCAGCAACACAAATGTACTATGAACGACTACAACAACAAAGTAATCACAAACCTGATGCCTGATTTCATCTTCAAGTGCTCGAGTGTCTCCCAGCTGGCAAATATTGCTGACGCCTTGTGATGCCAGTGTATTTAAGCGCCACATCTCGTAGTTTATACTGTGTGATGAGCCGACAAGTGGCGACCATTGAAGCAGAGATGTGTCAATGTCAGACAACTCATCCCTTTGAGTCCACAGACTGTGAAATGTTAGCTGATATTTTGCTGTACCACATGCACAGCAATCATATTTCGAAGAAATGTCCGTAGTTTGCATATCTGCAGCATGATCTTTATCAGTATGTTTGGCACAAAGCACTTTTGTAAGGGCTCCATCATCTTTGTACCAGACACGATTTACTATTATTGTGGCTCTGAAACATGCACATAAATCAGAAAAATTGCACCACATGTAACTGAGTCTATCTTAATTAAAACCTCCTTTCATTGGTTTCATGCAATTTAGCACATTAAGCTATCAGTATTCTTTTACCATGAAATGTCAAACAAAGATAATTTGTCACATAGATGCATCAGATCAAATGATCTGCACACACCAACATTAAGCAGAAATTAAAGCTACAACGAAACATAATTTATGTTGCTGTTACAGTACAAAAGTTAATGACACAGATGATAAATATTATTTTATATAAAAAAGTATCACATGAATACTATTAGCAACTGCTGAATTATAAGGACAACACACAACAATAGACAATACCTAAATTCAACACATCCTGTGCCACGTACAGGAGATTTCCATATGACATACACTTCTGCCTTAGGTAAGCTGTCCACAGTTGTGACAATATGCGAACAACCTTCATGAAAGGCCAATCGACCTCCATCAACTAGATGAAACTTGCCAACAGTGACGTGTTCATTTGATGAATTATGCCGAACAGCAACTAAATAGGCACCGGAAAACATACGCTCCAGAGAAGTCCCAGCTATACTGACTCGATACACGCGTTCAAGGGCGTAGTGCTGCAGATGTGGGTCATCATCAACCCTCACTTGGAATCCCCCATCAGTTGGTGTTCGTTCATAATTTGCGTGATGCGGTACTCTCGCACACAGATTCACGATTTCTGCTTCGTTTAGGAAATGATGATAGCAAATCGTAAAGTTCAGCAACGTAAGAAGATACACTGTCATATGGTGTACTTTGTGTGCATGCATCCATTCGGATACTGTCAGGCAACTTCCAAACACGGCAGCCCATCTGTGACCGCAATATGACATCATCATTACATCATCAGCCTCAACTCAAAAAGTCAAGACATGCTGCTACAAGCTCAAGTTTACATCGGAGATTCAACTGCCTGTGATATATGCTAAACGCACGTGTCATCCAACAATTCGCCTAGTTCAACAAAATCACCCTAACGCACTGCACGCGTAAAACCGTCATAAAAGCCTTTTCGGGGGTTTTATGATGGTGTTTACAGTGCTTAGGCTTACGTGACGTCATCCTGGCTAGTGGCTGAACGTCCCTGGGAATGCCTGGCGCGCTCGTGGGCGCGCTGTGCGGATGCAACACGGAGGGGTGCTATGTCTACAGGATACGAAACATTAATGTGATTCCCAGTTTATATGTAAACTTTTTATTTTCTCGCAGCTTTTTGTTTCATTTTAAAACATTAAAAAGCTACAACTGTAAAGAGATTAAGAAAATATTAAAAGTCTAAATTTTGTAAATTGTATTGTGTCCAACTGTAATATTCCGCCCCACCTTGCAGTGAGCACGGTGGTCAACAAGTACTTTGCTTTGGTGCGTTGTGGTTTGTTTGTAAGGATGTTATGATAGTATTAGTAAAGTGATAGGTGTATAAACTAGTAGAACTGTTATTTTGGCTACGAGTTGTTGGTGAGTTTTCCTTTGTTTCTGTTAGGCGATATAGCTGCAGATTTTGCTCGTGAGAGGAGGCATTTTCGCGCGATCACGCCACTCCGCACGCGCGCAGGTCATCAGCTGTTGACTTGGAAGCCGGCGGCCATGGTTGCGGTTCGCTTATCTATTGTTGTTTGTGGATAAGTAAATTCAAATTTCGCCACTACTTCATGTGTAGTTCTTGGCAGTGATTGATTAGTTGGGCGGTTATTTGTTCGATTTATTTCCTTATTACTGAGTGAATTAATGGAAGCCATTGTGCTGTATTTGTGCAGTGCTTGTTACATGTTAGTGGGCCACGAGTGACGTTAACTGATGTTTTTATTTTAACTTAAGCATCGTTAACTTAAACTTTATTAAATTGAAGGCTGAGCAGCTCATCAACGAAGTTCATATGATGCTGGTCACTTCATATATGCTATAATGAAAGAAAGCTCGGTGACTCCAGATACCACAAGGAGTGTTTTGCTGTCTGAGTCATACCAGTCTCATTTTAAGCCAAACAGATTGTCATTGACTTGTGTAAATCTTGACATTAAAAACTGTAGGTATGCAGGTTCATGGGCCCTTGGGTCAGCTACCAAATAAGAGTCACTGCTCATTGTTCTGGGTCACTACTGCCAAGTACAATTCAGTAGATGTCACAGCATATATCACATCCCTTGATAAAACCACCAACATATTTTACAGGTAGAATTTTTATGGCTTCCAGACCTTTGGGACCCTGCACACGGGCTTGTTAAGCTTGTGTATGGATGCATTTCTGATTGCAAGTTTAATGTCAGGACCATTTGTAGCAGTTATGTCTTTAGTCCACACTGATACAATGTCATTTTATTGTTGTTGTGTAGAATATGTGATAAATTTTCACTGATGTTGGTTTCAGGATGGCTCATGCCTCACAGAGTTTTGCACGATTTCGCCGGACACGTTCAGTTTCATTATCTGGAGAAGCAGAGTTTGTGAGGCTAAGCAATGCTGACCGCAGCCCGCTGTATACTGGACGCAAGTCGTCGGACTTTTGTGGCACCCAACAACGCTGGGCTGTGTCTCGTCTCAGTTTGCATCATGACTTCTCACGGACGTTGTCTTCGAACTGCATTGATCGATACGTTGGCAACAACAGAGCCACTGGCGACCGGAATTCCCTGCTGCATCTCAGTTTGTCTGATGCAGACGGAGTGCTTCACTTCAACTGTCTGCCAGATGATTGCCTCGAGCATATATTCAGTTTCCTGACCATCAGTGAGCGTGGTGCAGCTGCACAGGTAGGTGTTTTATAACAACAGGTATAGTAAAATCGACTAGTCATCACTGTAGGCTATTTGTATTGTACATGCCGATGTATGCATTGCTTAAATTGTTGATGTTTCTTTTTATTGTTATTCATATAATGGTAATGTTTGCATTTATAAAATAAAATTATGATTATGGACAAAAGTGAACAGAAATATTGAGCTGGCATTGAAAAAGTTCATAGTAACATTTATAGATAAGAATAAAAATTGTGTGAAATGTTTTATTGAAATATAATTTGTGTTTTAGTTCTTGTTATGTAGTTAATTAGCAGGATGACATTCGTGTAGACTACAGTGTGTGACATGCTAGTTCAATGTTTATTGTGGAGTGATTATTTTATAATAATAATAATATAATAATAAAATAGCATTTGTATAGCGCAGTACAGTCCGAAGATACAGAGATGCTGGTGGCATCACGTTAAGACTGTCTGAACAGGTTGGTCTTGAGGTGTTATTTGAAAGTGTCCACAGTACGGCAGGATTTAATATCCATACATGCCGATCTGCGGACGATTTCACGAAATGCGCATCTGTACTTTGACAATTACGGTAGCTCTTCCCACCCTGAACTTTTCTTACTGGTGGGTTCCGATTTCTCTGATTTTGGGCTTCTGGGCGAGCAAAGTTCCCCAAAATGGAGATTCCTTGTCCAGGACGCCGATGAATCTTCGTGCAAAATTTGACGCCGCTAGCTTTATCCTCGCTGGAGAAATCCATAACCGTAAAAACAAAAGAAACAAAAAACAAACAGTAAACGATATATCCACACCATGCCTATTGACGTGTGTGGATAACAGTGACAGTGTCTCACGGAATGTAGGGTTACGCAAGAGTTTACACGGTGTTATCAGTTAGACCGCCCGATTGCTTGACTAATATTTCAGGTGTGTACGGACTGGCATCGGATCATCCGCCGTCCATCAGTGTGGTCAGTGGTTGACCTGATGTCATTCCCAGCATGCTGCAGTGCCATCCAGTCCCTCCGACATCAGTGCACGTACTTGTGCTACGCCAGTTACCGGCATCGTTTGAAACAGTTTATGGAGTATCTTATATCAATTCGTCCCGTGATACGAACGCTGAAGTTTGCACTGGACATTGACGATCCAGTTGACGGATATCGCTGCTTGCTGTCGGAGCTGATCCGGGTATATTTGCATCTCTATCTTGAATCTTCTTTGTTCTGTACTATGCAGACGTGATTTTGTTTTACATTATTGGCAGTATATTTACTTATAATTTCCCGTGAACTCTCAGTTGTAAAGATTGTTTTGGACAAGAGTGCTGGGGCATTTTTTCACGTGTCATCATGATGTGGATGCGATACCAATGTTAGGATATCTTTTGTTTGGCCGCATTTGCACTCCTATGAGACTACATACATACCAACGGAAATCGGAGAATCGGATGTGCATGTTTCTGTATGCCTGCCATACCCAATCCCCCTCCCCAAACATCGTCATTGTGTAGACTACGTGCAGTATATTTCGTATACATCGTGGGAAGCGTGGGAAAACTGTACTGCCTGACAGTATCAGCAGCCGTGGTTAAATGACGTCAGTTGACTGGGGCGGCGACGTCTATTGTTTACTCACGGCAACAGACAGCGATGGAGAAGCACGCGTTCGGACGCAGTCGACCGTGTTCGTGTCGACCGTGTTCATACACGGTCAGCCGCAGTTGACGGATGTTCAAACAGGTTTGAATGCATGCAAAATTGCAAATGCAGGAGAGATGGTCTCAAAAATCTAGCATTGCTAGATGTATGATGTTCGAACATCATTGACGGCGTATGCGCGTCATACAACATGCGTAGGCCTATGCTATCGACAGTGTGCATATACCGTCGACGATGCTCGAACATTTAGCAATGCTAGATTTTTTAGACCATTCCCCGCAACGTGATCGACTGCATTCGAACGCGTGTGAACACATGAGTGAGAATGCTGTTTATGCTTCACACAGCAGTGTCGCCGACTCATTTTCACAGACTGCATTCAGTGCAATCGCTTAATTACATAATGATACAACCCTTCATACTGCCATGCAGACCACGCACTACTGAATGGAGCCGTCCCGTCACCCATACACCACTGTAGACCTACAGTCAGTCGACGTACACCGAGAGGCAAATGCACGTACAACACAGTTTGACAAGTGAACTGTGACTGGCTTAGAAGTGTAATGATTTGCTGGCTACGATATTATCAGAAGGATTATGACCAACATCCTTCGTCATGAGGCTGAAACATCGCGATGGGGATATGTAAGGATGTTTGCGTGATGCCGATGTAGATGTCGATTATCGCCCCAGCACTAGCAGTCTTTTTTATTTTTCGATTGTACTTGATATGGATGAGAAGTGAAATATTACAGTTTATTGGTTGTTTTTCAGGTATCTTTTGTTATGCAGATCTCGTATTCAGAGTTTACTCTGTATGACATCGGGGTACAATATGCAGAGATGTACAATATTCAGAGATGATGACGTACACTTGCAACATTGATTACTTACAGTTGTGTTGATAGCTACCATAGTATGAATCATTACAAAAGCAATGATGTCTCGTTTTATCTTCAAATGCTGAGTGTTGTACAATTGGCACATAGTTGTGCTTTGACCTTGAGGAAGTGGAAGCACACGACATGTCGCTGCCATCAAATAATGTTGGATAGATCAGAAAGGTGACAAATTGATATCACGCGTTGTCGGTGTTCTTCTGTCAATTTCTTGCATTTGTCTGATGTCCCAGGTTGCACGATGCCACGAAATGAAAGTGGCCGAGCTCGTGTGGACTGAGACGCCAGCCAAGCGCCCGTACGCGTGGCAGTCTGTGAGTGCCACATGGTCGACGAGCGACATGCGCAACCTCATGTTCATGCGACACCATCGTCAAAGACACTTCGTTCGCCTCTTCGACCTGTTCACCGCAACCGTGCCAAATCTCGTCGTTCTTTCACTGCCATTCGACTGGTCCGAGCGATCGCTGATGTTGCTTAAGCGACTTGTGAATCTTCGTGACGTTAAGCTGTCCAAGTATTTCCGCTATGCACCAGTCAACGCCGAACTGTTCACCGATACATTTGCGTCGTTACCTCGTCTTCGTCGACTGTCGCTAGAACTGTGGAGTGAAAGTTTCAGAGGATTCTCGTACTTTGAGTTAAAGGTTTGTGTTTTCTGCATTAAAGGTACTGACCACTTTAGTGGTCCAGGTAGAGCAATTAGTCCAGTGTGTGTATGTCTGGACAAAATGATCTTCGCCCTGAATAATTAGCAGGTTTGTTCACCTTGACTGTATCTGGGTCGGTTCGAAAGTCCGTCATAGATCAGAGTCCAGTTCCTCCTGTGTGCTATAGTGGTCTGTACAATTTCGAGTGTGCATTCTCTAGTTTTATGAGAGTTTCGTTTTTTCGGTTAAATGTTACTTATTAACTTTCTTCTGTCATTGGCCAACAGAACTACTTCATCTCAGTTTTAAGGTTAGCATCATTGTGAGTGATGCTCATTATTCTGCGCTTGTAAATATGTTCCTGTAAATGTCTCAATAGAAACAATGTATTTAACAGAGTATGTGTTGTGCTTTATACTGCTGATGTCAGAGAGCCAGAGTAAGGGAAGCAACTCTCATCATGAGTCCAGACGCAGGCACACAGTGCGATGTGACTGTCCATGGTTGGTGTCAGTGTATTTTTTGCATGATGGAGGATATTCGGCCTGAAAGAAAGCTATACAACTTATCCCCAGAGGACCTCTTCTGGAGCAGGGTAATGTTACTAACAAGGTAGAACTGGGTAACCAGGTTCGCATGTTGAAACGGAGTTGGGGTCGTTTAAAATGTCTTTTTTTAAAGTTTACTAAACAAATTCTTTTTTCGTTGTTGCAGTCATCAACTCTGGAGTATCTCGATGTGTCTGCATGTCGAGGTATCTTCATCAGCGAGATGACTTTGCCAAATCTTGTCACGTACCACATGGCACGCAGTCCTCTGATCCAGACGTTCGACAGTCAAGTGTGGGTCAATGCGCCAAAAGACACGCCGTGTGTCTACGACGTATTGCGGCAGGGCGCACCACGGCTTCGTCAGCTGAACACACACCCGATGCAGCCGGACTGGTACGAGAATGCGTCGGATGATGACGACCTTCAGCAGGTGCTGGCCTCCATCTGCTCCTGCTCGGAACACAAAACTGTGGGCTCTGGGGATGGCTGATGTGAATTAGGCTGCTGCTAGTTATGGAATACTTGGTTAGCATGGAAACTATTATGGCTGATGACAACCGGATGTAGTTTTCATAGTGTATGCGTGAAAGCTTTAGCTAGTGGCTTGATTGGCCCATTCTGTCCTTGTAGAAACCGCCACAAATGGCGCTAGCCCATTTTCCTCTCGTCTCAATGTGATTTTTGTTTGTTTGTGTGGCTTGACTAGCTGATGTAGTTTTTGTAGAAGTATATGCATAATGGGTCTACATTACAGAATGGAGTGTAGCGTGTCAGTTTAATGGTTTGAGCATTTGACTTGTGATAACAAGGTTGCAGGTTCGACTCCCGGCCGATTCAACTGTCATGTATTAAGTGGGCAAGCTGTTGACACATGTGCCTCGTCACTGCACAGCAAGCAGTAGATTTTGGCACCCGTCGAAGTGCAGGGATGCTCTACGGCTGGGAAGTAACGGAAGGGCATACAGTTGTTTTAAAAGTTGGCTCATTCGTCTAGTGGAGGGACTATATGGTTGACAGGTAAAACTACAATCCCTCGTCAATATGTGCCATTTATACAATGCGGTGTATTTACTTGCGCTCAAAAGCTAGCGAGATGGCCAGCCTAATCTAGCGCACGACAGGGACGAACAATAAGGAAAGAACTAAAAACAAAAACCGAGTAGCTCAGAAAAGAAGGTCCAGGCAAAAGTCCGTGAAGGCAGTCCCGGAGGAAGAAGTGAAAGTACGGGGATAGGATTTGAGAAACAGGTTTTAAGCCGGGAGTGAAAGAGAGGGAATTATGGATGAGCAGAGTGGTGAATTGAAAGAGGAAGAAGTGATCAGTGAAAGAATAGGTGAGTCGGAAATGGAGAAACTGGTACCAGAATAAGGTTGACGAAGAGATGAAGGGAGCTGATTTCAGAGACAAGGCGAAGCACAACGAAAGGAGCGATCAGTTATAGATGGGATGTAGATCCATATTGCTATATGAGTAAGCATTCATAGCAGCTTTGCAGCTGGTAACTTAAGGGGGGTTTGTTGATGAAGCGTTTTACTTTTGAAATTCTGGTGCTTGTTTGTGAATTTCAAAAGTAACCAATGTTGCTTGTTAGTAGATAAAATATTTCTGTCAGTTTACCTTGTGACACCTGTTTTGTCTCACCTGTACATAGTTCTGCACTTCTAGTTTGTTGTATACTTTGCCGCATTTGTCTCAGGATTGACTAGTAACATGCATGTACAGGTTGTCCAAAAGGTGGACTGTTCTTTAGAGTGGTAACTAGCATAATTGTTGGAATAAATTCAGAATGGAAGTGTCATCATGAGGCCTGTGGTCATAGTGGAATGGGAAAACATTGAAGATTTATTGTTTGTGCAAAAGACAAAATGATGGAATTACATCATATTATGTAACATCAGCTTGTTGGACGATGCTATACATATTGTATACACTGTTGTTGCAGTGTAATTTTTTGTCTTGGCATCACTTTGAGTAGAGATGGGATTCTCATCCTGGAGTACCATTTCCATTGTGGATATGGATCCAAAATCTGGGGTATGATAATAGTTCTTTGATTATGTGCATGATGGTGCAGCTGTACAGGCTATTGGCCACTGAAAGTAAAAAAAAGTCTGTGTACTGTTGCCATTAAAGATACCACCACAGTGTAACCTACATAACTATTTGGCACCTTTTTATCAATGTGGCCTGGGGGAATCTGCCTATTGCCTGCACATGACGATTGATGTGGTACGTTTGGAGTGCTATAGTTGCATTTGAAGAGATAAGGGGATGTAGAGAATATTTGTTGGGCATCTGGACACTCTAAAAGATCCCTTGGCAGGTGTGAAGTTTCAGTATTTGTGGAATTCAGGCAGCAGAAGGCATGCCAGCGTTGTATGTCTTTTTATTGCAGCACTGCCGATGTATTATAGTTGTTGAAGGATGCAATACTGAAGTTGTTGTGGGTGGCCTTTGAACTGTGTTCAATGTCGACCATCATATGTGCCTGATTGATGTATTAGTCAATATTTGTACCTCCACAAAGCATGTGGCTGTGAGATTAATCTGATTTTTGTCTTCTGTCATGTATTTTTGTCCCTCTGCCTGTGGGATTACAGACAATCCCTATGCATATGGATTATGATGAAGTTTTGAGTTTTGCCTGGATACAGGATTTCGAGCTAACATTCAATACGTTTCTCAAGCTGGATAGATATTGTAGACTTATGTAAAATATCACTTTGTGACAAATTGTAATTTTAAAGGCACAGTATAACTTGAGCGATGTTGACGGCACTGTTAAATCTTAACCAACCAACTATGCAACTGGGAATATCTAATTTGATGTTTGGATGGTCTACGAAGTACCTTATACTTGATTTTTGCTCACATAATCACAGCTAAAACTACTGAAGAAATGTTATGTGATTATTAAAATATACAAGATATACAATTGATATAGACTTCATAGGGGCATGGAGGGGGCAGGTTCGGTATCGTGGATGCTTCTTTTGGGTTTCACCTAAGAGAAGCATTCCAAAGACAGACCAACACAGAAAAGATATTATACAACAAGAGTCGTTAAGCACTGATATGTTATAGGAACTGAAGAACAGCAGTTACACAAGATATCACATTGAACTGATAAATAGGTCTTGTGGTGGTTGGTTAGTTTCCACCCTGTTGTAGGTGCTTGTGTAATAACAAGTGAGCCTCCCCATCCTTTCCCACTTTGGGACGTCGTTGAACAAAAAGGCAACGAGGTCGGGAGGTTACTATATTGTTGGCCATCCTTAACCCGGCGGGAACTAAATTTCAATCCAAGACCTTGTCCCCGATATAGCCTATTTTTGTGCCGAAAGGGGACTTTAATCTCCCAACGAGCCATCCAACCTTGACTTCAGAGGGCTTATTGATTATATTACTAGGGGTCTTGATACCCAAAATAATGATACTTCCCATGCAACTTTTCCGGTGGTTTTCCAGCTCAAGGAACTTTGCTGTTTTTAGCTTTTTCATAGTACACGAGTAACGGTTATCATGCTCAAAAATTGTGCGCGTATGTAAGTGCATTAATACTTTTTTTCTGGATGCAGGAATTTGTTCAAGCTTTGTAGAGGTTGTGTATTATTGTAATATTTATGATGGTTCTCTACGTGCTTGTAAATAAGGACGTTTTGCTCAGAGTGGCTACTTAATTGTAGCTAGTTTTCAGTGTTAGTAGAGCCTTGTTTTGCAGTACTCTTTCCAAACAACCATTAGCTGAGTTGCTTTTATATTGTAGATGTACAGTTCAGTAGTTTGGTTCCTTTTCCACACTCCTCTAGATGTTCTTGTGAGTGGTGTGACATCGATGCACAGCAGGTTTACAGGTTCCACCGTTGGCTGTTCCGCTGTTATGTAGTCACCTTTGGCAAGTCATTCATGCAGCTTTCCTTTGCATTCTCTGATTCATTAGCTAAATATGGTGCAATACGTTTTTGTTTATTCCGTCTTTATACACTCGTTTTGATGTGACTTATTAGTAACACCTGCTGCAAATTGTATTTGCAACAGTGTTGATTGCTGCTTAGTTTTTATCGCATTTTTCGAAACTTAGTCAAATTTTTATGGCATGATATTTTGGTCACGCCTCTCACAATCCTTCAATAGTTACCCAAATATATGGTATCTTTGGAATGTATGAACATAGGCATTCCCAAGTTGTGAAGTAGATTGAAGATAGCCAATACTAACTGATGTTAAACTGTCCACAAGGGAGCGGGGCTGCTGAGAGTCCAGTATCGTGATGCTGTTGCATATCAAGCTTTACGTTGTGGAGTCTTTCCCATTTTTTATTACTGCATGTGTTTAGCTGTTTTTGATTTATCGTTTTGTTGAGTTTTAGACACAGACACATCTTTACTGCGGCTATTGTGAAACCCTTTGTTGCACAAAATTGTCTGCACTTATGGGCATAGGTTCTAAATTACATCAAAGTTAGTTAATTTTGAAAATTTTGTGGTGTGACGCGGCGGTAAATTGCTATATATATATACTGTTGTAATTCCATCTGTCTATGATGTCTGTAAGTCCTTTGGTATCTCCCATGTTCCATATATCCAGACCATTACAAACTACTCCTAGTCACTCTACTGACTGGTTCCAATCTCGGCAATTCTTGGTCATCCTTTTGTTCACATTAAACCCGTGCATCAGAGTAAATCAGAGCATCCATCTGTTGTCAGTCATCTCAGTTTTTTTCTAATTACTTTAGTAGACCACCATTAACTGAACAAAAAAATTTCAAATGACACCATGTGGTCACTCCACAATATTGAGCATCTTCTCTTGGTTTCCATTTGATACACGAATCATGAGAAATTGTTTGTTATACTTTCTGGAACATGTTTATCACCTCTGATATTACTTACTTATGTATCATATTATTAAGATATCTAGCGGGGTTATTACATTAAATCAGCCGTAGTCTTGTGTTGTTAAAGTTACGAATCATGGTCTGTATGAACTTGTCTCAACTAATTTCTACTATTTTGGCAGTCTTTTTGCAGCAGTATACAGACAATATTGTGATTCATTGCATTGTAGATTGAAGTTGGTACACAACCATTTTATGGTCATTATACAGGTGAACCTGTATTAACTGGCACCCCCCCCCCAGTAAAGAACTGGAGGATTTTGTTGGAGTAGAATTTTACTGTTGGCAACGACCACAGTTGTATTGAGAAGATGCTATTCTTGGTGGTGTTTACGGATGCTTCTCTCTGTTGGTACTTAAATGATTGCGGCTTATAGTTGCCGAGAAATCCATAATTAGTAGTAGCATATCTTATGGGCATTGTTCAGTAGCTTAAAAATGGTTGAAGACGTATAAGCTTATATGAGTGCATTTCACTGAGCATTTATTCTGTGTCTGCCTGGTGTCTGTTGTTACTGGCCCGCCTACACAGTGTAGGGGGCAGTATTGTTGTGCTCTCTGGTATCTGTCGTCGTAGTCTGTAACACTCCTTGGCAGCGCATATGCAATGTAACTCACCAGGGGACAGCACTCGACGGCGGGCCAGTAGTGTTACGTCCACTTAGGGCGACACCTTGTTTTTCTTGCATTCTTGTGAATCCTGCTGGTCGTGTCTACAGTTGTTGCTGCTGTAACGCTCAAGTGATGGCTTTTTATGTGTGTCGTATACCTGATCATTTTTGAGAGGACATCACACCAAGTTTACCTCTCTCGTTAGTTTTTGCACAAAGCTGTTGAACAGAAGATTATTCTCCACTAAAAATGCACATTTGGAGAAAGACTACGTACGGATCATGATTCATTATTACCATCTGCAGATAGTCATTTGTCAAACAACCGTCATAACCAGTTAGGCACAAGTATATGGAAGATGTGTATAGAATCAGGTCATTGTTGTAATATAGCCAACTGTAGTTGAGTTTTTAATATTTTAAAACTTTTTTGTTGTATTTCTTTTTGACTGTTTTGTTTGGTTTGTGATTGTCAGTTGGTTTCACAATTGAGTTGTGTTCTAATTTATCTACTGAAGTTATCACCTGGGTTGTTAGACACAGATCCAATGCATTGGCTTCACTGCTGTCTGTAAATTTTCCTGTATTGCTTGCCCCATGGGGGTCCCGGGGCTGTAAGTTAGTGGGTAAGTGTTTATGTAAATAAGTAAGTGACAAATCTATGAAGCGCCCAAACCACGATAGGCCCTTTCCATTTCCCGACTGGAGGTCGTGGGAGGCAACCAATCCTGGCTATAGTTTTTTGAAGGTTCATTTTATGTTATAGTAGATTTTGTTATGGATGCATGTTTGCTTTGTTGTTTTAGCTTTTCAGTACTTATCCAAGAGATTGGTTGGGAAGAACGTCTCCGAAATGACCTATTTTGTGTCCGGTGGGACGTAAAACCTTAACTCAATCAGTCCTGTATTGCTTGCTGCATTCACCCTGTCATTACTGCAGACGTTCGTGTTGTTCAGCAGTGATATCCAGCACTGACATTGGTCGTATTTTGCTTGCTTTGCTTGCCTAGTAATTGCACATTATCATGTACTTCTTCAGGACAGTATGGATCTGGTATTATTATTTCACGAGTGCTGTAGTCGACACAGAATTCGGCCAGTTGACAGCATCTTCTTCGGCAATGTAGAATCATTAGCCCGCCTTCGAACTTGGTTTACAGGCAGTGTGGTTTGTGGATCTGATAATGAGGAGTTACATGTTGCCTAGTGATTTCCTTACTGCTGTCTTAATCTATTGTTTCAGAAGTTTGGGATTATTTCCAGTAAGTGCAACCTACAACCTCGCATCTTTTTCTTGCATTCATTATTAATGTGTCATATAGGCATATGCAGTTGTACTTGTATGTCAAAAACACCACCGAACTACACTATTAAATATGCTGAATGTCTTATAGTGTGTAAATAAATGCATTTTATAATGTGTGAGTTAAACCTCAAATATGATGATTTCAAGCTCAGTTGTACTTAAACTGAAATCTCTACTTACTTAGATATATACAGCTCTTGATTGTGTGAAGAGATGTACATGTCATTTGGTGTTCACAGCATTACAGCTGTGTGTGTGTGTGATTTTTTCAGGTATTGTTCCCGGTGACTAATATTTGTATGAATTTCCTCTGTGTAAAATCTATCCGCTGGCGTGAGCCCGTATAATTTCACATAATTCAGAGAATTCACAGAAGTCAGTGTGTGTACCTGCAACTGTCATTTTTCTAATGTATTTTTAGCAACCTCATCAAACTTTGCACATAATTTCAATGTAGGTTGAAAATGTCATTCTTTAGAAAATGCTTTACTACCTTGTAATCATCTGTTCCTCTAGTGACCGTATGTCACGCAGAGCCTGTTGGCAGTCGTTAAAGTACTTTTTGCATGCTTGTGTATATTATAATAAACATCTGTTATTATACACGGTTTAAATCTCATGTCACCGATCTCGCTACATAATTGACCTGTACTTGCGTTAAAACTGTGGTGTGTCCATGGGTGGAGCCAAAGTTTGGTATCTGGGCGCCTGTCTGAGCAAGCAAGGTATAAGGGAGTTCTGGGGTGTACTACAACCATATGATGTGTACGTATGAAACCAACCATAAAACCCATTTCCAAAAATACACAAAAATTGACCCCTTACCTTACCAGTAACTGCATGTTATCCGTATGTGTTAACTCTGAGCATTGTTTGTCGATTTAATGTTGTTTAGATTAGCCTTTGCTATTTTTATGGTCACCATGTGGCATGTTGCCATATGGATGTGTAGTTAGAGGTCCAGTTTTTGTAAGTTCCTAAAAATTGTCTTGCGTTTTTACTGCGCGGTATTAGCCACCATCATTATGTATCTGTCCGTCACACTGAGGTTCACGGAAACGTACGTGATAGCCAAGGGATTCTAGTTTTCTGAAGCCAACAGTCGTTGGTGGGCGACCCCCCGAATCCCCCTTAACTTTATGCTCAGAGTGACCCACCCCCCTTTCTAACATAATGATTTCAATCAATATCCACTCATAGCACCTTAACCGTGAGAGCTGGTAAAAAAAGTTCAATTAGCACTAATAGGAAGTTTAACACACTACCCAATTAGCCGCAGATGAACCATATGTTACCCTTAAGTCTCCCAAAGGGTGGCACAAAACGTGATTTTGCTGTTTTGTCAGTAAAATTCACCTTCTGTCGACAGAGGTCTGCTACAAAGTTCTTAGTTTGAAAGCTTCCAGCAGCAAGTTTGTAGCTACATCAGTCCCCTATCTAATGGTCCATAGAGGGATTGCGGGCGACATCCCCATCTACATAAAATTTGTGAGTGACCCATCTCTTCAGAAAACGCCGATTTTGACAGATTTCGCTTGTCGCTTAAAATTTTGCCGTGATACAGTGCGTTGCGCAGGTTTGTCAGCGACAGCTGAGCTGCTTGTCCTAAGAACTTTTGTGCATTGTGAATAAACTCTTACACCTGAGTTGAACTTACAAATCTTGAGGTAGAGAATTGGGATTTTGCAAAATATTTTCAGTCTTTGAGTCAGTGTGCAATGCAGCTGTTAAACTGCATGCAGAGTATCAATTTCATGTACAAGCCATACAGCTGGTGACTACTGTGGTCAACTGTTGTGGTGTGCTGCAATTGCAGGTGTAAAATTTCATAAATTTTGTCAGGAAAATTTCAATGAAAAATTTCAGTATGTGGAATAAAACACAAACGTAACAAATTAAAGTATGTGAAGTCTCTATTAATTATTATGTCAATATAGCTACGGTGATTTCCCTTTGACTGTGACAGTGTCTACCTGCAATGAGACATATTATAACTTGCGAAAAAAGCAGTTTGTTATTTTAATGAAAATTTCATGAAATGTTGTTTTGAAAATTTTCCGCAATTTCATGTAATTTTTGAAACTTTCAAACACGAAATTTTCAACTCACATCTCTAGCTGCAATGCAATAATAACATATCATCTGATGCTGTGTTTTGTGCTTAAAATACAGACACAGAGCACAGAGTCGTTATAGTTCCTAAATTCGCCTACACAGTGCATTAGTAGCATTTTCAGATTACACTCCCTTCACACACACACACTAAGCCATTTCAAGTTGAACCAAGGTTGGCTGGATTCCCACTGATTCCACGAGGTGATTGTTGTTATACTGTTTCACAATGAGCCCTTCTTGTTGCCTACCAGGAGAATCAGTCAATGGACAATAGTGACTGGTCCTTTCTCCATAGTACTGTGCTGTCCAGCTTGTAGCCCACAGTCGGATTCTCAGTCACCCGCCAAGGCCACAGAAAATTATAAAGTTGTACTTGCATAGTTTACTATAAAAGTGCAAAATACAATTTCAGTAGTTCTGGCTTAAGCATGTGTATCGCAGCAAATTTCAAGGTATGTAATGACCAGATGTATGGTGACATTTACATCTGTGAAGCTGGGTAAAAATGCATAACTCTGACTGATGAGCATTTGTAAGGCCTATTGACACCAACGGACAAATAAAAAACATGTTTGCTTCCAATCCCAACCGTCTCACGGACACTTAAATCACGGATCAATGTCAAAGCTGATGGTGATTATGGTGAGTTGTAAATCTGTGAAACTTTGTAATCAATCATGCAAATTATTAGACAATCCAGCAACCTATATCGGTTCTGATTTCATGTTGGTATACCGTGCTGAGGACAAAACAACATGCATTCTGTTATTTAATACACACTGTGTACATCGCAAACCAGGCAGATACTACAACGAGCTGATGTTGTTCTCGTGCATAAAGGTGGACATGGTGTATACAGTACAACACACTACAAGGTTGGCTGGCCATTGTTTAATAGCATTACGTGCAACAACAAGAGTAACAATGTAATTATTATATCAGTGAATGAATGAGTAGTATTAATATCCCACTTAACATGATGCTGATTTCAAAATGGCTTTGGAATCGACCTTTGTCCATTGTCTAAATAAGTCGGCAAATTTGGATGGGTCTTTTCTGGGGGAAGCCCGGGAGGGGGTGGGCCAATAGTCTATGATACTAACAAATCAAACCTATACCAACAAAGACAAATGCCAAAAAATCTCAGAACAACAAAGCCCGTTCTAATCCTGATTTAGCTGCCTCTTACACCATCTGGGGTCTGGACACCACCAGGGCCATCATGAACAACAGTTATACATAAAACATATAATGCTACTGCAGATATATAATAAATTAACTATTTACTATAATTTAATCAAGTGCACCACTCTTGTGGGGCCACAATTGTCAGAACTGCACCAAATTATTGACCCATGTAATTCACAAACTAGCAGAATAAATATGTTCTTAATGCCGTCTTTGCACAACTGACAGATTATGTGAGTGAAGATGTTATAATACCAAAACGTGTTAGCTGTTACGTGAAAATAGAAAAACACGAATTGGTTGAGTTTTTTTCATAGCATGCGACTAGAGGACAACGCGAAACACTGCACATGACAATGTGATGGATCTGCTCACCCTGCTTGTACCATTCATCAATTCAACGACAGAACATGCTATTCAGCGGTAATATATGCTGAAGTGTAAAACACAAACTGGGTGTTATATCCATCAAACTCTTGTACCCATGTCAGACTACAATTAAACTGCCCATTACAGCTGCAGTGCAGATACATGCTCCACGCAAAATTAGAAATGTATATAATAAATGTACATAAGAGAGAAGAAAACTGTTCATATCCTTAGTTAGTAACAATTACATGAATCCATAGCATTTAAATCTAGTCAACGACTGCAGCCGAAAGAATTTATGTCCCCAAATACGCATGGTTGGTACAGGAAGTATGTACTTGCAGTTGGTTGGGCACAGAGTCATACAAAGAATAAATATAAGTGAAAGCAACTGCATAAGCAGGTTTTATTTGAACACTAACGCACAGCGGCCATTGCAGCTAAGGCTCCTAAGCCGACAAATGTATACAGAAGTCCGTGCCATAATGCTCCTTCGGGGTCTTCCCGATCTGTGAAAAACTGGTCCATTACATCCTACACAATCACATCATCACAGTTAAATTTACTGGCAGAAATAATATCAGCTGAAACAAGTCAATCGTACATAGCGGACTTCACCCCCTTCACCGGAAGAAGATTGAGCCACGGCTGTAGGCAGCATTAGTGCTGTAACTATTTTAAAGCGAAATCTCGATTTTTCTAAAATTTAATCAGAATCGCAATTTTGTATAACCAAATCGACGATTTTTTTCACGTACCGACGATGACACCTGGCAGTCCCGGCTGCTTACTGACAGCCAACGTACTGATACGCGGCCATGCTACAGTCTTCAGGCGAGGCGGTGGATTATGATTGTTAGCAGAGATTTGGGTGCAGCCGACAGCACCACGGACGGGGCGTTGTGTTGCAACTTGCACACCCGTGTGAGGCTGGCGCCTGAATGGACCGTTATTAGCGAACGATCGTCACTTTTCTTACCTGAAAATTAGTGTGGCCCCCCGATACTGTAATCGGATATACGACCAGTCTTTCGACATTTTCCACATAGCACCGAGGACCTTATTTCAGCATTCAACATGACGTTAACGTGCTTCACTCCGCCACTCACCCAACGTCACTGTGGCAGCCATGCTCACTGCCACCATACCCCCCACTGCTGGGGTTCGTCTCCGGGACACATCAAAGGCGGGGTATGAATCGTCCGCACACCGGGAGAGGGAGGAATCACCAACGGCCGCCAACGCCCCTGGATGTTCAGGCAGATGGGCATAAACTCAGGCCTATTCAATGCAGTCTATCACCAGTAGGAAAATCGAAATCGAATCGATGATTTCCCCCCCCCCAAAAAAAATCAGTGGAAATTGATCATTGATTAAAAAACAGAATCGACACAGCACTAGGCATCATGCACCAAAAATTTGGTAAAGATCATTATTGTGGCAATAATTTGCAAGGCAATGAATGCATCCTTTGTTACACCATGCTTCAGATAACCACAGTCCATTATAAACCTTTCAACAAATTTCTAAACTTTGGTATATTTGCAGATGGACCATTATAATTCTCAGTGGCTCAATTCTCTGGTAGCAATAGATATCGCGATGTGCATTTCGGTATTCTTCCCATTAATCATCAAATTTCTCTTTTACTTCAGTTTGCATGTAAGTTCAAAATAGTCAAAATTATGCCCTTTAACAAAGGGAAATTGAATTCTGTCCCACTTTATGGTAAATAAGTAAATTTAAGCAAAATCAGTCCTTCGTAGCAAAATTCATACTGCTATACAGCCCATTATACAAAAAAAAACATGATGTTATCCACAAAACCAGAAGTATATAACGTATCGCAACGACACCAGAGGACCGAGCCACAGCCAGAGGCAACATGCACAAAGAATTTGGTAAAGATTGTGCGTGTGGTTCCAGAGATATTCTCGCAAACAGACAGACACACACACACACACACTCATCACAATACTTGCACACCCCTTACAGGAGCGAAGTAACAACTGCAAGTGTCATTCATGTATATCACAGCATTACAAACTCTGACTGAATGCAGTTTGTTCAATGGCAAAAACTACATAACATCCTCTCACAGTTGCCCAGGAATGCCATCAGCAAAGACATGCCAAATCCAGTAGCATTTCAGAGAAGCAATGGCGATATCACATGGTGAAAATGGATGCAGGCCTCAAAGGCCTCCATATCCAACAAATAACTTCAAAATGTGACTTTATTAATATTCAAAAATAACTATGTTGTAATTGTATGGTTTTCAATGCCGTGGGTATCAGCTACATAATCATACAGTACTTCCGGATTAGACCAAAACTTATCCAGATGATTTTTAAAGGTATTAACAATTTTCAATAGAAACCACATTAGAGACAAATTGCTCCACATGGGAATTGCATGGTTAGAAAAATAGTATTTCCTTAGGTCATAATAACAATGATGCTGAATGAGTTCGTACTGGTTACCTATAGTCATAATTATGTCATCTGATAATTGCACAAAGTCAAAATGAAGAATACAATACATGTGATTGTACACACCTTTAATTATCTAAATAGTTCTATTATGTCTCCACAGTATCGTTATTTAAGCACTGGTTTTAAAACATCACATAAAGCTTCATCTACTTCAGATAATGATGACTTGTAGTCTACTCCCAGATCCTTAACCTTAATCTCTGATACTTCTTCCAGTGTTAGTAACATAATTACGAACTACAAGAATTCAGCACCTTATCTTCTTTCATTTTCTGTAAATGAAGTTTTAAGCTTCAACAAAATTATATTGTGCTGTTCACCATATTTGTGTAAGTAAGTGCAATGACACATGAGCGACTTTATCGCGCGATATTTCGCGCAATTGTATCACACGAAAAGTTGCAACTGCAACTGCGCCAATAAGTTGCATGACATGCCATAACACATGACTCATATTATCTCTGGTGATGGCACGATACGGCCGCGGGGGAAAACGATGGATATGATACAATACTGCACAAAATATCGTGATATGATATGATACAGTCCCAAGGCTCCGCCATATTTTATTGTATACACAAGTAGGCCTAAGGTCAACAGTCTGAGATTAATGTAGCGTTCTCGCTGACACCTTCGCATGTGTTTAAACCCCACTGAAGTACGTCGACGGCATTCGAAGCCGAGGGACAGGACAGTATCAAAATCTAGCATTGATAGATTTCAGTAGCGTTCAAACTGACCTCGTTCACCATTCACCATGGTTGACCGTGACTGACGGCGGTCGCACACAGTCAAACGCTGTCGATGACACCACAACGTTCGAACGTCGTCCTCAGCATTCACATGCGTGCGAACATGGGGACAGCCTCAAAAATCAGCATTGCTAGATTTGAGTAGCATTCGCACTGACGTCTCTACCGCCGTCGACGACATTCGAACGTCAACACCGACGTTCGATACGTGTATTTTACCCGTATGAGCAAGAGCGGATGAGTGGTCGATGGAGTGAGCGAGAACGCTATACTGATATCTAGCAATAATAGATTTTTTAGACTGTACCCACATCAGCATGTCGTTGATAGAGATCGAACCAGAACTGTTTCTGATACTGTTCCGGTCCGGAACAACGTCGGTTCGGTCCGGTCTCGGAACATTTTTTGTTCCGGAGCCGGAACATACTAAGCATTCTCTGTTCTTAGTGAGACCGTTGCGACGGTCTCACTTAGTGCACCTCCTACAGTTGCGCACATACGACGCTGAGCAGTCAACACAGTGCCCGCCGTTTGACAAACAATGCAGTTCGGCGATAATTATCTCAACGACCCTCAATTGCCGCCTGAAATACCCAAATAGACAACCGCGACAGCTTCAATTCCGTGTCACATCGGTCGCTCGCGGTGTCCTTTGAAGTGCCGGACCGGACGACCACCTACGTCGTGGTCCTCCGCAACGGCGGCGTCGTGTGGCCATCGTGACTTCTCGTGTTACATGTGTGTGGCGGCAAGTCGGCGGCAGCATCAAATGACCGTCTTTGCACTAATTATAGCCGTGCCGGCGTGCGACTCGCCGCACCGCGGCAACGGACACTGCGGTCTGCGGCAGAGATGTGCAGACGGCGGACGCATCCGCCTGCGAACGCAGACCAGCAAGAATTCTTGAGATCTGCGGACTGACGCGGACGGCTAGCCCCCAAAAATTCGCGGACGTGGACTGAAGTGGATCATTAACTCAAGCTCTGCACTCGGCAAGCTGACCCGCTGAGCACAGTGAGCAGATGCTATAGTATAGTGCTGACGGACGTGTTCGATCTGAGTCACCCCATGACCATGCTCCGCAGCTGCAGACGTTAATTGTTCTTCGGTGACCCAGCTTGCCAGGCTCCGATGGACTGGACACACGGCTGTGGCTGGGAGCCTGTGTGGGGAATAGGGATGCAGATTTGTGGTCAGAATCTGCGGACTGATGCAGACGCAACATTTCAGGATCTGCACATATCTGGTCTGCGGCGTGAGTGATCAACTGCGGCTAGCGCGGATCTGCGTGTGGTTCGGTTCGGTTTCGGCCGGAACAAATTTGTGCAGTTACTGATTCGGTCTCGGAACAGCAGCGGTCGGTTCGTTCGATCTCTAGTCGTTGGCAACGTTCGAATGCATCAGTGAGAAGTCCACTTAAGACTTCAGTCTAGCATCACAACGGATACGCGGATGGCATCAAGCAACTGCTCGGATATGGGTGTGACCGCACACTGCCTGGACGACAACTTTGGTACCCACAATAACTGCCTGGAAGTCCGTCCGATGCCGGGCAGCCACACCGTCAACTTCATTTGACGTAATTCAGCAACAGTAATACGAATAGGTGCAGGCCTAACAAATGCATAAATGAGCTGGCGATGGCCTTCAAGGTAGACAGGAGAGGATGCTTAAACAAACCAACTCCCATAATGGGCAATTACTGGCACTTCACACATATGGATGGTCTGTGGAATGCATCGGCCGGCCTTGCAAGGTGACATTAATTACTCCAGCCCGTCGCTGTCTCTGTTGCTTAAGCCCGACCTGTTGCTGACAACCGCTTTATAGTAGTGCGAAATATAGATTAGCTTGAGAGGGAATTATCGCAATATGGATATGATGTGATATGCCTGCCTTCAGTATCACGATATTCGATATGATACGATATATCGTGCCATCACTAATTATCGCGCGACAAGAGTTGTGCGACTTTATCGCGCGATTTTATCGCCCACATGTCATGGCACTAAATGACACACTTCTAAACTCACCCATCCACCCTGCTTCCGTATCCAGGTCGATAACCGTTGAGCCACGTAATCACCAGTGCGGTTTGCAATATCTTTTGCAGATTCTGGATCACGGCCGGATACTTTATTCACCGATGACGCATCACAAGCCCCACCACAGCAGCAGTACCGAGCCAGCCAGCCAGCGAATGCATAGACGGTGACAATTCTCCCCCAGTTGTACTGGCCGTCTGCAAACATTTCGTCGACGACGTTGGTAAATGATGGCAGAATGTTTTCTTGCGTCACCTCCAATCGCCTGACGATACTAAAACAATAGCACTGGATAACAGAACATGCAACCACTAGCAACTCTGCACATAAAAATGACAAAACTGTCAGTGTATGCACTTCTTAAAAGCAACACATTTAGTTTATATTTTATTAAACCCCGATATTATATACACAACCTTGTGTAAAATGCAACAGATTTATTATATACACAACGTTGTGCAAACGCAACTAATATCTTATATACACAACGCTGTGCATTTTTTTCCATTTTCTGACTTTTTACCCGTTTGCTGACAAGAATTCGATAGTAAGTTCATACTTTATCGTTGAAAAGAGGGTTTTTTGTGGCGCTTTGACAGAGTTGCCAGGGTCGCGTTAAGTAAGTCATCGCCGACTTAAGCGAAGTCGGCGCTTAGTGGTTTTTGCCGTTAAGTAAGTTAGCGATTACTTCGCTGCCGCCAGCGGAAACAGCGGAAAAAATCTTTGCTGAGTGCTAAAAATAGACATCGTTTGTGTACGTTTGTTTTGCGAAGATGTCTGAACATTTGGTTTTCAACAGTGAGAAAAAGGACTTAAAAGGACTTTAAAGTTATTACATAGTACTGACACTGATTAGTTAACTTTATTGCGTGAATGTGATGTAATAACGATTATGAAGCCGTTGCTAATAACACCTCGCATCGAATATTTAATACGTAAGCGCTACCTTTGCTACTTTCCGTTAAGTGAAGTCTAAGTGATTTCACTCAGCAGTTTTAGTCAGCGATGACTTACTTAACGCAACCCAGGTCTTTTGGGGGCATTACAGAAAGACGAAATTTTAGAGTTACGAATTTTTAGTAAAAAGTGTTGTGTATATAAGATATTAGTTGCATTTGCACAACGTTGTGTATATAATAAATCTGTTGAATTATACACAAGGGTGGGTATATAATATTATTCTTTATTAAAATACATACACTAAGTCTAACAGATAAAATAAGTAAACATCTGCAGCATTATTTACTAACAAAATTCAAAATTAAGAACAAGTATACTAAATACTACCAAGTCAAAATTTGAAACGGTTTCATATGCATATAATAACGGCCAAAGTGTTATACCTGCTGAAGAGAATGTTATGCCGTTCTGACATGTGATCGGCGACTCGGAGAAGGGTTGCGGTACAGCTAGGTCTTTGAACATTACCCAGCAAACCACCAGTATAATGATTCACAACAACGGCAGCCAAAAGCTTGGCCGTTTCTTCGACGTTATCTCTTCCAGCGGCACCATTCACCGCCTCAGAACCGGCCGTTAGAAGTTTTTCGACGATGGTTGTAAATCCCTTCGTCGCCGTCGTCATCTCCGCGTCATCTTTGTTTCAAAATTGCCAATTACGAATCCGACATCACCCCTTCGTAATTATTTTCAATTTTTCTCCCCAGGCGGCGTACTACTAGCGAGTAGCGACCTCTACCGTGCTGTAGGAGTGTAGAATATATAAATTCGACCGTGCTATAATTACACTAGAGCGGTTATAGTGTTATAACAAGAATTCATCAGGAGATGAGATAGCAAACGTGAACTTTTTACGACGATATGGCACGTACGTACTTCAAAATACTAAAAAGAGAACCTACTTCGTTTAACCAATT
>Ga0209780_1000271_pt1 | contig 26108 bp, 12 predicted proteins | sample WorMetexBAHAMAS2_FD_187384 | JGI IMG/M metagenome (GOLD analysis project Ga0209780, IMG submission 187384) | Marine gutless worms symbiont microbial communities from Max Planck institute for Marine Microbiology, Germany - Inanidrilus exumae... | ecosystem: Host-associated > Annelida > Digestive...
AAAGAATTCGGCCCGGCCCGTTGGAGATTAACAAATTATCGGCCCGGCCCGGCCCGTATGGGCCGGGCCGGGCTTACGGGCCGCCCGGCCCGTGCAGACCTCTAGTCCGATGTCCGATATTGCGTATTAAAACCAATAGTACGCAACCAATAGTACGCTGCATTGCTGGTGCGGCCTAGCGAGCGATATATTGAACAAAAGCAGACTGAATTGTAAACTGAAAATAAGTAACACGGCGATAATTCTGGCATCACTTAGTCGCAGGTAAGTGACACTAGGTATCGTCGAATGCAGGAAGTAAACAGCTTGTGCGCAAGTAAATAAGTAAACAGTTGTGTTTTGTGTCATCTGTCGAGTACGCCGGTGGGAAACACTGTCTTCGAGCCTATATTGCAGTGTGTCTCCAGATGCACTGCAACCCGTCTAGTTCATAATTACCCGCGCAAAACCATGCTAACGCGGTACTTGCCGTCATCGTGTGTCCGTCCGTCCGTTCATATCTCTGTCAGTCGAAATTCGGTGTATTCTACTAAGATGGCTAAACAAGGATCATGCAAACAACACCATACGATAGCCAAGGGACTTTTGTGAAGCTAAAGATGTCGGCGAAACTCCAACGGGGTCACTCCCAACGGGGGCCACAAATAGAAGTGAGGTACGTTCAAATCGAGGGTTTTCGACCAATATCTCGCTATACTTGAGAACCGATGCAAGGTAGCGACATAGTTACTATGAAAGGCGAATGGGTAAGGTATACGTCGATTTGTATAGCGCATTTTAACGCAAAGCGCCTCAAATGCGCTCAGACATGGATCGCACAGTTTTGCCTGCAAATTACACCATGCCTGCCTTTATTCCCCAGCCGCAGAACATCACCGCCCTTTGGCTGGTACTCGTTTTACCGTCCCACGGAGGGTAGAAGGCTGAGTCGACCTGGGTGGTTGGTTACATACCGAAATTAAGTGCCGCCTTCGGGAGTCGAACCCGAACACGGTCACCCATCCCAGTACTAACCGGACTCATCGTAGGTTAACTTCGTTGATCTAGACCAACGACGCTACCACTACGCCACGCCGCCACCTGTACGATCTGTACGGCGTGCATTACCAGCGCGACTGGCTTAACGTTGGACATGCTTCGGCACACGGCCGTTCGATATTTATTCGACGAGCTCCGACACCGGATCAATGGCGCTATTGTCAGTGACTGAGTGATTCCTAACTACCCCAAAGCACCCAACTTTCCACAATTCCTATCGCCTTTCATATCTTCGTAGCGGGTGGAACTAGAGATTTCAAATTTGAGATTTTCTCCATTTTGTATGCAGGTAGCATATGTCAGCCTTGGAATGACATACTGCCCCCTAATGGGCGTGGTCGTGGTCACGTGACCCGTTTTTAAAGTTTGCCCTGATCATATCTTTTTAATTAATTTTTTTGATGAAGTTATGCACGTCAAATTTTGTGCTGTGGTACTTGTATGCGCTCCATCGAATGGCGCTATTGTCAGTGACTGAGTGATTCCTAACTACCCCAAAGCACCCAATTTCCCACAATTCCTATCGCCTTTCATATCTTCGTAGCGGGTGAACGTATATTTCAAATTTGGCACACGGGTTGACCGTAGCAAGTGCTAGCCTACGGATGACAAAGCACCCCCTGAAAGGGGCGTGGTCGAAGTCACGTGAACCATATCTCTGGAACGGCTGCAGCTACAGTCGTCAAATTTTGTACACAGGTGGGCTATATCAAGTCTCAGCATATACATGGATGACAAATCACCCTTAAAATGAGCGTGGTCAATGTCACATGACCTATTTTAAATTTTAGGGCCCCAATTATATGTCTGGAACAACTGAAACTAGAGTAGTCAAATTCAGCACATAGGTAGACCATATGAAGTCCTAGCTTTCGCAGTTTCGCCTGACAAACCACCCCTAAAATTGCCGTGGTCAGGGTCGCGTGACACATTTTCAATTTCGACGCCCGCAGTCGTCTCCGGAACGGCTGAAGCGAATGTCGCCCATTTTGTATGCAGGTAGCATATGTCAGCCTTGGGATGACATACTGCCCCCTAATGAGCGCGGTCATGGTCACGTGACCCGTTTTTAAATTTTGCCCTGCTCATATTTTTTAAATTGATTTTTTGATGAAGCTATGCACGTCAAATTTTGTGCTGTTTGATACGGAGGAGTGCTAGTCCAAAAGTGCATGCATGATATATTACCTCCGAAAGGGATGTGTTCAGGTCACGTGATCTATTTAAATTTAGGGAAATAAGTGATAATATCTGGGAAACGGTGCAAGATATACAGAGACACAGTTACAATGGAAGACTGATGTGGCCTATCGAAAGGCTAAGGCGCGATTAGCAAATTTGGAAATCTGGAATGTAGGTAGGCTCTATAAGCCTGTATTTGAAACCATGCAGTAATAAGACGCAAGTAGATACAAAACCTCATTCCCTGACGGGTGGGGCAATGCTCCAACGACGGGGTGAAGACCCCGCTCTCCCTCGTAGCGCCGCCCCTGCACCCTCTGCCTGTGTACTTCCAGTCACGCTAAAAAGGTGTGTGTACTCACGGGTACCCGGGTACCCGATGAACCACTACTCTAAGGGGTACAAATGTTACAGTTCGGTCGTCGTCATCCTCGCAGCTGGTGATTCGACGTACACGGCTGTCCACCGTCGGCGATCGAGCATTTCCGGTGGCTGGCAGCCGCCTCTGGAACAGTCTGCCGCCTGTTGTTACCTCAGCTCCAACGCTGACTGTTTTTCGGAATCGCCTCAAAACTTTCCTTTTCTCCCAATCATTTCCTACCTAACTGTTTTCCATTTCCAGTTCTGTACCCCGTGTATTGTAGTGGTTTAGCAGTCTTGTACTTAGGCCACTCTAAATAACTCTAATGTAATGTAATGTAATGTACACGAGTAGTCAATATTAGTTTACCTGTTTATAGCAGCCCTAGACTAGAGTCGAGTCACTCACGGAGTCAACAAGGTTTAAATATTCTATATGTCGATGATTGTCATTTCCGGTTTTGGTTATACTAACTGAAATTTGTGATTTCTGTTTGTAGTAATGTTGGCGTCTGTGTTTCAGCTTTCTCACTGCACGTGGCGATTGTTTTCTCCACGCATATTGACGCTTGCCGTCGTCCTGTTACTGGTATTTGCACTTGAGGTGGCTGCCGTCGGTGAGGTGATATGGGCGGTAAACTGCGGGGGCGAGGCACACGTCGATCTGTACGGCGTGCATTACCAGCGCGACTGGCTTAACGTTGGACATGCTTCGGCACACGGCCGTTCGATAATTATTCGGCGAGCTCCGGCACCGGATCAAATTCTCTACCAGACTGAGCGGTATCACACAAGTAACTTCGCCTACGATCTGTCAATCAAAAACGACGGCGACTATGTACTGGTTATGAAGTTTTCGGAGGTGTGGTTCACACAACCAAATCAGAAGGTTGATACTGTTTTTGCAGTAATCTTTGTCTGAATTATTTGTTATTTAATTTTTTGCCTCAGAAAAAATGTTACAGTTATGCTATAGGTACTTCCAAAGGTCCCAACAGTACATAAATTGCAGGTCTTTTATCGGCCCGACGCCTTGGCCACATCACACGAATTTCACGTGATGTAGCTCATGCTCAGTGGCTGCAAATGCATTGTCAGTCGTATGCAATAATTCAAGAATGGATAGGTGTAAGATCTTAAACTTGGTGACTACGTGACCTGCCATGTGTGACCATTGTCTATGGTCATGGTCACGACTCACGAGGTTGTGTAACTTATCAACAGTAAAAGACACTAGCTGGGCAGTGAATGGTTATATCAACTTCAAACTTGGTGGAGGTTATCATCGTTGGGGATGCAACGTATGACACTTTCTACGTCAGTAGGTCCAATAGACTGGAAGTAGAAGTATCGGTAGTGGTGGAACGATATGGCCATTGGGGAAGATGATGGATACGATACAACAATAATGCACAAAATATCGCGATACGATACAGTCCCAACATGCTGCGCCATATTTGTAACAACTGTATGTTGCTCATTAGATTGTATACACAAGTAGACCTACGGTCAACAATCAGAGATTAATGTAGCGTTTTCCACTGACGCCTTCGCACCCGTTTACATACGTTCAAATGCTGTCAAAGGTCGACAGCATTCTAACACTGTTGCTGACCTTCGACGGCATTCAAATGCAGGGTACAGGACAGTATCAAAAAGCCACTGCTAGATTTCAGTAGCATTTAAACTGACGAAGTCAACCGTGATCGACGGCGGTCAAATGCCGTCGCTGAAGTTTGAACGTCTAAAAAATCTAGCGTTGCTAAATTTCAGTATTGTTCTCACTAACGCCGTCAACGGCGTTCGAACATCGTCGTTCGAACGTCGTCGTTCGAACGCCGTTGACGGTGTCAGCAAATATGCTATACTGAAATCTAGCAATGCTAGATTTTTGAGACCATTTTCTACATTCGCATGCTATTGATGGATATGTGGACGGCGTCTAGCAACTGCTCATATATGGATGTACCCATGTCAAGTACTTGGCAGTCCGTCTGGCACTGGGCAGCCACACACTGCTGACTTCGTTTCACATAATTCAGCAAAGCAACAGTAATACGAAAAGGTATAGGCCTAATGAATGCATATGTGAGGCAGCGATGGCCTTCAACGTGGATGGAAGAGGATGCTTAAACAAACATCAACTCCCTATACCGGGCAATTACTGGCACTTTGCACGTTCGGAGGGTCTGTCCAATGCATCAGCTGCCTTAGAATGTGACACTAATTACTCCCCACTTGCTGTCTCTTTCTTCTGATACCTATAGTGCTTGAGAGAATTATCGCGATATGGATACAACGCGATACACCTTCAATATCGTGATATTCGATACAATGTGATATATCATGCCATCACTAAGTAGAAGTGTGGCGGACTTTCAGCTTATCCATTGAAAATGTCAATGGAAAACGTCCTCAATTCGCGGAAATTTCGCTGTCTATAACAAAGTTGGCGTCTAGAAATAGAATGCTGGTGTTAGAATTTTCACTGGAAGCTCTTAATTTGCCATTTCTGCACACGCACAGTGAAAATGTCAGTAAGATTGCCCTTAATGCTCTCAAATTGCGGAAATTTGAAACCCTTAATATCAAATAAATGTCACTGAGTATAATAGCTGTAGAAGATTTTGGGCCCTGTTCACAGTCATAGCTTACGTGATATGGCGCATGCTCAGACAGCTGTACAGGGCCATGCACTCTTTCGGTACCGGTAGATAAGTGAATTTGTCTCGATTGTAAAGCCATATAAGTTGCAGAGTGAGAAGACAGATTGGGGCCAGGGATTTCAAATATGTGAGAAATATTAACCTCCACATAGTCACGTGATATGCTGAAAGTATATATAACAGTGATTGATGAAAACTCGAGCAGTTATCTTCCAATTAATAGAGTGTCCACATATTATAGAAAAATTGTAGTCAGCTGATCAAATGGCTGTATAAGAAATTCTAACAATTTTGTGCAGTGAAAATGCAGCAAACACCCTAAATGTTACTCTGCCTCAGTTTAGCCATGGCTTTCAGCTGTTTATGATGAACTATAGCTATGGTTGTTTTAGGAGGTTTATTTATTGTTTTTGTCTGGTTTACGGAGGATAGACAGCATATTGATTGTATGTTGAAGATCACAGTCAGAGCTTTTAGAAGTTCTATTAATTTTTGATAACATACTTTGATCTGATGCTAAATATAATTATTTCTTAGATCTATTTTTGACATATTTTGCTTTGTTATTATAATTGTTATGTGCATATGTAGGTATTTAGTGTGCAGCTGAACTATGAGCACACTATTGTTGACCGGCTCGATATATTTGCCTCAGCTGGATTTGGTGTAGGGCATGATGAAATTGTGCCATTTTCCGTGCGTAAAGGAGAGCTTCGTGTGATCAAAGAATCGTCAGCATTCGATGGCACTCTTCATATCGAGTTTCTTAAGGTTGTCTGACTATTTTTAAAAGATGATTGGTACTCTTCTTGTATCTAACGTAGTCTACAGCACATAATTATGATCAGTTAACTTTTAAATTTATTTCTTTAAGTACCTAACATTGTTTATAATTAAGATTAAGACAGGACATTTAGATAGTGTCTTTTCGTCAGTATACTCACCTCTAAAGCATTTGGTTGGTTTGGTTACGTTGATTTATTACTCGTCTGCCTACACATAGTGTAGGGGGGCCAATATTGTTTTGCTCTCTGTCGTCTGTCATCGTCGTCGTCTGTCGTCATCGGTAACACTGTACGGCGGGCCTGCAGGCGGCTTTGTCCAAGCAGGCCAGCCGATGACGTCATGCCACCTCTAGTCTAATCATAGCTCCACGGTAACACTGTACGGCGGGCCAGTAATATAACGTCCCGTTAGGACGACACCTTGTTTTAGCTTGTTATAGTTGCTTGGGATAATGATAACTTAACGGATTGTACACGACACCATAAACACCAACTAATTCTTCCTTAATGACTGCTGCAGTGTTTTTTTGCACATCAATATAAAACATATACTAGTGATGAAACACAAAAAGCCCACCTATCGCAGAGGGATCACACGAAGCGCTATGTTAGTAAATGCGTGCTGTGTTTCACGAAGTATGGGAGTTAGAAAGGTTTCAAACAGCAAAAATGACATTCAAGGTCATTCCAGGGCATTGGCAATGGTGCCGATCGATAGGCCACGTACGATTTTGGAGAACGTCCTATTCGGGTCTGATGTGTACTTCAGCCGATTTCTATACAATTTCCTATTAGACTTCCGTTGCAACCTTGCACCCTTTCTGAGACATTATCACTGATTTCCCAAAATTTAAAGCTAAAAATTTACAGGATCTGTTCACTAGCCCTACTGATGCCCTGATTAGATCCTTGAGGTCAGAGGTCAAGATCACACCTTGGCTCAAGTTTGTGGTGGCAAAGGCATCCACGTTGACACTGGGGCATGAAAGTTCATCTTCTAGTTAAATTTTGGTCCCTGTCATATCTGGAATGGATGAAGCCAGGCAGTTCAATTTTGGTACGCAGACCTATCATTGCAAGTACTAGACTACACATGATAGAAATAGAATAGTCACATAGTCCCTTTGAAGTTACAAAGTTAACATACCATCACGCCACTATGTGGCTTGATGGCTTGAGCCCCTTAGCCCATACCTGGCGCTGCCACTGCGGACAGCGATGAATGCGGCAGCGGTCAATTTGATGTCTGTCCTTGAGCTCCCTGTGCAGGCAGCTGCCACTCCTTCTCACCCCCTCAGTCCGCCGTCATGTGGCCACTGTGATGACTGCAGCCGCTGTTCACTGTGATCGACCAATACCAATGGCGTGGCTGCACAGTGACTGTGCTGTTGTGCATCATAATTGTGCTCATCATATGCAAGAACAGTTCGTACACGGTCGACTGGATCGGGCTTTGATCTTGCTTGGCTTAGCTGCCTTCCGAGCACCTCTGTGTCTTTGGTGTACTTGGTGCTATATGTAGAAAAAATTTTTATTCCATCCTTTTCTTTACCTTCTGGTGTGCTGAGCTTGTGTGATTGGCCCTTGATCTGGAAGACTATCATCCTTCAGTGCTGTTACACGGTTGGTTGGGTTGTCTGACCTGTAAAATCGTCTCTGATATGACTTATAATCTGTCGAGTGGGACGTTAAACCCTACGATACAATACCATTGCACTGGCTAGAAGTCAAGCATTAGTCACCATTTTTCCTATCACATTCAGCCAGAAGGATTATTCAAGGTCTGTCACAGTAATGCAAGCTTATAGTCTGATACAGAAAAAGATATGGTTACGATGGCGGAATTGATGGAGCTGATTTTTAGTGTGTGGGCTACTATTGGCCTACCCACATTCATTTTTCATCATAGTGTGTTTGCTGTAAATTTATTCATTATTATTAATGTGTTTTAATGAGGTTTAGATTCTTCAACTTAATGACACCCCTCACCTGTTACCTTGCCCCAAACTCTGCGCTTTGTGGGCTTTGTTGCAACCCAGTTTTTGTTAACTATGTTGCAAGATGTTGATAATTATGAGCACTCAACTTCTATTAGAGCAAAATGCATTTTCGTTGCTGAGTGCATCAGTTTGTTATTACCTCAGTGTATTGCTATACTTTACATACTGTTTCAGAGCATCGGGAAGGACCTCTGGTTTATAAAAAGAGCAAATTCACACCTTTAGTTAATCATCAAACCCAGATAAACTTGGCAGTTAAAACTGTGGTATCGTGTATGCATGCAGAGTTGTTTTATGTTGATGTATTGTAGGTGTTGTATGACTGTAGTTGTTCATTGCTTATGCCACACCATTGTATAATGTTTAGCGGTTGTTTTGGTATTTGCAGCTTGGCTTAGACAATCCGAAAATTAATGCGATGTTTATTATGCGTGGTAAAGTCGAAGGTAATTGTCTCAGCTTATTTTTTATATAATTATCGAGCGACGCTATGGTAGCGCAATATATGCTGTCGTCGGGTGTCCGTCTGTCTGTCACATGCCAGTATTGTATCAGAATGGCTAAATGTAGAATCACGCAATCAATGCCATACGATAGCCCTGGGACTCTAGTTCACTGACACCAAAAATCTAGGTAAAATTGCAATGGGTCACCCCCATCGGGGGTGCCAAATAGAGGTGGGGTAGATTCAAACGGCGATTTTTGACGAATATCTCGCTATATCTCACAAATGATACAAGATATGGGCATACTTACTACGGAACACTAATAGAAATTCATATGTGATCTATCGATTGGTGCTATTTTCAGTGACCTTGAGTGACCTTAACTACACCATATCACCCAACCAAAGTATGTATCGAATAAGTGAAAAACATGGTGTCAAATGCAGATATCTGAGTGCTGCTGTTATTCCTCGACTGCCTTTATTGCCATTGTCTTATTATTACACAGAACAGTTTTAGCTGAATTCAGACCCACCAGTTGGTGTGGACATATTGTTATCTGAAGTCAGGGTACCCACAGGTCCTTGAAAGTCCTTGAATTATTTTCGTTTCATTTTACAGGCCTGGAAAGTCCTTGAAAACGGGTCAGGTCCTTGAAGGTCATTTAATTTCCTCTTTGAAGTCCTTGAAATTTCGACCAACGTGACAGCAACAAGGAAAGGCTGAGAACTCTGCTGCAGGTTGTGATTGACAAACATAGATTCCATGAAAATTAACCAGATGACATTCAGGCAAAGTATATTGACGAAGTTGTTGCTGAATAGCGAAGCAGATTTTTTCCTTCATGCATAGAGAAGGATTAACATACTGTTCCATGACACAGTGGCTGGCTGCAAACATTTCACTTAGGTTTGGTCAGACATCAGGCAAATTCTGTTGTTGTCTCATGGTCAGGCATCTGTCGAACAGGATTCTCTGTAAATAAACAGAAGCAGTTAACATTACTGGTGATATATTTGAGTCTAAACAGTCGTTTTTTTGACCACATTGTATTAGTTGGTGGAATATGCAGCATTGCCATAAGCAACAAACAACTGTTGTTGGCATTTGACAGTGCCTGGCTGAAATACAGTACGTATTTCGAGAAACAAAGTTTAGAAAACACAAGCTGTTACTGCACAAAGAAAGATAAGCGGTTTTTGATGAGGTTGAGCAGTTGAAAAAAGAAAAGCTTGAGGCTGACAAGGAATCACCATTGACTGCTGCAGATAACGATGGTAAAAAGGCTGAACATGGTCATAAGCTGACATTAACAGAAAGTCAGATGCCATGAGAAGACAGCTAAAGAGAAGTATGTTAGGTCAGCAATTTGGATACACTGCCATCGGGTCAATGCCACTTGCTCTGTAGATGATGAGTGTTTTAATCCCACATTTTGTCGCAGTATTCTTAGACGGTCTGTATAACGTGATGAAAATATTAAAACATGATGTGAATCTGTGCGGCAGATGTTCCGCGACTGCCTCCATTGCCGGCACCTGACGATCATCGACCGGAAGAAACAGATGATGCAGACGAGGAGGAACATGAATCGTCAACGTCGACAGATCCAAAAAGACGTCGCCGGATTGCCGAGCCGCGTGTCACTGACCCATATTCCACTGAAGACTCGAGCAGCATGCTAGTGCCGGTTGCCGTGGCAATTGGAATCTTCATTCCACTTGTTTTTTGCCTCTGCAAATTGTAGCGGGCATTCCCCGTTAGTTGAATAAATTTATCTGCCTTCTAGCATGATTTCGTGATAGGCTGTTCGTTGTGGGTTGATGTTACATGGTTAAATGGTTTGTAATATGAGGAGTTTTGTTTATGCTACTGGGATGTTTTTTGCTGTTACTGGTTTTGCTGTTGACGTTTTTTGTGTTGAAGCTTTGCTTTTGATAAGTAAGTGTTGATTATCGGTGCATGCCTGAAATAGAAATACTGTTCTCGATTAAGGATCGAGCTCAGACCGCCATCTTCGATTTTTAAACGTTTGACATTCTAACTATCGTTGCGGTTCATATTTGGTCGTGTATTTTCATGATAGTTTGGAAATTACATCCTCCAGTATTAAGTATGTACTGGCATTTGGAGCTGATATAAAGGGAGCAACCCTCCTATCAGGATTGCAGTGATGAATAGAGAAAGGATGAGGCCAGACACTGGTAGGGTTAGTGCATTGTGTTCCCTTCAGTGCTCTGGCACTGATGGCTGGTTGGCAGGAAGGACATCCAGCCCATAAAGTTGTTCTGGACACTAATCCCCAGAGGTTTTCTTGTGGAACAGGCGGAGGGGCAGGACCCAAGGGGAACCAGCTGAATCAAGTTTACGCAGATAAACGGCCAGCCATTAAACGGAATCAATGGTAGCAGTTCAGTGTAAAAGAAGTGACATCCCCTTTCTCTCAGGAAACGATGTGTGGATGACGGAAGGATATGGTCCAGCATGTTTTCATTACGTAGCTGTAACGTATTGTTTAAACAGTCTGTGAAGGCACTGAGCACAAACAAGCCATGATGTGTATGTTTTATCATCTCTGCTAATGCGCACATTAGCATTACGTTTGTGTTATATGTTTATCGTCTTAAACTACAGTTATATTATTGGCATTTGTTGTCACTGTTCCATTGTCATTATTCATGACTATTGATTTATGTGCTTTTTCTCATCTTGTGTCTCGTGATTTACAGTGTAACATGGTCTTGTATTGTAATCTTGTTTTTATTTTGTTATGTCTGTCGAAGGTATTTCATTATTGGATATAACATTAGAAGATAAGGGTAGTTGTCCGTTGCTTCTCTAATGCATGATGTTCAAATGTCTTGCTGGCTGCGTTGCCAGTCTAGGAGGCAGTAAGAGTTAAAGACTTACAGCCAGCAAAGCACATACGGTTAACAGCCATTTTCCTTATCTGGTTTTGTTTTTTAAATTTTATTCTTCATTTATTCAAAACCTGTGCATGCTTTCAGGACTGATCAAAAGTGCACAACTTAATCCAACTGGAAGAATTTTGCAAGTAAAATTTTCATTTTTCTTTTTTTACATATTGGGTTTGATCACTTTTTATGTGTGTGCATGCTTCGAGTGAATGTTGCAATTGTTGCGTCATTTCAGACTATTTTTATTTCTTAATTGAGTACTTTTCAGTACAGTTATTTGTGTGAGATACAGAAATCATGCACAAGTGTGAGACAAAAATTAGTTTTAAAATATTATCGAACAGCCTGCTGCAATATTCGTTTAAAATATTGTAAGCATTTGGTTAGTAATTGCGTAAAACAGTGGCTTATGCAATTTCTTTAGCTTACTACTCTAATGACAGCAAGTTAAAACAATTGCAAATACATTCGAAACGTATCAGTTACTGCAAAAGTCTGGTGTCGCCAGTGAAGCGAGTGCAGCTGCCGAATCATTGTGCAGCTGACAAAGATGTCTAACTGCATGCTGGATATTCTTGTCTGATACTGTCTTAATTCCATTTTGCTGTTCCTCGTCTTGTGTGTCGTCTATTTGTGCTGCACATTTAATTGAATTAGTTGAATTATCTTTCACTAGTTTTTCTGTGGTTTTTGATATCATTTAGGTTATTTCAGTGGGAAGGATAACTATAATGTTGATTTGCTTTCAGTTAACAACACAATTGTTTATTCATGTCTGTTGCATGTATATGCATCACACAGTTTTAGTACTAACTTCTTTACTGCGAGTAAGTAGTTAATCATTTGTATTTGTAGTGCCAACTTGTTGTGTGGAATATTGTTCTCCTTGTTTTGTGCTGCTGTGTAGTATGTGATGTTTTATTTTTACTTAATGTCCGCATTGTAATTAGTGCAGTTTGTATCATTACTTATGTTTGTCATTGTAAGTTTCTTGCATTTCTTCTCAACAGTGTTACAGATTTTGTCCTTGCAACTGTGGTTTATGCTGTAGTGTATATTTGTTTCCTAGCTGCAGTGTTGAGTCAAATACACAAAAAATGGTATTTAAATAGAATAACAAATAATTGTTAATTTGTGGGCATTTAAATACTTCTCCAAATACTTTTTGGAAGATGGTATTTGGTATTTCAAATACCAAATACTTTTTGTATCTTTAACTTTAATATAATTATCATACAAAGTTTACATTTTCCATCTGAGCATCACCTCGTGGTTTTTCTGTTATATCAAACTCAAAAAATGCCATAATTAAACCAGAACACAGCCTCAGGCTCAGTGATTTTTATTTTGCAAACATAAACAAACGTATGCCTAAATTCCAGTTACTGAGTTACACCACAGGTCACCAATGTTACACATATTTGAAGAAGTATTTAAATATCTCAAATTCTCTAAGGTATTTAAATAGTATTTAAAATACTCAATTTATACGGAGTATTCAAATACTTAACTCAAATACTTTTTTGCCGATTTAAATACTCCCCAACACTGCCCAGCTGGATGGATGTCTTGCAAGCCACTTTGGAGCAATAATTTATTGACATTGTTACTCAGTGGCTTGATAACTGAGACACGTCTTTATTGATAACTGTTGTCTGGTGGACGACCCCACTGTCCAACAACCAGGTTTTGATCTCTTGATGCCTATGTCTCTGAATACTTTTCACTTGGCACAAAGCCACTTTGGTGCCTTACGGAAAGTTTGGGACTTATCAGATGATGAAAGATGCACATGCAGAGAAGTCCAGAACTCGAGGTGATGTTTCATATTGTCAGTGAGTGATTGCCACTGATCAAGCTTGATGGTGGTAAAGTACAGTAAAGTATACGTCGATTTGTATAGCGCATCGTCGTAACTACCTCTAATGCGCTCAGACGTGGATCACACAGTTTTACCTGCAAATTACACCATACCCGCATTTACTCCCCAGCCGCAGAGCATCACTGGTCTTTGGCTGGTATTCATTTTACTGTCCCACAGAGTCGACATGGTCAGCATCTTGTATATTTGGCCAGTGAGCTTTAGTCCACTGGCTTTACATCATGTGGCAGATGATACATATAATAACAACTGTGTTGAAGCTGTACACATATCATGAACTGTTACAGTTTTCAACAGTTATCTCACTGTATCTCAGAAGTGATAAAATATAGGCACATGAGTTACTGTAAAATGCTAATCAGAATTCCTGTGTGATGTATTGAACTTTGCCAGCAACTCATAAAAGGTACAAAAGAGACATGGGGCATTTTCTAAAACCTGACAGAGTGTGGGTGTGTTTGCAGTAGTTTGCTGCATTATCGAAAATGGCGTGGTATATATACCATTGTGGTTGTCATGACGATGACGCTAATAAATATTTTTTTGCTTGTATTTCAAAAGTAACAGCAAACTACCACAGTCTGATTCTGGTAGCATGGGGTATTTGTAACTCTGTTAATCTTTTATAAGAACAGTGCAATTTGTCTGCATTGAAAGTGCCATTCAACAATACAGCTGCTGTATTCATGTAGCGTGTTAGGCCCTTGCTGTTTTGAGCCTCTGTTGCTCGTATACACGATCTGGATACATCTCTGTTGGCAGACGGATGTTGTTGAAATGTCAAGACTTGGTATAAACAAACTGTTTTATTGATGTGTGTAACCAGATAAACTTATGAGGAACATTTTAGCTGGATTATTTGTGCCACATATACAAAGCACCACTGTGCTGTGTGCAGTTAAAGAATGCAGTTGTGTACTGAGATATTTTATGCCAAAGCACTGCTAGAATTATAGGCCTACTGAAGATATTGAGCATAAGTAGGAACTTGATGTAATAGACTCGGTGATTGCTCAGTCGATCGATGCATGTATGCGATTGGAGTAGACTGATGTTGAAAGTTGCAGGTTCATGAATGTTTAGGCAGGCGTTGCTGTACGTTACATATGTTGAGTTTCAAAGTTTTCTTGAATGAATATGATGTTGGTAGTGTGCCTTTGAGCTTTTACTGCAGTGTTTTCTAATTTCCCGCAGGCTTAATCTGTGGTAGATCAGTCGGGCAGAAATTTTTAGCAGTAAATGAATGTCGCATATAATTTACAAAATAAACATATGACGTTACTGGTATGCTTAGTGTTAGTATTGGTGGCGCAACAGCAAGCGATTGGTAGAAGGGATTAGTGTTATATGGAATACCTTTTGTGTGGCAATTCTTGTAATCAGAAGTGATACCGTTGGCTCCGTTTGCCAGCATAAAGTGCCTTGTGTCTTTGTGTCCTGCGGTCTTTATTTTACTTCTTGAAATGCTTAAGGTTTTGTTTTATTATTTACTGAATCTAGAAGTAAAATGTTCTCGTAACTCATAAACTCGCTTATCATAAGACCATGAGAACATCCCCCAGTGACGTCCAATGACTGTAACGTAGCACTTGCAACTAAAACCTGCCTTAAAACGACACTCGACCGTTGATCATAGCTTTGGTAAATATAAACTGAATCTCAAACTTCTCTCTCTCGGATTTCCAAGGATCGTGCCTATGCATTTCCACCTTACTTCAAATGTGTCGAAAATTGAAGTACAAAATACAGAGCACTATACGTTCAGAAAAGGTCTAACGACTAACTCCGTGAAGTTCATGCAACAAGCCACTTAATTAGCAGTTGACAGTATAACGTTGCTAGCTAATAATTTGCAGCCAATCTACCTGGTAAGTAGGCCAGATATTATATCGAGTGGTCAAAATGTCCGCCTCTCGTACCAACGTAAGCTTTCAGACCTTCGCGCCGTTCATTGGTATCGTTATAGCTCTAAGCACCTATGGACATACTCTACGGCAAAAGCGGTCTTCACGCGTTCGGCAGTAACTCCGCCGAAAGTGAATAGTTTGGATGAAATCTGGAACACTGTCAGATTACAGATCGTAGGAAATTCACGGCCAGATGGTCCCTCTATGCGATGTCTAGTTTCAATTTTTACCGTTAGAATCAATCTTTCCCCTGGGATGTACGTTCCGTACAAGAAAGGCTCCTACCAAAATTTTTAGCAACGTCCGATAATGCGTCTTAAAACCAATAGTACGCCGCAGTGCTGGTGCGGCCTAACGAGCGATATATTGAAGAAAAGCAGACTGAATTGGAAACTGAAAATAAGTAACACAGCAGATAACGCTGGCATGACTCAGTCGCAGGCACGTGACACTAGGTATCGTCGAATGCAGGAACTAAACAGCTTGCGCGTCAGTAAATAAGTAAACAGTTATGTCACCTGTTGAGTACGCCGGTGTTTTATCTTGACTAAGTTGACAGCGCCTGAGACGATCAGCCGTTGCAGAGATGGTTGGTGCCCACCAAAATTTAAATGGTTCACGTGACCTAACCACGCCCCTATCAGATATGGTTTGCCACCCGTGGGCTAGTTAGCACTTGCTACCATCAACCTACCTACCAAATTTGAAGTCTCTAACTCCACTCACTATGAAAGGCGATACAAAATGTCGAAAATGGGGGGGGGGCATGGTTTGGGTAGTATGGTCACTCAAGGTCACTGGAAATAGCACCATTCGGTAGTGCGCATGCGAGTTCCTGTTAGCCTTCCATAGTAACTATGTCCCTATCTTGCACCATTTCTGAGATAAAGGTTGAAAATTCCATAGAGACCAGTTATGTTCCATGGTAATTTCATGGAGTATTCCACGTGGTACTCCAAGGAGTAGCCTATAAAACGTGGACGTTTAAAATGCAGGATCGCCCAACTACTATACAGTAGTAGGCCCCCTAGTTGTTACATAAATATAGAGACAGCCAATAAAACACGCTGGCAATATGAACTAACGGACGAAACGGTGCGTTTGTTTACCCTTCTATCAACTCCATGTACAGTAGTTGTAGGCCTACTACAATTCAGGGTGACCACTACAGTATGTTACTAGTGGAGTATGGAAAACCTGGAAAAGTCGGAAAATTAGATATAGGTCAGGGGTAACTCAGGAAATTGATGAAAATTCAGGGAAACGTATTGGTCCTGAAAAATTACACTAGACCAGACTGTTTTCATAGAGACAAAGCCTTAACTTTGCTTTTTCAAACAGTCAGTAAGGACTGAACTCATACTGCAAAAATGGTACAAACAGATAGGTTGAAGTGATGTCACAGTAATCTGTGGTCACGTTACGATCTGCATGTTGCAGGGCATGATGTCGTACCTTGCAAACTTAACTGGTGAAGATTTGTCATGTTATTTAAATAAAAATGAATCGGTCGTTTAAGAAAAGTTTATTGCTAGCGCCAGATCGGCGATTTGACTGCAAGTGCTGCTAAATGTTTACATTTCCTTGCCCTACATTACACCATGACGGCCAGATCAGCTAACATAGATAGAATGCAGAAATTACGTTACTGTCAACTTATATATAAATAGGCCTATCGTCCTAATAGCTGTAATTTGAGGTTAGGTGCCATTTGCTGTCGTCTATTGCTGTTACTGCAACCGTCGGAGGAATTTACGCTGTCTGGAAAGTGGTCACCCTGAGCATTTGGCCACTGTTCGTCGACGACGTGAAATAGTTCTACTGTAGTTCTCCCCGCGAAAGCGAGGGAATATGTTTTACCGGCGTTGGTTTGTGTGTCTGTCTCTCTGTGTGTGTATCTGTCTGTGACCACGATAACTAAAAAGATTGTGGATGGATTTGTACCAAATTTTATGGGAAGGTTCCTAGGGGGAAGGAAAGATTAAGTTCGTGTTTCGTTACGATCGGTAGAGGGATGTGGAAGTAACGGTCAAAAAACTCCGTAAACCGGCGATTGTTTTACATTTCATACTTCTAATAGTAGGTGTGGCAAGTGTTGCCAAGTGTTGGCGACAAAACCCCCAAATTTCGCTTTCGCGGGGAGTTGTACTCTATCAGCGTACTTTACATCTAGTTAACACTGTGTGTAGTTAGTGACTGGTCTTTTGACCGGTGTCACAGCGAGCTGGCCAGCTGTGGGTTTGTCGTTGTCTGGATTCTCTGGCTGCGTGACGATCATCGACGTCGTCTCGGGGTCTGCGCCCGGCGGCGCGACGCGGCGGCGATCCTTAAACACGACCCCGAGACGCTTCAGTTGCAGCAGCAGAATCGTAGCGACGACGACGATGACGACGAGCGCCGTGAGAATGCTGCAGACAGCGAGCGCTATCATCTCTGCCGACATTTCTTCATCTCCACCAGAAACTTCATCTGACACCGCGACGGCTATCTGCTTCTGTGAACTCGACGGCAATATCAGCGGAGGTAACGTGATTTGTATACCTACACATACATAGCGACCTCAAAATGAAGACACACTCGGCCAATATATACCAGTGATCTGTTATGATAACAGTGATATGTCTTCCTGGCCAAGTATTGGTTCGTCATATTCTTCTGTATGCCTATTCACAAAAACTGACAGTAACGCCGACGATAACGCTTCGGGTCAGTGCATCATTCAAGTGCCGACGGCCAGAAAAATGTTGGCCAAGATAATGATTTTTAGGTCGACTCTTCTGAGTCGACCTAATAAAGTGGGTCTCAAATGTCCGTCCGTCCGTCCGTACATACTTCCGTCCGTCCACAAAAAGTTTCTTCGATTTCAATGAAATTTGGCATGTAGGTAAAGGTCGATGAGTGATGCACTATGACCCGATCCAAGGTCAAGGTTAGAGGCTGGAGTCACATTAAAAGAGCCGGGGTTTTTGATATTTGTATAGTTTTTATGTCACGTGACTTTGAACTTGGCAGAAGCGTCAGTTGTGAAAAGTCGACCGTCAGTCCCGTAATGGGCTAATTTATGTGAATTTGTGCACTATCGTTGGTGTCTTAAACATGCAGAACAACGTACGATACGATACGATAATTATTATTTATAATAACGTGTTCTGAGCATCTGTCTGATACTGGTAGCAAGCTCAATGTACCGCACGGTACCCTAGCATAACGAAAATAGAACTAAAAAAGTGTTGAGCACAGAAGATCTGATTGTCCGTGAAGGCAGCCCTGAAGAATGAATGCCATCTAAGATGTGAAGCATTTGTGAAACAGGTGGGTTTTATGCCAGGAGTGAAAGAGTGAAGAAATTATGGATGTGCAGAGTTGTGAATGGAAGGAAAAAGATATATCCGACGTGTGCAAGGTGAGGTGAGTCAGAGGTAAAAAGACTGGGATGTGGCTGACGGAATGAATAGGGGAGTTAGTTCCATAGAGGTGATGCATGAAAAAGAGCGATTTCTGACTACATATTATACAAATTCGCACACGCACCAATCGTATACAAGATGTAAATAACGTCACCAGCTATTAATATTAAGTCGAGGCCATGTGTACCTCGGCCTTGGCCTCGGCCTCGTAGCGATGTAGCACTATTCTCGGCCTCGACCTCGATCTTCAACCCCGAGGCCGAGATCGAGGCCAAACGTTTGACCCCTAGGTCAAGCCGAGGCCAAAGTTTTAGCCTTGAGGCAGAGACCAGAAGGCCGAGACGAGTCCTTAGTCAACGGCAATGTTCCGAGGCCGATGCCAAAATTTTGGTCTCTAGGCCAATTGGTATCGAGGCCAGGTGAGGCCAAAACTTTGGCCTCGAGGCCAGACGAGGCCAAACCTTTGGCCTTAAAGCGGAGGCTAGCAGGTCGAGATGGAGGCCGAGGCCAATGTTGCGAGGCCGAGACCAAAATTTTGGCCTCGGTCTCGTAGCGATATAGCATTGTCCTCAGCCTCGGTGTCGACGTTCTGCCACGGCCACCCACTCGGCCTTCAACCCCGAAGCCGAGGTCAAGACCAAACGTTTGACCCCTAGGCCAAAGTTTTAGCCTCGAGGCAGAGGCCAGAACGCCGAGACAGTCCTTAGTCAAGGCCAATATTCCAAGTTCGATGCCGAAAATTTTGGCATGAAGACCAAACGAAAGTGTAAACCATATAGGTTTAGTGTTTTTTATTGCACCGGACTTCACGTTTTATCGAGTATAAGTATATCTGGCCGGGATAAATAATCTGTGTTTACTTACACGCCCTATTTTAACAATAACAAGTCCGCTGCTTCTTGTATGCAATGTATTATGCCCGTATTACAACTGAGATGAAATGTAGGTTAGCTAAAATGTTTTAGCTAAAATTTTTGTTTTGCCCGTATCACAACTGAGATAAAATGTTTTAACTAAAACATTTTAGCTAAAATGTTTTAGCTAAAACATTTTATCTCAGTTGTAATACGGGCATTAGGCGTAGGTCGCAATTGTGTCACATCGTCCTTCACATTGGCAATCCACTTTTTTCTATGCCTTCCTCTACTTCCCCGTGGAAGAGTCAATCAGAATGACAGAGGACAGAGATAAATGGAGGCCAATGTCAATGCCGATGTCAGTACGTCACTGGTGTGGCGAACCCTCGAGCGGATCGAGGACGGTTAAAGAACAGAACTTCTTTTCCCTTCTATACTCCCATACGTAAAACTCTTTGTGTTATAGATCTGCGTGTCTCGTCACTGTCTGTGGCGACGTTTGCCAGACACCTGAAATCTTGCTTGTTTCGTCGCCCGAGGGCCGAGTTAGCGCATCTGAGGACTGTTGATTTTGCGCTATATAAGTGTATACTTATTATTATTATTATTATACCTGGGCACTTTTCGGCACATAACCGCGGCGTCTTGTAGTCGGGATGACAGAGAAGCACACAGCTGCGGCATTGCTCCACCATGCTGTCGTAGTATTCATCCACGCCGCAATTAGACGACGATTTCATCGCCGGAACCACCGTGACGACGTTCGACGCTATCAGAACACCGGCGAACGTCCTTACGACGTCGCGTTGAAGTGGCCGACGCTGTGCGACCATCGTGCGACTGCGACTCACGCCATCGTCGGCTCCATCTGCAGCATCAAGTTGGTTTTACATATACCGCACCAAACGAGTGCGTGATGGGTTCTGGCATGCCTACAGGCTGCGGTAAAAAGTAGCCCCTAAGGTTTTTTTGCTAATTTCTCAGCAGTTGTGCCTGAGTTCAAAGTGAGATTTGGCACACTTGTTGTTTAGTTATCAAATTTACATATAAGTGCTAAGCATCACTTAATTAGCTTTAACTTTGACTAAGTTATTAACTTTTCAGTGCGGGAAGCTAGAACAAGACGGCACACCAGAACACACAGCGCGTAGCGCTTGAGAGTGGCTGCGTGCCAACTGCAGATTTTGTTGCATTGGATCACTGGCTTCCAAATTCGCCGGATCTAAACCCCGTGGACTATCGTGTGTGGGGTGCAATGTTGGAGACTTATCACAAACTTCAAACAAAGCCAAAAACAATTACCGAACGCAAGGGAATCCAGGTTGTCCCAGATCAACCCAGTTGATCTGGGACAACCTGCCACGGATCGACAAGGCTGTTAAAGACTTCTCAAAGCGACTGAAGGCGTTGAAGCCGCTAGTGGACACTTTAGTTATTCAAAATGATAACGTAATTCTGATTTTTACAATTAGTTAACATTACCACGTTGTTGAAACGACATTATTGAATCACATTGTTGTAGCTTGAGCATTTTTAACGCTGGAAAATCAGTAGGTGATCATATTAAAAAGTCCATAATTTCTCTGTTTTTCAACAGAATCATATATTACTTGGCATTTAGATGTCGAACATAACAGTATATAAATTTTGTTTAAAAATCGACAAAACTCCAACCGGTGCCGAGAAAACGGCAAAAAACGCTGGGGCTACTTTTTGCCGCACCATGTATATACGACAAAAACAGATGCTGAACAGATAATTAATTCAATGTACGACTGTTGTGATGAGGGTGCTTCATTGTACCCTACATACAGTTTATACTTCCTTGGATCATGACACCACAAGCAGCTCCAGTTCACGGATCTTTCGCCGAATGTCGCCACTTTGTGTTAAATGAAGTCGGTGAAAATAGACCTAACAGATGTGTTCAAGACGAAACGGCTTTGTTCAGGCGTTTTAAAGTTGCGGGCAGTCAAACGTAGTGAGCAATTCTTGGACTAACCTGTATACATCTCAGGAGCATTACTGTGCATGCCAATTAAACTTGCCTATACCGGATACACGTGAATGTTATCAACAGATAGGCCTAGGCCCCTCGATAGCGTGTTAAGCTGATGGTTACCGTGCAGCCAGGCCATCAAATTCACGTTAATCATGCCATTCGTCATAGGCAGTGCGTAGGCCGGCCTATTGTTATTATTTTGTAAACAAGTGCTGGAGTTCAGCGTATTAAAAATGAAACCACTGGCTAGTTAGGCCAGATAAGACGCGGTACTGCATGCTAAAATGTATCGTGACTCACGAAAAACTCTCGATCCAAATGTGGCACAAAATTCTAATCTGTTGTTCCAACTTCCATGTACTAAACCGTAATCCTTTTTAACTAGAAAGCCCTCCCACGAGGTCGCACCGACCACTTTAGCACAAAGAACTAGACAACCATTTACAGCAACATCAGTCGTTACGGCGCATAGGGCCTACCTCTGCCATGCCATTCAGCACACTGAAATCGGCGCAGTGTCATTATCGTTTGCAATTTTCCTGCACTTGGCCGTAACTACTTTTCCTAACTTCACTTTCATTTTTTAAAATCAATCGACTGCATCAATGGCCTAAAAGAGGAACATTTTTATTTATATGACCGTGAACTTTAACCTGTGACCTTGACCTTTGTACTCTACCGAGACAGTGTCAAGATGAACCAGCGGGTCAAATATATAGGTCATAGGTCATTTTGTTCAAAAGATTGTCTGAACGTAGGACAGACAGACAGACACACAAGACAAACATCAGACGGGGTGCTTTAAATTGACCACTAAAGTTGTCGGTAAAGGTACAAAGTCAGGTCAAAACGCAGCAGATTTTACGTATACGGCCTGTCATCGGCTCTAGTCTGAGAGTTAGGTGGGTACCGTGGGTTAGAACAAAACTTCCGTGATTATGTTTTACGTCAGCATGCTTATCGAAGGCTTAGGCCTATGAATAAAAGCAACTGTTGCAGCATTAGTTTTCTACATCCCATTGCTCAGATCACTTGCATCCATGTATACATATAATTATTCAAAATAGCCTAAAATTGTGTAAAATAGACCTATAGTGTAAGAAAATTTTAACGACCTGGATACCTTACCTGGTACAGTAGTCTATCTGCAATGACGAGAGTTAAATTTCCCGAATAGGTGGCTAGCCAGCAGCTTATAGGCCTATCTAGGCTGTTCAGCCTATAGCCGCCTACAGCCTGAATGCAATCAACAATAGGACTGTAGGCTAAGTGAGTTGTGGCTTTTATACAGGGAGCGGCAAAAAGCGATGCCTAACGCTAGCTTTGAAATTTCAACAATTGTCACACATATTTAGACAAAATTTGAAAAGGTTTTACCAGTAAGATGATTTATCTCTCTATATGTGACGTGAATTTCAGTATATTTATTTCAGATGATAACTTAACAGTAGATTGAAGTTAGGAGTGCGTTTATTCATGTGAACAAGCTAGCATGCATAGGCCTATATGCCAAATAAGAAATAATTCGGCGCCATTCTGTGCACCACGTGGATCTCGCATGCTTGGATGTTGCCAGCAAAACGTAAGTGTCAAAAGAGACTCAGACTCAGTTGCCATAGAGGGGCTGCACGACACTCCATGTCAATTGAAAATCGTATAAAGTTAAGTTTTGGTCTTATAACGGTAGTCCCTGAAACTATTATCTTCCTCTGCAACACTGATGACCATGCTGCACAGCTGTACGAGCCTTAACCTTGAAGGTCATTCAAGATTATTTCAACTAGCCTACTGCAAACAGTATATAGTTTGTTTGTTCGTTTTCAAATGCCATTTTTTAATTCTCATACTACTTTATTGGTGTGATGGTCTGTGGTAACTATACTCTGTCTTGGACAGCTTCCGAGATAGGCCTATGCCACTTTTAGTCTTATCCGTGCATGACCACGTGTGACCTTGAACATTCCTTCGACTTGGCAGAGCAGGCAACAATGGTCTATGACTCAATGACCCATTCAAATAGTGCCCAGTATGCATGACCCATGACCTATACGTTTAGTTGATAAAAATAACACAAATTGCACTATACCAGCCATCACGCCGTTTCGCAGCGTGATGGCTTTAATTGAGCCCGCCACTGCATGCGGACATCTATGAACGCGTCCGTACGTGAGCTCGCTGCGCACGCCACGCATTAACAACACTGCTGAAGTTTTTTCTTCTAAAAAAACGAAATGCGAACTAAAAACACATGCACATCAATCAAATGGCGGTATAGCTGACAGTTACTGACTGTGCAGATGCAGAATTTTACTGGTTTTTACCGCGCGACGCTATGCTATAGTGCGGTATGTGCCGTCATCGTGTGTCTGTCCGTCTCTCAGAAGTCGGTGTTCTACGAAGACGGCTAAACCTAGGATAATGCAGACAAGGCCATACGATAGCCCCGGGACTCTGGTTTACTGCTGCCAATGATCTCGGCGAAATTTCATCGGGGTCACCCCAACGGCGGCGGAAAATAGAGGGATAGGTGAAAATCGGCGATTTTCGACCAGTATCTTGCATGCCATATCTCAGAAACGGTGCGAGAGAGTGACATAGTTACTATGGAACGCTAATAGGAACTCGTATATGCTCCAGTTCATCTAGTTCGAATGGCGCTATTTCCTTTGGTTAAGGTGGGTGACCGGACCCCTAACCAACGAAAACCACCCCATTTCCGCCACAAGCTGGCACTGTAAGAAAACGGCTGAACAGATCGAGCTCGTTTTGGCACAAAGGCTTCTCTCGGCTTATCCCGCACTGTGTTGGTAAGAATTGAGGTATCTCCATAAATAAGGGTACTACCCTCTTGAACTTTGACCCAAAATTACGCAACTGCACGTCGATCGTTTCAGATGCTGTCAACGTAGGTGGACGCGGTCAGCGTGATAAACTGGCGATGGTCGTCGGTCGCCATCAGTTTATCACACTGACCGTCGACATCATTCTGTGTACAGCACGGTGGGCGTAAGGCACCGCGTCGCGAGGGTCTGTCAGCGGTAGCGGAGACTTGTTGAAAATTACAGTTAATGCAAAAATTTATTAATTTTGCAAGAAGTCGCGAATAATCGTTCTATGGACTGAAGCATATACTTTTATACATTTTGTTTATATACATGGAATGTCAGCTGGTCATGTTCTATACGGGACTGCATGGCGCTGGTGTACGCAATTGAAATCCTTTGAACGGCAGCTGGCTGCGGATTGTCGGAGTGAAGCGATGCAACTGTTGCGAAGTTGCCTCTGCAGTCTCCATGGCAGCGTCGCCTGACTCTTCACGTCTCTGCGAGGTCTGCGTGGCCTTCAAGTACCTCGATGACGACGAGCATCGATAGCGACCGCGAAAACAGACGGCGTATATGATGACAGCGACAACGGAGATGACGACGAGGCTGCACAACAGCAGACCTGCAGGGACGAGCCAGCTTGACAGTGAGTCAGCAAGCTCAGCTGGTGATGTTAGAGGAAACGCCAGCGTCGATGTCGTGGATAACCGACTTGAAATACGTCTGACGAATTCTGCACGCCAAAACACGCAGTGATACAAACATCACGTCTGCACAATTGGTGATATAAGTATAGTAAAGTATACGTACTGTCAGTTAAAGCCGCGGGCCATGCAGATGATGCTGTAGGCCATGGGATAGCATGCATTGGTCAATAGTCCATATCTCATTGTAATTAAATCCAAATTATCAATTATACTGACAAATAGATGCTAATTCGTTTTATACGTAGATTGACAGTGACGTAATTTCTTCAATTTTAGCTATGTCAGCTGTTCTGGCCGCCGTGATACAGGCCAAAGAAATGTAAACATTATGCATGCATTAAACAGTTAAATCGCCGACATGGCGCTAGTTATACTAAGCTTTTCTTTTAAATCTATCGATTTAATTTTGTTTAAATAACGTGACAAATCTCCACCAGTTAACTTCTCAAATTACGAGAATTTGTCCTATATACAATATAGGCTAAGGCTATTGCACAAAACGATACAGCACCTTCATCAATTCCCATTACAGCAATCAAATCCAAAAGAAACAAAAAAAATTGGTGTGAAAATTCATTAAATGTTCGCAGCAGTCCTGCAGGATGGATTCAAGAACATGAGCAAAGGTCAAGGCCACATGTATATATTTTGTACTGGGTGTCGTCGAGGTATGGATATATACAACGATACGTATAGGCCTACGTGTTAAAATAGGCCTTAATTGCTACGGGAGAAAACGCATCTGCATGTGGAAACTCGAAAGAATCGATCAGTAAAACTTATCTTAATATACAGATCCCATGTAATCCAAACTATACCAAAGACAGACCATATACGACAGTTTTAACTCAATGGCATTCGTGGTTGCAACATAAACCTGGGCAGAAATGGTTGCATTCGTTACTGAAGGTGATGGGCCTTTGTGTTGAGCAAATATTCCCACACGGTTCACACTGTTCAGTCGACTTGCTGTAGTACTTGTCCCACGTACACTGCGATGCCATCGTTAACAACTGTTGTCAACGCTGTAGGCCTATACACAACAGAAAGATATTGAGAAATATACTGTGTATATACGCTTGACATCCAGAAATATGAGAAATAATGCGTATATATATATATATAT
>Ga0209780_1000272_pt1 | contig 26061 bp, 24 predicted proteins | sample WorMetexBAHAMAS2_FD_187384 | JGI IMG/M metagenome (GOLD analysis project Ga0209780, IMG submission 187384) | Marine gutless worms symbiont microbial communities from Max Planck institute for Marine Microbiology, Germany - Inanidrilus exumae... | ecosystem: Host-associated > Annelida > Digestive...
ACATATTTAAGGTACCATTCACACCAAACACGCCTTGTACAGAACTAAATTAGAAGCCAAATTTGGGGGGACATAATGCATTACTGTCCCCCGCAGTCCAATTTTCGAGGGGGACGTGTCCCCCGCGGGATTTACGCCACTGGTACTGGTCACTCACTACTGGATATTTACAAGATCTACAACAACAAATTCACATACCGTTACGGCCTTTCGATCCCGTACGAGCATCCGGTTGTCACGTGACATCACATTGTTTTAGTTTACATTATTGCTTGTGACTTTGTGGTTTCATTGTTACTTTTTATTTTTACTTTACTGCAATAATCGTGGTGAGGTAATGGCGTGCATGTTGGCATACATCTACACGCAACTGCTGTTGATAACCAGCTGTGGCCTTGTGCTGGGCACATTCGGTGAGTTCAGTTCTTCTTCTTCTTGGTTTCTTATACTGCCAATACGAGCAGAGTTCCAGACTGGTAGTAGCACCACCAGTAGGTACAATCGTAACACTTGACACAACCAGAGGTGCAGTCAAGGTTTGTTGTAGTTGGTTGAGGAAGTAATGGAAGTAAGTAGCAGTAAATAGCAGTATGTCCTCATAATTTCCTGTCTATGCTGTCAGAGAGCATCTTTCAGAATGAAATTGTCTCTCTTGCTAATGTTGTCTTCAAATGGTGGTGCCAAAAGAATCCTGGTTTTGTCACGAGCTGACCATGTGTTCTTTGACGAAATGCAGAAATCATCCAAGTTGATTAAAATCACTAAGTTGTGTTCTGGCATGTGAATGTCTACTGCAGTGAAGAAGCATGTGCATAACTGGCTCCTCGTCCTCACCACACTCACACATAGCAGTCTCTGAAGTTCCAGTTCTGTAACTGTCTTTGTTCAGCATTGTGTCATGGAGCAGCATTCTGCAATATGATATACCAATGTCACGAATCTTTGGCCAGATAATCCTTGTACCAACAACCGGAATTAATTCAAAAGTGCCTCTTCCTTTGGTCTCTTCACTCCATCTGCGTTGCCAATAAGGATGTTAAAATCGTTTTTTCTGATAATTGATTCTCGGAACCAAAAATTCGATTTTTTCGATTATCATTTTTCAGCCGATGCGAGAAACTGGTTCAGACAGGCGTCAAGTACGGATAATGAGTCCGGCTGTGCATTGTCAACGCGCTGACATTTCGCTGATGATCCTCGGCCTCGCAATCCTCTCCAGCTCCAGCTGCATCTAAACAACCATTTTCGCTATTTTCTGTGAAGATTCACGGCAAATAGCAAATTATGTCGACTCCTCCGAGTCCACCTAATGCAGTCGGTCTCAAATGTCCGTCTGTACGTCCATCCGTCCGTCACCAAAAACTTTCTTCGATTTACATGAAATTTGGTATGTAGGTAGAGGTCGATGACTGATGCATGACGGTTTTTTATTGACGGTATGCAGTATGACCCAATCCAAGGTCAAGGTCACGAGCCCTTGAAAGTCGGAAATTTGACTATTTTCAAAGGCTATCTCATTCTCCTCCCCCATTTACAATGGGGGCTGACAAATGACCATTAGGGCACAATACCTACAGCTTATCGGGGTCGGATTTTTTATCTTTGTCGTAGTTTTTGTGTCACGAGACTTTGACATTGGCAGTTTGTAGGAGTCGACCGTCACCCCCGTGTGGGGCTAATTTATATTGTAACTTATTTTCTGTGAATCTTCACAGAAGATAGCGAAAATGATTGTTTATTTTTCGTGAAAATTCACGGAAAATAGCGAATACTGTAACTTATTTTTTTGTGAATCTTTACAGAAAATATCACCAAGCGTAAGTATGTCACTATCTTAGCACCGTTTCTGAGGTATTGCGAGATATTGGTTGAAAATCGCCGATTTGAACTTTCTTCACTTCTGTTTCGTGCCTCCATTGGGCATGATCCCTTTGGAATTTTGCCAAGATTTTTGGCATCAGCATTCAGCAAACTAGATTCCCTGGGCTATTGTACGGCGTTGTTTGCGTGATCCTATGTTTAGCAGCCTTTGTAGAACACTGACTTGTGACGGACAGATGGACAGACACACGATGAAAGCAAGTACCGCGCTAGCATAGCATCGTGCGAGTAAAAATTAACACATGTATGTCATGTTATATATGGCACCACCTGGCGAATACAATTATAGTGGTCATATATTTTCAGACCTAAACCTTTATACTAATGAGGCCAAGGATTGAATGAGTCTAGCTAGCTAGTAGGCAGGCACTAGACAGGCCAGTGCACACTTGCATGGTTAGATAACCTTTACTGAACTATAATCCCCCATGCACGCACACGGTCAGTAACACTTTTGGACGGTAACACACTATGCACACTCGCATGGTGGATAACATTTTCTTGCAATTTAGTCACTTAGCGTGTGCATGGTGAATATAATTATCAGTTGGGTTATGGGTAAAATGCGGGGATATGGGTGTGACAGCGGGTAAATTGCAGGGTAAAAGTGTGGGGACTGGGGGTTAACCCAAGCGCTAATTACTGTTGCTAACACTAACTCTAACACTAGCCCTACTAACCCTAACCCTAACCTTACTAACTCTACTTACTCATTTCCCCACATTGTCACCCTGCACTTGTATCCCGCATTTTACCCATTGTCACACTCTCAACCACGCATGCCCACATTTTACCAGATACCTTTCTGTTGCTTGTTCTTGTATTTAGTGAATAATGTGTCATTGTCTAATAATCGTTATATAGGCTGAGATGAAACATCGCATTGGACGCATCAGACGCCAGTAATATATGTTTAAGAATAAACTGCATTGGTAAAATGTCAAACAGGACTTGCTAATTCACAGGAAGTTGAGTTCAGTGCATATAACATCAAAAAGAGCCGTAGAAGGTTTACGCGACGTTTGCAGGAAGCCATTACAGTCTGATGTGCCGCATCGACTGTATTAGACAAATACTGTTAAATATACTTCATAAGTGGTAATTTACTGAATAAGTCAGAATATGTCACATGAAGTATATACATATATAGTCTATTTTTGAATGTAATATAAAGGTCCGATGCACACATTGCACAGTTTCATCAGACTGTCATTATAGGCCATACTAGTATGTGATTTGTGAACATGACTGAAATTAATTGTATGGTATGTAGTTAACATGGTAGCAGAATGTGACATATCAACGACAGCCAACAGAACTGTTACTCTCAAGTGCCCGTTATCGTCTGCACCCAACACTGTCAGCTGGATGAAAGATGGCCACAGAGTCGAAACAGACAAATCGTACACATTTCACAGTGTGAATGGGTCATTAGATATAACTAAAGTTGGTGAGTTACTTTTTAAGTTTTTATGGTCACCTTTCTTTCTGTATATCTTTCGTATTGCCGGCCTTAGTCTTTGCAGGGCCCCGAAAGCAGCTTCTGGATTGCAAATTAATACATCAGTCGTGCATTTAATGATAGAGATTATCCCATTCATTTCAAGTTGATTTTGCTTCGTCATACTGTATTCCTGCAATTGACCATAAGCTGTTGTGTGTGTGTGTGTGTTATGTGCTTCAGATGCACAGCTTTCTCGGGTAGGATGATACATGCGTCCCTGGAATCAAGGGAGCTAAAGCTGGGAATTGAAATAGACTGGGAGTGTTCCATTGATGAAATATGTATAGGAAGAAATAGTATTTGATTATTCATTTGAAGTAATAGTGTTACAAATTTTTGTATCACAGATTATTGTTGATAATTGCAGGCGAAATGACTGCTGGTATATTTACGTGTGTTGTCGGAAACATGTCTTCAGAGATTACTGTTTGTGGTAAGAAATTAAACTGTTATTGTGTAGCCAGATTTATCCATTGGAAAATTGTTACTTGGAAGTCAGAAACTTAAACATTATGCAGTATACATATGACATTTACTGTCTGTTTTGATGACAGCTTTCACACTGTCTGTGGCAGGATGTCAGATTGTAAAGTAACGAATATTTAAATTTAATAACCGGCGTAAATTTGATAAAAGCGTTGCTTTTTGTGTGTGCCTTTGTTCGAATTTTGTTTACAAAATGGCTTACTGTGGAATGACATTTATGTGGATGTTATGTGTGTTTGTGTGTGTGTTTTCAGCATTGCCGTATGTGCGGCAGTATGACAGACCAAAGAATGTCATTGAAGGTGATCCTTTTCATTCTGAGTGTTATGCTTGGGGCTATCCACCAGTGACTGTGGTATGGCATCGTGATACTGCTCTCATTGTGGCTGATGCAAATAGAGTGGTGTTCAAGAATGGTTCGGTTGAAAACTCGACATTACGAATTGAAGACGTGCATTATGAGGACAGTGCTGATTATACGTGCATTGCGACAAATGCACTGGGATCAGTGAATGCAACAATTAGTGTTGATGTCAAAGGTGCAGAGTTTTCTATCTTTTTCTTAAAACTTATTACTGCTTGTGCTTTTACGGGTATGTTTGTGAATAATAAAAGTCATTGCCAGTTTGTACTTTCTGCAATAAGGCTGTCATTTGACTTATGCAACAACGGTGTGAATTGGCATTACAGTGACTTGTTTAGTGATTGACATTTTATGAAATAAGTGAGTGAGCATTGTTTAATATGCAACTTGACACATAGCAAGTCTTTTTGTGCAGTCAGTTGTACTGGACAACAACCAGTGAAATACACAAAAAGTAACCTTAACACCAGCAAACTGGCACTAGTTAAGAAAAAAATGCAAAATCTCCCAAACTAACTTTCATTGGTTACCAGTAGGACAGTGAATTATCTTCAAAAGTGCTGTCCTCGTTTGGAAGTGTATTGATGGCGTCGCTACCTGCAAGAGCTCTGCACTCGAGTGGACAGCATCCGTGTTTGTCCCAGACTGTGTTGTGTGTCAGCTGACTGCAATCAGCTACCAACAGTACAAACATCCATTGCACTGCGGAGTTTCTCATACAATGGACTTGCGGTTTGAAACAGTTTGCCAGCAACACTGTGAGACAGTAGCGTGTCACTACACACGTTCAAGCAGCGACTGAAAGCGTACCTATTTGCTGCACGAACACTATCTGGTGCTTTTGCAGTGTTTTTGCGAGTCCGGCGCCATTATGTAAGACTTATTTACATGTACTTTCAGCTGCAGAGGTTGGTTGGTTGGGTATGTCAGAGTAGTGCAAAACTTGCCATTGGCACCGCGTTGGAATACACACTGGCAACTGGCAGTGATGATGACTTCAACAGTCCTGTGAAATGTGCAACTAAGTTACTGCAACCCTTTGAACCCTATGTTCCCAGACCATCTGCTCCCTCTCCAAAGCCGTCTATACTGGATATGTTACATATAGTCATTTATTTATCCAAGTTTACCAGAAAAAAACTGGTTCCAAGTGTTGAGGGCATACTGTTGGGAGTTTGGACATCAAAAACGTTAAGAATGCCATATTTGTTACATGAGTCACCTTTCAATTTCCAGTGGTAGCATATGTTATAAATAATTTAGGAATTGTGTATGAAGTAAATTTTTGAAGGATCAGTATTTTTTTAATTTTTAATGCATTTTGTGTTGATGTAGACAAATTTGCAGCTTTGTGGCCATTCCTTGGCATATGTGCCGAAGTCGTAATACTCTGTGTAATTATCTTCTTGTTTGAACGAAAACAAGCCAAGCGACTGGAGAAAGAAGTCGAGAAAGAAGAGGCAGATTTTATGTGAGTTCCGTCTTTGGTTATGAGTGAACATTTTGTACATGAAGGCCAGAAAATCTTAGAGATGTAGCTTTAAAATAATTGCACCCTGACTGAAAACATGTTCCCCCTGGAGTAATAATAATAAAAATAATAATAAACATATTTGTATAGCGCCATAGGGTCGTAACTTCAGAGGCGCTTGGGCCCGGTAGCATGTTAGTGATAAGTAGGAGTATGAGAGAAGAGGTGAGTCTTTAGCCTAGATTTAAAAGAGTGCTTTAGGCTGGCATAGATTAGTGTACAACTGTGCAATTTCTGTCCCAAAAAAGACACGTATACAATACAATACAATAGTGGTTAGTTTAGTGCCCACTGCCCAGCCTACAACGAAAACGGAACAGCTAGGCATTACGATGTTGATAAAAAATTAAGTGATAAAAGCCGATTAAAATGAAATGTCAAACACGTAATTTTTCAGCTTGCACTTAAAACTAGAAAACGTCTCGGCTGATCTGACAGACTCAGGCAGACTGTTCCATACTGTCGGACCGGCAACAGAGAAGGCTCGGTCTCCAAACTCAGTTTTTGTCCATAGAACAATGTAGTCTAGGCTGCTGGCAGAGTGAAGACGTTGACATACTGGGTTGCTGCTGACTGGTTGAACGGATTCACTTAGACACACAGGACAGTGATTGTCGTGTACCATAAACATCAAAAGCGCGACCTTGTACTGAATACGATGAGCGACTGGCAGTCAGTGCAGCTCCTTCAGCGCCGGACGGACATGGTGACATGGTCGCGCAGTGACAGACCAAGTGTGACCCGTGCAGCGGCGTTCGGCAAAAGGCCGATGGTAGATTAAGGTAGCCCGTATAGAACAGTGTTACAGTAGTCGAGTCGACTGAAGATGAAGGTGGACACCAGCTGCTTCATGGCATCAATGTCCACGTGACGTCGGAGCTGCCGAAGCCGGCGAAGATGGTAAAAGCAGGTGCTGACCGTTTTGCTGACATGTCGCTTCATGCTCAGCTCGCTATCAAGCAAGACGCCAAGGTCGCGAACAATGTCAGTCGGCTTCACGACGGTCGCACCGATTTCCAGGGTACAGTCTTCCGGTTTTAGTCGACTAAGAGAGGACCGAGAGCCAAACCAGATAAGCTCCATCTTGGAGGCATTCAGTTGAAGCCTGCGTGACGCACACCATTCTTGCAGGTTACGGACGCAAGATGGTGGCATAGTCATCATCATCAAAGCCGTTGTCAGACTTTTGGGTGGGGTGGCTTGGTAATCTAGTGATTAGGTCGTTCAGCTTGTGACTCGATGGTCGCGAGTTTAACACTCATCTGTAGCATGGTCAGGTAACAACTAACAACCTTACACGAGTTGTTCACGCCAGTGTGCCTCTGTAGGTTGCAGTAGTCTAGTGGAAACATGCCTGACTGCGGTCTGAGAGAACCCAGATTCAAATCACACTGCCGGCAGTTGTGTTTATCACGACAGCCACTGTGATATCAGACTGAACAATCTTTACTGCCGTGCCTGAGTCCACCATCCGTGAGACAGTAAAATGAGTATCAGCTTTCGAGATGAGTAATAATAATAAATAGTGATGGGGATGATAGCAGCCTATCACCAGACTCACAGCCCAAGTCTTACAGTTTGGTTTGAGGGTTGGCAGCCACCTGGCACTCAGTCTGCATTCACCAAATAATTGTTCCCCGCATGGGGCCGTGGTACCCCCTTTTTTGCCTTTTTCTTCCCTTGTCCATTCACTTCTTCATCTTTTGCTCTTTTTTACTTTTTCTTTTTTCTTTTCTTATTTGCTTTACCTATTTTTCTTTTGTACATCCCTTCCCTGTCTACCAGAATCATCCCACTCTGTTTCCAGGATGGAGGTCATAGGAGGCAACCGAACTTGGGTTTAGTTTGTTCTGTTCATTTTGTGTTATCTGTATTGCTTAGTTAAGATTTATTCTGGTGTTCTGTTGTATTTGGTTCAGTTTAGTCTTATGGTGCGATAGTTGTCTTCCCGTCTTGTAGACGCTAGCATAATAATTTAAATGAGCCTCTTGATCCCTTTCTCTTTTTTGGTGGCTGCTGAACATAAGGGCAGCTAGGGTTGAGGTTAATATATCGCTGGCCTTCCTTCACTGGGTAGGGATAGCTCTCCACCCATGACGTTTTGTCTCTGATATAGCCATATTTGTGCTGAAAGGGGACGTTAAACTCCAAGTAACTAACTAACCAAATAATTGGGTGAACTCTTGCGATGTCGTTGCCATGACAACAGCACTGCAAACGTTGTCGAACTTTGGTATTATTATTATGGAACTCAAATACAAGTACTACAATGCTCGCTCCATTCCGCTGACTTTGTAACATTAATATGTTGAGGTGGGCATCATCATTTTTAGCAGATGGTGTTGATGTTACCTGTTATATTGACTGGAGCTCTTGTATTTTGGTGCTGTGATTTGCAGGACAGCAAACAATGACGTGAAGGATGAATTGAAACACTGAAAGGAACAGACCATTATAGTGCATTTTCCAGATGTAATATTAAGAAAGTTGAGACTCTTCAGCACATGTCAGACTGTGTCCGTTTACCGATATATTTAACATGAATTGTTATTTGTAATGTTTAAGATATTTCACGTGTGATTTGATTATTACTGGCAGGACATCCGATATTCTTGTACGTTAGATGATTTGTCTGTTTCTTAACTGCAGTGGCAACATGTTGCAGCAGTCAAGTGAAATTATGCAGTTCAACTCTGCTCTGCTTGGTTTCACCTTGATTGGTGGAAGGGTGTGGGTTTACAGCTCTGAAAGTGTGCACATAGGAATTTTGCAGATATTTATGCCCCAGGAAGTGAATCTGTTGTGCAGTGTACATTCCTAAGATGCATAGATCCGTTTAGTTTGATCACTGTTGCCAGACAGTCACACAAACAATAAGCATAGGCGCCAACTTCATGGGCCCGAGGGACTCGAGCCCCCCTTCCCCCACCAATATTTCGGCCACACGGCTCATGCAGTAGACGGGCCCCCAATAATCGGGGACGGACAAAAAAAGACCTGGAGAAAGTTTTAGGAATGGACAGAGAGAGAAATTTGGTCAATTGAAGTTTTGATGCCCTCGTACATCTAGTCATATACCCTTATTTAGGTTTTTACTACATGATGGACATGCAGTGCGTATGCCGACGTGTACACAATGCATATGCCGACACATGGTATGCTGTATGCTATAGCCTGGTATCTGTTTGTCAGACGCCTGTATTGTATCAAAATGTCTGACTGGGTCTAGCTGTTTTTTGGCATGGAGGGTGCGCAACTACTGTCACAAGTGTTGTCCGCCATCATACTGAGCATCCACCTTTGTTTACAACACATTGGTCATGACACGGAGCATCATGCAGTTCATCTGTGACTGCTGAGACTTGTTCTTATGTCCCATGTGTGCTCCTGGGCTGCAATGCGCCCTGATTCATTCGTTGATTCTGGAGCTATATAAATTGTTTGCGTACTTACTTCCTTATTTGCTTCTTTCTTCCTTCCTTACTTTTTAAGAATAAATCAGTTCTATTTCCAGGCCGAAGGTCATAAGAGGCAACCAAACCTGGCTCTAGTTTTGGTGTTGTATCATGCATTCGCCACACGACAGTGTCGGCAAAGTTATTATGTTGTTAGGTTGTCCCGTCCGTTCATTCGTTTGTTTGTCTCATCAGATATTGTAACCGTGATACCTCATGAACGGCTTGAACAATTTTGATAAGACTGACTGATTTTTTACTAGTGCTTGTGCACTTAACGCAACTCTGGTTAGATTTTAGAGGTCTAAGGTCAAGTCACAGCAGGCCGTCGAGGTGGCTGGGGCGTCAAAGTCTATGTTCTGGTTATGGAGCTATATTATGTGTTGCTTTGTATCACTGTGATTTTTGCTGCTTTCCATGTTTCTATCAACGTACATAAAATATAAACTGCAGTCTTTACATTTCTTATGCCGTAGTCACAGTACATTTTTCATGTGCAGTAAATGTTTTAGTTTCTTGATTGATATTTCGGATCATCCTGTATCAGGGTTTATTCTAGCACCACAAGATCCGGGTGGACCTAAACATATCTGGGGGAGGTCAGTCAGGCGTTCCAGGGGCAGAACCCCGGTAAGTGGTCTGGGGATGAAGTCCCCCAGAAGCTGAAGCGTTTCTGCATATATAAAGATAAATCTTGCGACTGCGTGGAAGGACATGGCACCACTGAAGTTATTTCAGTTTGGAAAGTTGAAAGCAGCTGTTTATGCTTTTTACGGGCTATATTCCCTTACTCTTGGGTTAGGGAGTTAGAACTGTGTTTTGACATTTGCTGCTGCCAATGCGTTAATGACTTAACTATGCGTGGAACGTAAACGGCGCAGGTTATGACAAGTTCCCGCTGCCGCTGACAGACCCGCGAGACGCAGTGCCTCAGGCTCACCATGTTGTACACAGATTTCGACGGTCAGTTTGATAAAATGGTGACCGAGACCGTCACCAGTTTACCACACTGACCTTCCATCTATGTTGACAGCACCTGAAACGATCAGCCACTCCAGAGATATGGTTGGTTCCCACCAAAATTTAAATGGTTCACGTGACTAACCTAACCACGCTCCTTTCAGGTATGATGTGCCATCCGGGAGCTAGCACTTGCTGCCGTCAACGACGGTCAACCTACTTACCAAATTTTTCACTTATTACAGAGACATGAAAGGCGATACAAAATGTCGACATGGCCCGGGGTGGTTTGGGCCTTTGGGGTAGTTAGGGTCACTCAAGGTCACTGGAAATAGCACCAATCGATGAAGCACATACGAGTTCCTATTGACAATTTTTATTCACCATATAACGAAAGTAGTAAAAGAAATAACAACTTATGTCCAAAAGCATCTGAAATCTGCATTCCATAGGACTCGTACAGTAGTATACAACATACTCTTTTCCTTTTCATGGATTACAGCATACAAAAGATGAAGGAAAAATGAAGCATGAATATCAAAAAATCACAATTTAAATATGAGGTTTAAATAATTAATTTAATTTAAATTATTAATTTAAATAAATTTAAAAACTAGTTTTTTAAAACCCAATTTTTACAGCCCTGCTTGTGAACTTTTAATTTATCCTCAATCCGTATTCCCAAGTCTTTCTCCTCTGAGGTGAACTCCAGTGACACTCCAATTTCATTGTCTTTAGTTGAGTACTTTGGTCGATAATTCGCATTTCCCAAGTGTATGACTTTACATTTCGCACTTCACTTCAGTTGCTATTGTTCAGACCACTTTTGTACATTATTCAAATCAACCTGCAGCTTTATACAATCTAGATTATCGCTCATTTCTCTACATATCTTTGTGTCATCCGCATACATATTAATGTTGGGCATATCGTTCATGTAAGAGATACACACTACCGGTCCAAGTACTGAGCCTTGTGGAACTCCACTCAGCACTGGCGCCCAATTTGATCCAATTCCAGCTATCATAACACGCTGATGTCTATCAAGTAAGAAGCTTCTGATCTATCGTAAAAGACCTTTTCCAGTACAGAATGAGTAATTTCATCAGTTGTCGGCTATGAGGTACTGAGTTGAAGGCTTTGGCTAAATCGAGGCAAGCCGCAAACCACATCTAAATCTAATGCACCTCCATTATCAAGCATCTGTCTATTTACTCAAAACTTCCAACAGTTAATTGGGTCATGCATGATCGTCTCGGAAGAAAACCATGTTGATAGCCAGATTGATAATTCGATATAAAAGTTGGTTTAACATCGTTTTTGGTAGTTATAACCTTTTGGAAGATCGTAAGAGATCGTAACGTACGTTAACTATAATGCATTTGCTAACGAATAAACACCAGAAGCAATGGAGCATTAGCAACTGTGCTGCTGCCACGTGACCATTAACGTTTATTACTTAAGTACGGCCAAAACTGCACAAGGTCAGGTCAGGCGACCATTTGCGAATTGGCACGTTAATAGACAGCATTCTGGTTTTCATTTATCTGGGCGATAAAATATTTAATAGTCTTTGCTAAGAATTGTTGTTGTTGTTTGTTGATTTCATTCCGTGAAGTCATCATGACTGAAAGATATAGTTTTTCGTTGACAACATTTAGGTTTCACGTGTTTTGTTTATTGCATACACAATGGCTATAGACGGGCTCACTACTTCTGTTTGCTTTAAGTTTAATTACGCATATAGTTTACCAATCTTGTGAGCGATAAATGAGGCTTTTAACGAACCGTGTTGCGGGTTTCCGCTGTACCACCGGTATGCTGTGAAGTCGATGAAGTCCCACCGGACTTTATCAGCGTTGTCCCAACGGCCCCGGTAGTGAGACCTTTAAACGGTGGTGGAAATCTGGGGGCCGTCTGCCTTTGTCCACTTTCATCAATACGTTGTGAGGCCACTGATACAAAGACATGACAGCAGTCTCTTAAAGACATGTGCCGTTAATAGTCATCATACAAATGCATTTAGTATATATGATTAAAACGAAAATTATTACATTAGCACTAATTGTAATATAAAAGGCTTTTATATCTGCAAATAATATTGCCTACTAATCAATATTTGCAGTTTACAAAACTATGTACATCCTAATTAATCTGTGTCCAACAGCTGTTTGGACCAGTGGGACACAGCGCCGGTATAGGCCGATCACATAATGCTGGATTATGGATCAGTAGTGTTTCGCCATCAAGCCAGCGTGGCATAAGAGAAATTACGGCTGACATCTTTGTTGTCTGCTCATAACAATTTCTGCGCATTATGATTTCACCACCGTTTTAAAAGTTCCCTATTGGGGTTTTTGAAGTAACAACAAAGTGGTGGGTAGGCCTGTAGAAGTCACTGATGTAACCAGTTAGATCCATTTTTTGCTGTCTTTCGCCATCTTTTGGGCAATTGTATGGACCGTCATCCCTTTGTCGTAGGTGAGCTTCATCTTACGAGGTATAGAAGTTATTTGCAATTGAGTAATTATATAGAGTCCTGGATGCATTTCTCCCAAATATTTGGGGGCCGATAGAGGCAATACTAGCCTACTCATTGGGTCTGAAATGGTAAAGCATTAAATTTTTAAAATGTTTGATGGCTTTTAATGGATAAGGTTTGTAGTTGTGTACACGTGTTCGGCTTTATATGTATACTGCTGTACAAAATGTAGTTCATTACTAATTTTATCATCCTTCAGGGATGACATGATGATACACTGGTCAAGGTAAAATCTGGCATGGAACAGTGACCATTGGTTTGTTCTTTCACACCATATCATCTTGAGATGCAAGGGTGTGGTATGAAAATTTGCAAATGGTGCAGAGCATTATGTGACAGCTGAGTTTCTTATGATTAACCCTTTTTGTCAGATTGCATTTGTGTTGAATGTTTTTACTCTGTTTGTTACGTTGTTAGCCCGTCTGGTAAGCTGGTGCAGATCGAGTATGCTCTGGCTGCTGTTGCATCAGGTGCCCCATCTGTTGGAATCAAAGGTTTGCCACTTGTATTTGTATCAGTGATGTGATGATTGTGTTTTTTCCTCTTGATTCGATTTTGATTCGATTTTTTTTTAAATTTAGATTTCGATTTGCTTTTGATTTTTTCGCCCCAATATTCTGAGTTGAAGATATAAACTCCTCTGAAGTTGGCTGTGATTGGATTATTGGAGATATGAACTCCTGCACAGTTGGCATGATCGGACTTGCAGGGGTGTAAAACCCATTCTGTGACCTTCTGCACCGATCGTCAGTCCCTCTATGGCAATACGGTATCGGAATAGAGTCACACTTGCTCCAAAAAATCACGATATTGATTCCGTTCGATTTTCCTAACAATCGCGATTTTGATATCGATCTCGATAATCGTCACATCACTAATTTGTACTAGTGTTTAACAAGGAGCTCCGCTACCACAGAGAGACCACACAACTTGCTATGTGAGTTGAAATCTTGCCAGCTGCTGCACAGCTGTTCAAAAAATCACATTTAAAAGGCTTGCAGTAAGGATTGATTGAGTGATTGAGTTAAGGTTTTTATGTCCCACCCAACACAAAATAGGTCATTTCAAAGACGTTCTTCCCAGCCAATCTCTCGGCTTAGTACTGAATTGCAGTAGGGAATGAACTTGAAGGTGACTCAAGGTTACTGGAATTGCCTTTATTTGATAGGCCATATATCACTTCTTAGTATTGGCATGTAGGCCTAGTAACAGCAACTCTATCTGGCACTGTTTCCCAGATATTACCACATTTACAGTGTACATGACTGGCTGTGATTTTGAGAAGTCCTTCATTTTTGAAATGATAGTTGTAATTACAAGCCACGCGCGCTTTCCGATTCATGTGTAAACATTGTACAGATAATACATGCTGTATTTCCCGAGATGTGTGAGATACAAAGGTTTCAAACCAATAGTGACTTCAAGGTCATTTAAGGCCATTGGCAATGGTGCCATTCGATAGGTTACATACGATTTCATATTTGCTTCAATTGCAACTATATCTGTCTTGCACCATTTCCGAGGTATTATTACTTATTTTGCAAAATTTAAAGAGGTCATGTGACCCTGAATACATCCCTTTTGGGGGTAATCTATTATGCATGCACTAGTACTCCTCTATGTCAGTTCGCACACAACATATGAAGTGCTTTGCTTCAACAATTCCAACAATATGATTGGCGCCAAAATTTTAAAAAGACGATCACATGACCCTGAGCATTCCCATTATGTGGTAGTTTGTCATCCCAAGGCTAACACTTGATTATATTCTACCTGTATGCAAAATTTGGCATTTCTCGCGCAGCCGTGCCAGAGATATGATTGCGGGTTTCGAAACTGAAAATGGGTCATGACCTGACCACGCCCCTTTTAGGGGTTTTTGTCATCCGTAGGCCAGCACTTGATAATAGTCTACATCTGTTTAAAATTTGAACATGACCAATTAGATTAGCTATCAGTAGAATATTTGTGGCATTTAATCTGTGGCTAATCATTAATCTTGGACTGTTGACCATAGGCCTACTTGTGTATACAATGTAAGTAGCAACATACAGTTGTTAAACTGTTAAAAATATTTTTATTACATGAGCATTTTGGAACTGTATTGTATCGTATCACGATGTTTTATGCAGTATCATATTGTATCCACCTTTTTCCTCACATTCATAATCGTGCCATCACTACTTGCCACGATCCACCTATCTACCAAATTAGAAGTCTCTATTTCCACCTGCTGAAGATATGAAAAGCGATACAAAAAAATTGAAAATGGAGTGGTTTGAGGTCATTCAAGGTCACTGGAAATAGGCTACGAGTTCCTATTAGCATTCCATAGTAACTATGTCTCTATTTTGCACCGTTTTTGTGACATAGTAAGATATTGGCCGAAAATCGCCGCTTTTAACCTACTCCACTTTTATGTGGCGCTCCCATTGGGGGTGACCCATTGGAATTTTGCGTAGCATCAGAAAATTAATCCCTGATCTATTGCATGGCATTGTTTGTGCGATCCTACGTTAACTGTTTTTGGTACAATACTGGCATGTGACGATGGACAAACAGACACACGACGACAGTATATACCGCACTAGTGTAGCTTCAGGTGGTAAAAAGATTCTGTTTTGGCGGCCTAACTCATGTTGGTGTAACTCGGAAAAGAACATCAACGAAGCAAAAAACTAAAGTACTTGTTATATGTGTTGTCAAGTAAGTTACAAAGTGGTTTTGATACAAGTGGCTCCGTGGCATGATGTTCATGCTTGGTAGAAGTTCAGTAGCTGTGAATTAAGCCAGAGAGTACATAGACCAATTACTGCAAGCGATGTAATGTCATAGTTTATATTTTGTAAATTTAAGCCAACAGATTCTGGTTTCAATCTGTCTTGTACCATTTGATTGTTCCAAGTTTATAATATCTGTGCCATGTTGCACTGGGTCGTTTGAAATCAGCAGTTACGTTTGTAGTGCGTGCACAGCATTCAGTCAGTGAAGATATTTGGCTGCAGCAAATGCACATTCCAATTTACTAACATGATTCAGTCAACAGTGGCTTTGTGTGCTTGATGTGTTTTAGCACGAGATGGAGTAGTTTTGGCTACGGAGAAAAAGCAGAAGTCTGTATTGTACGACGAGCAGACGATTCATAAAGTGGAGCAGATAACCCAGAACATTGGCATGGTATATAGTGGAATGGGACCAGACTACAGGTACCGGCCAGTTGACATTTTACCTTAGTTGTTACAGTTTGCAGTCAACTGGATAGTCCATATCAGTTAAAGGCATAATATTCACACGGCAGGTTTTATCATTCAGAATTCCGTATGTGTTGAGAAAATGATAAACAAGTTATGTATCACATGACAGGAAAGATTGCAAGAATTTAAAAACATTGTGTTGTTTTAGTTATTTACTATTTTTGTTTATCGGCCTGACCCAGGCGAACCTGAGTCAGGCAGTCACCCCCCTGAGTCCTCCACCTATTCTATCTTACCTTACCTTATCTTACCTTCGGAATGGGCAGCCAAAGCTACTCAGCACTGAGGCCATGTGATATTCGGCCCAGTGCACATCCCCAGTGTAACAAAGTTTCTGAACCTGCCTCAACAGCATGGTGCCTGCACATTTTCCTAGAAAGTGCAGTGATGTTCTTTCTCCTCCTCACAAGCAGAGCATAGTGGGTCTGTACGCACACCCCTAATAGTCACGTGTCTGTTCGACCCTCTGGGGATTAATGGAACATGTTTTTTACAGACCATCTGTCCTTCCTGTCAGCCAGCTGTCAGTGTCAAAACACTGAAGGGAAGACAAAGCACTAACCCTAACTAATGGCCTGGCCTCATCCTTTCTTATCTACCACCGGATTCTCCCTTGATGCCGATTTTGTGACGCCAGTACCAGTGGAGATTTTCTGCATGCATCGAACAGATAAATTTGAGTATTTTGTCGTAATATGTTAAGTATACCAATTTTGTTGTTTTGTGCATCTGCAGAGTACTAGTGAAGTCTTCACGCAAACTGGCTCAGCAGTATAAGCTGACATATCAGGAGGAAATTCCCACAGCCCAACTCGTTCAGCGTGTTGCTAATGTTATGCAAGAATACACACAGCAGGGGTTAGCAAGTCATACGTCTGTGCATTATCTTTGTTTTATAACATATGGCAAGCAGTTTGGGTTTCACTTTTGTCTGATTTGGGTTTTATGTATTTCTGTTGTCCTATTTTAATTTTTGTTGTTAGACTTTTAGAACTATTATGTTTATTTTATGCACTGTGAAGTGTTCATTAGTAGTAATGATAATGATACAAAAAAACAATGAAAAAATAACAGCTTATTAACAACAACGGTAACTATAATTAATTATTGTGAAATAACTAAAACTGAAAACCAAAGCGAATAAATGAAAAATGTGTTATAGTGAACTAAAAAAGTATTTTCAAGTAAACTGACTGTGGGGCCTAGTACTTATTGCAGAGTAATCAGCGTTGGATCCCTGGTCTACTGTTCAGTTCGATGTGGTAATTAGTGTCATTTCACGTATGTGTCTGACTTTCAAAGCAGAAACCGAGCTGGCAGTGGTTATCTCGGTGCTGTAATGTCAACACTGGATACTGAACTTATGCTTTTCAGTTAACTATAACTGTAACTGAAAAGGCAAAATACGTAACTGAAAAAATTAGATCCATTAACTGCAACTGTGATTGTAACTGAAGTATGAAAAATAAATGAAACAATAACTGAAGCTGAAAAAAAACGAATCAGTTAAGACGTAGCAGAACAACAGTAACTGAAAAATCTGCAGAGAAGGAAAACAGGCCAGCCTGCACTTAGGCCATTCAGGCTTCTGGCACAAGATATGACTGCTCGTTCATCAGCCACAGCTGTCACTGTTGAAAGTGCACGTACGCTTTGTTGCCTGGAAGATCTAGGCACAGAATGACAGAATAGATTTTCAGATTGTAAGTGAGTTGAAGTACTCTCTCTTTTGGCTCCTCTTGCACAAAATTTGTTTGTCAGCTCCTGCATCAAAAGCATATGTGGAATGCACATTCTTGGTCTCAGATAGCTGACAACAGAAACCTGCTGACCGAAGGCCTGGAGAAAGGAATCTCTTGAAAATGAACATGAAATATTATGGATGACTCCTATAGCACAGTTATGAATATTATCAGTGCTATTTCATATGCTGAGTGTGATCTCGATTAAACCAAATGTTCACTGTTTAGGTCCACTCGGCAATAGAAATGGGCAGTGACACAGAAATAATAATGACAGCATCGACTTGTATTGTATGCTGTCGCCTGCTTTTAGTTTTGACCTGTTATTGCTTTGTCACATTGACTCTATTTTGATTTGAAATGACTGTAACTGAAACTACAAGTAAAATTATAACTTTAAAAACCCTATCTACAACTACAACTAAACTGTAACTGAAAAATCATAACTAAATTAACACTGGTTATGCCGACTGTTGACCGCTGGATAATAAGTGTTTTTATGCTGGTCACGTTTAGTGGTAAGCGTAATATAATGGTCTGATGTCCATCCGTCAGTTTGTCTGTCTGTCCCGTCTTTCTTCTATCTTTAATAGGACACATGGCACATACTCAACGTGACTCACCAGGGGGCAGCACACGATACGGCCAGCATACATTTTCATCCGACTATTATGAGGACGGATATACTTGTTATTTTGTAAGTTAAACAAAATTGAATTAACCGTTTTTTGATCAAGGAATATATTTAATGACAGATGAGACTGATTATGAAATTCTGTGTCAGTGAAACGAGCTTGATTACTTGTTTGTCAGTGGTGTGCGACCATTCGGCGTGTCTCTGCTGGTCGCTGGTTGGGATGAAGATGTGCAGAAACCTTATCTCTACCAATGTGATCCTTCGGTTTGTTGCTTGTTATGTGCTAGTAGTTCAACCAGCTTCTCTGTTTTAGTGGCCAGTTTCCGGTCATCCTGGGTTAACCAGTTTCCCTAATATTCGCTTTCTTCACTTATTCCAGAAAGAACCTTTGGGAATAAGTGGCTTGGGTTTTTTACAGGCCTGATGCCTTCCAGCCATCAACACCAAGGCACTTGAGGAAGGTATACCATTATGATGATGTTCCATAAATTCTTAGCCTGATGGAACTTTTTTATTTACAGGCATTATGCTAAATATATAGACATTTTATTGTAATGTTCGCTTTGACATATCTAGGCACCATTTTGTCAGATTTTGTGCAATTTTAAACAACACTTATGGATACGGCTGTAAAAAATTTTCTCCGCCAAAAATTGGAAAATTCGCAGTCCACTGGTGGCAAAAATTACCAAATTCATGGAGAATTCACAGTCGCTTTTATAGCAATAAAAAATAGTCATATCCGTCTTTCAGATGTAAAACTAAAGCACCGTTTTTGCTTTCAGAATAAACCAGTCAAAAAACTTAACTCTGTAGATATAAACCAAAATTGACAGCGATTGTGTAACATCAGTTCAGTCAGTATACTTCACTCAGTATTATATTGAATTGTGTGTTGTAAATAAAGTTGTATACATTTCTGTCTATTCTATGCTATATTTTATAGTCTATGCTGTTACATGATACGATATGGTATATCTACATGTGCTGAAAAGCTGACAGGAGGGCCAACTTAATCTAGGGCACGGCACTAAAAACAAAAAATAAGGGAAAATAAGAAAAAGTTATTTAGACGTTAATGGATAAAAGTAGTCAAATTTGTGGCATTTTATGACAAAATGCAAGAATTCGGAGTGGTAGGTCAAGTTATGAATTTTGTGAATACCGCGGTGGCCGCGAAAAATTGACAACCTTATGTATGGATTATTTGTTGGCCCATCCATATTGTACCATGACCTCGACGATTTTTACTTATGTCACATTAATAGAACTTCATACTTACACTGGCGTCGAAATTGGGAAGTACTGATTTCCCAGCACAGTCAGTACAGGATAGCCCAGGTGAAGCAAAATGAGTTACATTAATACAAGTTGAGAATTACTGACTTTTAGTGGTGTATTGCACTGGACACAGATCACTTCAAGTGTGGTTATAGGATAGCAATGTTAGTCACAGCTAACAGAATGCAAACGTGCACATGTATACAAACAACGAATGTTGCCCACTGAATTGCAACTTCACGTCTGTTTGTTATTCTGAGTTGTGTCTTGTTTTACTGAAAAAAGATACTTGTCAGTAACTTTGTTTCTGTTGGCGTTCTGTTGATGCCAGGGTGCTTACTTTGCATGGAAAGCAACAGCAATGGGCAAAAACCATGCAAATGGGAAGACATTCCTCGAGAAACGGTCAGTTGCAGTTAACAACTTTTTTGCAACTTTTTTGTTATTGTTTAGCATCTGGAGTGATCCTGTTTTATGTTGACTTTAGCATACTTTTCACTGAGTTGTAATACTAAGTGTGCTGTCGTTGTCTAATTGCTGAAGCCAATTTTTGATGACTGAGGATGTGGTTGTATGTATACTGCAGATACAGTGATGACGTTGGACTGGAAGATGCGGTGCAGACTGCTATACTGACACTGAAGGAGAGCTTCGAAGGACAGATGACGGAAGATAACATCGAGATTGGCATCTGCAATAAGGACGGGTTCCGGCGATTGAAGCCAGAACAAGTTAAAGATTATCTAGCTCAGGCGTAGTACTTTAGAGCTGTATAGGATTGATGTTTTGCTGTTGCTGAGAAAACATAGGCATGTGACTGTTGGAGATGTCGCTGACTGACAGGGACTTCATGACAGTTTATTATTGTTTGCTGTAAGCATGTTTTGTTCTTATTGCTGTTTCAACACGTCTGAACAAATGTGAAACAAAAAAGCAAAACGTCAATATGTCACAAAACTGCATGTGTGATATCTATTGATTACAGGCTCAAAGAGCCTATATTGCAAATACTCTACGGGGGAAAAACGGTCTTCATGCATTCGACAATAACTCCACCGAAAGTGAACCGATTTGGATGAGATCTGGAGCAGTGTGAGCCAAATGTGGAGGGCTGGCCCTGACAGATTTTGGGCGCGATCCGTGCAGTAGCAACATTTTGAAAACGCAAAAAGTGCTCACAAAATTTCCAGGTCTTGCGTCTTCAGGCCATCATAACTCCGCAATGATTGCAAATGACGAATACTCACGGCCAAATAGTCCCCCTAGTTTCCATTTTTGCCGTTAGAATCCATTCAACGTCTTTCCCCTGGGATATACGCTGCGTACCGGAATGGTACCTACCCATATTTTTGGCAGTCGTTGATGGTCACCGTGGACGTCTTGCTGAGTCATGACGCAAAAGTAAACAAACTAATGTGTGCATGGCAGCTGTCCGACGTTGCGTCAGTAAATAAGTAAACAGTTGTGTCACCTATCGAGTACGCCGGTGGGAAACCCCTCTTCGAGCCTGTATTGCAGTGTGTCTCCAGATACACTGCAAACTGTCTAGTTTGGCTGTGTATTTGCATGGTGGAGAGCATATTTTTTGCAATGAATTTGGTTTAACGTTATTTTTGTATTGAGATTTTGGTCTCGAGAACGATAATTTGTGCAAGTATTTATCAGGCCGATACAAACACCCTTCCTTACATGTAAAATTGCTGGCCACTTTTTGCAGTTGGAAAGTTACAGAATTATCTTGTGTGGTGTGGTTGCTATGTGTATTTAAGTAGATGCTGAGTGTACAACGTCTGTCATTCACACTGCTTCATCTCTGCTTCACTCTTATTACTTTGCCAGTTGCCCCTATCAAGGATGCCAAGTATGGCAATTAGTGTGTCTGTCTGTTGTCTGTCTGTCTTTCTGCATGAATAGCTCAAAAACTGCACGTCCAAATTTCACCCAGTTTTATATACATGTTACCCGTGACCACAGCTCGTTCCTCCTCTGATGGAAATGCTATGCGTTATGTACTTGTTCATGTTTGGAAGTTACGGCACGTTACTATTCCGATTCCTGCAAGCTGGCCTGGTGACTTTTCACCTGACGAGACCAGGAGACCTTAGCCTCGTTTGTGGGTTACATAAAGGCTTTGTGTCAATTTTAGAGCTTTTTATTCTGGAATTAGGAACAGCCAAGGGAGCGACAGACAGATGGTGCAGTCTGCAGTGAGATTTCTCTTACAGGGAAGACCAGACAAAATTTTATACCTTACGTATGTGCATTTACACGTTAATTTATTAAACAAAAATAACTATTCCACAGCTAACTATACATCTTTATTAATGACAAATAAATTATGAGATCTTGATGAGTGCAGTTGCTAAATATTTCCTTTACAATTGAAATTGAAGACAGTAGGCCTATAGTATGTACACAGTTTTCTTTCCTAACATTACACTTCGGTTGAAATGGCCGATGAGGTTACACGGTCGTCTTGCGCTGTTGACAACGCTGACAGACTCTGAGCGGTCCAAGATCACGGCAGCGACAAAACCCGGTAAATAGATCTCGTTTGCTGTGACGCCAGGCTGTGGATACTGCATGAGTTTGTGAAGGCGTCGACACTGAAGACCCCGATGACGTCCTGTTGATGTCGTTGTGGCGAAGCAGTGAGCTGTTAGTGCCGGCAGATCTGTGTGAGCTGCTGACTGGAATACACTGCGATGGACAGGTAGACTCATCCAGCTTGCCGTCTGACGATGACGAAGGAATGTTTGGTAGTGAACTTGGAGTGGCTGGTGGCGAAGTTGAAGTCGTCTTGTTCTTGGCTCGCCGCACGTAGTAGATGTGACTGTCACTGACAAGCAAACATTCACTACATCTCACTGTTTGACAACCATCAAGATTCAAGACAGTTGGAATGGTGGTCATTAAAACTACCACTGTCACGCGGTAACATTACCATTCCAATTCCTGCAAGCTGGACTCCGTACGGGCTTCGGGGCGGTAATGCGTCCTGGTTCATTTGTTAATTTTGGCGTTATATAAATTGTTTGCTTGTTTACTTAACTTATTTTTCCATCCTTTCTTCCTCCCTTATACTTTCTTTCTTACTTGTTTACTTCCTTACTCATTTACTTCCCGACTTATCTATCTACTTCTTCCAGAATAGACCCGTTCCGTTTCCAGGCCAGAGGTCGTAAGAAGGGACAAAACCTAGCTTTAGTTTTTGTGTTAATTTTATGTTGTAGTATATTTTGTTACGGATGCATGTTTGCTTTTGTGGTGTTTGATTTTGTTTTTCAGTACAAATTGGCTAGGAAGAACTTCTCCTAAATGACATATTTTGTGTCGGGTTGGATGTAAAACCTTAATCAATCTTGCAAGCTGTATAGGACAAGTTGAGGGGCACTGGTATCCACTGGAATACTTTAACAGACCTTAGAACATTTTATGCATATTGCTTAGTTTCTGTAATTACTTTAGTTGTTTTTCATTAATTTTTAGTATACAGTATGCAGAGATGTTAAACGTGACCAAATTCTCAAGTCCGAGACCACATCATTGAGACTAAGACCAAGCCTAAGATCAAAGTTTTGGTTTTGAAATCCAGACCAAACCCTCAAAACCGAAAACGAGGCCAAAATTTTGGCCTCGAGATAAAGGCCAGAATTTTGGCCTCGAGGCTGAGGCAAGAAGGTCGAGGCCAAGGCCACTGTTGTGAGGCCATAGGCCAAACTTTTAGCCTGTCCTCGAGGCCTTAGCGTCTGTTTCAGAATGCATCTGTAACTTGCAGCGCAAGAGCTGGGAGTGGGAATGGAAGAAAGTCTATTAAATGACTTTTGTGACGAGTGGACCGTAAAACCTTAACACAATCAACTTGCAGCTTAATAGTGCGATGGAAAAGTCGCAAATTCTGGCATGTTGGGGACACATGGCTTCCTTGGCCCCACCATGTGTCTATGTGCTTTGACGTCAGAACATGATCTCTGTAATTTATCCCATGCGACATATTGCTCGCTGCTATACTGTTGCTGGACTGATGAACTCACTGAGACGCATCAAGACCTGCAGGTTGAGGAGAACCATGAGTGAAGACGAAACTTGTGCTAATTCATTCCTCAACATGCACAGAACTTTTGACATCCAAGCTTTTATGAAAGCATTTGTGTGCAGAACTGGTGATAGACCTTTCAGATGAGAATAGTGAGAACAGTACCACAGCTTAAATGTCACAATTTTGTACATTAACTGGTTTTTATTTGCAGTTCTTTACGTTAATTTCTTGCCATGGTCCAAGATTGTGTTCATAGCTTAAGTACACTTCATTGATGCATTGTTGACTGACAACAAGCAAAAGTTAAGTGACAGATAGTTATAACCTTTCTATTTCTTCTTATCGCTCGGCGAGATGTTAAACGATGCCAAACGAGTGATACGACAGAGGCTGAGGTCAATATTTAGGCTGCGAGATGGAGACCAAGGCCAGAAGGTAGACGTTTGATATCACAATTTTGGTCTCTGAGGCCCTTGCCTTAACATCCCTGACAGTATGCATGTTCCTGAATGCAAGATAAACTGGTCAGTTTTTGAACGTACATCATATGACAAATCGATATTAAGGGCCGTTCACACCACAAGCGGATACGCGCGTCTCGATCAGTGCGGAGTTTTTCACGCAACGCTCCACAACACTACCCTAACGCTTCACAGCGGCACGGAAGACTCCTACGTCCGTGCGGATACACACGTTGGTGCACGCATCCGTGCGGATTCTTGCCAAAAGTTTACGCTCCGCACCGCATTCAGTGTGAACGGTCCTTTAGAGTACGTTGAAATGAGTCGTCGTTTGACCACGGCAACGCACGGAAAGAACGAAGATTCCTCTCCTCCGTGCCTCAACATCTGCCAAGTCCGTAGCATCACGGCGCTTGGTGTCGTGCTCAATGACAAACTGACAGCTGCTGACCACGTCAGTTTTCTGATGGCATCCTGCTCGAGCTCTTTGTACGCTCTGCGAGTACTTCGTGATCATGGGATACCTGCAAACTCTCTACAAGACGTATATCGTGCTACTGTTCTCGCCAAAATTACATACTGTGCTTGTTCATGGTCAGGCCTCTGCTCGGCCAACGACGCAGCAAGCGTTATGGATACTGTGCTGACGACACACCTACGATCAGTGAACTGTTTGCTGCAGCCGATCAGTCGTTATTTGAGCGAGTGCTTCGCAACGAATTGCATGTACTCCAACCGTTGCTGCCGGAGAAGACGATTAGCAACCGCAATCTACGACCGCGCCAGCACGATGGACAATTAATACGGAAATCTGCGCACATCAATGACGCTTTGTTTATTATGAGAATGCTGTACAGAGATTCTTATTAACTTTCATTGTGACTTTTATTGTGTCTTTGTGACCTTATCTGCTGTCTATTTTAGCTGCATGTACTCTCGCTGCGATATGTCAACTTGAATTTTATACGAATATATGGATATGGATATGGAAGAATGACTGAGAGCTCACGGCGTGGACGAGTTGTCACAATGCTGGTGGACTCGAGAGGACAACGATGACGTGCTGTTGTCCGTGTAGCAATGTCGCGACTGAACGCGCAGTCGCGGTCGACGAATTCGTCGTGAATCGTTGACGAACGCTCGACACGTACAACGCAGTCGACGTTGCTGGCTAATTCGTCCTTGGTCATCGGCGACTGACGTACCAGCATAGAACCACTCCGACCAATCGCTGTGCCTTCGCACCTCTGCACGTTCACGAGTATACACTGGCTAGACACTGCATACTCTTACTAAAAGGTAAAGGTTTCCCATACTCGCTACCGAGCGTTTGATCCCGGTGTACAGGCAGTCAGCCCGCAGGTGACTATAAGTCACCACTCGGCGGTAGGCTGCCATTACTTTCCGCCAGGTCTGCGGTTACCTTCCCAGCTGCAGAGCACCACCGCCCTTGGCCAGTACCAAGTTATACTGCTTGGTGACAGAGGCATATAGGTGCGAATAACTTGCCCAAGGTTGTTACGCAGCTTTGCCCCGAGTAGGATTTGAACCCACGACATGTTGAATGTTGATCGCAAGTCGAAAACTCTACCCGTTGCGCCACCCTGTTGTCTTACTGGTCCATATAAATGGCAAATGATCAACCATTAATTCACCTTGTAGAACTAGACATTGGCATTTTATATCGCAGCGTAGCTAGCGATACCGGCTACTGCTACACACGGAGTAGCGTGGTCGGTCTGGCTCCCTGTGTCTGTCTGTTTTTAGTCATTTGTGAGCCCCGCAAAAACAGCTGAACCGATCGAGATGCCGTTTGGGGACTAACTTGTGTGGGCCAAAGGAACCATGTATCAGACGGGGTCAAGGTCGGACGAATCCATTCGCCGCCGTGAGGGGTGACAAGAAGGCGATGCGGCCTTTCGTC
>Ga0209780_1000273_pt1 | contig 26050 bp, 17 predicted proteins | sample WorMetexBAHAMAS2_FD_187384 | JGI IMG/M metagenome (GOLD analysis project Ga0209780, IMG submission 187384) | Marine gutless worms symbiont microbial communities from Max Planck institute for Marine Microbiology, Germany - Inanidrilus exumae... | ecosystem: Host-associated > Annelida > Digestive...
GGCCTTTCCCATTACTTTGGCTATAGTCGCTTTTACAACAGCTTGTACTACCGTACAAGCCGTGATTGGTTGTCGAATTCTCAGATGTCCCAACAGTTGAATAGTTGAGCAGTCTGTGGTGCATCGTGCCTGTTCTTCGTGTTTGCTATCAGTTTGCTCTGCCATTCTGTTTTCATCCTGTACGTCTTATCCACAGTGTGCAAAGCAGTGCTCACACATCTTTACAGTAACAAGGTGTCGCCCTAACGGGACGTAACACGTCTGGCCCGCCGCGTGCTGCCCCCTGGATAGTTACGTTGCATATGCGCCGCGTTACATACGCCGACAGACGACAGACGCCGGCGACCGTTACTAGTCTGCAGGCAATGCGAGTTCGCTGCATTCTCCTAAGAGATCGTCGTAGTGTCACGTGATGGTCACTGTGAACTCACAGACGCGTACGAACGCATATTGTCGTGATACCTTATGTCCAATCCATCAGTCATGTGACACGGCTGAAGATGTTTGAAGCCAGAGCGACAGAATTCGTTCGCTAAATGACAACATCACTCACTCACTCACCCCGCTATTAATCCATTGATCAAACCACTACGTCATTGGCGCGAAATTCGCGAATACAGATGTCCCGTCCAACTTTGTCGATTCGTAAGCCAAGACTAAATTTGATATTTTTATGCTGTTACCTAAGATTCTTTGCACTTTAAAAACTGGTAGAAATCGAATTCTAATCACAACAGAAATAACGTATTTTTCCCGAGTTATTTCCCTATTTGTCACTCTAACCTATATTAGTGCATTATGTGAAAGCTTATGTTCATTTCTGATGTCAGTGTGCAAATAATCTGACTGTTCATCAAGTAAAGTCGCGTCGTCACGGCCAGAACAATAAGGCCATTCATTTTGATTTTAGTCATAAAAAGTACTTCGGCATAAACTCAACAGTTTTACATCGCACAGTCTCCAAGGGCCAATCAAAAACCCAGCTTTTTCAGTTTAAAATTTCTATGATAACATTTCAGTAATTAATATGCAATTAACATGACATATTACACATCCTGGCATCATTGTAAGGCTTTTTAACTAAGCTCAGGTGTCACACAGCTTCTGTTTAAAACTACCAAAAGCGGTATCTACAGTTGTCCAGAAGCTTGCGACGTATGGCTTAAACGTGGCCAACACTTCCGCGGACGTGTTGATTGATCGCTCGTGACGAATTAACGGCAACGTTTGACCGCCCTAGGCTACTGCCACGACATCCTTGACTGATGCTGGACCCGCCATAGCTAGTGCTGAGTCCTGGTAGCGTTTCGAATCGATTCAAATACATTCGTTTGACGAACCGGTTTTCAGAATTAATTCACGTTGAAGAAATATACATGTAAGTTCGATCTGTTGATCAGAACTGCAAGCTTGGTTGTTTTTTTTTTCTGATAGAAAACATCGACTAAACTCAGAAAGAACATTGTTTACTTAATACTCAATACTCAAACACCTAGTAAACTGCTCGCGATAGTTCTACTACTAGTTCCTTCAAAACTGTCGCTTAATAGCTATTAGTAGCCTATACACAATGTAGTCTTAATCGCAATCATTGTCATTATCATCATTGGCGTCATTTGTAATGAAAACGACGAAACGAGTGCACTTGGTAAAACAGAAAATAGATGCAAATGGAACTTCCTCCCACCACCGTAAGATAATTATTTTCCTCCACACACACTATCCACTGTTCACACACGACCAGGCACGTACTGAACAGAATCGAAGATTTTTCCTGGAACCAGACGCGCCGACAGCCGCGTCAGTCGCAACGTCGACGACGGAGGCGTAGAATAGACGCAGCAGAGCGTCTCCGTCTTGAAACATTCGGTCTTCTGGCATGCCAGACAGTAAACTTCTCGCGTCAATATGCTCGCCGGAAGGAAGCCGGAAGCTGGCGGGCCGTTTGACGTCACTCGATGACGTCACGTAGTCGCCATCAAGCGAAGCGACCGCGCAGCGTCATGAATCCATTAGAGACGTTCACCGACACACGTGGTCACATTACACGTCACTTATACGACTGAAATACAGTATCGTATAATAGGCCGACAGCTCAGAATAGTCCGGGAAAGCTTCAACCCTTAAGTTAATAATTATGTAGCGTCCAGTAAAGGAGTCATTAGCCATCTACACCGATCAGCTTTTGCACAAAATGACGACAGCTGCAGTCGAAACTATAATTTGACGAATCCTACTAAGCGCCTGGAGCACCTCTCCTCGACCATCGCAATGAGCCATACTGCTGTTCAGACGACCCAGGTAACCGAGAAATTCGTTTTCTGCATTCGTGAAAAGAACGCATTATGATGACAATATGAAACCATGAAAATTACTCGACGCGTTGCATTTTGTTCTGTCTCGTTCCTCTCACATGTTAGCGCTTTGTTGACGAAAATCGGCATGCGATGTTGAAGACAAATTCATTGCTTTATTGTCACGCGCTAGAGGCAGCAATAACAAGTAAGTGTTCATTTAGCAATAATGATGTTCTCAGCATTGATGCGACTTCACGCTGTCCTGCCTTGTGGTGCCTAAATAAATTGATTCTGCGAATGCGGAAGCATACAATTTTCTAGTCTGATCGATTTAGGCATAGGCGTCGCTACAGTTCAAAACCTGGGGTCTTACACGGCAAGCGCGAAGCGCGAGCTTATAGTATACATGGAAGAGCTTTTTGTCTTTGGACGTCCAATCAATGGGCAAAATTTGTTCCGTTTTAGTACTTTGCAAACTCTCGCGTAAATTTTCGTAAGCAATCAGAAATGCACATTAAGAAAAATGTCACAGAATCATATGATAATGTCTGCGAAGTGCGGATCCCGGGAGAAAAAATATCTCAACGATCTTGCGATAATCTCACTCTGGAGACGGTTGGAGTCAACAGCCCCCAATTTGCGCTTACCCTGGAGACGCCAATGATATAGGTCGAAAACTGCTATTGTGCGGCGACGAAAGCTCGAAAATAAGAAAAAACGGAAATACAATGTTGCCGGATTGCATCTGTTAAGCAGAGCCGATATAGCTGGGAGCGGCGAAAGCCAGCTGATATAACGGAGATATATTGGCAGCAGCAGTTTGGTCAGAAATCAATGCAGACATGAGCGCGAAGTGAATGTTGGTAAGGACAGGCCACTTGTGGATTCCGTGGACGACGTCTCAACCGGGCATCGTTCGATCTTGCCTCGCTTGCTTCGCCTCCCCCCTCTTCACCCCCAGCTTCGCCTTTTGTGCCGACCCGTTCTGGAAACACGCTGATGCCTACCCTTAATTCTAGAGATGTGACAGTGTGGTACTTGGCGAGGAATTATAATGACGGACTGATTCTCAGTCTGACATTGACTCTGTTCGCAGCAACATCGAACAATCTGTGTGCAGTCGTGTTTTAAACTTTGCTAGCCAGTTTTCAGCTACGTTTCATCAAACTGAAACAAAAATGCAACCCATAATGTTAATAAGACCAACGGTAAATTGGTTTTACGAAAATCAGCTGAGCTAGCTGTTGAGCCAGGATCTATTTCATTAACGAAAATGTCGATATTAAATGTTTTCTCGCAATAATTATTAGCTATCTTTGATTCACTTAGCGGCATTTCAGTCATAGTTACTAGCCGGAACCACTTTCACTGTCGTTAACCATGAGACGCTGCTCCTTGCCGTCGGGAACCGAAATGTCCTACTCTAAGTCAGTTGCGATGTGCCAGTTCGTCCCATAATCGCAATTCAGCTGTGAACCGTGTGTCGGCGAGATAAAGACGTCTGGTTGCGTGTGTGTCTTGTATCGACGAATTCGCAGGAGACGAGCAAGACATCTCCTTCATCATTGTCGTCTGTCTTGTAGATCCGCTCTCCGCTATAACGCCATTATGACGCCAAAGCCGCCAAAATGCCAGTAGATCTGTGAATTTTGATGCTCTGTTTAGGCCTTTCTGATAGCCTACTCTGTTCATGCGTCCTGAATTACAGACTGCTGTTGAAATCTGCTAATGCAAAGACTGAAATATATCAGAAACATCTGAATAGCCTATTACGAATGTTGGTTCGACTATGTATTAGTAAAAAACCGACGTACGCCAAAATAGCAAATAGTTTACAAAGCTCAACCATCGCTAACAATATCGCGATGTTCCATATTATTTACTAATATTCTCTTGTACAAAACCGGCAGTATTTAGCCAGGCGTCACGTTATAAAGAAATATAAGTTTATAGGCTGTATTGTCTTCACGTTTTTCTTGTCTTCAATGAAAGCACGATATTCCAGCCACTGTTGGCTGATTGAACATCAGTATCGATTCCCTCAGCCAAGAAAAATACTGCCACAGTATTTATTTTACAAATATACTGTAAAATGCGATATATCTGTATATTTTTAAAATAGGTCACACGTGACCCTGACCGCGCCCATTAGGGAGTAGTAGTCTGTCAAGTAGTAGTCTGTCATCGAAAGGCTAGCACTGTGAGCCCACAACCTAATACTTCCTTCCGATGTTACTTTAACAGCCAAGCAGAACTTTATTCCTAGAATGCTATTTTTTGATATGTACTGATCAGATCAGTATTATCCAGTGTTTTTGTTTATTATATTTGCTGTACATTGCGTGTCTTTTTGTCTGTTGTCACACTCGTGCGTTTGTCATTTCTGCAATAATAAATAATACTTACTTACTTACTTAAGTCTCTAACTCCACCCACTATACGAAGATACGAAAGGCGATAAAAAATATCGAAAATGGGGTGGTTTGGGGTAGTTAGGGTCACTCAAGGTCACTGGAAATAGCATCATTCGATAGAGCGCATACGAGTTCCTATTAGCGGTTCATAGTAAATAAATTATGTCACTATCTTCCACCATTTATCATTTATGGCGAGATATTGGTCGAAAATCGGCGCTTTTAACCTACCCCACCTCTATTTTGGGGGACCCTGTTGGGATTTCGCCGGCATTTTTGGCGTCAGAAAACCAGAGTCCCTGGGCTATCGTATGTGTGATCCTGTGTTTAGCCGTTTTAGTACAGTGCCGGCTTGTGTCAGACGGACGGACGGACGGACGGAAGGACGGAGGTACTGACACACGACGATAGCATATACCGCGCTAGCATAGCATCGCGCGGTAAAAATGATAGAAATTCACCTACAAACTCTAATTAATTTTTTCATGGCGTATCCCTTCCAAAATTTCTCACAAATCCTCCTTAGGCCTGACGTTTTGAGTAATCCGACTTATGCACAGGCAGACAAACAAACAAACCGAAAAACATGACTTCATTAGTTCACTGACAGAGAGAAATACTGGTTCAACAATTTAATAAATAATAATAATAATCTAGGGGCCTCCGCTTTTGTATCGTAACTTCAGAGAAAGTGGCAGTCATCGCCGAATTAAAATATAAAATGTGACGGCATCACGATACCGGTAGATAAAAGTTATCACGTTACAGACGTCCACGGCGCTGGCTGCTGATGCTGACGTTGATGATAGTAAAACAAGGTGTTGCACTAACGGGACGTAACACTACTGGCCCGCCGTGCAGTGTTACCGTGGAGCTATAATTAGACTGCAGGCGGCATGACGTCATCGCCTGGCCTGCGCGCGTAAAGCCGCCTGCAGGCACGCCGTGGAGTGTTACAGACGACGACGATAGACGATGCCAGACGCCAGCGACCGTTACTAGTCTGGCCCCTACACTATGTGTAGGCGGACCAGTGATAAGTAAACATTTCTCGGGACGACAGACGTCAAACGAACAAGTCACGTGGTACATGTAATTTAGACTTAAGAACTGGCTACATGATAGAGACTCGTGGCACGTACGACGTCGATGAGCTGAGACAGCCGTAATCCGAGCTTTACGGTCAGCTTGTCGCTGTTATTGCCGACCGGTCGTATAAGTTTGTTGTAGCCGTTGTTGACCAGCAAGTCAGTGTACAGCTTCTTGGCGTACTTGTTCGCCGACACCTCTGCAACATGCAACTTTGAATGATGACAGCTGAGCAGTGGCAAAGCCGGCCGACACGCACTCTGTAAGAAGGAATGAGAGAACAAACTTCCTTCCTTCCGTTATTCATTCCTTCCTTCCTTCTAACTCCGTCGATAGGCATGCCGGCGCATCCGTAGTTGGTCTTAACAATCCAGAGTAGTATTACGTCAGATTGACCGGGTTTCCCAAAATAACTTTAGGGATAATCGGAACAGGTTGTAATGAGTCATCCAAGCAACAGCTTCAAATACGATACGATATAAAATATTGACGTGCGCTCAAAAGCCGACGAAGATCCAGCATAATTTAGCCCACGGTACCGAAAAACAGCTGAAATATTAGTGAAAGCTAGAAAAAAACAAAACCGAGGTGTTCAGAAGAAACAAAGCACCGAAGGGGGTTACAACAGACTAATTATGGGGTCCTAGATAGGACATCATTGATAAAATATTCAAATTAAACAGGCCCACGTCTAAAAGCTGCACAAATTAAATTGCCATTCAACAGGTCACATGAAACGTTTATCGCAGGTTTATCAAATAGCCTAATAGTAAATATTGACTATTTTTTAACGATGCATTTTGCATTTTCCTATTACGTTATTCCTGTTTTTTGTGCACATTCTTCTGGGGAACGCACACACGGACTGTTGATATTGATTTGGCCGTCGCTTTTCCTCCCGAACTGCCTTCACGGACTAAGCCTATTGCCCGCACCGTTTCTTCTGGGCTACTCGGTTTTTGTTTTTAGTTTTTCCTTATTTTCTCGTTTCTGTGCCGTGCGCTAGATTAGGCTGGCCATCTAGCCAGCTTTCGAGCGCACGTAAATATACCGTATCGTATCGTATCGCTTTACAGATTATTTAACAACGACAACAAGACGAACGTCTGATTTGCGGCGGTCTTGTGAAATAAATCAGCATCGTCAGCTGCATGGCTGGTTACTGCAGCTGAACAGACGAGCAATGCGCAAACGCTTGCCTATTTCCTCGTATATCACAAGTGTTCACTGTGGACGGCGTAAAAAGCGTAAGATTTCTCTACACTTTCACAAATCTGAGTAAACGGTCAACGGCTGCCGCGGACTTTGGTGAATTTTAACATATTACGTATAGATCTAACACACGCACGCATTTATCAGCTGTCAGATCATTTGTTCATCATTCATATTCAGAACGCAACTTTACAATGGAATAAAACATAAAACAAACAGCAAACAAAGAACAAAGTACAACGTCAGTAAAGTAAATGCAGAGACTGAAAAATATGAAATTAATAAAAAATACTGATCAGTCACTGAGTATGGGAAGGCCTCTGGGGCATAGAAATGTAGCCTATGTATAAGTACAGGTAAAGGGGTAGTGGGCAAAAATACAATAATTATATAACTAAGGGTAATGGAAATATACTTGGTGTTAATAGGTTAATAGATCTGAGCGATGCGATATGGTCTGTGATAGTAGCCTATGTATTGTAATAATCTGTTGCTGATAGTTTACTGTTCAGTGCTATTAACAATCAGAAGTTACTCACGTACTTCATACCTCTGCGAAACATGAAACAATAACCTGTTTGCCATTATTGATTTATCTGGTCTGGTTTGATAACAGTTGTATGAATACTGTGCGCCATCTTAATGTGAGCGACGATAACCCGCTTTATACAGCAATGTTACAAAACAATGCCACTTTTTGTGTCTTGTTGTTTTACAACACCTGACAGCTCACCCTCGAACGCACGCATTCCAAAACCTTTACAAAAATTCATCTACAACGTTTATAGTAATCCCACCGACAACCAATCTAATTGCGCTGATGACATTCAGTAATTCCAACTCCACAGCGTAGGGCAGTAAGAGTAATTATGCATTTATTCGACAACCGTCGGCAGCCCACCACGATCATCGCATTAATAACGCAGGGCATGTATGGCGGTTGTACGAAATTTGTCATTCCGTAACTTGACCGGCGCTTCCAGCTTTTTTGCGTGGGAGCATGCGCTGTGATTAATTTGCGGCAAACCGCATGGGTCTGAAGTCATACTATCTTACAACGCATGAACAAAGTAATCGTCAACGCCTAAGTTATCACTGTCATTTTACTGGTACCCTATTTTACCAGGCCTACGTTATCTTATCAAGGAAGTTTCATGCTGCTATTTACGATATATTCAGCGCCCGCGTTAAATTGTCTTGTCGAATACACGAATGATGTCGCTGTAAGCATCAAATGATCTTGCTATTTTACAGGCATGCGTGTTCTTATCATGTTTTACACTCTAAGTGGACAGGTGCTAGCGAGTGTTCAGAGTGATGTGGTTTAATTACCTGTAGAGAAGCTGACGATTGCGACAATGCAGAAGATAGAGCGAAGCGACAACGACGTACAAGTCATCAATCCGTCTCTCGACTGCATGCCGACTACTAGGCCTACTATTTCCGTTTATTAGACCTCTTCACAACACCGCCGCTTATCGCGCACCATAAAGACGGAAGCCATGACGTCATTTACGCCCAGATACCTGCAACCGCTTCAGTGCGCTGCAGTCTTGGCGCGTATAACGAGTAGAACGTGTCGTTCGACCTCAAACTACTCAGTGGAGAAGCTTCGGACGACTTTGTCGACGATATCGTCTCGCATTTACTGCACACCGTATGCACAGCCGTTCAACAAGACAAACCACGCCTGTTAGCCTCAGTAGCCTGTGCCCGACTGATGAATGACTATAAGATAGAAAGCTCGGGCAATAGCGGACGACAACCGGAACATACGAACAATCACCTTACTTTCAATCTACCCACTACGACTACGCACCATATCGAAATATGCCCATTTCATGTAGCAGATAAAATTAGCACTAGCGTAATATCAGAGCTGCTATTCTGTTCATACGCGAAACCGAAACGTCTCTAGCTTGTTCGATCAGTTCGCTGCGCCGCGCAGTAACTATAGCAACTCTGCTGTCAGCAGTAGCAGCAACGTTACATCTCTCATCCGAGCACAGCGACGCATCCGCGAGGTACCGGCAATCGACTGACTGACCCTGCGCTGGCCAACTGATCATCAATCACCCACCGTCACCACGACGTTGTTGACCACTGTCCATCGAGACTGCTACAGCCCGGGTTGCAACCTCGGCCCGACCTGCGTGATTTATATTCCACAGCTTGCCACCGTTTTTTATGCCGTTTACATAACGAAAATCACTGCTATGGAAGCCTTTTGGCTTCTTTTCCATTAGTATTCTAATTAGATTATATCATGTTTAACTTCCGTCTTCCCGTTTTTAATCAGAATAAGTCTTACTTAGGCCTATACTGATTTAAGCTTCTGCGATATTGTTACCACGCCGACGCATGGGCGCAAATAACGGGGGACATGGGGGACGAGTCCCCCAGAATTTGGAATGGAAGACACTAATGCAAACTGTCCACCCAGATTTTGTCATGTTTCATAATTTCAAACACCAGATTGCTCGCATTACAATGCAGAAATGCGGTAAAAGAGTAGGCCTATTCACTTTTCCCAAAAGTATATCTCCAATCTCCATCAAATCATCACTTCCGGCGGAAAATTCTACATTTTTCTGGCAAGGACATGGACAAAAACGTACCGCTCATGATGCACCAAAATACGCCATTTCAAGCGAAAAATTCATTTTTTGGGGGATAGTCCCTCCCCAGACCTCCCCGGTGGGGATGGGTACCCCTCTCCACACCCCACCCCTCGCCTTCACCAAGCCTTCTGGATCCACCGTGGGTCCCTCCAGAATTCCATCCAGATTTAGGCCACTGCGCCGACGACAGACGTGGAAGTAGGCTTTTTACCTGTTTGTCGATCTGTCTGTTACTCCGCACGATGTCTCAAAACCGATGCAGCTAGAATCACCAAACTTAACACGGAAATGGTCCACCATGAATCCTGGTAATCCACTTGGTGATCAAAAGGTACAAAAAACATGCGTTTTGCACTCTTGTGAGTGTTGGCTTCTTCTAGTTACAGACGTAGGCCTATTGCGCAGAGGCCTACTAGTATCATTTCAACCACTAGTAGTTGAAATATATATTCTATACATCTACCCATCTATCCATCTCTCTATAGTCTTCGGAGCACATGTCACAGCTTTCCATGAATGTAAAATGCCTGTGAAGTGACTCTCGTCATTTTCGACATTTTAATCGTTCGTTTATTGCACTGCAGTCATGGCTGTAGAATTGCGTTTAAAAAACTAAGTTTCTTAGTTAAAAAACTAAAAACCTAAGAAACGATTACTTTTTTTAATTTTATTATTTTATTTAAATAAACGAATTATTTAAATATCATATTCAATACAGCTGCTGCTGTTCAGAATTTCTGTTTATTATTTATTATACTTTACACCCTGTAAAAGTAATGATGTAATTTTGTTTTGTATGCTGTAATCCATGAAAAGGAAAAGAGCATACCGTGTACACTACTGTACGAGTCCTATGGGATGCAGATTTCAGATGCTTTTGGGTCACTTTCGTGTTTGGCAACATCAGTCTTCGTAGAAAAAAACTAAAAACCTTTAAAAAATTCTTTAAAAAACCCAGTTTTTCAGCCCCTATTGCAGTTGATCGTCGAGGCCACATCGCTAGCTACAACAACCAGCGACAAGCGCAGTATTTATACAACGTTCACCTTAGGCTTTGTCCCCATAAAACTACATACAGCGGCAAATTTAGGTCGACCGCTCTGAGACTCGGATGTGTGACCGTGCCGGCTCATTCAATCTATACTACATGGTTTAGTGGGCCGACAGGATTTAGTGGATCGCTGAAGCGTTTCATTGCGTCGCCGGCGTATCGTGCGGTAAGTTTTCATGACGACTTGCACGTCGCCGGCCGTCGAAAAGTAGATTTACAGACAACACACACCCGAACATCTGCACCTGATTAGCCCGCACGGCATCGCGATGCCGAAGGGCTTATATTTTACCGCTGTGGTTTTTACTTCTTTTTTCGACGCCTAGCCTAATCTCTGAGGTCACTCAACGGATCTCAACCAAACTTGGACACATTCACTTCTGAAAAATTTGGTCCGAACTCCCCGGACATTTACCCCCCCCACGGGTAGGGAGGCAAAAACCGTTGTTTTGGGACCGACTTTGAATTTTGACCAAACATGGGTGCCTCTCTGCACGGAACATGGTATCAACAATGGGAAAGAAACTTGTCAATTTACAAGGACTCCCCTACATGCCCCCTAATTTGGTAAATTTTGGCCCATAAATGGTTGGTTTTTTTGCCCACCTCCCTATATTTTCGCAGTAGGAGACACTGCAGCCTTACCACATGTACGTTACATAACAGACAACAGGCAAACAAACTTTGGCATGCGTTATGTAGTGGCATGAGCTTACAGTCAAGAACAAAATGCCGGGCGGGCTGACGATGGGCTTTGCCATGCATCTAGTTAATTTCTACATCGCCGTAATCCGCTACATGCAGACCGAGAAAAACTAAATTTATGACATCAGACTGGATGGGCTAAGTTGGCTTACTGCTGAATGTATTAGTACCACTAAGAAATGGCTAGTGTCGTCTTTTTATTCGACAACTTTCGGCGATGAGGCTGGCTGACAGTAAGCAACTGCGTTGCAGCCAAGAAAACAGAATTCGGCCGACATATTCAGCGTCGACTAAATACTGGCTCAGGACCATAAAACGGAGATGAACATTGCCATACACACCCTTCAGGAGTCTGGGAGAACAGACTTTCAAGCCATGACCTACGAATGTCTGACGCATTCCAGTCTCCACAAATTGCAAACTTTTCTAGTGTACGCCAACTCAGCCTACTACCCTCTGTGGGACGGGAAACGACTAAACCGATGCGCTAATGCCGGGAATCAAAGACAGGATGGCTCATTCCATTTGTAGATAAGCGTATATGGGTGGCATGTAAAACTGTGTGATCCCTCGTTAACATGCGCCATTTCTGAGCGCTTTGGAAAAGTATACTCATCAAAAGGCGCTATACAAATATCCTGTCTTAAGTATTAAGAAAGAAAATCATGCTTATCATAACAGAAGAATGAGTTTAGAATAGTGATATTGATGGTCGCTGGCTGTCACATAATTATCATTTAACGGTTGAACAAATGATAATAACTCGAAAACAGTGTCAAACAGTGTCATTTTATGAAATTTGTGACAATGTTCACCAATACACAAAACGCTGAAAACATTTTAGCTACACGGACCTCACAGCACATTGCTTCCAACTTGCTGTCCAATTCCGATCCGTTCAACAAGACTTGTTCCCGAGATGTTCTTTACATCATCTTCTACTGCAGTGCATTGTAGAATTTGCGTTCCATGGGACATTTTACCCAGGCCGACGGCCACAGGGTTTTCATCAGCGTTTTTCTGTCTGTCTGTTTGTTGCACGTTATCTCAAAAACCGACGCAGCTAGAATCACCAAACTTGACACAGAAATGACCCACCATGAGTCCTAGAAACCTATTTATTTTGGGGTCAAAAGATCAAAGTTCAAGGTCACGAGGCACAAAAAACGGTGCCGGCATGGGTTTTGACACTCTTGGGAGTGCTGTCTTCTTATAGTTATTATATAACGTTTTTTCTCCATGCTCCTCTATATTACATACGTATAAAATGTCTAGTGAAGACTCGTATTATTGCAAAGTAAGAAATATAATTCTGCTTGAAACAGGAAATTTCTTTAGGAACTGAATCCACGGAACTGGCGAGTTATAAATTTGTGTCAATATTATTATTATTATTAAACATAGCAGCGTGCAATAAAATGACATGAAAATTGATGAAGTGACGCCAAGTAGAAATGAGCAGAAACGCTGGCAACAGGCTGATGCGTGCAGACACATTTAGAGTCAGACAGAGTCGGTCACGTCATCGAGGTTTCAGAGAACGAAGCTGCTTCTCTAGACAACATCGCTCGTCAACCTTCTCCATGAGTAAGTCAACAAGAGCCGTGGAGAACGAACTCTGCCACACACAGACACACAGACATACATACTCAACGATCCATGTCTGCTGGCGTCATGGCATCACAAAACATCAGCATTCTTATTTTGGACCTTCGTCCTTTCATATACCGTGTGACAGTTTCTCCACAGTAGCCGACCAGCGGCTATTTCTGGAATACCTGTCCATGTCACCACAACGTTCTGCATCTGCAGGTCGTCTATCAACATGTCATTCCTCTAATGCGCTCAGACATGGATCACACAGTTTTACCTGCAAACTACACCATGCTTGCCTTTATTCCCCAGCCGCAGAGCATCGTCGCCCTTTGGCTAGTACTCATTTTACCGTCCCACGGAGGGTAGAAGGCTGAGTCGACCTGGGTGGTTGGTTACAAACCGAAATAAAGTGCCGCCTCCGGGAGTTGAACCCGGACACGGTCACCGATCCCAGTACTAACCGGGCTCAGCGTAGGTTAACCTCGTTGATCGAGACCGACGACGTTACCACTATGTCACGCTAGCACGCCACACAAAACCTCTGCAGACAATTGCAGGAGGTTGTTTACAAGACGGATGGCCGTCATGTCGACGAAATAACAGCATCAAGGCACTGAAGGCAACTAAAACACTGACGGAAAATCACGCATTGAGATCTCAAACGCTCTTGGTCCATCAACTGATTCCTATGGAAAGGGATGCCGCAATCCCACACTAGTGTCCAATCCACCAACCACACAGGCAGTAACTAGCAGAAGCCAGCACTCACAAGAGTGTCATGACTCACGCCAGCAATGTTTTTGCCATTGGCAGACTGCAAAAAACTCCATGCATGAAAAAACCGGCGGTCCACAGTAGCATCGGTCGCAGAGATGATGCAGGGAAAACCTGGTGTCGCTAGCATGGTTGTGCCGTGGGGAACTGCAGCAAAGAAAACCTAGTGCAGCTTACACATGCAGCAAGCGGCAATACTGCATGCCATCTGAAGAATTACAGACTTGTTTTTTTGTTTTGTGACCTTCACCTTTGACCTTTTGAGGCCAAAATAAATGGGTTTCCATGAGTGATCATGTAACATTTTGTATATGAAGTTTGATGATTCTGGCTGCATCAGTTTTTGAGATATCATGCGGATAAACAGACAGACAGACAAACGCTGATGAAAACAGTACCCTGCGACCGCCATACGCATGGGTAATAGTTAATATAATCACACAGTCATTGCATGATGGAATATAATGTCCGACCTGAGAGTGGGTAATCAGCTCACAACGCTCAGCCCATCGGACATCTAAAGTTGTATCGTCATTGTCTGAGACCTTCTACCACGATCATGACACACCAGCACAACACACCAAGAAATTCACTTAGCCACACATACTAATTGCTGAGTAACACAAAGGGTCCAAGGAAATCGCTGCAGAGTGGTGTTGTAATATTTCACATAGGAGATAGAGTGGCATATTTAAAATTTCACTAAAGAGGCCACCCCATCCAATATAAATTCACACTTTTTATCTCACTTGTGTCTGTAAATTTAGGTATTTCTCAGTTAATAATTATTTGAGACGCCACAACACTAAACCAATGGCATCAGGTGAAATATTGGTAGAAATACTCATAGAGCTGATGTCATTATTATCTCAACAGTGATCTTACTGTTAATTGTTAACATTATACACGTAGGTCATATCTACTGTTATGTATGCAAAACACAGCCATCATTGTCTCATAATTTCTGCATAAAAAGTATACAATTAAGTATTTAGAAACTATTTGCACAAAAAACCTGTAGTCTGGATTCCCGATACTGGCTAAAGAGCCGGCTGGCATCTGATTGGCTGACGTTGGCTGGAGACTGAGGCTGCTCATTGGCTGTCGAGACGACTGCTGTACAGACTTTATCAGTCGAAGTACCAAGTGCTGCCGTCTGGTGATGAAGCACTGAACGAGCTTGTTTAACGGAGCTGAGAAGTGTCAATGCGAACATCTTACACATACAACAACAGTTGCAACTGTTACACTCAACGAAGTTACTTTACAGTCGAGCGCGGTTAGTACTGGAAGGGGTAATGAGTACTGCACTCATTGTAAGGTGCTATACAAATGCCCTGCTTACTTTACTTACTAACTCACACATCCGATGGTTTTATGGTCATATTTTGATTATTGTACACACAGCATTAAGTTTTATCAGAAGTTGGTAAATTTTAGATTTTTTATTGATATATAAATAAATATATTGTATTAATTTTTGACTATGATTATTAAAATAGACTATAATTGTGATAGTTGATTTAATTACAGCGAGTAGTCCATCAAAGATCTCCAATAAAGCCCCATAGCTTGTCAGATGGACTGGTATTTTTCACAAGCCACACATGATACGATACGAGATGGCATATTTACGTGCACTCAAAACCTGATAAGAGGCCAGCTTCATCTAATGCACGGCACCAAAAACAAAAAAATAAGGAAGAAACTAAAAAAAGTCAGAAGAAACAATCTGACTGGTATTCCGTGAATGCAGTCTAGAGAGCAGAAGTGAGACTATGGGAGAGAAGGATTTGTGAAACAGGTAGGTTTTAAGCTGAGAGTGAAAGAGAGAGGGAGTTATGGATGAGCAGAGTGATGAATCAAAAGAGGAAGTGAAAGGTGAAGGAATAGGCGAATCAGGTACAGAGAAACTGGTGCCATTCGTGACACTCTATCAACCACGTCGAAGAACTGCAGCCATTTGTCTCATAGCGAGTAATTGGCCACATTTCACAAAAACCAAAACTGCCACGAAACAAAACTATCTGATCAACAGCACTAACGTGCATAGTACTATGACACTAGCACTGAAGACAAGCACTTCAACAGCACTAGTAATGTGCACGTTTACAAAAACGATTGACTGTGGTAGCATGCACACACAATTAGGTTACATGTCTGCCATACTAGTATTCTACAATGCCTTGGACAAAACACAATGTCCCTCTGTTTGTGAAGAAACACCATGGGTATGTTAACAAGGAACACAGCCATGGTTGGCTTGCCATGATTAACACAGCCGAGACCTCAAGTACTAAGGCCAAGACTAAAATCCTGAGGTCAAGGACAAGGAAGAAGGCCACATCAGTGATGCCTAAGGTGAACGCCACAGTTAAGATGACCAAGATCACAGTCACAATTACCAAGGTCACAGTCCCGAGACTAAGATCACCCAGGATGACCAAAGTCACAGTCATGATGACCAAGATCACAGCCATAATGGCCAAGGCCAAGGCCGGGATGTCCAAGGCCACTGGTTCAAACAGCGTGTCGAATGCCTAAGATGCACACTGCATACTTTGATAAACTTCAAATGCTCTCTGAGCTGCTCATCAGCCGAGCTGAGTTGCAGTTGTGCAGCATCAATGGCTGACTGCGTGTGTGTCGCCAGTGAATGCAGATGGTCCTCAGCACTGCTCTCCACGTCAGACAACCTCGACTGTAGATCAGCGACTCTCCTCTGCTGCTCTGAGACCAGCTGGCTCTGATAAACACACAACAACAGACACACTCAGTCAACGTGCAACCAATGAGGATTCCTCTCAAGGGGGAATTTCACTGTTTCATGGGTGAATTTGGACCACATACGGGCAGGCACAAATGGTAAGAATATTGACCTTTTAGCTAAAGCAATTCCAGTCAATATCTAGCTGGGCCAAAATGTCAGCACTCCACTGGTGCCAAATCCCGTACAGTGTGTAAATATGATCTAAATGGCATTCTTTATCACGAATAATACATATTATTTAGAACGCATCTTTTGAGTCAGACAATCCCAAAAGGGGAATTGATATTATTACACAATGAAAAGGGTGCATGGGGCAAAAAATTGGGAACCACTAAGGCACTGGCATGACTCCTCATAAAGCACTGTGTCTAGGACACCTGGCTCCCCATAAAGCACTGCATAGGACACCTGGATCCCCATAAACCACTGCGTTATAATAATAATAATAATAATCCGATTTGTAAAGCGCCAGAATGTCAAAAGACTTCCGTGGCGCTAGCGGACAGGAACAGTCGTGCGAACTAAACCGGATTGAAAGTCCTATGGAATAGGAATGTCTTGAGTCTAGACCTAAACACGGCGAGAGAGCCACTATCTACAGTGGATACCTGTTTCCCAATAAACCACTGCCTTGGTCACCTGGCTCCCCGTGAAGCACTGCCTTGGACACTTGGCTCCCGATAAAGCCTGGGGCACCTCAGCATGTGCCTACCCATACAGGCGCCTCGTAAAGGGCTTGTCAAGAAAACAACATCAACAAAACATGTGATGAAAAAATGGAAAGTACCTTGCGATCAATTTCACTGGTAAGGCTCGATATATTCGATTCGAGCTGACATTTCTCACAATTAGCAGCATTCAGTTGGACTTTGAGGCTCTCAACCTGACAACAAAGAATAAAGAACCATTGTAAATCATCGACAGCAAAATAGTAAGTAACACGTGTGTGTTGCAGCCACTGTGCCACTAAACAAATATCAGTGTGTTTACTATCCCTGGCCAATATTTGTTATAGTCATTTTATGCAATAAGTTTGAAGTGTCCAGTTTCACCCATTCCAAAAACATACAGGGAGGTTATGTTACTGACAAAGTCACACTCTGTGGGTAATTTATCATCCTAGGCCACTATTTTCAATAGTTGATTTATGTACCAAAACACCAAAACTGGAGTGCTTAACTAAACCCACTCAAAAATATAGAGGTGTTTCACAATTTATAAAATGAGTCACATGACTCTGAACAGGTCCTCTTGGTACTAATTTTTCATGCTCAGGCTAGTGCTTATCAAAAGCAATTTATGTATCAAATTTGAAGTGTCTAGATTCACCAATTCCAAAAATACAAAGGGGTCCAAAAATCATACAGGTATTAAAGTGCATACATACGTGTGACTTCAATCTGCTGTTTGTGTCTGTCAAACCTCTCAACTTTGCTTCAACATCCAGCTACAACACACACACCCATACAAACGTATACACATGCATATGAACACACTGCCTCTGCCTTCATTCAACAACACTCATCATGTGCCAGGTATGATCTGATCATGCCAGGTATCATCATGTGCCAGGTATGATCTGATCATACCAGGTATTATCAGGTGCCAGGTATGATCTGATCATGCTTTGGTGTTGGGTTCATGAAGGTTTGACTCGTAGCTTTTCACTTTCATGTAGCAAACCATAACCACAACAACAAAATAATAGAAAACTAATTATGTTATTACATACATAGGTACATATATCAGTTAATTTAGTGCCCAAACTACTGGCAGCTGGACTGGCCAGGCATTACACAGTCATAACGTACAATATAAAACTAATTAAAACAATGATTACAAAAGTGGGTTGTGACAAGACGCTTGAAAATCACAGTATTGTTGTCTGCTGCCTTAAAAGAGTCTGGCAGTTTGTTCCACACAATAAAACTAGCAACTTACAAAAACTCTTTAGGGGAATTTTGTCCCAGCACTTGGTATTCCAGACAGTGCATAGTATTCAACATACATAATTTAGGTAGACAATGCAATAATCATTTTATTTTGCCAGATTTAACTTTATGTACACTGCAGAAAAGCCAAAAATGCATGCATGGAATAAAGCAAACTTGCAGATATTCAGGCAAATAAATGCAGTACTAAGTCCCACAGTGTTGCTCTTGCTCATATTGGTGACCTGATGCTTGTACAACACTTGCCAATTGATACTTCATCAGCTGTCAGCTGCTGAAAACCACAAGAGATAAAATGTAAATTTACTGTGAAGATGTTTCAACATCAATAAATCGTGGATGGTAGTACCATGACGTCAGCGTCAGCCTCCGCAGCCTGCTGGGCATCTGACAGCTTCATCTTAATGTCATCAAGCAGCACGCGCTTCTGACTCACGTCTCTCTCCAGTCGACTGATGCTGTAACAATGAACACACAGAGTCATGTCCTGCTGCCGGACCAATTAACATGATAAGACTGTATAGCTATAGAACACAGTAATATCAAGTAATAGGTAACTAATGTAAAATGTGTCCTTAACTCAATCAATTTCTCTCATAAGTAGTCATCAAACAAGTAATTTAACAGCCAATTAAAATTCTACCACCAAGAGTAGCTATCGATGCCATATGCTGAGGCCACAAAGTCAACAACAAAGAATGTCTATTACCGACCGATCGGTCTGTTGAGATATTTTCTCCGCCTGTTTCTCGTTCTCAGACCGAAGCGACTTTATCTGCTCTAGTTGCTTAGACACGGTGTTTGATGACGTCTACACAACAGACAGAACCATACGGTGTAACAATAGACGGACAATGTAACCAGTTCCACGCGACTTTTTCTGCCATCAGTGTTAATGCTGTTGGCCTGTAAAACGCTTGCTCTAGCAGTGGAGATCACTGAAGGATTTGGCATGAACCATGGCACACAGGAAAAATGGGCAGGTTAAAAACATAAGTTCACAGACAGTAATTCGACACAACTAATCCCGTGAATGAAAGACAAATGTGCACCATTAAAAGCATCTGTCTCGTACTGACTGTATGATATCGTCAGTGTTTTGACAATGCTGGTCTTCTGTCACATATCCTACTCTTGGACTCCACAAACATTTCCCAAAGTCCTACCTGGAAACTGTGCATTGAAAATGAGGTCCACGGCATGGGAGCTCATCCCCTTTGTGGCACTTTGAGCCAGCTTCATATAACCACACTAGCTGGATGGCCATCTCACTAATCAGCCAGCAATTTTAACCACAAGTAGACCAGCACACTAGCAGTCCTGGTAACTATGTCTACTAATAGCGGTGGCTAAGACCACCAGTAGTCACTGCCTACCCATAGATGGATGGCCAGGCTGAGTTAGCCTGGGCGGCTGGTTAAATACTGAAATGGTATATCGGCAAGTGGTCACCCATCCCGGTACTAACCTGTCTCGATGTAGAGCAACTTTGTTGTTGTGCATTTGTGCATAACACCGTTATCACTTGGCCAAACTACTATCTGACAGGACTAAGTACAGACCACGAAAGGCACAAAGGCAGACAAGGACAAACGACCTTGAGTCGAGACTGAAGATTAGTGATGAGATCTTGTTCAGCTTTGGCAGCAGTCAGTGAGCAAAGACTCGTGTCCAAATAACGTTCTGCCGGTTTAGCCTGCAGAGCATCTTTATCAGAACGCAGCCTGTCAGCTTCCGCAGTAGCACGCTACAAAGTCAACATCACTGTGAGCTAAATAACACATTGAGCAAAATACAAATGAAACATAAGAAACATGCAGAAATATCACAAATTTGTGAGAAAAATCTGTTATGTTGACTGTAAAACTAACAATCCTTGACCCATTCGTCCATGATTGCAATTGTGAACACTCCGACACACACTGAAGGTAATTTCAAGTGGCCGGACTTCAGAGCCAATAAATCAGCAAACTTATAAATCACGATTGATTGACTGAGTTAAGGTTCTACGACTCACCCAATACAAAATAGGTTATTTAGGAGACGTTCTTCCCAGCCAATCTCTTGGCTTAATACTGAAAAACGAAAACAAACACAACAAAAGCAAACATGCATCCGTAACAAAATATACTAAAACATAAAATTAACACCAAAAAAAACTAAAGCCAGGCTTGGTCGCCTCCTACAACCTCTGGCCTGGAAACGGAACGGGTCTATTCTGGAAGCAGTAGAAAGATAAGTCAGGAAGCAAATGAGTAAGGAAGTAAATAAGTAAATAAGCATAAGGAAATAAGAAAGTAAGGAAGGAAGAATGTGAGCAAGGAAGTTAAGTAAACACACAAACAAACAGTTGATATAGTGCCGAAATCAACAGATGAATCACAGCACACTACCGCCCCAGAGCCAATATGAAGATTACACATCACGAAAAACACCCATAACTAAATCAGAAACCAACAAATTGACAAGTCAAAACAGGAACTTGTCACTGGACAAAATCACTTAAATAGCAATCAAAGCAGTGGTTACTGCATCATTGGAGGTACAGCTATGCACAGTTAATTCTCGCTAGCAAATGACGTTATTGTGACCAGCAGCTGTTGCTTTGTAGATGCAAGCTTCTCCTTGACAACATTCAGCTGTTCCATCAGTGAATCTACGTCCCTCTTCTGATCATTGCAAGACTTCACAGCAGCTTCCTTAGCCTGCCTCAGCACGTCCATCTGACAACCATGCACATGTACACACTTTGATTGGATGGACAGGTGAATGAAAGGTCTGTTTACAAAAACGTGGCAGCCAAAAACATAATTTCTTCAATCAAAATAATGTTTTGTTTTTCACGATTTTGCAGTCCTCTTGAAGTAAAGTATAGTAAAGTAAAGTAAAGTAAAAACGTCAATTTGTATAGCGCATCGTCATAACCACCTGTAACCACCTCTAATGCACTCAGGAATGGCATGTTTTAGAGGGATCACACAGTTTTACCTGCTACCCACACCCAACTCCATGAATGGAATGAACCATCCTGCCTTTACTCCGTAAGTATTCACCAGATGGCACCACATGAGTGAGGTAGCACACATCTGATTACACCTCACTACTCATTTATCGACCTCGAAAGGATGAAAGGCTGAGTTGGCCTAGTTGGCTGACCTTGTAGCTCATGGTTTAACCACATAAGTGGTCACCCATCAGCTGCAGTCCGAGCGTAGGACAGGGAAAGCTCGCCAGTTTTCAGAAACTATGTCATTTTCATGGGATGATTTCACCACAAGAATCACTTACTAAACGTCATACTTTCTTCATCTGCTAATTAAGTCTTGGCTTTTTAATGCCAATAGGAACCACTGAAACAAAACTGGACAAACAATAATGCAAAACTAATAAAACAATTACTAATTAAACATGAGAATAGTTAATCAAATAAACATTCACTTCAACTAATAACAGCCAACATTAATGCAACGTTAACAAATACTTCAGACCGCAGCTCCCAGGACTGTTGTCCCTCACTTAACGGTGCCTTGTATCAAAATTAGTGAAAATTAATTAAACAGTTAATGTCTAATGGCAACAATAATCTTAACAAGAGGCCAGTGATCATGTGATTATAGTTATCACATTGATGTCACATACACGTCGCTGTAGAGTAGAAATTCGCTGTTTCATCACGGTGTTTGTGGGTGGTTTTCTAATGACAGCAGTCTGATGTGCATCATCAGCACAGCCTACATTAGAAACACAAAGCAGCATCACTTGACACAGCAGCTAGTTCATCATCATGCTCATCTCATTCTGTCTGCTTCAGTTCTATTCACTCCATCATAATCCACCTCTTCTTTCTTCAGCAGCTCATCAATCCACTCCAGCTAACCAGATTTCTATTCATCTTCATGATGTCTTTATCACAGCCCCCTCCCCTCTCCTTTGTCTCTGACAATAAGTCGAGCCATGAAACATATCTCAACAAGGCAATCGTAGACATCAGACTTCACCCATGGTGTGCAATCCCATCCCCTCTTTGCTGCCAATAATTGTCCAATGCTTGCAATCAAGCACCTGCCCTGATTGCGTGCACACCGCTGCATGGACCAGTCCAAATCACAATTCATAGGGGTGTCAGGCTTGTCGGGCATGTTTTCCCACAAATTTACCCTTCCCCTTCCAGGATCGTCACCCCACGTAACACACTGTCCACTCATTATCCCAAACAGCATCTCGATCAGCTCAGCTGTTTTTGTATGGGTCCCAAATGTTATGCTGTACAATGCATTGTCAATGGGGAAGAAAACTGCCCTTCCCCTTGGGATTTCGTCACCCTGCCAGAGGAGGACCGAGCCACAGCCATATGCAACATGCACAAAAAATTGGTAAAGATTTCGTATGTGTTTCCAGAGATATGCTCACGTACCAACAGACAGTCAGACACACAGACATGCTCATTACAATACTTTGCAACTGCTCCCGCAGGCAAAGTAAATATATCTTCTAATTTTGTAATATTCTCTGTATAATTGCAGATTCTGTACTAGTTAATTTACTTCAAGCAACATAAATATCAGTCTGCATGAATACTACTGGCATACAAGAACAGTTACTTTGTAACATATTCACATTCACAGTGACTTGATCCAGAACTGGTTACTGACCTACGTGGAGTTCATCGTGACTGACAACAGTGGGCAAGCTTGTGTTGTTTGCAGACAAGTGTCTGGTGATACCAAGCTTGTGGCATTTCGTCTGCGACTTCTATACAACGAGAATACACATATGGACAAACACACACACACACACACACGTACACATACATATCTTTAACGACCAATCTCCAGGTAAATGTGGATTGGTCGGTTGGCCACTGATGATGACAGGTGACTGCTGATTGGACAGGTGGATGTCTCTCAGTGCATCTCATTCGTTCTTCATCAACTGACTGACCTCTAATGGAAGCAACATCACTCCCAGCATCAGTACCCAAAGAATTCATCAGCATCAATGGACAACATAAAATTTAATTCAGTAGCCAATAAACGTGTACAAATCAACTACATTATATATTATATTCTACTGTCAGTGTCATGGACAGACAACGATGGCAGACTACAGCCGAATATATAATTTCTAGAGTGAAGGCATGTATTTCACCGTTGGTGGCTGTCAATGACTGACAACCTGTCAGCGAGGTATTGGCACGGCAAATCAAATTACTCCAGAATTAGTCACTGAGCTGAGTGTCTGTTTATCTTAGTATTTAACCTGCCACCTAGGCCAACTCAGCCTGGCCATCCTCCTTGGGTAGACACAACCAGTACTGGCATAGACTCAGCCATCGTTAGGAAGAAACAGCGAGTTCTGTGTAACAGTAGGCCTGCTGGCATAAAGATTAAAAGTACAGACTGATAAATGAGCCAACCATCTGGCCAGTGAGGCTCTAAGATAGCAGGAACAGGCTTTTACAGGTTGAATGCATCTATCCTTATTCAAGCAGCAGCGTCAAAGCACTAAAGGGAATATACTGCAAGACAAAAACACACAAACTAACAGCTCCAAAAAAAATGAACAAGCAGAAATGTTCGAGCAACACAGCTGGTTATGAACCTGCTGTGTGGCCAGCAGCGGGGCTGCTGCAACAGCTGGTGAAACACTTGCAGGTTGATGGCTCTCAACGACTGGTTGATCACTGCATGGCTCATCTGCCTCAGCAACCACTGCGTCTCCATGACTACATGACGTCACGTTGTCAGCTGATGTGTCGGCGTCATCACCATCACCATCGCTAGGATAACACGACACAGAGCTGATTGTAGCCTACTGACAGCGTAGATTAGTTCCAAAATATCTCGAGAAATGAAACTAAAATCACAATGAATGAAGCAGTCAAAACTCACGAATTTGAGACTTCTTGGAAACGTTGGTCAACATGAGCATCACGAGTTTCATGTCTCAAGTGCTGCTGAGCAGCGACGCCCATCTGCAATACAAGTTAACACATGCGGCAACATCACAAAATATCATGGTCAGTGGTTAGTTAGTTTTGAAACTGTGCAGATGTTACTACAAATCAACTGGTCACAAAACAGGTAAAGAAAAGTCAGTAATAAAACAAAAGGGCACAATGAATAATTCAACCAATCATCAATCAACCAGTATACTGATTGTCAATTAACCAATCAATCGATTGATCCATCAATCAAACAGTCAATCAATAATCAATCAATCGATTGACTGACTGATCAATGAACGAATATTAAGTAAATGGGTAATGGCCAAAACTAGCCACCTTACTATAAACAACAAAAGACATTGAGCATCACGTATGTGTCAGCTGTGCTAATAAACGTTGACAGACAGACAGACAGACAGTTCACTGACAGATATCAAGCAGCCCAAGACAAAACCGCAAACCTGCTGATCACTGCGATGTCTTCGACTGACTGCGTGCAGCGGTTTCCTTCGTAACATTCTCTGCAGCCTGTACAACAGTTATCAGACACTGGTATACAATGTCTACACAGTACAGCTCAATAACAATCGATGAAACATCAACAGACAGGACCATTTCCTACCTACCTATCTACCTACTGGTACCTACCTAGCTACATCCATTTTAGAGAATGAACCTAGTTAGTCAGTTCTCTCCGTTTCTTCATCCTCTTGTTTCAAAACAGGTTTTTAAGGTTATACATCAAAGCAATAAAAATGAAGACACTGAACCACAGTCAGGACAAATACATAATGCTGTCTTCAGAGCACGAGACACAGCAAAGACAACAGAATAAAGCATCATTCATAACTATACACTGGTAACTGCACGGGCCCTGCATAGTCACACAGTATAAGACAACGTTACCTCGAAGTTTCCTTTTTCAGCGACAGAATCTCAATTCGCTGGCGAGTTCTGTGTTCGTGAAGACGTGTAACATCAGCTGAAAGCAGCCTAATCACCACAGTTTCAACACTCACTGACCAAACACAGGATATAACAACAGAGAACAGAAACTATCAGCCTCAACACCACACAGTATTTTCATCAATCGTTCGCCAAACAGGATATAATAACAAAGAACAGAAACATTCGCATTTTAATCGCTGAGCATAAAACAAAACAATAATGTAAACATTAAAAATTTTGATAAGTAAGTAAATAATTGAGTAAACGATGCAGTGATGCGTGGGTTGATACCGGTTCTCAGCAGTAAGATCTTGATTGTCAGCTTTCAGCTGGTGCAGTTCATCTTTCAACAGGCCAATCTCGTGGCCTGCCTTCACAACCTACTCACAGCGGTCCACATCATACAGATACCTCACTTACCTTACTCACTGCATCTTAACAGTTGTTTCCCAGGTGAGCCTGTGTTAGCCAATCCTCATCGGGTTTCTTCCTCAACTCAAGAACCTTTCAGGATATGACATAAGATTTTTTAAAAGGGAAGCTGTCTTTCCTGTCAGCCAACTGTGTCAAAGCACTAAAGAAAAACCAAAGCACAGTGGATTGGCCAAATCCTTTCTTCATCAATCGATAGTTGGTTGATTGATTAGGGTTTAATGGCACTTTCAACACAATCT
>Ga0209780_1000274_pt1 | contig 25966 bp, 25 predicted proteins | sample WorMetexBAHAMAS2_FD_187384 | JGI IMG/M metagenome (GOLD analysis project Ga0209780, IMG submission 187384) | Marine gutless worms symbiont microbial communities from Max Planck institute for Marine Microbiology, Germany - Inanidrilus exumae... | ecosystem: Host-associated > Annelida > Digestive...
GTTATGTGAGTTTTAATTCTAATGTTTTCTGTCAAAAATTGCCCATTCCCCTTAGGGATAAGGTCCCCCATCTAACACATGGTACTTAGCGCCCACCCGACTCATTATCCCAAATGGAATCTCGATCGGTTTAACCTTTTTGGTATTGATGATACTGTTCACTACAGACACCTGGTGTTTCTTAGGCGATTTGCGAGCTCTGTGCCATGGGCTAGTGCTATTGTGCATACACTGGAGTTTTGAGGGTATATATCACTGTTAGTTTTAAGTGCGAGCTCCATGACGAGCCTATTGGATGTATGTAGTATTGTGCTGTTTTTTTTATTAGTTCTAGCTTAGGAGTGCATCATTTGTGTTACCTGTATTTTGCCTACTTGTATCTGTTTATCTGTTTGCTGCACCTTGTGTGCGAATAAAGATTATTGTATGTCCCAAATGGTCTGCTGTAAAATGCTATGATGTAAAATGTACGTGTCATTTGGGAAGAAAACCCCCAAAATTGCCCATTCCCTTAGGGATTTCATTACCATGCCAGAGGAGCACCGAGCCACGGCCATGGGCAGCGTGCACAAAAAATTTGGTAAATATTGCACGTGTGGTTTGGGAGATATGCTCGCCGTCAGACAGACACACGCTCAGACGTGCTGACTACAATACTTCGCAACTGCTCCCGCGGGCGAAGTAATAAACAACTGATTGAAAAGTGCAAAAAAGGTTCATTACGATGTAATTTGAATGTAGGCCTGCCCATGTGTCCGAGCTGTCAGTATACGTCCGTCATGTGCAGTAGAGCTTGACGCGCTCAGTGGCCTAGGTTCGCGCCTCAGCCCTGGCGCATCCGCCTACCAAAGACTTATTTCTAATAATTTCTATGCATAGTGCACATGATGAACGGGGAGTTAATCCCAGGCAGGTACGAGGGTTCGACGGTGTCTGCTACAAACTGTGACCATTGCTGATGCCTTGATTAGCAGCGTCAAGGTGTCAGCCATGCTGACGTGAGAGCCGAAGCAGACAGATGTGGCTAAGTCCCTTGGCTAGGCACTGAAGAAGTATCAGTCAGGTGGCCAGGCACTGAAGAAGTGCCGGTCAGAGCTGGCACTGAATAAGTGCCAGTCCGGGCTTAGCCAGACTGCAGGCCATGCCTAGAGGAGTGCACTTAGAAATACCTGACAAGCTGCTCACGCCTACTGTTCCTTCCTCCACCCTACAACGCGCACATACACCACACACCTTTACCAGTTACCTTCCTTTCCCTGAGCAGGCGCATTGGACCGATATAATGGTCTCAGCGCTGGGGTCCAGAGTAGGCTGGACCAGGGGCCCGCAAAAGAACGAATGAACGAACCTAAAATTAAAGGCACAAAGTATGAAGAAACACTGAAATTAGTTGACTTGCATTCTGGGGTACAGGTTGACATGCCTTTCAGGTACGAGGAGCGTGCATGTAGAAGTCGATGAGTGTTGCACAACAGTATGTGGTATGACCTGATCCAAGATCAATGTCACAAGCCCTTTGCAGTTGGAAATCCTGCCATTTTCCAATGCTATCTCCTACGCCATTTACAATGGGAGCTGGCAACTGACCACTGATTCCTAAACTAGGGCACAATATGTAAATTTATTCCGGCCAGATTTTGGATATTTTTCCTAGTTTTTGTTTCACGTGACTTTGAACTTGGCTAGGTCTGTTCCTCCATGTGTACATCCTCTGTCCTCAAAAAGATTCTTCGATTTCAATGCAATTTGGCATGTAGGTAGAGGTCGATGAGTGATGCACGACGGTATGCAGTATGACCCGATCCAAGGTGAAGGTCAAGGTCACAAGTACAGATGCACCGATAATCGGTATCGGCCGATTATCGGCCGTTTTGCCAATAATTGGCATCGGCCGATTAGTACGTTGGTATCGGCCCATTGTCGTTTACACAATTGTTAGGGATGTTAAACGAAGTTCGAATATTCAAAGCTTCGGTTTTCAACTTGGAACTCGACTCGAATTTCACCAACTCGAAACTCGATGCACGTAACTTGAGCCAGGGCGATGAGGTCATAAGGTTTACAGCAAGGTCATATGATCTGTCGCGTTATGGTGTAGCGCAGCCACTGGTTGGCAGCCTGTCTGCAGTATCGTTTTATCTTTACTCAGCTGCTGTATGTTGACTGCGCAGCTGATTACTCAGTAGACGTAGCTTCACGAAGCTGCGACGCTGGTCCGCACATCCATGCAGGAGTCGACATCAACTAGTTTTACGAGAATCCAGCTGCTTCACTGAAACCATTATCTTACATAAGCAGCATGCAACGTGTCAACTTTCGTGAGGACATCGCCGCCGCCACACAGGAATTACTCAGCACCACGGAATATTAAAGTCAGATCATCCGCGCCAGCCACCTGGGCACCCGGGCCGCCAGTCCTGGCATGTCAATCGGTGGCTTACACAGTGGTAGCGTGGGTGGTCGTCCATCGGGCGGCATCTAGAAGGACACCGGTGGCGAAGTGACGATCTACATATGCATGCCGTACTGTGTGGTCCGGCCGAAGGGCACGGCAATCCGATGCCTGCACAGGGTATACTTCTCCCCTGCCACCACCTCGTGTCCATAGTTGTTATAACAAGGTGTCATCATATTGAGACGTAACACGACTGACCCGCCACGTGCTGCCCGCTGGTGAGTTACGTTGCATATGTGCTGCTTTGTGCTGCGTTATTACAGACGACGCCGACAGAAGACAGACTCCTGGGACCGTTACTAGTCCGGCCCACCTACACTATGTGTAGGCGGGGCAGTAACAACGCTGTAAATTCATAGACTGGCGAGTGACGAGTTGGTCAGCTGCGAGGCACGCCAAGTGCAGAATGTGCACTCTGCAGGTGGTCGAGTGACATAAACAGAGAGAGGCCAAGAGAGTACCGGTACATGCTTGCACTTCGCGGCTTCCTCCGTTCGCATAGTTTGCCGGTACTTTCGACCCCCCTCCCACCCTTCCTCTTCGACTCGACTCCGTGAGTCCGCTTTGTTAAGTAGCGATCTCACTGCGGCCGTAACAAATCGTCCCAATCGTTTCACTTTCGATGGAGTTATTGCCGAATGTGTGAAGTTTGTTTTTGCCTCGTAGAGTATTTACAATATAGGTTTTTAAGCCTATAATAAGACAGCAAAATCAGTGTTTTGTATTAATCGGTCATCGGCCGATTGTTAGGCGCCGATTATCGGCTGACCGATAATCGGCCAGTGCCTTATCGGTGCATCTCTAGTCATGAGCCCTTGAAACTTGGTAATCCTGCCATTTTCAGAAGCTATCTCCTCCGCCATTTATAATGGGAGCTGGCAACTGACCACAGATTCTTAAACTACGGCAAAGTATCTAAATTTGTTCTGACCGGATTTTTGGTATTTATCCTAGTTTTAGTGTCACGTGACTTAGAAGTTGGCAGATACACTGATACATCAGTTGCAAAGAGTCGACCGTCAGCCCCGTATGGGGCTAATTTTTTAAAAAGTCTCCAGTAAGTCACTTCTTACTCTCCTTCTATCCAAACGCATTTGCCCTAACCTTTTTAATCTTTCTTCATAGTGTAATTTCTCCTACCTTTCACTAACTTAGTAGCACGACACTGCACACCTGTGACCAATTTAATATCTTTAATATAATGTGGATTTCATATTGAACAACAGTATTCCAGGTGCAGCCTTACTAGGCATTTATATAATCTTGGAACGTGATCAAAAGTTGGGATCACAAAAGAGGTAAAACTAAAACCACGCGAGAGTAATTTTTAATCTATTTGCCAGGACATCCCCAATTCTGTGGTCGCTTTGCATTTTGGAATGTGGAGTGATATCGCCAACGTGATCCCTCCTGCCAAATTTTGCGGCAGTTGGTTTAGGAGGTTCGGAGTTCTGATACCCTAGATTTTACTATTCTCCCTCGTCTTAGCTGGTCATCCTTACTACCATGCTACACTGTGATGTGAAGACTTTGATGATATGGATGTACAGACAAGTGATAACCATCACGTGTCTTTGGTTGCGGTTTTTGTTGTAGGCACAATGTACTGTCGGCTGCTGCACTGGGGGCCAGTGTTAGCACTGTCTGTCACTGCCATTATCAGCTGGTCGGCATCTACGTGCCTATTAGAATGGTGGCCGCTAACATCACCAGCAGCTGTATTAAATCTCGTTGTGTATATTCTATGGCACTTTCTCATATTGTATAATTTTCTTCTCGCTATTTTTGTTGGACCTGGATATGTGCCTCTTGATTGGAAACCTGTGAGTAAAAAATTTGCTTATTCACATATTTATATTCGTAAATTAGTTGACAACATTTGCGATGCATGGCATATGTTTAGTTGTTAATTGCAGATGACTGCGCAGAAGCAAATGTGATGGCCAGGTTAATAGTGGTTAAGACAAGTTTCAACAGCTGTTTCCTGTTTAAGACAGTGAAAAACACATCCGTACTTATGGAGGAAGGTGAACAGCAGTTGTGTGAGGAACAGGTATCTACTGTAACCAAGACCATTCTTGCAAGGATGTGACCAAGACAGTGCTTCGTGACTAAAACAGCACACAGTAAGACCAAAATTAAGACAGTACAGTACAGTACGATCAGTAATTTGTATAGCGCCGCTATGCAACTTGTCCAGGAGCTCTAACAAGACTGTGAGAAAGACTCTGTAAACAAAAATGATTTTAAGTGCCGTTTAAAGGCGTTAGTGTCAGTAATTGTACGAACATGTGATGGAAGTGAGTTCCATGCCGCTGATCCAGAGTAGGTGAAGCCACGCTCCCCGAACTTGGTTCTTGTAGTGCGTTTAAGGTAGTCTGTTGTATCAGACGATCTCAGGTGTCGGGTACTACTAATGTTGACTAGCTGTACACAGTCAACCAGGTACTGCGGTGCTCGGCCTAGATGGATGAGGTGCATAAACCGGCAGAGTTTAAACTTGATTCTGCTTGCAACTGGCAACCAATGGAGTATCTTCAGTGCAGGCGTCACGTAGTCAAGAAGACGACGGTTGAGCACCAAACGAGCTGCCGCGTTCTGGACTCGTTGTAGTGGGTCTGTGGTGGTGCGTGGCAGCCCCGCCAGCAGAGCATTACAGTAGTCGAGGCGAGAAAGGATAAACGCTGAGACCAGCTGTGCCGTGACTTCTTTGCTGACTACTCGCCTGATCTGTTTCAGTCGGTGAAGATGATAGAAACAACTGCTTGCAACCTTTGTGACATGCTGCTTCATTGACAGTTCACAGTGCAGCATTACTCCACGGTCGTGTACAACGTAACTGGATGAACGGAACTGGAGTCAAGTCGCAGTGTTAGGTTGTCCTCAGTTAGTTTCTTGAGCGAATGTCTTGAACCATAATTGAACGTTACTATTACTAATTATTAGTATTATTATTGTTATTATTATAAACGTTAATGTTTAGGGTGGCGTTATTATGCACAAAACGTTGCAGAGCCACCTAACAAACACTAAACAGTCACGTGTTAACAGTGTCGTCGCGTAGCTGAAACAATCAGTGTCGACGTGGCAGCAGACCGCAGGCGACTGCAGGAACTGAGGCTGGTTGTCAGATGCAAAGTCTAGGCGAGGTAGCATGGCGCTGTACCATGAAGGCATCGGAAAGCCAGAACGCAAAGCCGAAACTTTATCCTGTCTGGAACTCTCAACCAATGGAGTTTACAGAGTAACGGAGTGATGTGTTCTGACTTTCTGGCCGAGAATAACAGCCGTGCGGCAGCATTCAATACGGACTGCAACCGTCTTAGCAGGGTGTCGGACACGCCAGCTAGCGCTGAATTGCAATAGTCGACCTTACTGACCACAGTGCTTGAATCAAGGTCAGTAAGGCACGACGTGGTATGGAACGCCGCACGCTACGGATCCGTCGCAGTGCCGCGAAACTTGCTTTGATGACAGCAGAGACGTGCGTGCTCATGGTGACTTCGGCATCCAGCATGATCCCAAGGTCGCGTACAGCGGATACAGGTTGCACGGCTGTGCTTCCGATACGAACATTTGTTTGGCTTCAAACATTGTCTCTTTGTGACAGTGTTGTCCAGCTGACTGTAAGGTTATAATCTCTTTCAAAATTACTGTTTATGAAGCTTTATTTGATGCTTGGCGAGTTTTTAAGTTGGCTGTTTATAGTCGACCTATTAAAGCTGGTCTAATGTCCGTCCGTCTGCCCGTCCACAAAAAGTTTCTTCGATTTCAATGAAATTTGGCATGTAAGTAGAGGTCGATGAGTGATGCACGACGGTATGCAGTATGACCTGATCCAAGGTCAAAGTCAAGGTCACGAGCCCTTGAAAGTTGGAAATTGTTCCATTTTTCAAAAGCTCTCCATCGTCATTTATAATGGGAGCTGGCAACTGACCACGGATTCTTAAACTAGGGCACAATATCTAAATTTGTCCTAGTTTTTATGTCACATGTCTTTGAACTTGTCGGAAACGTCAGTTGTGAAGAGTTGACCGTCAGTCCTGTACCGGGCTAATTTTTTAGGTTTGTGATACGTTGCACTTTTTTGGCTGTGTTAAGCCCCTGTTTGAGAAATTTTGGCTTTTTTGCTCCTGAAAAATTGGGGAAGGTTCACCCAAAGTAAGACCGGAATTAATAAAGTGGTGTCTGTGTGACGCAAATCCACTACTATTGCGCCAATCACTATTGGCGCATCTCAGAGATTAGAGTTGAAGAAAAAAGTAAGATGAAAAGACAGAGCTAAAGCTTAAGTCTGCCCTTCCTTTTTTGTGCAACAGGTGACCTAATGAATGATGGCATAGTACACAGTTAGCTGTTCCTGTAGCAGCAAAGATCTTAGGACGATGTGTTCAGTGGAGTGTGTGATTGGCAGAATGTGCTTGTTCGTTGTTGAAGTCTGGCGGGTCATATGTCCAGGTTGTTGATGGTGAAGAAAGATATTTACAGTATTGTACAGTTTGTCTGTCATACAAAGCTCCACGATCACATCATTGTCGCAAGTGCCAAAGGTGAGCTCTTGTTTTGAACTTCAGTCTATCAAAAATGGCCCACTTTTCAGTGGTTCTTCTGCGGTTTTAAGTCTGTTGTAGTCAAATTTAGCATGCACATCAGAATACCTGTGGCTCTGGCTACTGAACACACGCATGATTTCCTACCTCTCCCTAGTTATGTTCCCATGCTATTTGAGCACATACTAACACCTGAGAAGTTGTGCATTGGCTTTCGTCACCTTGAGTGGATTGGTGGCAATGGCCTACAAATGCCAGTATGTGAAATAGGCTTGTACTGAACGTGACAGCCACTTAACTGTATTGAGTTGATGATTTTCAGCCCTATGCATACTAAAATAAGCAAAAAAGTTAAAAGTAAGCAACAACTACTGCATTAGGTTAAAAAGTGGTTTGCGGTGATGACAGAAGACGTATTGTGTGATCTGTCATTAATAATGGCAGCTTCTAGTGCTATTCTGCTAGGCACTGCTCAAAGGGCATCCTCATACAGCAGCCTAACATCTGTCGATGTCGCTGGCACACCTGTTCAGTTGGTTAAGCACATAAAACGTTTTGGTGTTACTTTTGAATTTTGATACCAATCTTACAATGTGAGAACATACCAAGCAAGCCCGTCAGTCATGTTTTTACCATATCCATGCATTTTGCCATATACGAGGTGTCTTATAGACAAGCCCGTTGCAGCAGATATCGCTGCAGCTTTGGTTTTCAGTCGACTTGATTATGCCAACTCATTTTGTATGTCTTTCCGTCGAGGTACTGGACATGCAGTGCATTCAAAATTCAGTTGCAAGGATTGTATTACAGCAGCCATCACTCCCCGTGGGACACACTTCAGCAACTTTATTGGCTGCCTGTCAAATGGCGGATACAGTTTAAGCTGGCTTCCCTTACCTACAACGTCTTACACACCGGTAATCCATCATATCTGTCTGAACGCCTCCATCCCTACATTTTTTCTAGCACCTTGTGATCATCATCCTCCGCTAACTTGTAATTCCCTCGCACTAACCTCCATTTCGGTTCACGCTCGTTTTATATGCAGCTTCAACAGCCTGGAGTTCTCTCTCTTCTACTCTTAATTCGTCTCAAACCTTAAATACTTTCCTAAAACATCTTAAAACCCATCTTTACTAGTCTGCTTTTAATAGCCCCTAGCAACTTGTACAGCACCTCTGATTCATTCTACTGAATGATTATGGCGCTTAATCAAATTTCTTACTTACTTACTTACCTACTTACTTCTCTTGATGAGAATTTTGGATTGACACATTGACAGTCAGTCACTGATGGGCAGTGTTTTGGCTTGTACAGTCAGTTGTGTGTATGTGCATTAGGTGTGTAATGAAGATGGATCACCATTGTCCATGGATAAACAACTGTGTTGGGCATTTCAATCATGCTTATTTCACATGTTTTCTCTTCTTTGTTCCATGTGGCTGTGTACATGCTCTGTTTATCTTAATTCCAACACTCTACCGTGCACTGTACAGAGTACGTGATTTATCGCATTATAACTGCATTGGTATTAAGACAAACTGTTGTTGTTGCCTCACTGAATGATTGCATAGAGTTTCAACTTGAAATGCACTGTTGTTAAAAACAGTCTGCTGTTACACTTTTAAGTAACTCCAACAAGTACGTGTATGATCAAACATCAGTAATTTTTGCTACAGAGAATCACCGAAGGTTAGTCGCCAGTTTTAACATAGGTTACTGGCTTGTGATATTCAGTAGAAAAGGTTGTGTTATTTATTTCCATGACAATCATTCATAACATATTGTTATTTGTCATATATGTGAGACATAGATGTCTTTTGTCGTCACTTCCTTCAATCTCCTGGCTTCATAATCTTTAAACACTCACATATAATTTATTGAAATATAGTTGTCTTTGCTCAAACCCATTTTTTCGATTGCCGTTGTAAACTTGTCTGACATAAGTGGTTGCCTTGGAAACAACCTACGCTGGTACGTGTGTTGTCAGATCTTGCAAGCCAGTTACACTAGTAAACAAGCTCAGCTGTCACAAAGGGACCGTGCAATAAACTGCATAAGTTGAAATGTTGTCAACTGCTGCACAGCTGTATTGAGAGAGTCACGTGACCTCTTTAAATTTTGGGAATTAATGGTGCAAGATAGAGGCATAGTTGCAATGGAACGTGACTATGAAATCGTATGTGGCTTATCGAATGGCACCATTGCCAATGCCTTTGATTGACCTTGAAGGTCACTTTGCTGTTTGAAACTCTCATACCTCGTGAAGCATGGCACGAATTTGCTATCATGGCACATCACGCAGTCTCTCTGCGGTAGCTGAGCCTCTTGTAATAATGGGTCATGTGATGACCACACTCATTAGGAGGCAGTTTGTCATCCCAGGGTTAACATGACGTACTCTACCTGTTTTTGTGAGGTAAATAATGCATGATTCCGCCGATTTTCCGTCAGACAAATTTTACGACATTTTAACACAACAACATCAATCGGTGTCGCCATGTAAACTTTCTGAACAGAATTTTGAAAATTTTACCATAAGGGGTCGTTTTTCCAAAAATAGCAAAAATTGCTTAAAAATTTCCAGGTCTTGCGACTTCAGGCCGTCATAACTCTGCAAGGATTACAAATGTCAAAAACTCACGGCCTGATGATCCCCAGACTAGTTTCCATTTTTACCGTTAGAATTAATTCAGTCTTTCTCCTGGGCTGTACGCTCCGTACAAGCAGCCCACCCACCAAACGTTTTCGCGCTTTTGATTACATACTTATGCTATCGATAACGCAGCAATATTGAGTCACGTGATACCATGTCTTCAGTAATGCAGTAAGTAAAACAGCTTATTATGGATTTCGATATAAATTTCGCTACGGAGCAGCGATTTCGCTTAAAATTGATTTTTACCGTAAAGTCGAACATAATTCAATTTCACATTATTGAAGTGGCATACTTTTGACTAACTATTTTGACATTAGTCGCATAATGAACTAAAACAGGAACCGAGAAATTGGGCGATTAATGTTAACTGTAATATGGCTATATGTACTGCATTATACCAGTTGAATAGGTAGCACTACAGTACGGCGAGCGATCAATTGTTTTGGTACCGCTAGGGTCTCGGGTTCAAATCCCATAGGGGTCGCTGAACTTTTAGTCTCTATGTTTTATTTGTAATAAATAATTTACATTAAGCATATTTAAGCATAAATAAAATAGCACAAACATAGTTAATTTTCGGAAACTTCCCATGTCCAACATTGGCTAAACCAGGTACGATGCTGCAGCTGCCTGGCTACCAACATGGAAGAAAAGCAGACTGAATTGGAAAATGAAAGTAAGTAACACGGCAGATAACGCTGGCATCACTCAGTCGCAGGCATGTGACACTAGGTATCGTCGAATGCAGGAACTAAGCACAAGCTGTTTAGTTCCTGACACGGTTGGGTCACCTGTCGAGTACGCCTGTGGAAAACGCTCTCTTCGAGGCTACATTGTAGTGTGTTTTCACATACACTGCAACCCGTCTAGTCTTACGGCTGAATATAGCTGCTGATTGCTGAAGTTTATCCGATTTGTTGAGTCGACTGCTCCAATAAACACTTGTTGTGTCCGACTGGCCATAGACAGTAACAGAATTTGGCTTCTCCGCTGTGTGCTCAGCCTATTGTTACCGACCGAGTAGCATGGTCTGTCGTTATGTCAGTCGGGTCTGTCACCTAGTGAACCCTGCAAAAATGGCTGAAGCGATCAAGATGCCATTTGCGTCGACGACTCTGGTGGGCCCAGGGAAACACCTGTGCATATAGCATACCTCTTCGGGTGAATACTGTATTGTGTTTATTCAACACAATACAGCCTTCCAGTTTTGTATTGTGTATGCTTTGGTTGATGTTTTCTGTACAGAACTATTACATATATTATGGTTCTGGGCGAGAACCATTGGTCAATCTTGGCTTTATTGCAATGCTGACCTGTATGGTTGCTATTGGTCTGGCCATTGGAGTGACCATTGCAGTTGGTGGTTTGCTGATTATTCAGGTCGTTATTTTTGTGGTATTTACTGCATATAAATGGAAAAAAACTGGCAAGTTTACAACTAAATGTAATGACATCAGTCATAAATATCACTTGGGTGAGGCTTCACCTACAGCATTAATTGTGTCTTTACTGGTAAAGTCATTTCACAAATAAATGGTGAGAGAGTCTAATTGCTTTATAATAATTTTAAAAACTGACTGTTTATTCTATGTTCTGCTGAAAAAGAAAGGCACATTTGCATCAAAATTGTCATTTTCTGCATGTTTTATCCAATGACGGATTTTTGAAAATTTCAGCTGATGTTATGGCTCAAGGTGACACTGTGCATCACCAAACAATATGTTGTGTTACGTTGAATCGTTGCAGAGATATGACCTTGGGTGACCCCTAAGCACGTTAAACCTGTCCATCTGTCTGTCTCTTTATTCATCTGTCTGTCATACGTTCTATTGATTTTTAAAATGGGAACCATTTGCAATCTTGGATTTTTGAAAATTCAAAATTTAAACTGCCCATAATGATACAGTTTGGATGGCAGTTTGCGTGACCATGCTAAATTTCATGCTGGTCTCTCGGCAATAGTCGAGCCTGTTGTATTTCCCAAAAGCACTGGTTGCAATGAAAATTAATTAATTTTATTATTTAATAAGCTATATACACTCTTCTGAAGACATTCAACATCATATGCTTATATATTAAATATTGCATGTATTTGCATACTAGTGTACATTGTACAAAGACAAATAATACATGTGTTCTGTGTTTGTGTGTGCATGTGTGTGGTGTAGCTTAGAAGTATAGTGAGGAATGAAACTGGCATTGAGAGCTGGATTAAGGAAAAGGTATGCATTGTCACAATGTGTACTAATGTTGTTAAAGCAAGATTTTGCATGGAAAATTCATGCAGAAACTTTGCCGTGAAACTCTTTAATTAAGAAGCATGTACTTGCACATTATTGTAGCAATATTGATACTTTTAATGTCACCTGTGATTCTCTGAGCTGAACTTTTATGGTTTTACTGAAGTGTTGGAGTGATGTGGGTGTCAACTGTCATGCATGATGATGTCACATCATGTGGATACATACTGTTGATGCTTGATGTAGGCTGAGTACAGAGATCGTGAAGAACATGAGCCTGACTTTGTTTTCCCGTACAACTTGGGTTGGTGGCATAACATCCGCATGGTGTTGCACTGGAAGCATCGTCCTGAGCTTGATGGTATCTGTTGGCCAGTACGTTATGGCTGCCACCAGTATACATTTACGGTATATCGAGTTTGTTTCTTATATCTCAGTTGCTTCTGCTGCAGTAGTTCTTGACATTTTTGAAAGCCAGTTGTTGTATTGTTGATTAACAATAAAGTATGGTTTGCACATTCAGTAAGATGTTAAAAGTTTAGAGTTGATGTATCAGATAACCTAAAAGTCAAACTTTATTATTTGTGCAATAACGTGACAAAGCAGAGAGTTTGACATATCGTATGATGTCTTTACAATGATGATTGATCCACGTTTGGTGCTAAGTTATATAGTACTTGTGTGTCGCGTGTGTATGTATGCGCGTGTGTAACAGATAGAACAGATGGAACAGAAGAAGGAGAAACGACAACGCAGTGTCCTGTTTGCTGTTAATCGACCATTCACTGGTGCTCTTTGTCCAATGTCTCATGGCGCACGGGTCTGCTGTTGCCCTCCATGCATGGATGAACAGAGACTGAAGGTGCAGCCCGGAGACCAAGTTCTCATCTCCAGAGTGCGCAAGTGAGTTGTGCCAGTTGTAAATGTGATAGGCCAGATGCAAAACAGTCGTTGCACAAGATGTGCTGAGGATCTTGTGTAGTGTGATATTCAACTGTGTGTTAACTGCACGGCATTATTATTATTTTATTTTATTATTATACAGTTTCTAACGTGCCATGTGTCGGTCATATAAATGACGAAATCGCAGGTGCAAATGAAGTCATGCACGTTGCTTTCACTGCATCTTCATCTTTTATTTCTGTGTATATCTATGCACCTGTTGCACGTATGCACTGCTTCCTGTGATTCTTACACCAAAGATCTCAGCAAAATTCCAACAATTATTACCTTAACTGATCAGGACCTAACGCTGCAGCAGAGAATAGACCCATATCATACTGTACCATGCTAAATTTCACCGTGACCGGTATATGTCGTTACCCATGCTGATCATGACTAACAGATGTGTTATGTTGGGTGTATGGATATACTTGACTAAGCTGCATGAGGAGTCATAATGGCATTTGTTGCATGAAGTGGTTTTTACTCTGTGGACCTTATTGCAGAACACCAGTCCATAACAATGACACCCGTAACTCTCATTGACACTTGGGCAAGCATCATCGACGGAGTCGTTGATCAGTGGAGAAGACACGTAACAAAGGCAATTATTTTGAGCCTAACCAACTGGTTCCTTTTAGAGCCACCCAGTCTCACAATTAACTCTTTTCAGAGTTACTGACAGTCTTCCGAACAGTATGCGTTACGAATACAAATACACATTTGTAACATGCCAGTGTCTAAAATAGAATCTGAGGTGCGGAAGTGCCTCTTGTGTAAAGCAGTAGTAGCTGTCTCAGATAGTGTTGACACAGAAGAATGTTTAGGTGGGGTTAGTTGGGCAGTCCAATCTCTGTTTAAGGATATGAGCATGTCCTCTTCCATAATTTGTCAGAATTAGTCGATGCATGTTGAAGTTACGGCAAACCAAAGTTTGAGATTGGCACAATTTTTTTAGACATAGTATACATTCTGATTTTGATAATGTAATGTCGCCATGTTAGGTAAGTATTTGGCTACGGATTGATTCTGCTATTCATGTTTATGTATGTTAACTGTTACAGACATTGGTTATATGGAGAATTATTGCCAACAGAAACTTGCCGCAGTAGTGGTATTTGCATTGAATGTTTTGTACTTGTTATATTTTGTGTAGCTCATGTAGCTGGATATATATATTAAGTAATGGAAAACATGCAGGAAAAGTGAAACTTTTTAGAGTGAATGCAGAAGCTGAAGAACAAGTAACAAATGAACAGAGAATAAAACTAATCAAAGGCACAATTAATCATGCGGATGTAAACTACAATAGGTTTGATATAAGTAATTATGAAATAATTACGAAACATGGTGAAACAGTCGGCATTTAAATTTGACGGAATGATTAGAAAAATAGAAGAAATTGAAATTGATACACTGCCATATGGTTACTAATAACTGCACTCACAAGAATATATTTGTGCATATTTAGGTGATAAGGTTTAATATAAATAATTTACTCAATAAATAAGTGACCGTGAACTTTTTCTACACTGGTAATAAGAAAAACATTCATCACAAATTATTCCCAGAAAATTTTAGAATGTTAATAGTTGGTTATTTTGGAGCAGGTAAGACTGCACTTCTCATGCAATTATTATTGTCACCTGATCTACTGAATTATGATAAACTGTGTGTATTTGCTAGATCATTACATCAACCAGAATATCAATGTTTAATTGAAGGATTTAAAAACCAACTTCATAAGTCAGATATTTTAAACATTCTAAACGTAGGAAATTTAATTAGAGATAAAGAATCTTCTATTGAAGAATTAGCCTTTGGTTTAGGGTTGGATAACGATGAGCAAGGAGAATTTTATAATTCACCATATATGATTTCAGATCCTACAAATTTAGATAAGTCAGCTAGAAATTTAATGGTATTCGACGATATAATGACTGATAAGAAGCAAATAACTAAGTAAGTACATGGCTTATATAGCGCCAAGGTCTTTAGAAGAATCATCGCGCGTGGACTAGGCACTAGACTATTCTAGGCAAGATGGGCAGCCGAAAGGGGATGAGCTGACTGAAAATATAATGTCTTTAGATGACGTCTGCAAGTGGGAAGCGTCTTAGTTTCACGAATGCTGATAGGTAATGAATACCAAACTCTTGGAGCAGAAAACCGAAAATCACGAGATCCAAATGTTAATTTGTGGTGTGGGACTAAAAGCTGATGAGAACTGGATGAGCGCAGAGACCTCGAAGATTCATGATGTTGCAAGAGATAAGAAAAATTTGGCAGGCGACCAGTGCGTAAAGCTTTGAAGGTCAAGGTGGCAAGTTTAAACCGTATACGCCATTCAGTAGGAAGCCAGCGGAGTTGTTTGAGAAGTTCATTTGAAGACATTGGAGATGTACGAGAATGCTGGTACAAGACAACCCGAGCCGCTGCATGCTGGATACGTTGAAGACGAGCTGTGTGCTTAAGCGGAGTGCCATACAGAATAAAGTTCAAGTATCAAGGCGCGAAGAAATAAGTGCTGATGCGACAGAGGCAGCCATACTATCATCTAACGATGAACGAATTTGCCTGAAGGAACAAATGTGACAAAAGCAGGAACTTGATAAAGCCTTGACATGAGGGGCCATAATGAGGTTGGCATCAAGCGTGTCACCAAGTATCTTAACTTTATCTGACAGTGGGATGACTGCACCAGCTACATTGACAGATTTGCGCCGGGACAGAGATTTGAGCATTTATGGTGTGGCGAACAAAATATCAACTGATTTATTTGGATTGAGGGCCATGCCATTTTCACAAAACCAAATATGGAGAGAGTTTAGGCAAGACTGAAGTACACTGATACTTTGGGTGTGATTAACTGGTAACAGGGCAAATTATTATACTAGAGGTAGAAGTTACAGTTGTGATTCAGTTTATTTATCTCAAAACTATACACATTTACCGTTGCATACAATAAGAACAAGTGCCAATTTTATGATATTTTTCAAACCACCTTCTCTAGTCATTGAACAATTACACAGAAATTTTGCATCAGTTGATATGACTATCTGTAAGTTTAAAGAGTTATGTAAGAAATACTGTTTTGTAAAATATGGTTATATTGTTATTGATTTGAGCAGAGACGATGATTCAGGTTTAAAATATAGAAATTTTTTAATGTATAAGCGAGCTTAATAAATAAATGGAGATTATTAAGATTAAAGATCTACCACTTGATGAGTATACTGTTTATTTGGTATGAAAAGAGAAAGAGCTTATAGAACTTCATATATTGCCCCTGCTGTTCATAATGACAAGAAAGCAGTTACATTTTGGTCAAACAATTATCTAACAAATTATGTTACAGATAACAATCCAAAAAGAAAACTCAAAATTACAGTTGCTGCTGAGAATAGAATTTCTATAACTGATTCAATAAAAGTTACTTTAACTTAAAATATTCCCATTTAGGCAGTTTTGCGATTGCGGTTGCCGGTTTTTCCACGGATTGTCACAAAAAATCCGAGTGGAGTTAAAATTAATCAGCTTCGACTTTGTACTTGGTGATCAACAACACCTGAAATAGAATTTTGATTTTTTGAGATGTGCAAATTCCGGTTTTTGTGTCGATTTCGTCACTTGTCGAATGATTACATATGCAATTCTTTACCGATTTTTACAAAATTTTGCGTACGCCTCACAAATGTGGTCACTGCGAGCCTACTGTGTCTGATTCATACTGAAAGTAGATATCTGATTTTAAAGGTGTGCAAATTCTGATTTTGGCAGTTTCGTCATTGTGGTTGTCACATTTTCCACGGATCATAGCAAAAATCCAAACAGAGTGAGAATTAATCAATGTTGAGTTTGTAGTCGGTTGTCAATAAAACTGGACACAGTGTTCGGATTTAAGAGAAGTGCAGATTCCATTTTGGAATCAACCAGTTTTCACAAAATATTTGTATGCGGCTGGGAAATGTGGTGAGATAGACGCCTATTGTTTCTGAGAATGCCACGTGGGATAGAACCGAGTTTGATAGAACACAGTAATGCTTGTTTCCTCAACTGTTTGATGATAAGTGATTGGCAAATGTCGTTGCAGCGGTGAGGCGACAACGTGGCTGGTTTCCACGGCGATGTGCCAATAAAGCGAAGAGAAGGGAATATGATAATGGTAATGTGAGCAACATTGACAGTGATGACGAGCCTCATAGTAAGAAAGATGAGTAGAGACATTGAATTGAATTATTGGCAATGCTCGTGTGATACTTCTTGAATGCTGCACTGCTGCCTTTGTACTTTTTGTATTCGTACTTAATATGTATTAAAAATGTGCGTCAGAGATGAGGACTCGTCTGAATTGAAATCGTTAACGTACTTGCAAATTGTCTATTCTAACTTGTGACTTGACTTTCTACCGATCTGCGACTTTACTGCACAAACCTGTATGTGTGAGAGGTTCAGCAGCGATGTTGTGACACTCCTTTCACTGCTCCATCCAGCTTGTAAAAACCTGTGCCACTCATCCGTAAAGGTTCTGTTGTAGAACAAGAGAAAGAAGAAAGCCAAGGCAGAACTGGCTAACTCCAGATAAAACAAGGCATGATGATGTATAACCGAGTTTATCTTTGTACACAGATGAGTCAGTCAATAAGCGTAAAATTAGCACTTATTGCTGGAACGGTGCAGTTTCAGATTACTCTCTTTTGGTAGTGAACTGGCAACAAGTTAAGTCTGAAGTTGTCCACATAAAGTGGTCGGTTGTCTTGATTCTTGAAGATTGCTTCCAGGAACTTCAGACTTAACTGAACATTTATGTTAGACTTGAATGTGTTTCTGATATGCAGGCATAGCACGAAGTGTTCTCAGGCAGCAGTGTGTCATTTCAGTTTTTAAGTATGTAGCAGTAGCTGATTCCTGTGGCCTATGACGTGTGTATTGGTTGCCTTGATGAAGTGGGTATCATGTTTGTAGGTATAGTTTGCTGTTGTTGTGATTCTACTGTGAGGTGGTGATGTATAGTGCTGTATATGTCTTGAATCTGTCATGCTCTAGAGCCGTGTCAAATTGACTGTCAGCATGTTTTGCATCACCCACTAGCCTCACTATCCTGTTTATCTTATACGAAAAATCTTGGCAAAATTCTGATGAAGTCATCCTCGTTATGATTTCCAGATACAGATGAGTAGAAAAAATGGTGACTTGACAAATATTTTGTTATAATTATGTGGAAACAGTACAGGACAGTGGTGTAGTCATTATTGAACACTAGTATGAAGTCGTATGTGATATTCAAGCAGTGATATTGTGGATGATCTTGAGTGGCCTTTCGAGATCATTTCAGCTGAAACTACTTACGGCCGGTATTTTGTCAAATGTCACATACAGAGTTAATAACAATGACTACCAGACTTAATGTTCGGTTTGACTAATATGCTGTGTTCAGTGGAACTAACTACTTGGATTTGTTTACAGCTATTCATAAATATAGGTAATATTTTATGAGTGGTACAAGATAGCAACATGGTTGAAATACAAGACCAGTTAGAAGTTACATCTGGTCTATCAAATGGCATTGTTCTCAAAGATTACGTAACCATGACGATCATTTCAGCAATTACAAACCTTTTCAAATTCAATAATAATAATATACCACACAGGTGTAACTGACTAACTGTCCTTTTACACTGTTGGCTGGGCGACAGGAAGGATGATTGGGTTGTAATATTAACCTCGTCCAAAGACTCTCTTGAAGACCCAGCCCAGCGTTGACTAACTGCATAAAGTAAAGTAACGCTATTTAAACGGAAACTGTGACAGATGTGAATGACTGTCGTCATTAACTTACTACCTTATACTGCGATAGAAATGTGTATGCTATTATTATTGATTGTTGCTATTAATATTATTATTATTATCAACTTAGGATTAACGAGGTTTACACTTGATAGGGAGCAACTTGCAGTCCCTGTAGAGCAGATAAGCCTCTTGTTTAGATTCAGTTACATTTGTGTCACATTATGATTATTATTCTAATTATTTCAGTGTTCCTGTAATGTTTTAATGCTGTTGTCACAATATCACTTAAAATGCATTTGTATTTGCAGTTATTGCCAGTATATTGTATTTATTGCCAGTCGTAATCTACACTTCGGAAAAGGTGCCACTGTATTTTGCCCATTACTTTGCTAAATGCTTTTCAGTTATCAAAATTCTTTCACCGCCAGACTTAGCAGTAATTTCTGATAAAATAATAATTAAATTTCCACCGCATGTCAGATGCATTGGTACATCACCTTGTGAAATATTAATGTCAGAAAACCAGTGATACACGGAAACATGCATTGTGATCAATGATAAATCACAACGTAGTGTAGCGCCATGACTACTATGCTTTATTACTAATTTACTGCTGAGTTTCCTTTGAAAAAGTTACTTTGCAATGCTATGCTAGTGCGATATATGCTGTCTGTCCATCTGTCTGTCTCTCTGTTCATCTGTCTGTCACAAGTCGCAATTCTACTAAAATGGCTAAACGTAAGGTAATGCAAACAATGTCGTATGATAGGTACGCAGCCAAGAGATTGGGAAGAATGTCTCCAGATTGACGTATTTTGTGTCGAGTGGGACATAAAACCGTAACCCAATCAATCAATTCTACATGTTGTATCTCCTTTCTTGCCATTATAACAAGTGGAGATAGAGACTTCAAATTTGTTAAGTTGGTTGATTGCAGCAAGTCCTATTATGCATTGGACATACTCGTTTAACACATTCTTGTCTTACTGAACACACAGATCCTCCAAAATTTACAAATTGTAATAAACTTCTGTCTGTCAAACACATACTAACAGAATGTACTTCATATGATCAAGCACGACATCAATACTATTCCTTTACTGACATTAAAAACATCTTCAATCATACACCCAGTCAAAATATACTAAATTTTATTAACAAATCTACTTATATGATTAACCATAATTTCTAAACAGAAACCTCACACAAATTATACTTTTTTAGTTATCTTACCTCAAGAATTAATACTCATTAAATCTTAATATTTATAATATAATTCTACCTTAAAGGCACGATATGACTTAAATTTTGTTGAAAGCGCCGTTAAACTCCAACCAACCAACCTATTTAAATTTTGGGAAAGAACTGATAATATGTCAGAAATGGTGCGAGATAGAGACATAATTGCACTCACTAGAAGACTAATAGGATATTGTATGTGGCCTATCAAATGGTGCCAATACCAGTGACCGTGACGGTGACTTTTGCTGTTTGAAACCTTTCTAACAACATTTCTCGTGAAATACGGCATTATAAACTACGATATCTTTACAAATGAGAGACAGAAAGCACGTGTGGGTTTCAATTTAAACTGTCTTTTCAAAAATGGACTTCTCAAGGTCACAGGCACTGTAAATGTGATAACATCTCGGAAACAGTAAGCTACGGTCATTGTTACTATGGGCCACTAATAGGAAGTGATATATGGCCTGTATAATAGCGGCAGTTTGATGACCTTGAGTGACCTTTAAGGTCATTCACCTACTACAAACTTTTTCAAGTGTGACTTTTTATAGAGCTGTGCAGTAGTTGACAAGATTTCAGCTGACTTAGCGTGTTGCAAGGTCCCTCTGCCATAGCTGAGCTTCTTGTAAAATTGGTCGACATTTGGCAAAGTTATAGACAAGAAAGTTGATTGCCTCAGACGTTCTGTGCACATGATACTGTGCTGCAGGAAGTTGATCTGACAGTAATTGTTGTAACAGCACCTTATTACAGTAATAGATTTCACTGATCTTGTGTCAAGGATCAACAAGTATCATGCTGGTGTATTATCGACCACTTTTGACTCACTGACTAATGCTGTCAGTGTCTGATGACTGAACGTTGATCATGTGTGCAGGTGTCTTGCCGCGACGTCTTTCTTCTTTGTTGCTGCATCTTGGTTGTTACAGTCAGTCATTCTGTGGTTTTTCGATGTAGCCACTGTGAATGACTTTTTGTCAATAGACGAAATTGCCTTATTTTTAGTAATTGTCCAAATGACTGAGTTTGCCTCACTCAGTTCCACAGCATGCCGATTTTTGTGCACAACTATTGCATAAGGTAGTGTAGCAACATGCGTAATGTTGGATACAATACAATACAATACAATTTCTATAGCGCCATGAGGTCGGTGGACAGATACAGAGGCGCTCTGCTACGTTAAGTTAGGGTGACATAAAAGCACGGCTAAAATAATGGGTCTTTAAATGTTTATTAAATGTTGGCACAGTTTTACAGAGTCGAATGCTGTCAGGGAGGCCATTCCAAATGGATGGGGCTGAAACAGAAAAAGCGCGGCGAGCGAGTTCAGTACGTGTTCTTGGGACGACAAGTCTCGGTGCATCGGACGACCGCAGGCAACGTGTGCTGATGTGTCGGTGCAGCAGCAAATCCAGATACGATTGTATCGACGTCGTCTGCACCTTGTAGGTGAGAGCGCCACCTTGTAGTCAATGTGCTCCCACACTGGCAACCAGTGCAGTGACTGCAGTAGCGGTCTGGATGGAGTCTGGCGGGCCGAATGGGTGACGACCCGTGCCAGAGTGTTTTGGGCCCACTGCAGCTTGTCGATGGTCGTTGCCGGTGCACCGCACAGTAGAGCGTTGCAGTAGTCCATCCGGGCTGAGATGATACTGCAAGCGATTGTCTTGGCGAAGTCTTCAGACAACACCTTGCAGATGTGGCGCAGATCGTGCGTGTGATAATTGCACGCGGCTACGACTGATTTGGCATGACTGTCGAAGTTGAGGTGACTGTCCAGTAACATGCAGAGTGACCTTACAGTGCACTTCACCGATCAACAGGTCGTGGGTTCAAATCCTACTCGGGGCAAGTTGTTTACACCTATGTGCCTCTGTCACCAAGCAGTATAACTTGGTACCGGCCAAGATGCGCTGATGCTCTGCGGTTGGGAAGGTAACCACAGGCCTGGCGGAAAGTAATGGCAGCCTAGCGCCGGGTGGATGACTTATAGTCACCTGCGGGCTGACTGCCTGTACACCAGGATCAGCTCCGGGCCCATTGCTCAGTAACGAGTATGGGAAGCCTTTGCCCTTAACTTTTTATATTCATCTTTATTCACCAAAAAACGGTAGAGAAGAAAAATAACACAAGAACAATATAAAAATGAAAGAAAAGCAAACAACTTAACTAAGCAGGTCAAAATTTGCGAACATTTCCCAATACAATTTATAATATATTCTAGTATAAACTAGTTGATATCGAACCATAACTAACAAAGAAATCCGACGCTATAAAGGCAGCTTTTACTAATTTACTGCTAAATCTGTCAGTGAAAGAATTTTGGAAATAGTTGGCATTTATCAAAGTTATGGATAAAAGTATAGTGGCATCTTTTTCTGGACACTGTGTGTGTGCATTACATTCCATACCGTGTGTTGTTGTATAATTTAGTTTTTTGAAGTGTGAAAATTCTGAAGTGCTGGTTATGATTTATTTATGATACAGTATCTTAAACACATTCTGGCCGTCGGCTTTGTCAATGGCGATAGAAAAATAGTTGATGGCTGACATTATCTTGATATTTAGCTATGGTAAAATTACTTTGGACATGTGGGTTTGTAGCTGTAGCAACAGAAGAGAGCTGTAGCTAGCAAAGTTTTCGTAATTTTTGCTGTATTTGTTTGCTACATAAACACATATTGCAAGTAAATATAACAATTTTTATTTAAATTCTGTTCTTCTAGAAGGATTGCACGTAGGATCACCAAACTCGACATAGAAATGTTCCACCATGAGTCCTGGAAAGCCGTTTATTTTGGTCAAATGGTCAAGGTCACGAGGCACAGTAAACATTACCGACGTGGGTCGTTGCATTCTTGTGAGTGCTGGCTGCTTTTTCTGTTTTCATTCTTGTTCTGCTACAGCACAGTATGCATCATGCAATCCTTGGGTGTGTAGTGATAATACTGGCGGGCCAACCATTTCCGGGCCAGATGTATTCTACTGTGGTTATTTCATTCGGCTTATTTGTTTGGTTTTGGGGGTTTGATCTTGATTGCTATAGGCCTAGTATTGGTTCCAGTCGTAGACAATAATGGCTGGGTAAGTGATTAGTTGGAACGAAACCTCTAGCCAGTGAAACACCAGCGTTCAGATCAGCATCACCGAACCAGTTAATGCTTTCTACTGTTACTCAAGCGGACGTGGTCAGTTCTTGTAATGTGCTTTCGACCAGTTGTCTGTGCGTTTTGGTTATTATGTTGCTCACTTAGTCTCACTAACTGATTGTCTCGTAGTTGCATGCTGCTGGCCATCTCGAGGTAGAGGGGGCAGGTCTGGTACCATGGGTGGGAGGTCCCCGGATGCTTCTCTCGGGTTTCACCTAAGAGAAGCATTCCAAAGCCAGACCAACACAGAAAAGATATTATACAACAAGAGTCGCTAGGCACTGATATGTTATAGGAACGGAAGAACAGCAATTACACAATATATCACATTGAACTGATAAATAGGTCTTGTGGTGGTTGGTTAGTTTCCACCCTGTTGTAGGTGCTAGCATAATAACTTAAATGAGCTTCCCCTATCCTTTCCAATTTTGGGTCGTCGCTGAACAATAAGGCAACGAGGTCGGGAGGTTACTGTGTCGTTGGCCATCCTTAAAATGGCAGAACTAAATCTCCCACACTACCTTGTCCCCGATATAGCCTATTTTTGTGCTGAAAGTGGATGTTAATCTCCCAACCGACGAACCTGCTTGCCATCTGCTGTTAACATGAATGCACACACACGCACACACTTTCATCTGTACATGTTTGTAGCCACACTACTTTAAAAAATTAAAACGAAAAATATTGCACACAGTGGCTTTTCATTTTGACAATAAATTAGGTAATATTTTTACAACTGTTATGTTATGTTGGCAGTGGAGAAAATATCAGAGGGTAAATTTGTTTATCATTCATCATAAACTGCAGTAGCAGTTTGCTGACAGAGACTCACAACTGCAATTTGTTGTGTGGCTGTTGGTGTGGAATCAATGTGATGCATTGCCGCTGATCGTATCGTGCCAATAATCGTTGACATATTAGCAAATCTGTTACTAAAATTTAGATCTGTTTGCAAATGAGGCTGCGTTTCATTTGCATGAAAACTGTTGTTGCATATTGTTTTGTTCTGATAAAATATACAGTGTGTTCCAAAAAACTCAGCAAACTCATCAGATGTCGACCAGTTTCAATAATTCTTCCATTATTGTAACCATAAGTATTTGGAAACCCGGCGATGCACAGTGTATCTATTGTATTTTGTTCAGTACAGTCGGACATAGTGGAATAGTATGGCAACTAACAGTTGTTTAGATGATCTGTGTATGTATGAACTGCTTTCCGTTGCTGACTCAATGTATTTTGTGTTGTTTTCAAACAATTGACCAGTTTTCAGTTTATTGGGGCCCTGTGTTCTGTAATTAGCAGCAGTTGCCCATCACGAGAGGCTTCTAAATTGGGTTTGAGTGGCTTCGTTAGGTTTATTATCCAGTTTTTTTTATGCCTTTGCGCCACGCGGCAAAGTCATTATTTTCTTGGGCTGTCCGTCCACCACGTTCGTCCATTCGTCCAGACAGATCTTATTACCACGATATTTCATTAGAAGATTGAGCGATCTCGATGAAACTTATAATGGATATCTACTAGCCTCTACTGATAACCTGATTAGATTCTGGAGGTAAAGGTCAAGGTCACAGCAGGCCATCGAGGTGGTGAAGGCTTCTACGTTGACGCTCGGGCGTCGAGGTCCCATCTTCTAGTTTTGATGTTTGATTGTAGTAGGTTTGACTACCACCAAGCGGTTGGCTGCAGTTTTGTTGTGTGTTTTGATGTTATTGTTATGGCGTTAGTTGTAATTTTAACTGTGTAGGTTGGTACAACCTATAAGTGTTGTTAACGCCGTTAAATCAACCGAGCAGTCTTCGTCTCCTACTCACTGCGCCCTCCTGTCCACCCCTCAGCCTGGCAGAACCTGCCCGTCCGAGCCAGCACCGCCATATCCATAACTGAATCAATGGCCAGAATTCAAGAGTTGCTCAGTTCTGTTAGTATATCGTACTCGGCGCGTGTTGTATATGCATCCGAGCCAGACCGGTCAACTGACTCGTTGATTCCGTCGCCGCCATGCCGTGTTCTTTTTGTTTCTGTGCTGCACGTTTACATTGCTTAATAGCTAGCATGATGTTGGCTGTGAGTAACAGTGAGTGACCACGTGACTGATGACCTACCCACGCACACACACAGTGTACATCATTGAATGATACAGAGACAAGACAAGATGATCTCTGGGCTTGTTGTTGTCGTTGTGTAGCAAACTTGATAAAGTCACTTTGTTATTTTCACTCGCTACATTCGTTTTGTTTTCTTGGTTTATTTTTGCCCACTGCAGATAATGCGTGAAGCCGATGTAATGCGTGATGTTAGTGGCGCTGCCGAGGGGAGAACTTTCTCCGTTCATTGTCAACAAACGTGACTTAAAATTCGTCATTTGTCTGCTTATTTTCGGCTTATCTCTCGAGTTTTAGCCTGAAGTTCTAAATTGTATAAATTGCATGAACTGACACTGGCGATTAAAGGCGATGCTAGACATTTATTTATTGATCGCCACAATTTCGTATTTTGTACTTCTTTTCTTTTTCACTGTATTGTGTTGTTTTTCGTTTTTACTGTGCTGCTGCGTTGTGACAGCGGTATTTTACACGTTACATTGAATTGAATTGAATTGCAAGAGGGGCGCAGTGAATGCTGGAGCTTGAGGAGGAATTTGTCCCCAGACTCTGTCAGCTGGGCGGGTTATATGGTTGTACCTCAGCCCATTCCTGCCTCACTACTGTTATGCCGTCCGCACATGTAAAATAAAATAAATGCTGCAATAAAATTAATGTTTCTTGCAGCATTATTTTATTTTACTGCACGTGCGGACGCAATGCAATAAAATAAATGCTGCAATAAAATGAATGTTAACATTTATTTTATTGCAGTATTTATTATATTTTATTTTGCATGTGCCGATGGCTTTATTAACATACAGATTAAATCATATTTAATTGATTGCACAT